>Ga0307377_10002655_pt1 | contig 20874 bp, 41 predicted proteins | sample TR3MG_FD_202535 | JGI IMG/M metagenome (GOLD analysis project Ga0307377, IMG submission 202535) | Soil microbial communities from Risofladan, Vaasa, Finland - TR-3 | ecosystem: Environmental > Terrestrial > Soil > Coastal area > Acid sulfate soil | place: Finland: Risofladan, Vaasa | collected...
CGTTATTTGAACCAGATGATCATAATAAGTGTAAAGGGAGAGCTACTGAGGGTTGGAAAAGAGTTTTGTATAACAATCAATATAAAACTTTATTTGAACAATACGGATGTAATTTAGGCGATCAGTGCTCTTGTATATTTCCACAAAGAATAAGAAAAAAATTACTAAAGATGTTTAATAATGCTTTTTCTACTGGGAAAAGAAATAATGTTATGATGACATTTAAAAAACAAAAATTATCATTTTATGTATATAAAGCTAATCATGGAGTGATGGTAAGTATAAGAAAAGTAAAGAGTTAAAAATGAACAAAATAAGTATATTTAGTCTAGCTATACATGGATTAGTTGCATTCATGGGTGGTGTTGTAAAAACTATCACTGAAGGTCAAGAGCTAGTTCTAAAGTCTTTTACTAGATTCTTAGCAGGAGGGCTCGTTGGAGTTTTTGCAGGTATGGTTACTTATTTTGTATGTAGACACTTTGAGATAAGCGAACATTTAACTGTTGCGTTTACTGGATTAGCTGGATACATGGGAGTTCCTTTATTAGAACTCTTTTCTTTTATTCTCAAAAGAACAATAGTAGGACTTTTTGGATTTCACGTTATGGATAAAGAAGATGAAAATAAATAAACTTTTAGAAGATTGGCGCCGGTATAAGAAAATTGCTAAGAAGCAGATGCAACATGGCTATCATCCCGAAGGATCAGTATGGAAACACGTTACATTAGCTGCTAGAAACTTACCTAGAGCAGCAGAGATACTTAACGATACGTTTCCTGAATATGACTTTAGCGATTATGATAAACAACTCATGATGTATGCGTCATATTTACACGACGTAGGAAAACTATTTACAGCTAAGTGGAATAAGAAGAAAGCGGCATACGGTTTTCCAGGCCACGAAGAGCACTGGGAACAAGCAGCTAATTCCCTTGGCGTAGGAAAAGATATAAGATTTGACAAAGGTGATCTTGATTACTTGATTAAAAATCACAGTAGACTATTTAAAACTGAACATCAAGACTTTATGCTTAATTTAAATAGTAAATTAGATAGACAATTATTAGTATTGGATGTTGCAGATAGTTTAGCAACAGGGTCTATCGGAGAAAAGAATATCCATAAAACTATGGAGACGATAAAACAACATGTGCGAAGCTGATTGGGATTTCACAGATGACTACGAATGGACAATGGATGCGCCTTATGGTCTTAGATTAGAAGACTTAGAAGCATTTAGCAAATTTTGTAAGGAGACAGGATATGGCACGACGAAGAGAACAAAGACTTGCAAAAATGAAAAAAGGAAGAAAACGAAAGAACGCTCGTAAGAAGAACAACAATAGGAGATAGTATGTCAAAGTTAAAGAATTTAGTTTTACCTTTAGTATTTGTAACGTATGCAATATTTTTTGTTTTACAATATTTTCAAGGGAATAGTCCAAGTTATGGTGAAGCTGTAAAGACTTTGCTATATGCTATACCATTCTTATTTGTATGGGGAGGTAGTCACGCACCTATGAGAAGAAAAGTGCTATTACCTATAGCAGTTGGCGGAGTTGTCTTATTACAATTTCCTGATCTGTCAATATTTGTAAAGAGTTGGTATTTTACTATACCTTGGATAGCTCATTTTATATTAGCTTTTTCATTAGGATATTCTAATACAGATTTCTTAGCTAATAATGGGAGACCTAAGTCATTTGCTAAAGGAGAATGTAGTGAAAAGAAGACTAAGGGGCTTCGACTTTATTTTTCTAAGCCAACTATGGAAACTAAAAAAGTATCTATTATTGGATATATTCTAGGATATATCGAAAAGGGTTGCTTTGGTATTAACTACGCACTAGCATGTATATTACTAACATTCATAACAGGCGCTAATCTATTACATGTCTTAATGTGGGGAGCTATCTATGGTTTCTCATTTTCTGTATGTGGATTCTTTTTCCATAAGTATTTAGCTAAACCTATTATCAAGATAGATAAATGGGGCTTTTGGGAAATGTCAGCTGGGATTTGTGCAATGATTGGTGTTGCATTAGCATTAGGATAAAACATGAGAACTCATATGTATAACGAGTTATGTCATTTGAGAAAACATTATGGAGTTTGTCGCCCAGTATTCTGGCACAATGAGCTAGAATATGGATGTAATGAACATTTGAAATATATGCTCTTTCATAAAATTTGTCAACATGCTCCAAATAGTATGTTAAATGGAGCATTCGAATGTGTTGCTAGTTTTTCGTATCACACGGGAGTTTCGAACGAAACAGCATTAACAAAACTATTATATGACAACATTGTTCATAGTCATGATCATTTAAAGCTTATTCTTGAAGCTGATTATATAGCAGCTGCTATAGGAGGAGCTGATATAAATGGTGGACGTGAATATTATCTATGCATCAGAGGATACTAAAGAGATAGGGTTACGTAATGAGAGTCGCATTATATGAAGAGTTAAATCGACTTAGAAATAGACATGGCAATCGCGAAACATTCGATCTCGATATGGGACTAGAGATCAATTGTCATAAACACTCTGAATATATGGCTAAGAAACATTGTTTATGTAATACTCCTAGAGAGTTTTTGAATGATTGTTTTGAATGTATTACTATTGTTGATCTATATGATTCTATTAATGAATTAGCAACTGTCCCAGAAACAATTGTTAGACATATAGAAAATAATAATGAATATTTAGATAATATTATTAATGCAAGAATAATTGAGGCATTCGTTGATGTTGATCATCATACATTTTACTGTTGTATAAGAGGGAGATAATTATGTTATTATGCGATATGTGTCAAAACCCAATAAACGAAGCTGAAAAATTTACGTTATCGATTGACGATTACTCAAATCAAGAAGAAATGTTTGGAGCTCATGTTATGAGACTAGACTTGTGTGAAACATGCTCGAGTTGCATGCAAGATTATGTTCTAGAGTTTATTGATGCAAATAGACGCGAAGGAGTTATCAATAGAATTGAAGATCCTTCTTATGATTTAATATATAGAAAAAGACAGAAACAAGTGCCTAAGCAAATAAAGCCAAAGAAAAAGATAGAGGATAAGAATGAAGCTTAAAAACATATTAGAGTCTGGTGGATATATAAAACATAGTAAACCATCATCTGTAAAAATGAATTTACCTCTTTCTGCGTATGGCAACCAGCCGATTGTTACGTTCAATAAAGGTGATCAAGATTCTGCTATGGGATTTTGGAAGGATATCATAAGCAGATTTCCAAAAGAAAGTTTAGAATATGAAGATGTTGAATATCTTGCATCTAATAATCTAGGAGATCTCATAGTTTCAATTGACGGAGAAAGATACACATACCATCATGTATCGCCTTATCAGAAAGCTCATTTTCTTAAGTTGTATAGAAGAAGTAAAAATGAAAAAGGAGAAGGCTATAGAGCTATCCATTATCTAAGAAGACAAAATTTCAAGTATACTAAAGGTTAATCATGAAATTAAAAGAATTATTAGAAGCTGCATCTGCTAGCGAAATAGATTTTATACTAAAACAAGAAGCATTTCACTTGTCGACCCTCAATAACGAGAGATTCAGCATTGTCTTTCTGAAGAATGGTAAAGTAATAAGTAAAGGTAGAGAAGATATGTCATCTGGATCATATAAGAGCACGAAAGTTCCTCTTAGAAATGTTGTTGAGAGAACAAGGAAGTTAGAAGCAGATCAAATATTAGTTCTCCATAATCACCCAGCCGATAACGAAACAACTTCAGTAATGGCGAGTCGTAATGATATTCTAGCAGGATATCATACAGTAAAAGCTTTAGAAAACGATGGACTAAGTGTTGACGTTCATTTTTATATTGTTCCGGGTAGAAATATTGGAAGAACAGGGACTGATGTAGTTCAAGTCGAACCAATCGAATACTTCCCAATGAATAGAGTTATTGTTCCAGATCCAGCTGAGAGAGATGCAGCAACATTAAGAAAACTAAAAAGAATGAAAGCTCAAAATAAAAGAAGAATGAGGAGATAAAAATGTTTAAATGCGATATTTGTCTGAAAAGGGCAGAACATATAGCAGTAGCTAGAGATGAAAAAAATGAAAATATCAATATATGTATTAACTGTTTAAAAGAGAAAAAAGAAAATGCAATTAAAGAAAAAGATAAAGAAAGAAAGTAAAGAAGACAAGAGGCGGATAATTCATTTCAATCAGCCATTTAGAAAATACGAGAAAGAGCTTAAGGCTCTCAGCGAAAGATTATCTAAATAGGTAATATATCATAGAAATTGATTTAAACGCTTAGAGTCGCTTAGACTCAATCAAAATCCAATCAGTTTACATAAGTTCATACAGCGCAACAACTTATGTTAAATAAAAGAAATGCCATAAATCATTGGAACTAAACGACTTATGGCATTTCTTATTTTTATTAAATGACTGGATCAATTAAGCGTTGATTAGATGTCTTGATCTCTCTCTTTCATCAATCCTCTTAAATCTCAATAACTCTCTTTCAAGAGTTGCAACTTCTGTTTTATAGAGACTTAGTTCTTCTTCTACATTCTTTACTTGATTTTTCATCGAGATATTTTCGCGTTGAGTTTCTTTATACTTCAAAACGAAGTCATCGATAACGCCAGCAGACTTTCTCTTTACATGTTCTAGTTCTTCTTGCAACTTAAGAGAGAACCGATCGCATGCTGTCGTCATACTAGAAAAAATATCATCCATTGTTTTTAATGTATCTTCACTTAATGTTAAAGGGTTGATATCTTTCTTCTTTGGTAACACGCCACTTTTCTTTCTTATCTTATTTCGTATTCCATAAACTCTTCCTTGAAACTGTTCTAATGTTGCGCTTGCATCACGAAACGATGATCTGAATTGTCCATAGAAATCTTCCCACATACCATTTTCGATTCGCTCGTCCAGTGTGGGCTGGACGACTGTTTGATCAATCCAGTCTCTTTGCTCATTTGTGAATACTTGTTCATACTTTCGTGTCATTTTTACCTCCTTCGTTAATAAAATTGTTACCTATTGAACCATACAACATGAGTAAATCTTCTATCGATCTTTATCTTACAAGTTTTTTGTTCCATCTCGCCTGTCTTCATATTAAAAGATGAATATCTGCCTGTTATATCAGAAGGACGAACCATACCGTCTTCCCAATCTTCTGCCTTGACGATTTGAGTATCAGTTGCGTAACGACCATACCCGTCATAGTCAATAAAACTACCATGTTTACAATACTCAATAAAATCTTCGAGAGTCATATGATCACCATAATCGGGTATAGACTCTAGTTTGAATTTTTTCATATTATTTCCTTATTAAATTAGGATTATCAGGGAGCTTATCTAATCTTTCAATTACTTCATCTAAATGAACTGGTGTAAAATTGTTACAGTCAACTCCAATATCAAAACTTTTTCCCATTGAGGGAGTCATCCCATGACTATGTCCATATAGATGTCCGGCATTGTAATGAGATTTATTCCATACTCTCATTGCGTAATGACATAACATGATACTTTTGTGCTTACCATATTTAAATTCAAAGAGATCAAACAAATTATCTGCTCCAAAGACTTTTATTAATATCTTATAGTTGTAGTTATAATCGTGATTGCCTTTTATTAATTTAATATTTCCATTAACTGCATCTTTGTAGTCTTGTATTCGTTTAAACGAGAAGTCGCCCAAGTGCCACACAGTGTCGATGGGTTTAACAATATTGTTCCAATTTTCAATTATAATAGCGTCCATTTCTTCAACAGTGTTAAATGGTCTATTACAATACTTCCTTATATTGTCATGACAAAAATGCGTATCGGCGGTGAACCAAGTATTCATATTTTATTCATCCATTAATTTTATAAGAGAACTTTTTGCGGAGTTGACATCATGATTTTGTTCGTCAGTTAACTTTGCCTTACCTTGCCATTTTTCTAATTTAGCGATAATTCTTCCAAGCTGTTCTTTTTTAGCCTTTGTCATGATCGTTCTCCTGCGTAAGTTACTTTGTTTATTTTAATTGACCCTACATATAGGTCTTTGGGTAAATCGAGGCGGACTATATCTTGGCTGTAGGCGACTCTTTTTCTAATGTGTATAAATATTCAAGACATTTTGTTGCTATATTAAGACTATTATTGAAGTGCTTTCCTTCAGCGATTATCTGAAGTGCGTCGCCATCATTAATATATTTTGAAAATACTTTCAATTCATCAAGGTTGGCTAAAGATCTAGCAACTAACTCTTTTTGCTGGATAGAAAGAAGATTTTTCATGTTGATCTCCTATAAAGTTTTTTTGATGCGAGTCTATCTTGCACCATAGTGAATAAAGTCCCTTTTTTCAATCTATGTTGATGCCAGTATTTTATGTGGATTTTTGAAGCTATTCGTTGTTTAGAGAAGGTGACGACTTTTTTAACGGTATTACCATAGGATGATTCGACGTAATCAGAACTACATTCTAGAGTATTTAAGATTTTGAATGCTTGTATTGCGTCAAGTTTCATTATATATCCTTATGATAAAAATGTTCCAGCAAGGCTTTCAAGTTCAAATTTCTTATCAACGTTCTGTTCATCTCTAGCAGTTCTTGTGATTGCATTAAACAATGTGTAGTAGTTATTTTCAGTAAGTTGACTTTCAATGTTGTAGTTATTTGTAACTTTTTCTCTTAATTCTTTACTAGCGTAAAATGATTTATTTTTCTTTCTTAATTCCTTAAAGAAAGATTCAAAGAAATCGTTATCGGCATTTTCGATAGGCGAATCTTTAAGCGATCCTAGTTTATCAAATAGTTTAGCAGACGATTCCTTTAACAAATTAAATCTGTCTTGAATATTGATTTGTGCATTTCTACCATAATGACGCTGATTGATAGAAAAGATTGAGTCTTTTGCGACTGCTCCATTTGTGCAGATAAGTCTGTATAGAAACGAACTTAGATCCAACGAATACAGACCAACTTCAGAATTTGATGCGCTAAATCCATGCTCGAATTCATCTAACTTTCCATCTGTCATTATGCCAACACTTCGCCTGCCATCATTCTTGACTAAATCGATTTTCATTGAAAAGTCATCCAGGTTAAAACGTTTGACAAAATATTCATCGATTAAATCTACTGTTGAAAGTTGATTGACTATATCGATATTATCACTTTTCACATAGTTAGGTGAAACTAAAACTCTAAGTCGATCATTTTTTACTCTAGCAATGCAACCATCCGTCCCTAATTGTTTTAGTCTTTCATTAATCATTGTATGCTGGAACGATTCTGAGAACTTATCTAGAGTTTTACGTTGAATTTGTAGCTTGTAGAGTAAATTTGAAAGAGAATAAGCGTTTAATTTGTAAAGTGATTTCTTTATCTTGATCCCTTCCTCGCCTAAGAACTCCATATCACCAAATGTAGCTGTGATATCTTTACACTTCTTGTCTTCCGTGACAATTGTTTTCTTAACATCTTCGAGGGTTAACTCAGTTTTTTCCATTGATCATCTCCTTTATTTTTTGATCAGTTTCCCAACAACTGATTGTGAGTGAAGAACGTGACGACATCCTTTGTTTGTAGCATCTTGTTTGATGATACGATAATTTCTCTTTTTCCATATCTTGCATTTCTTTGTGAGTTTTTCGACGATAGCATTAAAATCTTCTTTCTTAGATTTTACATATTTTTCGAATTCAGTTTTGTAAGCGATCGCTTCAGTTTTTTCTGTTACATCGAACTCTAGATCAAATTTGATACTTTCAATTATTGTAGATCCTTTTATTACCGATTCATCAATCTCATCAAACGTTTGTTTTAACTTCTCATCAACCGCAGACAGTTGATTTTTTAGATCGTTGCGCTTTTTCGCCAATCCAATGATGCGATGAAAATCTTTTGTTGTGATGATTTTCTTTTCCATTGTAGCCATTTTAATCTCCTTTCGGTTAAAAGTAAATACATTTTTGTCCTATTAAATTATAACATATACTATTTAAAAAGTAAATACATGTTTAAAATTAATTAATGTTCATAAGTCATTTGACTGTAATACGTTAGCTTATTTTAAGAATCTGAGAATAACTTATTCTTTAAAAAGTAAATGTATCTCTCTAGAATACGTATAATCTAATAAATATATATGAAAGGAATACTTATGAAGAAACTAATAGATAGAATAAATAAGAAGAACTTTTTTGACTTATTGACGGGATTCTATGATGCGTATAGAGACACAAACAATCCCTTTTATGATGGCGCGATAAAAGGATCGCTTTTATTGAACGATTTTGTTTGTGTAGAACAAATAGAAAGTAGGTTAATAACGCTCGAACATAAGTTTAAAGATTCGTTTAAAGAGAATAAAAATTTATGCGATAGTGTTGAGTATTATACAACTAGAGATTTAGAAACTGCTAAGTTTAGACCCAAAGATCTTTCTTTAGAAAACTACTGGGACTATCTTGGTGAGATGTGTGTATTAAACTACTTATATAATATATTAAAATAATTCATTTATTATTCGTCTTCTGCAACGATTTCCTTAAAATTTGGGCATTTTATCCCGACGTCAGTTTCGTATAATTCCCTAAGATCACAATATACTTTTAAAGTATACGCAGTTTCTCTGATTCTTTCTAAATGTTCACACAGCTTACAAATCTTACTATCTGGATAGATCTTATTTAACACGATATAATTTCCCTTCGTCTATAAAATATTTAGCTTTACATTCACACTCAGTAATTCCTGCATTTTCATCTGAAACAGTTATACTAAAAAGCTCTCCACATCCCGCGCATTTTCCAAGAAACTGTAACATCATTTTTTCATATCCAACAGGACGTTGACGATGAACAATATATTGTCCTTCGTTCTTTACTTCTTTAAACTCTAAAACTCTATCGAGAGATTCAAGTCTCATGTCGTCTCGTTTTTCAAACTTACTCACTTTACTAGAATAAAGATCTTTGTTATTACTAATATCAATATCCACTTATTCTCCTTTCTTTATAGCTATTATTTTTGTAAATGCTTTCTCAGCTCCTCCAGGGAACTGCTGTTGTATATCTGGATTTGATATTCGTTTTATTATAAACTTATGACGCTCTAATAAACATTTCATACTAAAATCTGTCCAAGCCCACATATGACCCGCGCCAACAACATCGTGATTCCCAATTATTAAGTTAATTACAGATTCGTGATACGGTAGAGTCTCAACACTCTCTTTGTGAATATCGTATAAGTCCATTAATTTTCTTACATTAGGAAACTCTAGATCTAAAATACCAAATCGTTTTAATACTCTAGACCATTCTGGTAAGATTTCATTAACAACAGTTGGATATGTGAAGTGTTCTATGATATGATAAGCTGCGATATATTCTATTGTGCTATCGTCAAATGGAAGTTTTCTTACATCTGCTTTTACATCAGCTAAGTCGCTAGAAAAATCAATATTGATCCATCCTTCTTCTTTCGGTAAGATCCGATGTCCGCAACCTAGATTTAGTTTCATTAAAAATAATCTTTAATTGTGTTTAATAGAATTTGTTTAATGTCGTCAGAATACTCAAAACGCTCTTGATTCATTTCGATACTTTTTTCTATATTGCCATCGCTGTGTCTCATAGAAGATGCTTTCCAATCACAGATCATTTCAATAACATCAACTAGATTCATTCCCTTTATACCATTACTGAAATGTTCTGGGTGATGTCTATTTGATGCGTAATGATGATTTAAAGCTATTTTCATAGATTTAAGAAATTCACCATATTCTTTTGAACCATACGTGCTTTGTTTTAGCTTTGGTGTAAATTCAGTAAACGTTTCTAATTCGGGAGACTCTAATTTTGAAGCATCATGGACTTTAGCTCTTTCTATAATATCATCTGAAATAGTCAACATGAATGAGTTTACTTTATCGATATGTTCTTGTGTTTCTTTTTTGCATTCTTCTTTATTCATAGCGTCTCCTTACATAAAAAACATATAACCAATCATACATAAAAAGTGCAATAACTGATCTGAATTTGGATTTGTTATATTTTCGCATTTAATAAAGTCTATAATAACATGTAGAAAAGATTCTACTATACCAATCCATATATTCCCAGTAAATAGCCAAAAAATTGCTCCATTAACTAACGCATGGCCTACTAGAAAGTAAGGCCAACAGGGAACGTATTCTTGACCTTCTGGAATATCTGACAGTTTGGGTTTATTGTGTCTATTCTTGCCTCTTGCTATACTAGGAGTTTGTAGAGCGAAATCTCCAATAGCATGAGCAAATAGTAGTTTAAATAAATTTTCAATTATTATTAACATAATGACTTATCGATCTGTGTTATTCTTATATCTGTTTCACATAAGAGAATTCGTGAATATTCATCATAATCGCGTCCCATATAACAGACTATTCTTTCTACACCCGCGTTGATAATTTCTATCATACACTCCTTACAGGGTAATGGACAATTACAATAAAGAGTCGATCCTTTAGTGCAAATTCCGTTTCTTGCAGCTTGAATAAGAGAGTTTCTTTCAGCGTGTCCAGCTTGACAAAGATGAAGTCCTTCAGCCGATCCATACCCTAAAAATCGTCTTGGGCAAATATTTATTCCGTTTTTCATTGGAGAAAATTTTCTTATCTTGCCACATTCGCTACATTTCATACTAGAACTTACATTGAAACACGTTCCTTTGCAGTAGTCGTCTATGTTTTGTCTATTAAGAGATTTATAGAAATCTACAGTTCTTTCTTCACAATGTTTTACTCCTCTTGGAGCTCCGTTATATCCTGTGCTAATAATAGATTTATCTTTAACTAGAACTGATCCAATTTTTCGAGACAAGCATTTACTGTTTTCTGAAACTTGTTTGGCTATTCTAAGAAAATAGACGTCCCAATTACTCATCTTCTTCATCTCCGTCAATAGCACCAAGTAATCTATCGACGAATCCCATTTTAACTGAGTCTTCAGCACCAAAATAAGTATCTGTATCACACCATTTACTAATCTGCTCAATTGCTTTCTTTTTCTTAACTCCCTTGAAATGTTTATCTTTCAATGCTTCATAATAGATCTCATAACAAAGATCTAATGTATATTTAGACTCTTTTGCAAAATTGATAACATCTTTAGGCTTACCTAAGTAACCTTCTTCGCCATCGTGTATCATAAAACGAGCGTGTTCAGAAAGAACTCTCTCATCAGCTCCTTGCATAACAATCGTTCCCATACTTCTTACTTGACCAAAACCAATTATCGTTATGTGAGACTTACATGATCTCATTACATCATACATTGCTAATCCGTGATACCAATCGCCACCAATCATATTATAAAGAATAGTTATAGGTTCATAATTCATAGACTCTAGAATATCTAATGACTTAATGAGTTTTTCAGCAGTATAAAAATCTATACCACTTTCACCCCATTCTTCATCAGAAAAAGAGCTTCCAAGATATATTTTCCTCTTAGGAACGTGAACTCCATAGTCAAAATACATTTTTTCATACTCTAATTTTACGTCACCCTTGATTGGCATAATTCTCTCCTTTTATAGCACACCTTTTTTATGTAGTTCAGATTCTATGATAACCCAATTTACGGGATCGCTCATAAACAGACTTCTATCATCTATAAGAATATCATAATAGATTTTGGGATACGGAGCAAATTCGCTTACGACGTTTTCATTAATCGCATCGTATGGTATTTCATTTTCATCTAGCCATTCTTTCATTTCTTCTAAATATTGGCCCATATCATCTTCAGATCTGCATGTCCATATAATAATCTTATGTCCAGCTTCTTTTATAAGATTCATAACTTCTTTACAATAAGGTTTTATCTTGCCAATAGCTGGAAATGCGTGATCAACTATCGTGCCATCGAAATCCACTGCGATGATACTACTCATTTTTGCTCCTTTAGATGATCGCCAATCGTAATCTTAACTGGTATGACAAGCTTCTGATTGTCGAAGGGTTTCTCAAGAATTTTCTTAGCTTTATTGACATTCTTATCTAAGTTACTATCATCTTTAAATTCTAGTATAATACTATCAGTTATTTCGCCAACGATGTTATCTGGAAAGTGTTTATGTAACGACAACATAACTGCTAATTTTATATCTGTAAATGTAGACTGTATAATAAAACTGAATATTTGTCTAGATGCTTTAGAAGAGTTTTGAATTATTTCGCTTGAAAAGTTCCTCACTCGACCAAACTTATTTGTTATCATTCTTTGACTAATAGCATCTTTTTTAAGCTTATTTGCCCAAGAGACAATCTTAGAATAATTCTTCTTTAGTTTGTTAATAAGTATCCTCGTATCATTAAAGTCTAAGTCTACAGACTTACTTATAGTATTCATATTTAATCCATTAATCCATCCAAAGAAAATAGTTTTAGCTAATTCTCTATGCTTTTCTTCTATCTCTATATCGTCTCCAAATATTAATTTTGCATTATAGACGTGTATATCTTCTTTTAAAGATTTCTTTAAGTTCTTATCATCAGATAAATACGCTATTACTCTAGCTTCTGCAGCATTATAGTCCATTTCAACTATCTTATTCCCTTGTCTAGCAACTATATTATGCTTCATCGATTTAGGAAAACTATGTAGTATCGACGCTACTCTAGAACTTTTACTCGTTACTAATCCATACGGAGGATGAAATATATCGTCGACGTCAATATACTTCTTTATCTTATCATAATAATCATGCTCGAATTTCTTTACAAAAAGTCCTACTTTAGTCATATTTCGATATACGGGAACACATAAGTTTATTAAAGAAAATGAGTAGTTTTTTACTTCATCATTATAGTTATTAAAAAAGATAGAACATATTTTTGCTCTATCTTTTAAAACGAACTCTTCTAAATTGCCATATAAGTTATCGCTAAAATCTAGCGAATTATATCCATTAACATAAAACCAACTTTTAAGATAATAAGAATTTGCACCAAAATAATAATAGGGATCAAAAACGAATGTTTTAAAATTTGAACTATCTATTAAGTTCAACTTAACATAATCAAACATACTTTTATCGTATGTAAAAAATAGCGCTGATTCTTTACTACAGCTTATGAAACAGTGTGAGTCGCATATATCTATAACATATATCTTTTTGTCAATTTCTATACTTTGTTTAAGTTCTGATATATTAGAAATCTTTTTTATTTTCATCGTTTTCGTTTTGCTTTTTCTAACAATAGCTGTTTTGATTTATAAGGTTCACAGATTTTATTATATTTACACCATTTACATAAATTTGTCATTCTATGATTCCATCTATCTGTCATACTAACGATTTCTGCAAACGTATCTAAATGCATTAAGAACTCATTAATGTCTGCGCTATCGTATTGATATGTTACAGTATCATCTAACCTCAAGTATTCAACTTTAGAGATCATTTCTTCTGGCTTAATTTGGTAATTATGCCAAATAAGAGCATTATAAAACTTCATCTGTAAGCTTGTATCGCCTCTTCTTTTCCCTGACTTATAGTCAACTACAACACATCTATATTTTGGGACGCCATTTTCATCTTCAAATAAATTGTCTTCATGAGCAAAATACATTCTATCAATATATCCATGAATAGTAAGATCTTCTGAAAGCTGAGACGTTAAATAATCTTCTGATAAGTATCTTAATCCCGCAAATGGTGTATATTTTTTGACTCCATTTTCTAAGATCATTATTAATATAGACTTATCGAAATCAGTTAAAACATAATTATCTTTATATAGTTCATATAATTCTTCTACATCAAGGCCTTCTCTATAATTTTCTAACACTTTATGAACTAATAATCCAACTTCAATACTAGTGTTTTTCTCTTCTTTTACTTCAACTTTATCTATATATTGAAACTTATATTTTAACTTACAAGTTGTATAAGTATTGTATTTACTTGGGGAAAGTTTGAACACGATTGAACCTCCCTGATGTATCTGAAAAATTATTTTTTATAATTTTTACTTGATTTTTATGATTGAACTTTACGACGAAATCGCATCTTTCAAGTTCTTTTTCTGATATTTTTTCTCCTCTTTGTAATATTCTTATTTTACTCCTATACTCAACGAAACGTGTTGCTCGTCTTATAATTTTCATCATAACAAGAAATATGTCTTCTATAGCTTCATCATAAGCTGAATCGCTACAATGTTCTAAACTATCTTTAAAGTATTCTAAAATATTTCGTAAGTTGTCCTTAGACTGTATTACTAAATCTTGTAATACTCGTCTTTCATTTTTATGGTCTTTCTCTTTCATTTAAGATAGCGCTCCTAAGTTGCGACAAGTATTCAAGACATCTTGATGATACGGTTTGTCTAGATAGACTGACTGAGTTGAGTTCATAACATTAACGCTATTTAATCCACTAATGTATATGCTAAGATAATCATATATATTTCCAGTGATTACTTCTAATGTGGGTCTCCATCTCAATGCAGTAGATGTAAAGTTGATTATTTTTCTTTCGTATTTTTCTTTACAAGATTCTAATACTCGAGTGATATACAGATCATCAACAGTCATAGTTCTAAAATCTAATAGATCTGTAACGTCGACTAATACATCTAATTCATCGCACTGTATATTTTCTTCACAATCTTCAAGCCAATACATATACTTTATTATTACTCTGTATGTTTTTGAAATAAGCTGTTTTTTAGAAATGAAATTATCTAAATAATTTACTAGATCTAAATTATCTTCTGCAGTAATAATATAGCTTCTTATCTTAGAATCAAGATCTTCAAAATAGTATCGCTTAAAAATATCATAATATTCATACGATGATAGAATTTTAGTAACAGCGTCATCTGTAATTTCAGAAAGACTGATCACGCGCTCGTAAACTTCTTGCTCAAGACTGAATCTGTTATTGATGTGTGCTCTAGCACAAAATAGAAAGACAATTACTAACGAATAAATATCAAACTTAGAACATTCTGCAGCATCAAGTTGTGGTAACATTATGTTGTCTCTATAAATATTTCTATCTATATCATAATCAGCAGAATGTAATATCTCTATCTTACAATAACTCTGTATGATGTCAAATAATTGTTTGTAATATGGACCAAATTTGTAAATGTTTCCTCCAAATGATGACCATAAACCAGAATATACAGCGCTATCCATAGAGATCCCCTATTTCTTTGTTCTCATTCTTGTTAATGTGCAGTTAGGACAAGATTTTCCGTCATACACAAATCCACATTTTTTGCAAGTTTTACCGTTACCACCACTCAAAACACCTTTTGTAAATTGACCAGATGGGACGTTCAATCCAGCAGAACCAGTGGATGTTCCTCCTTCAGTTTCGTTAAGTTTTTTCATAAGTATCTCCCTTAGTAGTATTAATAAATATTTTTATGGTTTGTTAATATTTATTAATAGACGATCGACGGGATAGTTGCTTCTGGATCAATATCTATAAGAATTCGATTTAGAGTAATTGCAGGAACTACCTCTGAAAGGAACTGTATAAGCTCACTTTTTGGAACGATTTCCTTAATAGTGCCAACGCCTTCGATCTTATGAATTATGTTATTTTTGACAACACATCTTCCATCTTCAAAGATTGAAATAACGACTTCTGATATTTTTTTAGGTTTCTCCATAATCTTCTCCCTCTGTTCCATCGAACGTTATATCTGCTGCCATTTCGATAATATCTCTATCTAGTTTTTTCAAATAAGTTTCTGGATCGCCGTTAATTAGATCAAGAATTGCATCTTTACGTATTTTTTTATCTGGTGATTCTTTCCAAGCATACCATCCTTGAGTTGGATTAACAATTGCTCCTGAATTTAAAAAGACATCAAATACTCCAGATAATGGATCAATTCCTCTGTCAAAAAAGACGTCAACAGAAGTCTTCAAGAATGGAATCGCGAATCTTGTTTTCTTAACTCTTACATTAACTGCGATTCCAATTGGAATATCTTTTTCGATATATTTCTTACCACATTTGAATTCGACTCTCATTGAAGGGAAGTATTCAACTGCAGTCCCACCTGGAACTACAGTTTCTGGCGGAAGATGAGACGGTCGAAACCCTCCACCAATCTTAGTTGTTTGATGATTAATAATAATAAAGCAAATATTCAAATCAGATATCAAAGCATTGATCATTCGTAAACCAGCTCTAATAATCTTAGCTCTACTCATATCTACCTTATCAAATCCAACTTCCATTTCATGAGCAGTTGAAGCCTGCGATAATGAGTCTAAAACAATAAGTAACGGAGTAGCTTCACTCTTATCTTTTACTGACTTAGCAATAAATATAGCTTTTTCAAATATTTTCTCTAATATCTTATCGCTTGAAACAAGCAGTTTACTCGTATCAATATCTAGATTTTTCAATCTAGTATTTACTGCTCCCCTTTCAACATCAAATAGCACAGCTATCCCGCCAATTTTCTGAACTTCTTTTATTGCGTGAGATGCAAATAAAGATTTTCCAGAGTCAGATGGGCCTTCAAAAGAAATAATTCTTCCGAATGGATATGCCTTAAAGGGATTACCCGTTAACTTATAGTTGACAACATAGTTACCCGATGACAAAAACTTTAAGTCTGAAATGAACTTAGCATCATCAGCAACAACAAGTTTGCTGTCTTTGAACTCTTTTTCAGTTTCTTTTAAAAGCGCATCAATTATATCATTTGTATCCATAACCGTCCTTTAGTTCATAAACTCTTCTAATTCAGCCATTAAGTCATCTGAAGGCTTTGATGCTTCTTTCTTTTCTTCTTTCTTCTCTTCTTTTTTAGTTTCTTCTACTTGAACTTCAACTTCTTTTTCGATCTCTTTTTCGATCTTATCAGCTTGCGAATTAATGTTAACAGTGTCGCCATCAAGAATAGCCTTAAGCTCTTCTTTTGATAGAATAGTCATTTCTTTACTAAGATCATAACGAGCACCCATCCACTCTTTGATTTTTTCTATATTATCAGAAAGTAATGAGGGTTTTCTTGAAACATCAGATCCATCATAATTTGGAAAACCCGCTTGTTGTTTCTTTTTAATGATAATATCAAATCCATCTTTGATATTTGTAATATCGCCAATGTCGGGATCGCAAACTTTATCGATAAGAACTTCAAATAATTTAATACCTGTTTGAAGTATCTTTACGCCTTCGTCCTCTTTGCCGCGATCGACAGCGTTATAAAGATATTTTACTTTTGCTCTGATCTCTCCAGCTAATTGACGATCATCTTCTCTTTTCGTCGAATACAATTTACTTACGTAGTCACAAATTGGACAATCGGTTCCAATCGACTCTGTTCTTTTTGGACAGATAATATAGTTGCCATCAATGTAATGTTGGAAGTATTCGAAAAAGAACATTCCATCTTCTTCGGTTGATGGTAAAAGTCTAAGTTTATTATCGCCCTCTTCTAATCTTATAAACTTTGGATCTCTTCTTTGAATCCTTTTTTCATGAAACTTCTTATACTTGTCAATATCAAACGCCATCTTTCTCCTCCTTTGTTTTTTCGTATTTGCGAATGTCTACCATTCCTTTTACTCCTGTTCTTATATTATCAAAAGCTAATTCCTCGTGCTTTATTTTAAGATATATTAAATCTTTTATAGCTCTTTGTTTTAAATCGATTGATCTACAGACGCTTTGTAGTTGTTTTGCGTCAGATTCTAATTCAATAAGTCTTAATCGTAATTTACTAATCTGTTCATTTGAGTCAACTTCATTTCTTATTTTTGTATCTGAAGGTTCTTTACCACCCTTAGTAAGTTGCTTCTTTACATTAACATATAATTCAGCTATTTTTTGAGTAAGTATTTGTTTGAATCTTTCTTTTTTAATCTCTTTGATCACTAAATGTCTAGAGAAATATGAATAGTTTTTAGCTAATAATATTAGATCTTCGCTCAAATTATCTTCATTAATTGAAACGATATCATTAATATTGATTGAAACTATTTTATTTTCGCTCTCCGTAGAAAGACTAGATAAATGAATTATATTATTCTTATAATCGTCAGTTATTTTGAGCATAATTGTATAATATCGTCCTTACAAAATAGAGTTAAGTCTGTAATCATGATAATAGAAAAGTTGTCATATGTAAGATAATTTTTGCTAGCTGGTTTAAGAACTTTTACGAAATCAGTCGTAAGACAGATATACCACTGCTTTCTGTCTTCTTTAAACATTAATAATGGAACCTTTTCCGTCCTTTTTGCGTCTCTTACTGTTTGAGCCCACCATGATGCAAGGTGGTCATCATCTGCGTCATTGTAAGATCGTATACATTTAAATAAATCAATGACTTTTCGTCTCTTAACTTCAACACAAAATGGAAAATCTTCAGGGCAAATTAGATCACCAGAAATATCATTGCCACTTTCAAGAATCGATTTTGTATGCGTCGTCATAAAAGCTCCGCTGTCAGGAGTTCGGCAGAAATGACCACCCCACCATTGCTCTAAAAGCTTTCCGGCTTCGTTTTCACCACGCTTGCCTTTGCTTTTAGAATTGACCATAATACTATCTCGCTGTTCTCATTAGATGACGACCTGAAGATGTAAGAGTAATGCGGCCAGTTTTAGCCATCTTAACATATCCATGTCGGATCGCGGGTTGTAAAGCATCACGTCTTTCTGCAGTATCAACTTCATCAAAGTATAGACCTTTGCTAGATTCATTAAGAAGCCAGAAAAGTCTACTTTCTCTTGTGATAAAACTTGGTTTTGTTGCGTATGCCATTTTAATCTCCTTTTGTTCCTTTTTGTTGTTTAGTTTGCTGGTTTATCAACAAACCTGATCTGGTGATCTATATCTAAAACGGTCTTGCCGTCTTTTCCCTTTGTCGTAATAATCTCATGAGTCACTGAAAGCATGAAACTATACTCTTTTAATATTTCATTAATCTTTCCAGCGCATTCAGCTGCTTTGTGACGAGCTAGAACTTCTGGCGGAACTTCTTGTTTTGGAGTAGGCTGTTCCTGAGCTGATTCTTTAGTTTCTTCAATATTTTCTACTTTTTCATCTTCCATAATTGCTTCTCCCGTATTGTGTTATGTTGATCGTATGTTTCCTCGTATAAAGGTATTAATATCTTTGTCTAGAAATGTTTAATTTATTCGACATTTAATATTTCATCTACTATTTCAGCATTAGATCTATCGCGTAAAGTCATTATATCGTATTTGATAGTAATAGGTATTATTTTCTTGTTCAATCCTGTCCTATTCTTAGCTATATACAATCTAGCTTTATTTTGTAAAAGCTCTGCTTTAGTTTGATTAATAGATATAATTAAATCTGATGTCTTTATCTTGCCGTATGAATCAGCAACTTTATCACTTTCAATCTCAGTTGTTGAACTAACTCCTTCTCTATTTGTTTGAGTAGCTGAGATAACACATACATGATAATCTTGTCCAATAGCTCTTAGTTCTTCAGAGATCTTTTGTTGAGTAAAGTAGCTATCATCTGACTTAGATGTCTCAAATCTCATAATATCTAAATAATCTATTATTACAAGATCTGGTTTGAATCCAAGCCCTATCTTTTTTTCAATATCTGCTCTTATCATGTTACTTGTGCACGTTCCTGTTGAATATTCTTTAATGAATAATTCAGAATTTTTATTAGTATTTTTTAATACTCCAATTCTTTTTTCAACTTCATCAATTTGATCGTGTCTTTCATTAATATTAATAGAGGTGATTGCCGCGTCATATCGCGCGGCAGTCATCGATGGAGAGAGCTCAAAGGTATAGTGAAATACAACTTTGTTTTGTTTAAGCGCAAACGAACCTGTATAACATAGTGCGATAGACTTACCTACGCCTGAAGGAGCCATGAAGAGTATAAGAGGATGAGTCTTGTAATTCCAGCCGCCATACACAATTTTATCTAATCCCACTATTCCAGTCTGTATTGGAATAATATCATTTTTTTCGCCTATGATTCTGCTTTTAACTTCTTTAAAATAATCTATTTCATTTTCGCTGTAACACCCAATAAGACTAGCTTTCTTGAATGCAGAATCAATTGTTGAGAAGTCATTATTATCGATATATTTTACATTATTAAGAAAAGCTGATTTATACGCTTGTCTCTTACAAAAACTTAGACATTGATCATAAAGATATTCTGCATCTGAGCTTCGCACATCTTCCTTGATTAATCCTGCAAAATATTTTCTGTAGACATTTTGAACTTCTACATTCTTTTCACTGTAGATATTCTTGACTTCATTATATAAGACGTTTATGTCAATTGAGTCTTTATACTTTATAAAATGTGCTTTAGTTATTTTATATATATCTCTAGCAACTTCATTAACAAAATATTCTGACTTGACTAAATCTACTATTGAAGCTAAAAACTTTCTATTGACAATTATCGCTTTTAATAACTTGCGTTCAACTCCTTCATTAAAGGCGAATTTTTCGTCTGTTTTTTCCATTCTTGAAAGTCCTCCTTGAGCAACTTGATCGCAATAGTAACGGCGGGTCTTGACACATTAAAATACTTAGCAACGTGTGTCATCCTAAATATATAAGTATCTTTTTTGCTGTTTTGTTTAACAAACTCTTTAAACTCATTCGTTGGAGTAATAATAAGCTTTAAGATCTTATATTTTAGGTTCCTTTTATTATACTTATGCTCAATGTGATTGAGGAACTTTTCAGACATATATGAAAGATAACTATTCATAAACATCTTTTCTAATTCTACATTCTTAACAGAAACTCTATCAAGATCGCTCTGAAATATAAAATTGTCGACATGATCTCCAAGCTCATCTACTCTATGAATG
>Ga0307377_10002660_pt1 | contig 20859 bp, 41 predicted proteins | sample TR3MG_FD_202535 | JGI IMG/M metagenome (GOLD analysis project Ga0307377, IMG submission 202535) | Soil microbial communities from Risofladan, Vaasa, Finland - TR-3 | ecosystem: Environmental > Terrestrial > Soil > Coastal area > Acid sulfate soil | place: Finland: Risofladan, Vaasa | collected...
TACAGATACATTGACCACCTTCTTTTAATTGGTTCTTTTGTACCATTTCAGTAACAGTGTTATCTTCATCGAATTCCACTTCAAAAAAGGTATCACATTTAGGACAAAAGACAAGCACTATGTTACTATCCTCATAATAACCGTCTCGATTATCATTGTGAGAATCATCTATATTATCAAGAATTGTCTCTTGTAAATCAGTTCCGCAGATGCAATTTGTTTTAGTCATGTTAATATTATAGGAGAAGGTGAGGGAATTGTTACGAGAAAATTGAAAAATATATTCCAAGGCTTAGGAATGTCCCAAGGCCATCAAAAAAACGCCTTGCTTCTTTATCGTTATCGTCCCAAGCATAGTCACCAAAGATAAAACAAAACACCGTTAAACCTGTCCAGATAACAGCCCAAACATAATTTATAGATGCTGGATCAATGGTAGCTCCTAACTTTAAAAAGAAAAAATTAAATCCGACAATCGATAAAATAAAAAATAAAATTGTCTCGAATTTCTTTTTGTGGTAGATTGACCAACCAGCCATGTAGACCACGACTGCCAGTATCATCCATGCTATTACTCTAATTGTTGCTTCTATCATGTTTAATACCTTCTTAGATGATAAGTATCATAGTGATAACTTCCATTTTGTTTTCCAATTCTACATAGTTTGGGATTTCTAAGAGCACCTAATTGACAAAATGTCTCATAGGATATCTGATTATGTGAACCACATGGTTCTGTGTAAAGTTTGTTCATGTGTATATTATAGGATAAGGGAATTGAATTGTTACAGAAAAATAAAAATTAATTTCCGTTCACATCTAAAATATTTGTCAATGTGTATTCATCTATCCACACAAAGTCACAGAAAGTACAGCTAACTTCCTGATGCGCTTTATTGTCATTTATCTCAACTGAACCACCATTAACATCTCCTTTACATTTAGGACATGTACCACCGTTTTTGAGATATGCTTTCTTTTCAGCTTCAGTTAATTTTGACGTTGCCATTATGCCACCGCCTTTTGAATGTTTTCAATTTCTTTCCACTGCTCTGGAAGGATAACAAATCCACTCAAATCCTTTTTGGATTTCCAACCTTTACTCTTAAGGCCGACTACAATACCCTTGCCAGTATGATTTTCAAAAAATTTATTGTCAAGGAATCTCAGGTCTGTTTTGTCACCGTCAATAATTCTATAACCTTTATAGTTGGAAGGATATTCATCTTTAAGGAATACTACACATACATTAATTCCCATTTCCAATGCCTTGATAACTTCTTTTTCGTTACTCTCTGATCTGCTGAAATTTAAAAAATAATTTTCAGGTACTTTATTAAGACGGGAAAGTATCTTTGTGTAATCATAGAATTGTACATTGGGATATAGTTCCATTAAGGATTTCTTAGTTGAAGGATCTTTCATTTTTTCCCAAGGGAGATCAGAAGTACAATTTAAACGGATAGCGGGTTTTGTACCTTTTTTGGTACATTTGATAATGAAGTTATCGATCTCTCTTTTCAGCTTTTTAAAGAAAAACGCTTTGTGTTCGTGCAATAAGATAGTCTTTCCTATCCTACTTCTATGTACACGACTATTATATAGTTCGCCTTGACGGTAACATTGGCCTTGACCTGAATATGTCAAGCAAACAGCTTTACAACCTTTACTTGCTTTGGGACAAGTATTGTAACCAGACATTGTAGAGGGAGCAAGGTGTAATGCTTTGGTAGAGTAGATACCTAACTTTTCAGATTTGGCAATTTTCATATTACCATGACCCGGAGTCAATAAGTAAATAGGTACTTTCCAGTTTACTGTTTTGCCATCTGCCGTGATTTTTATTTTGTCGCCTACTTGCATGATTTTCCTCTTGTTGTTTGTTGTTCCCTTGTATTATAGGAGAAGTCAGTTTAATTGTTACAGGTTTTATTATATTCAGGGACAAGATCGTTTTGCATATCTCTTAGATAGGCAATAGGATGTTTGACAAGATCCTCAAATTCATATACGGGAAATCCGCATTTTCCTTGCATCAATCTGATATTATTAATGACTGTAATTTTCTGGTTCATTTCGTCTACTGGTATGCTATTGTTTCCCATCATTTTTATCTCCTTGTTACTTATAGTATAGGAAAAGCCAGCCCAATTGTTACAAGTTTCTTTCGGGATATGTTCGGACGCTCCTATACTATATTATAGGAAAAGCTGGCCGGATTGTTACAAGTATTTTAACAAATTCTTGTAATTTGGGCTTTTCTTAATCCATTCCACAAAGGCATTTACGGGCGGTAATTCATTGTTATGGAAGTATCCATAATCGGAGATAAACCCGATTGTACTCATTAACGTTCCATCTTTGGCATAATTAAGGGTGAATACTATTTCCATACTCATGGAGTTAAATGGTTCCTTTTCATGTTTACAATAAAGAGCACCATTTATTGCGTTTGGATTATATTTTGAAACCTCAATGTATGAGATCCTGAAGGGGATTTTTGGTAGTTCCTTGGAAACAGCTTTCAGGTACTTCTCCAATTCTTTATTCCGTTTTTCCGTCATGTGTATAATATAGGAAAACTCAGCGCAATTGTTACAATTAAACTAATGCTTTGGAAAGGTTTCTCATTTTTTCAAGGGTTAGGGTTTGGCCAGCTCTTAACTTGTTCCATGTTCTGTTTCTTTTAGCCATGAAGGAATGTTCGGGGATTTGCAATACCTTGAATGTATTGTCATCCACATAATCAAATCGAGCTTCAATAAATCCATCTCCCATGATCACCAAGGTATTTTTGAATTCCTTTGGTTGTTGGCAGTGATTCCAAGGATACATCCAATTCCAAATGGTAATGGTTTTTAGACAAAGATTTTGAAGTTCCTGTATTGTTTTGGGAAGTTCTCTTTGGCGTTTCTTTTCTTCCATTGGGCTAATGACATCATATTCAAGTATGGATTGTGCATCAAATTCGGTATACCGTTTATTGGAACCTTTAAGTGCATCTACTCTATCCTTTGGAATGACATATAACTTTCCTTCAGGGGAGTAACAATAGAGTTTTGTTTTGCTGTATCTGTACTGCCAGCCTTTAAGGTGTTTGAAGGGTCTTTTACTTGCCATTACGTCCTTCTTTCTTGATTGGATTTATAACCTTTTGCTATCAAATCCTTTTTAAATTTTGCCAAGTCAACTTTATTCTTAAAAGTCTTGATACCATAAAACTTACTACCATCTTTATGGGTTTGCTTACCATCATGGAAACTAATGGTATACTTAGCTTTTCCTATGTTATCTTGTTGGTAGAACGATTTCATTATTTACGTCTCCGGGTTTTTCTGTTTACACGTTTCGGGGGCAATGTCGATTCAATCAGCACTGTCATTATTCTCTTAATCATTTTAGGCATTTTCTTCTCTCCATTTTTTGTTTCTTAGTTCACGTTCTTCTGGTGATAATGCTTGCCATTCCTTTTGTCGTTGTTCGATTGCCATTTCCATTTCATCAACTTCATCTATCTGGTCAATACCAGCGTCAAGGAAGGAAGATACAAGGTTACATTGTGCTTCCATCTCTTCTTTGGTCATCGGGTTATTTGGTATGCTTCTTAATCTGTACATGTTATTATTATAGGAGAAGGTGAGGGAATTGTTACAGTTACTTTACAATTTCAACGGAAAACTTTTCCATGTCTATCGGGAATTCGGGTTCTCCCTCAATCTCATTACAACAAGTGTGCCAATAGGTAGGGTTCTTTTCATCAGATACATCAAGGGCGCAAATGATCAGGTTCTCATTCTTACCTTCGATTACCTGATAGTATTCCCTACAGTATCCGATATCTTGGCAGACTAGTTTTACTTTTAAGTGTGTCATAATAATATTATAGGAGAAGGTGAGGGAATTGTTACTACTTATTTGGAGCGAATTCAACGTAAGTTGCTTCAACATCTTTTAACCCTACTCTAATGATGTTTGAAATGAGTTCCCAATCACCACCAGCAATACCAGCACCGATAGCGGGAAAGGCAATTTTCTTACCTTTGAAGTACATGTTGATTCTTTCCATGACTTCCATGATAGCTTTGTAATTCACATCAGCACCGCCCTGAAATTGGGTATAGGCATTGATAATAACAAAAGGTGAATGCTCATGACTTAAAACCAGAGCAGTCGTAAAATTACCCAACTTACCCTTATCACCTTTTTGGGTTTCCATGATATCAACTGCCATTGCAATGGGAAATTGATCGGCTATCTGAGCAGCAATACCACCACCCATATCATGAAAGCAATTACATCCATGAATGATTGCGTCAAACTTAACCCTGTTGCCTTTGAGTAGCATTTTACCCTTATTCATTTTTCTCTCCACAGTTAGGGCAGTAATTAAATTTAAACCCGCCATTTTCTTCTACATCTTCTTTCTCATCTTCATAAACAAGACTGTATTCTTCCTGATAGTCAATAACACCAACTACATGAAGTCCTCCGTTGTTTCCTTTACATCCGCTTGCAATTTTATGTTTTTCCCATTCCTCTTCGGGCAAATAATTAAACAAGGTTTTTTCAGGTACGGCTTTAAGCAATTCTTCAACTGCTGTCAGATCTTTCTGTCCTACATCCTCTTTTATTCCATCAATTACTGCATCAATTAATTTTTGGTTCATAATTCCTCCCTAAATCCTGCGGTTCCCTTCTCCATCCATTGGGACGTAATCTTCATCGGGGTTTAGAATAATCTGTTTCTTATCCTCATCCACTCTGTAAGGTAAATGTAGATTGTTTGCAATGTCTCTATGACCCATGATTTTCTCCCTTATTCATGTTCATAATATAGGAAAAGGTGAGGGGATTGTTACAGTTTTCTTTCCTCATAGGTTTTAAGGCCACCTGCTAATGTAAAACTTCCGGCATATTGAATAGTACTCATAACCCACCATAATGGATTATGATGATTCTTATCATCATTGATATTAACTTCATCTAAAATCATTGTGATATCTTTTTCCAGATTGGTATATAATTTACCCTGTTGATTTAAAACCTTACCACTGGGAGCAGTGAAGTCAACGCCACCCATTGCCCAATCAATTGTATAGTTAGATCGTTTCACAATAGGAATGATGAATTTCTTGAAAATCTCATGGGCAATAATCTTTTTGATTTTCTTATGATGTTCTAACGCTCTTCTTAAAAGAAGGGGTGCTCTTTCAATCGCAGTTCTGTTCATACCATCCTCAAGAATTCTTCTTCGCTTTTGGCAGTGTTCAGGGCAATTTGTAGATTGATAATGTCATCCTGATTAATCTTTTTATCCCTCTTGGGACGATTGGAAAGTTTCACACTGTCCTTTCTCAACATTTCTCTCATGTGCTCTTCCCTCATTCCCGTGTATCCATCATCATTCATATCTATCTCCGGTTTGTCATTACATATAATATAGGATAAGCCAACCGGATTGTTACACATAAAAAAAGCGGGAAATTAATCCCGCTCTTTTGGAGTTCAAATTTTTTTTATTTTTTTCTTGACTTTTGGTTTTATTTATTTCATATTATCCTCTGGGTTAAGGTTAAAATAAAAAAAATTATTTCTTGTCTTTATTCTTCCGTGCTTCTCTTTTAATCTTTGCTTCTTCGGCTAACTTTTCAGCTTTAACAGCAGCTACTTTTCCACGATTCATTGCTCTTGATAAAATAGCATTCATTCCTTTTCGAGTACCGCCATCAGTGTTATATTTAGTTACAAATTTCGTCTTAAGTTTACCAGCTCTTGACATGGTTTCTTTAGTGATTCTTGCCCTTACTTCATCTATGCTTGATGTATCAACTACCACTTTTAAACCCTTTTTTTCATTTGTCATCGTCCAACCTATGTTCAAGTAATTACTTTAAACATAAATTATTTTTCAACTATTTGCAAATTTTTTGAGCACTTTTTTACATTCTCTGGCATTTTGGCCACGCCAATAAGACATATTACTCAGGGCATAAAGTAACTGGGTTTTCAATCCCTGCTTGGCAGTTGCATTTTCCATGGCCCCGCCTAACTCAATAGCTTTTGGAATAGCCTTTAAATATGTTTGTGCATAAGGATCTTTGCATTCATTTTTTGCGATCTGGATTGCTTGGTCTATCGTTAATTCTGGCATGGTATCCCCTTACTTTATAATATTATAGGAAAACCTCAGTTAATTGTTACAATTAAAATTAGGAAAATATTGGCCTGAAAACTTTTCTAGCTTCTTCATACTTCGCTTTTCTAATTGCTTGCTTCAAATGGTATTCCTTAACACCTTGTACCCAATTACAAGCATACTCACTATTTTTGTAATCATTACATTGCTCAACATAGGATATTGGGCATGAATAATAATGAGGATGACAATACATATCCATTGGCTTATATCCCCAATCCTGATCACATTTACCCAATAGATACAAACATACATAAATGGTACTTTCACCGTTTACAGTACGTTTCATTAATGCCCATAGACAATTGCCCCGTAAGCAATGAGTTATTACTTCATGTTTAATACCCCTTTCCTTATTTTCCCAAGTTGCTTCTGAAACACATTGTTTAATGATTACTTTTTTATTTGCTCCACAAGTTGAATACCAGCCCATAATTTTCTCCCTTGTTTGTTACTTGTATTATAGGAAAAGTTAACCGGATTGTTACAGGAAAATAAAAATTATTTTTATGCTGTTTGCCTTTGGAGTCCTGCCATGACATCACCCTTAATGAAGTCCCAACCGTTTGAACCGATTGCGTTTTGTGGTCTGTCCATGTAGAACCCGAATAACAATTCAATTTTTTCAGCTTCTTTTCTGGCTTGCTTCATAAGTTCCCTTGCATTATTACTAGATTCCCCAAATACTTTTGCTTCAATCCCTTCACTGGACGCAAATTCAACTTGCCACTCCCATGTATGATCTTCAAAATTTCCATCATCACATAAAGTTTTATGATAGTCTGTTAGTTCCGAAGGGGCAACAACAGAAAGTGTAACATGATACTTATCTGTATTATCTGACTGCTTTATTTCCTCTTCTCCAACAGCATCAAACATATTGGTTAATTCCATAACAATAGCATAATCGAAGTCACCATTGTTCATTTTCTTGGATACCCATTTGGCACCGTAAGCCATCCAATCTATGTCGCCCGTAAGCCATGTAAATCTCATGCTAATCTCCCTTGTTCGTTCAATGATATTATAGGAGAATTCAACTGGATTGTTACACTTAAATTAAGCGACCTGAAACCAACTAAGTCCACTTTTTGCAGAAATGTGGAGATAGATGATTCTCAGGTCGCTTATTTTTAAATGCTCCTATACTATATTATAGGAGAATCCAGCCCAATTGTTACACAAAAAGAAAAGGCACTGCACACTTGAGCAGTACCTTTCCACAACAACAAGGGGAGGGAAAAAGTCTATTCGTAAAATCGGGGTTCTTCTAATCTCATCCAAAGTTCTTTGTATTCCAAGAACAACTTAACATCTTCATCATTGCCTATCTGTTCTTTTCCACCGTCTACCTTACAGATGTACACTTGCTTACCATCACGTTCAACCACGTTTGCTTCTTTGCGATGTTTAAGGGGAAACTTCTCTTCGAAGTGTGCATTGATTTCTTCCATCCTTTGGAAGCCTTCTGCTGTTGATGGGATTATTGTCGCTTTCATAATAGTATTATAGGAGAAGTCAGCTTATTTGTTACAGTCTCTTTGCTTTTTTAGTTCCTTAAGTTCCTTCTTGATATCATTGGCAACTTTTGTCTTGTCCATCAAATGGCTTCCCATGATCTCATATAAACGCTTCTCTTTGGCTTTAATCATTCTATCGATATCTGTACTCATGATTTCTTTTCCTCTTTTAAATGCTCTCTAACGAACCTTAGAAAACTTCCCTTATGCTTCTCAATGGAACCAAGGAAATTAATAGGGCGTTTCAATGTTTTAGGTATAAGCATATCTTTGGAACCAATCCACTGATCCCAAAGTTTGCCTAGATTTTTGCTGTTCATTTCCATCAGCTTGCTTTTACTGCTCTCAGTTCCTCGTATAACTTGGCACGTTTGTTTGAAAGTCTTTTCAATTTAGGATTCTCGTGATCAACGTGTCCAGCTTTCAGGGGAATCAAATCTATTTGTGTACCGATGATACCGATTTTTCTTTGGATGTTTTGAATCTGTTCCTTCCGGTATGACTTCTGGATGTTTGCTAAGTTCATCTTTTACCTTACGTTAAGTTACATTAATATTATAGGAGAAGTCAAGTAAATTGTTACAATTAAATTTCCTGAAACATTGGCTGTATTGCCCTCTTGATATTTTCCGCAAAGTTTTCGTCAATAACTACCCAACGATTTCTTCCACCAGTATAATCCTTATAACTTTCCGCAGTCCTGATCATCATTCTAGGTACTGTATTGAAATACCTTACATCAGAAATTGAGAAGTAATAGATTTGTCCTGTTTTTTTGGAAGTAAAAAACCCACTGAAATAAAAATGTCCCCTACTCATTTGGATATTGTCCACCGCATCAGCTAAATTTTTCTTAAACCAATTGACTGATTTCCGGTAGAAACTTGCCCACTGTGGAGTAGTTCCACAACTGGTTTCAAATCTTTGGTTGAATTCTTTTAAGAAGTTGAAAGCTGCCATTGTTATCTCCCTTGTCTTGTTCCCTTATAATATAGGAGAAGCTATCCTAATTGTTACATATTTAAACAAAAATCAACCGCCTGTTCTTTACGACATTTAAAAGCAAATATGTACCCAACTGAAAAATTCTTATCAATACAACCCCAAGTATTAGGAGTCCATTTATCAATAGATTTCAGTTCAATAACTGCATACTGGTCTGAAACATGGTCTAAGGTTTTAGCTATGGCTTGCGGGTTCGCTTCCCAAAATCTGTTATCAATTTCTGTCATGCTCATGGTAATATTATAGGAAAAACCAACCCGATTGTTACAAAAAATAAAAATTAATTTACATCATCCGTGTAAAAATGTGTTTGATTTAAACTGCTTATCGTAAAACAAAAATTTAAAACTTCTGTTATGGCCTTGAATTCCTCATAAAATTCCTTATCATGATAAATGGGTACACCGTGATCCCAAATATCATCATCTGTTAAACCATGATCAAGATCCCCCCGCACACTTGAACACTCATCAAAATCAACATCATTTCTTAATGTTTTTTCTACAAATGAATAAACACCCATACCACTCGCATAAGATAAATTCCACTTCAAACAAAAAGGTTCAAGGTAATTCTTTTCAATGTCCTTTGCAATGTTATGGCCTGTTTTTTCAAACTCTGCTCTTGCAAGCTCCATAGTCTTTTCAACGTAAGCATTAATGTGATTTGAATCTATAGCCATGTTAATCCTTTTGTCCACACACGCCACAAGTTGATCCAATGTGGTGGCCAGATGAATGGGTGCAATATCGGGAAGTTACCATAATTTTGGTTTCAGGGTTCCAGATAGCAAACGTTTCATACTCATAACCGTTTTCCTCGTGATACCTGCTTATCCTTACGTTAGGACTAGCAAAAGCCAGCTTGTACAACCAACCCGGATTTAAACCGTTCTCAATATCAGTATGCTTGTAATTGAGTTCATTGGTCATTCCTGTGGCTCTGGGAAGTTCGTTCTTTGGCTGTTCTGTGTAATCTATTCTCATTGTTACCCCTTGTTTGTTCCCTTATATTATAGGAAAAGCTATCCTAATTGTTACAAAAATAAAAAATATTTAATCAGCCATAAAAGAAGGTTCACAGTGTTTATGATTAAAGGTTAATCTAGATCCATCTTTTATAAAATGAAAAGCGTGTTCCTTTATCCATTGCTTATCACTTATAGCTTTGCAAGTAGCGTTACAAGGGTTCTTTTCAGGATAACCATTTTCAATGGTTAATCTATGGACAAAAGCATTTTTAACCATTTGAGTTTGTGCAAGTGTTAAATTTTCTCCCTTGACTAACATTGTTACCCCTTGTTTAAAGTTCCCAATACTCGTTATAGTCCTGCATTACTGCTTTCTTAACTTGTTCAGGCAAAGAAATAAAATTAATTTTTTTTCCTAAATGCTTGTAAGAAGGTTTATCAATAATTTCGGCACTTTCTCCATGTTGTCCGATACCGTGAAAAGGATTCTCACTACATCCAAGATATTCGCATCGACCATTACGCCCTTTGTAATTGCCAGTGTAAACGATTGTATATCTATCCAATGTTTTCCCGCCGTTATCATAACAGCGTACATATTTAGGAATTCCATTAGGAAGTATTCGGGTTTTTCTTTCTGTTTTATTCATGTTCATATTATAGGAGAAGTGAATTCAATTGTTACACTGAAAAACGGGGGGCAAAACCGTTTTTTAATTCTCCTGTTTCTCTGTCTATGTTGCCCATAATCCCATAAATATCATGTAAAAAATTTTCACTATCTGCAATTAACAGGTTATTTAAATTAAGTGGTATGTTGTTATGAACAACTTCTAAATCCATTACCAACGTTTGATAATTTATTTTAGTCTCGAATTCATTGGCCAACTTAACGGCCTTTTTAGCAATGTTAACGATTAACTTTGTATCTTCTAATGTAGTGTTAAGTTCTGCAAAGTTCATTATGTTTTCCTGTGTTATTCATGTTCATATTATAGGAGAAGTTAAGGGAATTGTTACATTAAAAAATAAAAATTATTTTAAGCTATTTCCAAATCAATAAGTTCTTCAACGGTCTTTCCTTCATCAATACGCTTGTTAAACCGTTTAAGAGCGTTCAACAGGTTAAAACCTTTATCGTGTACATTGGCAATAATTAAATTTTCTTCTCTCTGGGTATCATAAGAGAGATTACCATCAGGAAGAAGATCGCCCAAACAATTTAAATAAAGACCCGTTTCACTGATATAATTATCTTCAATCTCACAAGCATAAATATTTACTTCTCTTATGCTAGGATAATTGTCAACGGATCGCCCTTGATTAATTAAATTGTCATCAAATCTTTCCTCGTTAGGTTCACGAACAGAAGTAAAGGAAAACGCTTTTAATCTCTGCACATTTTCAGCGTTTAATCTATCATGATAACCATCACCACTAATTGCCAGACCTCCATAAAATTCTTCATCTATGGCATCACACATTGAATACAAGTTTAAAATTGCGATCATAAATTCATTGGTTACCTTTTTGGCATTGGTTACAAGGTAAAAGGTATCAAGGGATACATTATGCTTTTTTAAACTCTCAACTATTTGATCAATGATCTCAGGGTGCAATGAAGGTTCACCGCCCGTTATCGTCAAGTCACCAATATGCTCCAATTTAGAAAACAGCTTATCAACGTGTTTAATATTAATATTCACGTTCTCAGGTTCACCCCTTAAACAGTGTGAACAACTCATATTGCATTGCCTTGTTATCTCTATGGTTAAGTCTTGTAGGTTTAATTTTTTCATGTTGTCCCCTTGTCTTGTTTGTTGTACTCATATTATAGGAGAAGGGAAACAAATTGTTACAAGAAAGTTCATTCAATTGAGGTAAAACCCATTTGAAAACAAACTCAATTGAATGTGAATTTAAGTGTAACAATCCGGCCAGCATGGCCTATACTATAGTATAGGAGCAACCACACAAAACCCCGTACTACAGGTTAAGACATTCCTATACTATATTATAGGAGAACTCAATTGAATTGTTACATAAAAGAAAAGATACTACTCAAATGAGCAGTACCTTTCCACAACAACAAGGTTTAATATTTGCTTGGTACGGCGTTTCTACCTGCGGGAGTGATTGAACCGTTTTTCCTTAATAACTTTTTATCAATCATTGCTTGCTTTGCGCTCTCCCACCGTTCAGGAGTGATCTGGGTGTCTCTACGTGCTTCCATGTACCTGATATTGGTTTGACCGCCATAGGTGTTTTTATAGCGTTCTGTATACCTTAAAACGATGATCTCATCTTCGCTTAGATCCTGCTTTTTAGGTAGCATAGGAGCCATATTTTCCTTATTGGCAATAATGGTTATCCCTAAATCTTTCCCGCAAAAAATGGTGTGCTTAACGATTACAACCCTATCGGGTAAAGCATCTAATCTATTGGGTTTATCAGCTTCAAAATATGGGTGATTGGTAGGAAGTTGAAAAGCCTTCCTTTGATCCAAGTGATACAATACATAAGTATTTTTAGATCCACCGCTCCAATAGGAATCTAATGTACTCGGAACCTCATCAGATACTTGAATTTTCCTTCCATTGTAACTTGGAAAGGTATTAGAAACTATTGTCTGTATTTCCTGATCTGGCTTGTCAATGTATAGTCTCATGTTTTCCCCTTGTCTTGTTGTTTGTTGTACTCATATTATAGGAGAAGGGAAACAAATTGTTACAAGAAAAAATAAAAAAAATATAAACGCTCCTATACTATATTATAGGAAAAGCCAGCTCAATTGTTACAGAAAAAGAAAAGGTACTGCACACTTGAGCAGTACCTTTCCACAACAACAAAGGTAAATTTAACCGTACACTATTTCATTAAACAAACCAATCTGTACTATTACATCGGCAGAATCAGCGTCAATGTTTCCACCGTCATCTTCCATAACAGCTTGGATAATAGAGTTTTTGATAGTTTCAGAAAGTTTCACATCAGTTTCACAGATACGCTTCAATCCTTTTTCAATTGTGGAGTAGTCTATTTTGTGCTTCTTTGCATCCGTTTCTTCTGGATCATCGGTTTCGATAACGTCAGCATAAAAACCATCGAGATCTTCATCATCACCGATTTTTTCCGATTTTACGTTCTTCTTTTTCCAATGGTAATTTTCGCATATACTCCAATAACCTATTCCACCCTCAAGAGCAGTGACAAAAATGTCAAAGGCTAATTGCTTCCGGTCTTCGTTGATTTTAATTGTAAGTTCCATTGTTTCCCTCTGTTGTGTGCTTATAGTATAGGAGAAGATAACCCGATTGTTACATAAATATAAAATAAAAAAAATATAAACGCTCCTATACTATATTATAGGAAAAGCCAACTCAATTGTTACAGAAAAAGAAAAGGCACTGCACACTTGAGCAGTACCTTTCCCCACAACAACAAGGGTTAATAGTCTTCAGGGAATAGGAAAGTACCTACATATTTTTCGCCGTAATCGTCCAGCTTGAACCAGAATTTTTTAAAGTTCAGAGATTCCCCACGATGCAATATAGTGGTTTCATCTGGATACGCTTCTGAACCGTCCAGCTTGTAACCTGCTGATCTTACTTGCATGAAAATCTGGTTTTCATTATCGGCATTCTTTACAAAGTCTTTACCTTTTTTAACGTGTACTTGCTCAAAGACAATCATATCAACCGGATGTCTGTTGAGTAGTGAAATGGCCATTGATTGATAATGAGCAGCTTCTAAACCCCCATACATATCATTAAACGCACTCGATGCACACACCTGTAAAGGTTTCCCGTTTATCTGTTTTTGTTTCTGTTTTAATGTTGCTTCCATGATTTCCCCTTTGTTAGTTGTTGTACTTATATTATAGGAGAAGGAAAGCAAATTGTTACACAAATAAAAAAAATAAAGTATGTCTAAATGCTCCTATACTATATTATAGGAGATTTCAATTGAATTGTTACACAAATAAAAAAAAATAAATGTAACAATTGAGCCAGCTTCTCCTATAATATAGTACACCCACGTAAACAAAAAAATAAAAAATAAAAAAATAAATCCCCCCTGTTTCCAGAGGGGATTTTTTCGTTCGGGGATTAGGCGGGAACTACTTCGTATTGTTCGCCATCCATGTTAACTTGCCGGATGTTCTCAAGGCGGTAATTCTGAGTATCGATAGGGTTAACAACTCCATGCTCAAGCTGTTTTTTGTACTTCTTATCAAAATCGTAAGGTTTGCGATAAGGTTTAAGATCGTCTTTATTCATCAGTTCATCATTGAGATAAAAATCAGTTCTCGGACGATTCCGGGCGTTATTGTAAACGGTGATCATTGGAGCTTCATCTTTGGCAGATTCAACAAGCGCACCACTTAAAGAAGTTCCGTTTTTTCTTGCGCCAACATCATATTCTTTTGCGCTTTGTGCTTTTGCCCAATCAGCATATGAAAGCTGTTTTTCAAGATCATCAGTGGAAAGATTCAGTTTTTCCAAGATTTCCTTTATCCCTTTTTCGTTCCGGTTTTCTACCAATTCCTTAAATGATAAGGGAGTAATTAAAACCGATTTATGGGAATACTTAACGATATTTTCAGGCCGACAATTCAAATTTTCGGGAGCTGACATTTTGTCTTTACGGTCACCATTTTTTGACAGGTTAAAGGAATTTTTCCCGCTTGTTTCCGTAACAATACCGATAAATTTTGTAGCCTTGATATTTTTAAGTAATTCGACCAGCTCTGCTATAGTCATTTTTCTCATTTTGTTTTCTCCTTGTTGTTGGTTTGTGTTTCTCATATTAATATTATAGGAAAAGGCCAGTAAATTGTTACAGTTTTATTTTTCTTTTTAAATAGGTTTTTTGTGTAACAATTGCAACAAGTTTTCCTATAATATTATTATGAACAAGACAACACCCCCCCACTCTCCCCCCTAAAATCTTCGGCGGGATTGGCATCAGCTAATTGGTCAATCCCGCCCCAAATCCCCAAAAAACCCGTAACAATTGAGCCAGCTTCTCCTATATTATAGTATAGGAGCATCCCAAAATAACTTGTCCCGTATAGGCCACAAATGCATCTGTACTATATTATAGGAGAATTCAATTAAATTGTTACAAAAAAAGGGAGGGAATTTCTCCCCCCCATTAAGTGATTGGTTTGGATTAGGCAATTTGTAATTGCTTTTCTTCTTCTTTTTCCTTCCTTCTGGAGCCATGTAAAGCCCTGATATCATCCATTTTCATATTGTATCGGGTAGTCGGTTTGTATAAAGCCCACATCCATTTTTTCTTGGCATTTCCCCAAAAGAATTTTTTACCGTCAATCTCTTTTTCCTTGATAATTTCCCTTGCTTCCTTGTTCTGAAAAGTGATCGTTACATATACCCACACCCCGCAGATCTCGACCTCAGAAACGTTAGGAACATCGTTAAAAGCAAACAAAAACGCTTCCTTGACATAAGGGTTAACATTAGCGAAAAAGAGATCCCAAGAATCATAATCCTCTACGTTATCACTTGCAAAAGTCATGCCAGCATAGGATTTAAGCATTTCATATTCTAGTTGTGCTTCCAAATATGCTTCATGTGATCCGCCCTTATCAGGATGAACAGTAACACAAACTTTGCGCCATTGGGCTTTAAGGAATGTTTCAGTTATCTTTTTGGCTACGTCTAAGGTAAAATATTTGAGTTTCATTTTTTTCTCCCTTGTTTGTTGTTGTTGTCTCATGTTGGTATTATAGGAGATGCGAAGGAAATTGTTACAAGAAAATTCAACTAATTTGGGGATTATATTGGGGTAGTCTTGTACTATATTATAGGAAAACCCATTGGAATTGTTACATTAAAAAGATTAAAAAAGGTGTAACAATCTGGCGGGATTCTCCTATACTATACACATGAGACAACAAGGAGAAAAAAATGGCATACATTAAGGATAAAGTACAGTACTTCACGTTACGGTATATGCTGGCCGTATTGGATGAGCATAAAAAGCAGAGGGATTATTATATTGGTAGGCTGGCTCAATTGAATATCAATGCAAGGGATATATGTGTATGTTACACTAAAGACCAGATACTTGATATGCTGTCCAAGGGTGATCAGCCTGTTATGAAGACCCGTTCAACTATTGATACTTCAAAGCTCATTGAAGTATTGAACGCCGAAGCGGAGAAGGTATATTTTACAGTAACCATGAAAGCCGGTAGCCACGCCACGATCAAGAGCATACTTGAACAGCTAACCATTCCAGTGGATACTGTATTCAACATGGACTCAATTGATGACTGACTGAAGCGAGGGGGATCGACCCCCCTCCCCCCCAAAAGCCCATATAGGGGGGTAGTTGAATAAATATTGAAATGTCTAATAGATGTTGTCATATTTTATGACATATCCACATCTTATCAACATGTTGATATGTTAGAAATAATGGGTGTTTTTTCTAACATGTGAAAATAAGCTGAACTCATGTGATATGCTGCTCACACGCATTTTAAGGGGGTTCTCAGGGCAACATCTTCTCATAGCTTCCTCACATGGTTGAACTTGTTTAAAGGAGCTGGTGAAGCTCTATCAACATATTTTCAATAGATTATGTTGGTATGTTGATAACTTGTTCAAAATATCAAATATTAAAATTTGGGTGGAAAAACCTCGTGAGCCGAAATGCCCATTCTCACATTTTGAGTTTACATCGCTTGGGTAATTTTTGGATTTTATACAGGGTTCTTATTCTCTAATTTTGGAATTTTACATGGGGTCTTTTTCCAAAAAAATTTTTTTGGTAGTTTTGCAACAAATATAGGGGTGTTTTTGTTGCACGGTTTCTTTATAAGCCATTGTAAAAAGTAAAACTTATGTAAAGTAGGGTTCGGGGTAGTTCCCGAATTGGGGATTTTGGTATTTTAAAAAAATTTTTTGGGGGGTCTACATTTCAATTAGATCGCCATTTTCATCTAAAAAGTCTTTAGGGTCGATATGGTGTATATCTACGTCATTTGCATCAAATTCTACATCTGGGATTTTTTTCCATTGATACCCTCCCCCTGTTTCATATCTAAAGGGGTCGATATCTACTATATAACCTTCAGTATTATCATTATTAAATACTATGATATTAACATGAGGACTTCCTGCGTATTCGGTACTATTTGAGCTTGCCCACATATTTTCATTATTATTAAGGGCATCGGCCATTTTATCAGCGATAAGATGGCAAATACCACCAAAGCCAACTTCCCAATCACCCACATCGGGATCTGTGTCAGCGTCCCATTCATCGTATATAGATTGGGCAGCTTGGGCGAATTTTGGTTTTAATGTATTTAATTGTTTTTCAAGTTCACTTTCGCTTTCAAATATGGCTTGATACCCTTCATATATGGATTCAATTAGGGAAGCGTTCTGTGGTGTTTTAAGGGAATTAAGGAATTTCTGGAACATGTTTTATACTTCTTCGGTGTTGTATCCTGATAATTCATCTAAAGCCATTCTCCCACCTTCTACGAACAGGGAAGCTAAATCACTTCTTTGGTGTACCACATTTAGCACTTGGTCTATAAGAAGTATTTGTTCTTTTGGATCTGTGGTATCTGTTAATTTAATGGCCAATTCAACTAATGGTTCCAATCCGTAATCGGAGAAGGCATCATTTCTAAGATAATCATCCATTTTTCTATCCAACGCATCTGCTTCTTTATCGGTAAGTTCTTTATCAAGGTAGTTTTCGTAATATTCTTTAGGGTTGGTTTGTGTATGTCCGGCTAGTTCAGTATTGGCATGGATATGTGCTATTTTATTTATGACGTTTTCGACTATATTATTTAAACCTTTTTCGTCTCTGATTATTCCCAATGTCATGTAATCGTTCCATATTTTTGATATTCTATTTAGTTTAATGGGACTCCACGGTTGTGTTTCTCCTTCTTTGGCATGGATGATTTCACTAGCTACTTGGAATACCATGTCTTGTTGGACATCGTAGTAGTCGTGTATGTCTTCGAAACATGCTTGGTATCCTTCGTGGATGGCTTCTATTAGGGAAGCGTTCTGTGGTGTTTTAAGGGAATTAAGGAATTTCTGAAATTTCTGGAACATGTTAAAAGTTTATAACAATTAGTCCAAATTTAACACAACTAATGCAGGAAAGCTTTTTTTACCTAGTACGTGTAAAGCTGACAATCTGTGTACACCTTCTACCACATAGAGTTCCCCTTTTTTATCTAGTTCGATTATAAGGGGATTTATTTCATTTGATTCTTTTATCTTTTCGGCTAACGTTTTTACTTGTTCGATATCGCTTTTTGAACTGAAGGTACTGTGAGGGTCTGCTTCCCACTCTTTAAGGGAGAGTTCTCTTATGTGTGGTAATACTTTATAATTATTAAAAGAAGACGCTATGGAGCTTGTATTGGGTACATCGGGTCTTACTTTTAGCCCATCTACGATATCGGATGCTATGGGTATAGTTTCGTTAGCTTCTTCAGTGGCTTCGGTCAAATTTTTTCTTTCTTGAACTGTTCTATCTATGACGTTTTGTTTTCCAAGTAGATTTTCGGCAGGTTGGTTGGTACTTCTACCGGATATTTTATAATCTGGATATTTCTCTTTGAGTTTTTTTATCATGAATTTGGCTATACCTTGCCTTCTGTATTTTTCTTCTGTTTCGATGAGTTCTATATTTATTTGTCCTTGTGTGGGGAAATCCAATTCATAGACTAGTCTACCTACATATGTTCCATTTATGTCTGCTGTAATTTGGTCAAAGGTTTGTCCTCTGGGTTCTTTACCGAAGGTTGTATTTATTTGGTTATTTTTGGAATAGCTTTCCATGAGTAATTGTTCAAATTCTTTTTTACCGCCGTTAAGGGCAGCAGAAGCAGCCATTTTAACATGGTTTTTTCTCATGTTATCTATTTCTTTTGCTGTATAGTTAGAGCCTTGGGCATCGTTATAGGCTTTATAAATTTGTTCTGGGTATTTGGTTCCTTTAGTTGATTCTGATTTTCCTTTGTATTGGATTTCTCCGTTGGTAATTACGATATCTTTTATGGGGAGTTTAAAAGTTGCTATATTTTTGCCATAGGAGTCTGCTGCCAGATTTCCGTATGCATCATGTCCTGATTTAACGGTGCTCAGGAAATCTCCGTATTTAAGTTGTTTTATTTTATCAACTGGTACATCTGCCCCTCTGTACAGGATGACATGGTTAGCTTGGACATTAGCTCCCATATTAATGAGTTCCAATTTAGTATTATTTTCAAAGATTGCTTTATACCCTTTGTCAATGGATTCAATTAAAGATTGGTTGTTTGGCCTTTTAAGGGAATTTAGGAACTTTAGGAACATGTTATAAGTTTATAATTTTTCAAATAAAAAAGGGAATCCATTGGACTCCCCTTTTTTAATTGTTTTATTTTAAATTATTCTGGTTCTGGTGTTTATGTTGGTGTTTGTTCTGGTTCTGGTGTTGTTGTTATTGGTATTCCCATGATGATCTTCCTTTGGTTAAGTTAATTTCTTATAGTTTATAAAATTAAAAAAAAATAAGTTTATATAAACTATCTGTAAATTGTAAACTTTAACTTTAAAGGAATTAAATCATGGGCATACCAATAACAACAACACCAGAAGTAACGACAACAGAAGTACCAATTACTATTACTACCCTTTTTCCCCCAGATGGTCAACGATACAGTTCATACAGTTATCAATTGTTAGCTACAGGAGGAACTTGTAATCCAACGGGGCCAGCGACCAATGATGTTCATGCTAATCCAACACCAGCACCAACACCAACAGAAGCACCACTTACATATAACTGGACAATAACTTCTGGTTCACTTCCAAATGGCCTCCAGCTTAGTAGTAATCTGTCCACTACTAGTGGACAGATTTATGGTACTCCAACAGAGAGTGGAACTTTTACCATTTATGTTAAAGCATGTTGTAGATCAAATCCTACAGAATGTTCTACCCCCCAAGTTATGCAGATAACAATAATACAACCACCAGTTTAATAAACAGTTGTAAAATTAAAAAGGGTTCCTTTGGGAATCCTTTTTTATATATAAAAACATATGTTAAGAATATGTTCTTTGATAATTTGATTCACAACACACCCACACGTCCAAAAAAGGTAATGGCTTCCTTATCTTCTGTGGTTGAGATATATTGGACTGAGTATTTGTATGCTATTTTAGATATTGATGCTTATACAATAGATCATCCTTTATTTATTGCAAAGGATAAATTTGGGAAGGAATATGAGTACCGTAACTATTTTCGTTTAGCGGAATTGGGGTTTGGGGATTTAGCCAGATATAATCGTAACCCTCAGTATTCTCATGTACCAGATGGTAAAAGGGATTTGGTAGTCCAGTATTTGAAGGATGCGCCAATTGATTCTGGTGATTGGAAACCAATTTAAATTTTTTTTAATTGTGTTATAAACTTAAAGAAACAATTAATTGGAACATCTAATGAATAAAATAAAGAAATTTGAAACCTTTTTGGAATCCTTTAAAGGTAAGGGTCAGGATACATTGATTGAAAATGTAAAGAAAGGTTTTAAAGCTTGTTTCGAATCAGAGAATGAAGAGATTCCGGTTTCTACTGATACAAGGATTAAAAGTGCCATGTATAAGGCTGGACAGAAATATAATGGTCGTTATAAAGATGAATACTGGACAGCCATTAAAGGTTTAGAAGCTGATTTATCAGCAATATTACCTACCATGCGTGTCATAGAAGCAAAGTATGACAACGAGCGACCACCCCAAAGCAAAGAATGGATTATGATTGGTATATTCCAGACCCCTAAAGGCATTAAGAGAATATGTTGGGTTAGAATAATGGCTGGTGGCGCAGGTAGCGTAGATGACCCATTAGGCACCTATGACGTAACTGCTCATGTAGAAACAGTATCGCCAAAAACCATACAAGATTTTGAGACTAGAACGGCGATGGAAAACTTCGGCTGGATTTAAAAGAAGGATTAAGTAATGGATAAAATAAAGAAATTTGAGAATTTTTTAGAATCCCTTAAAGGTAAGGGTCAAGATACATTGATTGAAAGCGTAAAGAAGGGGTTTAAAGTTTGTTGTGAATCAGAAAAGCGTTCAGAAGCAATAAGGCTTAAACAAAGTGGTT
>Ga0307377_10002661_pt1 | contig 20857 bp, 16 predicted proteins | sample TR3MG_FD_202535 | JGI IMG/M metagenome (GOLD analysis project Ga0307377, IMG submission 202535) | Soil microbial communities from Risofladan, Vaasa, Finland - TR-3 | ecosystem: Environmental > Terrestrial > Soil > Coastal area > Acid sulfate soil | place: Finland: Risofladan, Vaasa | collected...
AGCAGCAGGCTGCCAAACAGCTTTGTGAATGTCTCCACCGGTCGTCCTCCTCTGTTCTTGTCCAGACAGCAAGATCATCGGACAGACGACCGGCGGAGGCAAATTTCAAATATCTTTGGCTAGGCTTTGAACGGAGTTCAGTGGAAGAACAACGCCGCCGAAGTGTGCGATAGCGGACAAGACGCCCGTCTTTGTCCGGTATCTCTTGCAGAACATCGAGGTAATGCCATGAAGCTCACGCAGAGGCCATCTGAAGAGCAGGTCAGCGATCGGCGTGTTCAAAAGACGCGAAAGCTGCTACACGAAGCGATGATGGCGCTGCTCCACGAAAAGAGATACGACGATATTGTCGTGAAGGAAATCCTGGATCGTGCGAACGTCGGCCGATCGACCTTTTACACGCATTTCCGCGACAAAGACGACCTGCTGGTGAGCGGAATGCTGGACATGCTTCGCTCGATGCGGACGGCAAGAATGCCGCCTTCTACATCAGGAGCAGAGCAACTCGTCTGGTTCAGCCTTCCCATCTTCGAGCACATAGACCGGGAACGACGAGCTGGGAGGCTCTGGATTGGATCTCGTGGACGGGCCATCCTTCACGAACACCTTCGGAAGGTGCTCGTTGAGCTGATCTCCCGTCATATAAAGAGCGGTGTGCCTTCTCGACGAAACACACGGGTCCAAATTCCAGCGGATCTCCTCGTCCAGCACGTCGCGTCCACGTTCGTTCTCGTGTTGAATTGGTGGGTCGAGCGCCGCGGCACGCTGACTCCTACGCAGGTCGATGCGCTCTTTCGCGCGCTGATCCTGCCCTCCCTCGCTGCGAACTGAGGCCACTCAATCTACACGCAGAGAGCGCATTGCGATTTTGCTCCAATGGACCGACGAGACGGCGCCAAGAGGGAACGCGTTCGGAAAATGGCAGCGCGCGCGTGACCGCTATTCGATTCACTGAACGGGCTGCATGATCCTCAACAGCGGATGTCCGTCGACATTCTCCAATGGAAAGTACACAAGGTGCGATTTCGGATCGACCGAGACCGTGTGAGCATGAGGCATATACAACTGCCCAATCTGCCGAAGATCGCGGGCGCTCTCTTCGAATACCGAAACGGCGCCAGATTCCGCTGACACGTAGAGGCGTCCCAATCCCGGATCAAATGCGAGCACGTCCGGATCTTCGCCAACCTCGTGAACAGTGAGAAGCTTCATGGTGTTCAAGTCGAATACTGCCAGCGAGTGATTCTCCTCGCCGGCAATGAACGCGAGCCTATTCGCCTGGTCCAGAGCAATGCCGTGAGGATTCTCAATGCCTGGCAGCTTGTATCGGCCAACAATCTTCATCGCAGCCGGATCGATTGAAACCAGCTCATTCACACCATGAACCGCTATGAGCATGCGGCCTGACCCCGCGTCGTATACAGTGTTACCCGCTCCTCCTCCAAGCGGGATGGAGGTGATAAGTCTATTCGTCTCGGCGTCGACCACTGCATCCACGCCGCCATGTTCATCCGAGATGAAGACTCTTTTGGTTGCTGGCGAGTATGCAAGTCCGTCGGGATAGTTGATCGGGCCGGCGGTGCCGACGATCTTCAGTGTGTTCATGTCCACCGCGACCATCTGGTGATCGCCCGTGGCCGACGCAAAGACGCGATCGATCTCCGGAACTGCAATCACACCGTGCACCCGACTGAACCCGTCGAGGTTGGCAATAACCTGGCGCTTTTGTGTATCGAAGACCACCAGCTGATTTGCATTCATGTGAGAGATGTACAGTCGGCCGTGTTCCACATCGAGGCATTGGTAGTCAAAGCGAACCGCGGGTCCAGGCATGGGAATATCCGCAACCGTCGACAGCACTGGCTTGCTCGCTCCATTTTGTGAATGGGCGATACCCACACTCAGGAGCAACAGCACGGTCACAATTCCATAGGTCCATTTCGTGGTGCCAATAGGTTTGTTCATCAGGGTCGCTTCTCCATCTGTGAATCGATTGTGTCAAACACCGGCGTCGGAACTCGGCGGCTGGTGCCTGCGTTACCACGAGCAGAAATTCAAAAGCTCAGTGAGAGGCCTGCGTTCAACAGCCGGTTGGCAACAGGATTGCCGACCTGTGCCGAATAAACACCGCTGGCGAGAGCGATCGACTGGCCAAAGAGCGGAGAGCCGAGGATGCCGATTGGCGTGGCAAGGTTGACGTTGTTCAGCGCATTGAGAGCGGAAATGCTCAGCGTGAGTGCGTAACGGCGGTTTGTTGTCCCGCCAAGGCTTGTGCCTCCGCCGCTGCTCAGGCCGCGCCCGCCAAGGCCTCGATCCCGCCCCCCCTCTGTTGTTGGTGCGGAACCTTCTCCGCCATGCTTCTCACCGACCTTAGGACCAAATCCAAGGGTGCGGCTGAGCCGCACGTTCAACATGAAATTATTCGGCCCCGTCTCTGTGTTGGGACGGATGGGGGTATCGTTTGGCCCCGGAGCGGTATTAAAAGAGCCGTACTTTGTTACTACCACGTTGGCAGGGGGTGTTGAGGGGGTTGCCAGCGAGGGCCGGGCGTCGTAAACACCGGTTCCGTAAATATCCTGCGGAAGCTGAATGCTGAACGGCTGCCCGGAACTCGCGATGAGCATTGGACTGAGACGGAAGGCGAATGGCGCGGCAAAGCTGCCGCCAATGACGACGCGATGGCGAATATCGAAGCTGGTGCGCCCATAGTCCTGGGAAAGATTCCAGGGATTGGTCTGGAAACTGAATTCTCCGGCAGGGCTGCTCTGCAAGTTCAATCCCGCCTCGCCGTTAGCATTGTTGAAGACGTAGTAACCGAACAGGGAGACCCTGCTGGTCTGAACATGGACGTTCGCGACCAATTGCGTCTGCTTGTAGATGGCGGCAGACTCGTAGTTGTAGATATTCCCGGCCGCGTTGCCGAGAGGCCTGACACCGCTGGTCGGATCGGCGGGATTGAAGGTTCCAGGCAATGGCGCGTTGATGTCATTCGCCAAGAACTGGTGGACCCCGCGAGAATTGACATACGTTAGCGAGGCGGTTACGCTGCCCGACAGTTGCCGTTCCAGGCTGACTGCAGTGTCCATGTCATAAGGGAAGACAAGATCTGGGGCAATGCGAAAGGTCGTGGGAGCCGAGGTTGCATTGTTGGTCAGGTCGGAGAGAGGTGGCGCGGTCGGGAAGAAATCGGGGTTATTAACGATATAGGTCTGCTGGTTCTGTCCATTCAAGCGGGCCGCAATCATCATATGGTCATCGTCAAGGTGCGTATAAAAGATGCCCCAGCCTGCTCGAAGCACTGTTTTGGTGTTCGAGTCGTGGCCCAGACCCCAGGCGATACCGATCCGAGGCGCCCAGTTGACGCGCCTGCTGACGTAATTTTCCGATTCAAAGCGCAAACCGTAACTGGCCGTGAAGTGCGGCGCGATGCTCCAGTCGTCGTTGACGAAGACGTCCCCATCGATGCGGTTGATCGAGGCCTGCAGATTGCCCGCCGTGACGCTGAACTGGCTGGGGCCGTATCCGGCCGCCTGAATCTGGGCCATTGTCATGCCGTTCTGCAGGCCCTGCAAGGTTTTTTGGTAATCCGTCAGCGAGTTGAAGGTGAAGGTGCCGTTGAATCCTCCGTTGGTTGTCTCGCTGCGGGGCAGGTCAAGCAGAGTTCCACCGAATTCAATCTGGTGTTTGCGGAAGGTCAGGGTTGTATAGTTCTGGATGGTGTAGTGGGTCTCGGAGCGATTAAAGGTGCCGGAACTGACGCCGCCTCCAGTGAATGCGCCAAGAACCTCGATGGTTGGCGAGAAGTCCTGCGGCGTCTCCGTATTGTGGAAGTGGAGATATTGGAAGAATGTCTGATTGACCAGGCGCGAGCTCAAAACCTGAGTGTCGATAATTTGAACATTCTGGTGATGAAACACCCGGTCATAGGCTTGCGAGGGAAGCGACTGAGTGTCTATGCCGTCGTTGCGGTCGCTGATTTCATAAAAGCGATAGTTTGCACTGAGCGTATTCTTCGAGCTGAGCTGAATATCCACATGAGGGCCGAAGTTGGTAAGGATGCGTGGATTCAGAACCGAGGTCACATAAGGTACGACATTCAGACTGGAATCGAGCACGTCGGTATTGACGAGGCTGGCACGGTTGATATTGCGGCGCTGGAAGTCAAAGAAGAACGATGCGTTCCTCCAGAGCGGACCACCCAGGTCTGCGTCCCAGAGCCACGTATGGTACGAGGGGGGCGGCACGTTGGAGGCGGACAGAAACGTGCTGACGGCATTCATCACGGAGTCGTTGTATTCGCTCGAGACGTCTCCGTGGAACGCTGCCGCCCCCGGCTTGGTGAAGATATCAATCCGTCCGTACCCCAGACGGTCGTTTTCTGCCGTAAAGGGATTGGAGTTGACGCGGATCTCGCGGATCGCCGATTTGGGCGGCATATCGCTGCCCGTGAGGCCATTGACGTAAATCTCAGCCCCGCTCGCTCCGACTGAAGGGCCAGCCAGGGATGATATCTGGTTTTGGAGTTCGTCCGGATCATTGGAAAGGGCATTCATGTTGTTGCCCGAGACGGACACAGACGAGGCGTTCGATTGCGGCGACACTTCCAGCTGCGGAGCGTTTCCCTGAACGAAAACCTGTTGCGACTGGGTTGCGATGACCAGATGGATGTCCAGCGTAACGATGTGCCGTGAGGCCGAAATGGCGGTTTGCCTTGATGCCGTCTGAAAGCCGGCTGTCTCCGCCGTTACCTTGTATTGCCCGGCAGTCAAACCCGTGATGCGATAGCGTCCTTCTCCATCGGTCTGTACGGTGTGGGCAGGCCCCGAAGGCTGTGGCTCAACGATGACCGACGCACCCGGTATCACAGCTCCAGAGGGGTCCATAACACGCCCCGCAAGGACACCGGACCGTTGCGCTTGCGCCGCCGCGCAAATCCAGATCGTGAGCACAAGGGTGCCAATCGAAAGCCATCTCAACGATTTGAATGAACAATCTTTATGAACTCGCATAATAAGTCCGTCCAACCGCGGTCGAAAGAATCGCGGCGCGGCTTGAAACACAACTGCTGAATCACAGTCTTCGTGATCGATTGCATCAGTCATTCGAATCGTCAGCCTTCCTTCTTTTGCAATCGGCGATCACTTGGTTCGAGTGGCAGGTGAATCACGAACGCACAACCTGACTCTGTGTCCTGCTTTAGCTCGACCGTGCCACCGTGCGCTGAAACAGCCCACTGCACGATGGACAAACCTAAACCAGCGCCACCTTCAGCCCTGGAGCGCGCTTTATCGATGCGATAAAAACGCTCGAATACCTTTTCCGCGTGCTCGGAAGGAATGCCGGGGCCGCTGTCTAGAACTTCGACGACGGCGTTCCCGTCGGTTACATGTACATGCACCCTAATCCTGCCGCCAGGCGGCGAATACTTCACGGCGTTATCGATCAGGTTGATCAGCGCCTGGCGCAGGATCAAGCGGTCAGCCGAGACCGTAACCGCTGCATCCCCGGTGACGGCGATCGTCTGGTTCTTCTCTTCGGCAAGGACATCGAGCAGAGCGGCGGATTCCTGCGCCAGGTCGAGCAGATCGATGGATGACTTCTGGAGCTGAATATGCCCGGCATCGGCCCGGGAAATCGTCAACAGGCTCTCCACGAGCCTCGTTAGACGATCAACCTCTTCCAGCATGCTGCCGATCGCGTCGCGGTAAATGGCAGCATTCCCGGGGGATTGAAGTGCAACTTCGCCGACGCTCCGAATCGCGGTGAGCGGTGTACGCAACTCATGAGATGCGTCAGCTGTGAAACGGCGAAGTTGCTCGAACGAGCTTTCGAGCCTTGCCAGCGTCTGGTTGAAGGCCGCACCAAGTCGCCCGAGTTCATCGTCGGGATTTGGAGTCTGCAATCGCTCGCTGAGATGTTCCGCGCTGATTCTGCTTGCACGCTGCGCCATGTCATTGACAGGCTTGATTGCCCGGCCGGCAACGACATATCCGGTGATTCCGATAAGAATGACGATGACAGGCAGGCCGAGTCCCAGCACAGAGACCATGTCCCAGAACTCGTCCCAGAGAGGTTCCTCGCTCACTGCGAGACGGACCACAACCTCGCGACCTTGCATGTGATGCAGCCGGCTTGTGAGGCGGACCCGCTCGCCATCGGGCAAGCGATACGATTGCGGCTTCTGGCGACCGTGGCCTTGCTGAAATTGCCGAAGCGGGCCCAGGGAAAGGCCAGCGAGCTGTGCACTGCGATAGAGTAATTGGCCCTCGGGCGACCACACTTCCAGCAGGTATCCGCGGTTGGACTCATCGCCTCCTGCTTCGCCCTCATGGGTAGAGAGCAAGATCCTTCCATCGGAAGAGAACGAGAGTATGCCTTCCACGGTTTCGACGTCGCGGTCGAGGCTCGCATCCAGTTGCTTTGTCAGGTCATGCAGAAAGTACAGCGCGCTCCCTGCCGCGTACATCGCGAGCGCAGCTGCCAGAAGCACGCCATAGAGGATGGTTAGCCTGCCCCGGAGGGTTTTGCCGAGCAACGTCTTCATTGCGGCTCCTCGCCGAGGATGAAACCCACACCCCGCACTGTCTGGAGCAGTTTCGTTTCGAAGGGGTCGTCGACTTTTCTGCGCAGTCGTGCGATATGGACATCGATTACGTTGTCGAGCGGCGTTGCCCTTGCCGTTTCCTTCCATACGTCTCGGGCCAGCATCTCGCGAGAGACGATGCGGCCATGATTGCGCGCCAGGTACTCAAGAAGCTCGAACTCGCGTGCCGTCAATTCAATACGCTGCCCCTCGCGGAGTACCGTTCTGCGCACAGGGTCAACTTCGAGCCGCCCGACTGTCAGGCCGGCCTCCGTCTCCGTCTTGTTACGCCGCAGCAGAGCGCGAATCCGTGCGCTCAACTCGGCAAAGGCAAAGGGTTTCACCAGGTAATCATCGGCGCCGGCGTCGAGGCCCAATACCCGGTCTTCAATCGCATCCTTCGCGGTCAGCAGCAGGACTGGCGTTTTCATCCCCTGTTTGCGGAGCGTCTGGAGCACTTCAATTCCATCCCGGCCAGGCAGCATGACGTCGAGGATGATCAGGTCGAGGGCATGCGTTGTGGCGTGGAAGAAGCCCTCTTCACCGGATTGCGCCAAAGATACCTCGTAGCCTTCCGATTCAAGGCCTTCTCGCAGGGCATTGCCCACTTTGGGTTCGTCTTCCACAACCAGGATTTGCATCGTACCCTCCTTTCCTTATAGGCCGAAATGGGGCCCTCCCAGCCTGAAGTCTTCCTGAACCTTTCCTTACTGCGGAATTCAGGAACTTGTAAGCACCTCTTCAGGTAAAAATTCAGGTAAAAACGGGACATTTCTAGGCTATAAGGAAGAAGTGTGGACTTCCCAACGGCGCAGAACTTTAGAACGCATCGCAGGACACCCTATGAAGATCGGAAAGACTGCTTTGATTGTCGGCCTGTCGCTGCTGGTGCTGGCAGTTCTCGGTGGGGTTTTTGTCAGATGGCGCGGCTTCCGCGCCAGTTCTGCGCCGGGCGCATTCGAGAGTTCTCTGGCGAGATCGATGCGCGACTTTGCAATTCCGCGAGCCGAGCGACGGCGGACCAATCCCTATGCCAGGGACCCGGTTGCGCTCGCGCAGGGGCGGGAGGCCTTTCTCGCCCGCTGCGCCGTTTGTCACGGTGTCGATGGCCGAGGCGAGACGCCCATCGGAGCCAACGAGTATCCCCGCGTACCTAACCTACGGTCTGAGCCGACCCAACGTCTTAGTGATGGCGAAATCCACTACATCATTGAGAACGGGGTACAGCTCACCGGTATGCCGGCCATGCGAGGCGCACATTCGGAGACCAGCGCTGAGAGTTGGAAGCTGGTCGCCTATGTCCGTAGCTTCCGATCCGCTATCCAAGCGGAAACTGCGATTCAGGATCGCGCATTGAGCACGGCACATTACGTAGGCTCCGAGGCATGCGAGAAATGTCACGAGGCCATCTACAGGCGCTGGAAGAAGACGCCGATGGCCAACGTAGTCCTCGACCCCAGGCAGCACCCTGATGCCATCATTCCCGATCTCAATACGAACAACGTCGCGAAGTTCACTCTCGATCAGGTCGCCCTGGTTTACGGAAACAAGTGGAAGCAACGCTATTTTACGAAGATTGGTGATGATTACTATCCGCTGCCCGTGCAATGGGACGTGGGCAACCGGAAGTGGCTCAAGTACCACGTTCCTGACACCGGAGCTGATTGGTGGGCGGCATACTATCCTTCTGACAACATGCAGCGACCCACGGGACCAACCTGCGATGGTTGCCACTCGGTCAACTACGACATCCATCGCAAGCAGCCCACGGAATGGAATGTTGGATGCGAGCGGTGTCACGGTCCCGGCAGCGAACACGTCGCTCATCCAACACGCACCAACATTCTGAATCCCTCAGAGATGGATGACGTAGCCTCAGACGACACCTGCATTCAATGTCACTCACAGGGGCGGCCGCGAGTTGGCCTCATTGAGGGCAAAGCCTATGACTGGCCGGTGGGCTATCGCGTCGGATTGCGTTTAGCGGACTACTGGAAGCTCGAAGACATCACGCTAGGGCAGACCGACTTCTTCCATTACGCCGACGGCACTGCACATAAGAACCGAATGCAAGGCAACGATTTTGTGCAGAGCGTGATGTATCGCCACGGCGTGACCTGCGCATCATGCCACGATGTTCACGGGACCGACAATTACGCGCAGTTGAGGAAGCGCGCCGACAAACTCTGCCTGGACTGTCACGGACCCGAATCATCGAATGGTCCGCACGAGACAACTCTGGAGGGGCACACGCACCACAAGGCAGGCAGCGCCGGGAGTCAGTGCATCGCCTGCCACATGCCGAGGATTGAGAGCGAGGGTGTGCCGGGATCGTTCGTGCGGTCTCATACTTTCAAGTTCATCACGCCAACGATGACCGACAGGTACAAGATGCCGAACCCATGTACCTCCTGCCATACCGACAAGACGACGGCCTGGGCGACTGCCGAACTGGAGAAGTGGCCGAATGTGTCGCCGTGGCGAGTGGGCAATTGAGATGATCTCTGCACCAGTCTGCCCGCCGATTGTCCACCGTTGTGTGATCTCCCCGAAAGAGCATCGAGGCGATATTCCCTTCCCACTCTACGGCCAGTGCCGCCTATTCGAGGCGGCGATCAAACAGCAGGAAGATGATCTCCGGATACCGATAGCGGTTTGCGATCTGAATAAATTACGATAATTGTCGCTCACGCTGACGCTGCGTCCCGCCGCAGAACAAGAGAAGAAGTCCGGCCGCGGTGGCAAGTGCCGCATCAATGGCGAATGGCATACGCAACGATGTTCCAGGAACCATAAGATGCCACGTCGCGCCCACTGCGATACTGCCAACAAGTTGACCGAATCCTGCCACCGTGTAGATCAATCCGATGGCCCCCGCGCGCTGTTGCGAAGGCACAATGTCGCTGATCAGCGCTTTGCCTACACCTTCGGCCATTGATTGGTAAGCGCCATATCCGGCAAGCAGGACCCACGCCAGCCATTCCCGGCTTGCCAATGCGAAACCGACATAAACGGCGGCGTAGACAAACCAACCTGCCGCAATCACAGGGCGACGGCCCACTCGGTCGGACAGCGAGCCGGCGGGCATAGCGCAGAGCGCGTACACCACGTTGTAGAGAGTAAAGGCGAGGATGACCTGACGCGTGCTCAGTCCGAGTTCATGCGATCTCAGAAGGAGGAAGGTATCGCTGCTGTTCGCGAGTGCGAAGAGGCCCATGATAACCAGCAGCACCCAGAACGCAGTCGGAAACTTCTGGAATATTCTTGGGGAATGCTCGTGACTACGCGCGGCGCTTTTCTCGCGTACGGCGGCAGCCACGACGGCGACGCTGGCAAGTCCCGGAACTATCGCAATCACGAAGATCCAGCCGAGATTGATTGTGGGCAAGATGTAGAGAATTGCCCAGCCAAGCAACGGACCGCAGACGGCGCCAGCAGTGTCCATTGCGCGGTGCAGGCCGAATGCCGCGCCGCGCTGCTCCAAAGTTGTGTTATCGGCAATGAGGGCATCACGTGCCCCTGTGCGCAGCGATTTGCCAACGCGATCCGAACAGCGCCCTGCCATGAATAGCGGCCAGCCAAAGACCGCCGCTGCGCCCATGATCGGCTTGCTGACCGCCGAGATTGAATAGCCAGTGAGCACGAACGGTTTGCGTTTACCCGCGCGATCAGACCACGCTCCGGCAAACCAGCGCAAGCCGCTGCCGACTCCTTCCGCCACGCCATCGATAATTCCGAGCAATGCGGGGGACGCTCCCAAGGTTTGTACCAGGAAGAGCGGGATGAGAGGGTAGATCATCTCCGAGGCCATATCGGTGAAGAAGCTCACCCATCCGAGCGTGACCACGCTTCGCGGAGTCTTTTTGTTCCGTTGTAGTGACTCGGACAGGTTCGAGGTAATCCCACCTGCTTTGCCGAGATTGTGTGGCTTCTTCATTCAGACATTGTTCTCCGCCCTTTGATTGCCCGGTATTCAAGCCAAATGAGCCAGATGACGATCAGATCGAATGCAGAGAGTGCAATGAGCCCGAAACCACCGGACAATGTGAAGCGATAGGCCTGATACACGATGAAGCCACCGAAAACAATGATGGCAAAAGGGAAGGCCCACAGCCTGTTTCGCAGCAGCATGGCAACGACGAATCCCTTCACCACACCATGCGCCAGAAGATAGATGGCGATGAAGTGCTCACCGGCAATCGAGAATCGGCCCGCGGAATGACGCAGGAAGTTAGCAACAAGATCGTGAGGGTCTTCCGCAATTTCGTCCTGCGTCAGAAACTGCACCAGACGAGCGATGATTCCAGGGGGCACCATCCACAGCGCAATGCCTCCGACGATCTCCAAGAGGGCATCGAGTCCCTTTAAGAGAATGCTCAGCCGGAACAGCAGTTCCCTGAAGTGCGTCCTTGTTGCCGGTTTCATGTTGGGCTCCAACTCGGACTGGCTAGGTTTTACCGAGCCAGTGGAATCTCAATGGAAGCTCCCACTGTGCGCGTGCCTGGATCTGTGATTGGATCGATGGAACTCATGATTTTGCCGGAAATCGACTGTCTGTTGCCACAGCAATACAAGGCGCGGTGATGCAGGACGTAGCCTCCGGTGAGGAACCCGATCGCCTGTCCCACGACTACATCGGAGGGGAAATGCGCATTCGCGAGAATTCTAGCGACACTGATTGTTTCAGCAAAGGTATAGGCCGGGGCCGCGACATACCATCGCGGATACTCCCCGGCGATAACGCGTGCAAGGGCCATGGTCGCTGCGGCATGATCGGACGGGAAAGAAGAATCCCAGTGCCAGCTTCCAGTTCCGTTGGTCCAGAAGCTGCCCTGATGATCTCCCTCGATCGGGCGTTCTCGATTCGTCACCAGCTTGGTTGCGGCGACGACTGTCCCTGAGTCAATGACCGCCTCTGCGGCAAGTCGTCCGGTCTCGGCGAGTTTCGGGTTATGCCGCCCGAGGCCGATGAAGTAGATGGCAGCTCCTTCGGCGCCGCTCGCATAAAAGGAACCAAAATCTGAAATCGTATTGGCGGTGTCCTCTCGGCCTTTGTCGAAGCCTTCGGCGGCTTCCGCATTCGTGTCATAGGCGAAAGCCAGCCCAGTCGCCGCGCCTAAGGGAGCAATCCAGTATGCATCCTTCGTCCGGACTCGAAGTGGGCTGGTAAAAATGCCTTTGTCGTCTTCGGCAAGATCCTTGATACACCGGCCAATATGCGTGATCCCGCAGATCGTCTGGTCTTTCCCATTGCCGGCGGAGTTTGCCGTCTTGGATCTTGGTGATGCTGCAGGATCGTATTCAAAGTCAGTTTGAGGAGCAGAGATACTCGCGACAGTGTGCGCAAGCGGGGAATCCGGCAGGTTGGCAGAATTTTGTGCTCCGGCACTGCGAGTCAGTAGACTGCACAATGCAATAGCCGAAATACCGGCGAGCTTGCAGGTAATGCGAATGGGACAGCGGTGAATCAAAGATAACGAGTGGTGGGATTGCTTCATTATTAACTCCAGTCTTGTTGAGTAGACCGCGTGATGCATTTGATCAATGTGCGGGCGAAGCCATCGGCAATCCGAGCACAGTGGACAATGTGGACCGTGCATTCTCCAGTGATGCCCGCAGTCGGATTTCTTCGCTCTGTTTTGCCAAAAAGTTCGATTGAGCCGATACGTACAGCCCGGCATTGAGGTAGTTCTGGTGCAGGCTTTGTTCCGCTGCAGCTGCAGTATTCTTTAGCTCGGGCAATTGTGCATCGAGGTCCTTGAGTTGTGCATTCATGATCTCGGTCGCCTTCCAGATTTCGTCCGCCTGGCTGGCCGCAGCATCCAATTGAGCCTGAAACTGTTGTCGGAGCATGTCGCGGGTTGCACGTTGTATGGCGATCTGGCCCCGGTTGCGATTGAAGAGCGGCAACGTCAGTGTCACCTCCGGACCGACTGCATTCACTCCTTCCACAGGATCCCGTTCTAAGTCGACGCCCGCGCTCAACGAGGGGAACTGGGAAAGAATCGCTCGGCGCAGGTTCTCTTCCTGGCTTTGATAGCCCGCCTGGAGCGCCAACAGATCGACCCGTCTGTGAGGAAGGTCGGAAACAGCTTCCTCCAGTCTCGCGCGCGTCAAGGGTTGAAGTTGCGCTTGGCCGACCAGATGGAGCTCTGCATTCGGATCAAGCCCAACCAATGCATTCAGTGCATGCTGCGTGAGATTTTTATCGATTTGAACCTGCCGGAGAGCCGCATCCGCGTCGCTCACTAGGATCAGATCGGAGGCGACCGTGGTAGAGGTTTCGTCGCCGAGTTCCATGGCAGCCTGGGACCGATGATAGTTTTCGGAGAGGAGCGACTGGTTCGCTTTGAGAATCCCAAGCAGGTGATCGTCGCTCTGCGCCTGGATGAACAGTTCGCGGGCTTTTTCAGCGACTTGAATTTCCTGCCACAGAATATTGAGATGAACTTGGGTTTGCGACGCTTTGGCCGCTGCTTTGGCCGCGCCGCGGGTCAGGATTGCTCGGATGTCCTGGTTGAGGCTGAGCACACCGCCGTAGTTCAGAGCCGAGGTGGCGAAGCTTGCGCCAAATTGCGGGTCCGGGAGTAAGCCAGCTTCAAGGAGTTGCGCTCGGGCAACATTCGCCTGAAGCCGCGCCGCTTTTAGATCGGGATTGTTGAGGACGGCGAGCGTCATCAGGGCCGTAAGATCGAGTCCCTCAGGCGAGATGGTGTGGGGCTCCAGCCCGGGCACGTCAAGCTGGGTGGCGGGAACCGTGAGTTCGACCGTGTTGGTCAAATCCGGCGCGGTCGGCAAAGGGTGAGGCTTGTAAGTTGCACAGCCATTGATTGCAAAGATGATCAAAATGGCAATCGAAAGCTTCAGCGGGATTGGAATTTGCAGCTTCATGCTTGGCCCTCCTTTGCGATTTGCCGGCGACGCATATGCAGATAGAGTGCAGGCAGAAGATTGGTACTGAGGAGAGCGCTCCATAGAATCCCACCGAGGATCACGGCGGCAAGGCCTTGTTCGGGCGCTGCGCCCTGCCCCCAGCCGAGTGCCGTCGGCAACATTCCGAGAATGGCAGTCAACGTCGTGAGTGCGATTGGGCGGAAGCGCACATGCACAGCTTCTTTTACCGCTTCCTCAGGAGCCATCCCCTCGGCCTCATTGCGGCGCGTGCGATAGAGCAGCACGATCCCGTGATTCAGACCAATTCCCACCAGCGTGAGAAAAGCCACCAGGCCAATCGCGTTCAACCCGACCCCGCTGACCAAGAGCGCTAAAGCGCCGCCGGTGAAAGCGAGGGGAATTTGGAGTAACAACAGCCCGGGTACGAGCATCCCATCGAACTGCAGAATCATAATGGCGATCATCAAGAGAAACGCCGCCACGGCGGCAGCGGCCAGTCCCAGCACGGCGCTTTCAAGTTGTGGATAGAGGCCGCCAAATTGATACCGGTAGCCAGGAGGCATCTGGAGTCCGGCAAGCGCCTTGCGCGCAGACGAGATGGTGCTGCCCAGTGGACCTTTCGGAGTGGCAAGGATCTCGAGCGAGCGCGCTCCATCGATATGGCGGATCTGATTCGGCGTGGGAACCATCCGGATATCCGCGAGTTGCCCCAAGGGCGTCCATCCGTCGGTCCGGATCGGCAAACGCGACAGATTGCCGATGGACTGATCGGGAGCGCCGGCCATCCGAACGTACAGAGCAAGCGGCACATTACCTTCCGGCACTTCGGCAACAATCTCGCCGTTGAGAAGCGGTTGAATCTGGCTGTAGAGGTCTGCTGGAGTCATGTGGCGAGCAGCAAGTTCCGCGATTCTCGGCGTAATCTGCAATTCCGTGATGAGATAGCCGTCGTTATTGAAGATTCCAGTGAGTGCGGGAATTGGGCGAAGCCGTTGAACCATTTCCTGACTCAGATTGCGCAATCCATCGATGTCGTTGCCAAAGACATCGATGACGAACGGCTGCGGCAGACCGGACAAGCTTTCGCCAACGCGTTCGATTGTCGGCGTATCAATCGAAGTCTGCACGGCTTGCGTTTTAGTCTCTTTGAGAATCCGATTACTAATCTGGTCGAGGCTGTTCATATTGACGCTGGGCTTGATGGTGATCTGAATCTCGCCTGCATAAGCCGGCTCGGTGTAAATGCCGCTGGAGGAAGAGCCGACGCGGGCGAACACGTGAGCCACGGCGGGGTCTGCCTCGATGCGCTCGGTCATTTTGATGACAACGCGTTCGGTTTCGAGCAATGAAGATCCAGGAGGGAGGGTGAAGCTTTCGAGAAGCACGCCCTCGTTAGGTAAAGGCAGAAAATTGATGGGCACCAGCAGCAACCCTGCCAGGCTGCCCACCAACAGCAATACGCAGGCGGCGAGACTGAATTTCGGGTGTTTTGCGACGAGGTTGAAGAGACGCTCATTTCGCGTGCGTAGATAATTGAGCGCCCGGCCTGCCGATGTTTGCTTGGTACGAGCCTTGGCCTTGAGGAATCCCAGACTGATGGGAATAAGGCTGATCGAGATCAACAGCGACGCCAGCAACGACATCGTCATCGCGAGCGCAAACGGAATGAAGAACAGCCCCGCGAGTCCTCCAACAAACAGCAATGGAATGAATACCGAGACCGTGGTAAGGGTTCCTGTAATGTCGGGGCCGACAATATCGCGAAGGCCCCGCATCACACCAGCCCATCGCTCGTCGCCTTGTTCCCAGCGGTGATAGATGCTTTCGAGAACAATGATCCCGTCATCGCTCAGCAAGCCTACCGCAATGGTCAGCGCTCCGAGGGTCATCAGGTTTAGGCTCTGGCCGGTGGCATAGAGGGAAGCGACGCCCAGCAGCACCGAGAGCGGAATACTGAGGGCCAGAATCCAGATGCCGCGTCCTCCGCCCAGAACCCACACCAGAACGCCGATGGCGAGCACGCCGCCGATGACCAAGTTTCTGCCCAAGTCGGCGCCGACGATATGGACCAGATGCCCCTGGTCATAGATGCTGACCCACTTGACTCCGGCGGGCAGTTGCTTCAGCGTGTCTGTGAGCGTCCGTTGCACGCTCTCGCTGACCGGAATAGTGGAAGCTCCCGGCTGCTTGAAAACGACCAATGCTACGCTTGGCCGGCTATCCAGGAGGGCTGCATTCAGCGTTGGCACGGCTCCGCGAACAATGCGCGCCAGTTCGTGCAGCGGGATCGGTCCGTTGGCGCTGGAAACCGGAATTTTTTCCAAATCCTGAATGTGCGACGGTAGGCTGCGCACTTCGATGAAGAGATCCTGATGCCCCTGCGTGACATAGCCTCCGGGCTGCAACACCACGGCTTGTTGCAGTGCAGAGACAAGAGAGGCAATCGGGACGCCATAGCGGTACATGGCGGCAAGATCCGGCTGAACCCATAGCGCCTCCTGGCCGGCTCCATAGACTTCAACGCGATAGATGCCGGGCAAAGCGCGCAGTGCGGGAACCACATTCGCGCGGACCGCGCGTTGTACCTCGGCCGGGTCATCCGCGGCGGGAATATCGAGGCTCAAGTCAACCACCTCATTAATTCCTGTTCCCATGATTTCCGCGAAAGGCGAAACCGAACTGGGAATCTCGCCGCGAGCGCGATCGATGGCTCCGTTGACCGCCATCAAATCTTGTTCGGGATCGGTGCCTTCGCGAAACCGGATATCCGTTTCAACCAAGCCATTTCCCATGCTGGAGCGCACGTCCACGAGATTGGGCAAAGCCTGAATCTCGCCTTCGAGCGGCCAGGTGATTTGCGATTCCATCTCCGCCGCGGTCGCTCCCGGCTCATGGCTGATGACGCTGATCTCGGGAAAATTGAAACGGGGCAGCACCTCGACCGGAATCTTCCAATATGCGTAGAGCCCATAGAAGATCAGAAAGCCATAGACAAGCGCCCACGGCAGAGGCTGCATCAACAAACGACGAAAAGTAGTGTTCTCTGCCATGGCCCTCAATCCGGAATCTGAAACTGCTCGGTAATGCTTGCGTGGAACAGCAAATAAGCGTTATTGACCACGACCTTTGTACCAGGAGCAAGTCCGCTCACAATGAAGGTGTCCCAACCTTGCGTAGATCCGGGAACCACCTCCTGTGCGCGATCTCCCGTCGCGGAATGGATCATTACCCACCATTTACCCTGATTCAGAACCAGTGCTCGAGTTGGGATCGCAACCATTTGGCGTGGCGGCAGATCGAGGGCCACCGTGCCAGCCTCGCCGCTGAGCCAGGAGTGGTTGGAACGAAGTGATTCAAGGGCGATCGATTCGCCGCCACCTGCCGTAAGTGTGCCGGGGATGGAAATAACCCGGACCTTCACCGGAGCGCTTCCATCCGCCGGCTGGAACTGGCCGGTCATTCCGACGCGAATTGCCGCCAGATCTGCGCCGTAATAATTGGCGACGAGCCAGAGTCCATTCGCCGGCTGAATCGTCAAGATTGGCTGACCGACGCTGACCAGTGCGCCATCGGCGCTGTTGAGTTGGAGCACAATGCCATCCGCCGGAGAAGAGACAGTCATCAACTGGCGAATTGTTTTCAGCCGAGATTGCGCGTTGACAAGACCGCTCCGGGCCTGTGCTTCCACACTTTCGGCCTGCTGCACTGCCTGGCGGGTAGTCAGGTGAGAACGAAGTTGTTGCCGCGCGATATCCAGCGATTTCCGTGCCGCATCGAGCTGCGATTGCGCGCTGCGCACATCGGCTTCGCCCTGCACCACGAGGGAATCGATTGCAGGTCCACTCATATGTGCCAAACTTTGTCCAGCCCGCACGTGCGTACCGGGCCGAACCTGCAAGCCGGTCAGCACACCGGCTTCGGCCGCGCTCACCGGAACAATGACGATGGGCGCAACCTGGCCGTACGCAACCAACTGAGATTTTTCCTGGCGGCTTTGGACGGTGACAACGTCCGCGTCGGAGGTCTGTCCGACGACGGTTGAAACACCGACGAAAAACAAGAATGCGACGGCAGCCAAAACGGCGCCTGAAAGGGAAACGAGCGATGGCTCGCCCTTAGCAGAGCAAGAAATTGACCTCATGAGAACTCCCGCAAGTCGTAGTTCGAGGAGATAAGCGCGCAACTGCGTGCACGCACACGAACGCGAGCGAGGAACAGCGGGAGTTCTAGATGCGGAGGGAGGTGAAGCTCAAAGGAGGTGAGAAAAGCAGCAACAGATAGTCGGTTCCATAAGAATGCGGTTGGGCGGGAGGCGAGACACCCAGTAAGAGCCGCGCAACAAGCGAGAAGAAAATCCCGGCAAGCTTGACGATCAGCAACGCCAAAAGGAGGCTCAGTGCAATGCACATGCCGATCACAATGAACATGAATTCGGAGTCATGTCCAATGTCGGAAATGGTGTCCCACCGGTCGAAAAGCTCGCACATCTGCGAGACCGCTATCAAGAGGATGGCGGCAACCGAGACGATGGTGTGGAACCGGCGGTTCACCCAACTATCATAACACCGCATCCCAAAGTGGCCCGCTCGTTATCTCATTCGCATTGAATTAGCGCCCCGTGCGCGCACCTCGAATCGTGGGGATGGCCTGCCCGGCGAATCTTGTGCCAGCTGGAATGATACAGACTGGTATGGTGAAGGGCCGGCAACAATTCCGGATCGTTCTGTAAGATACCATCCACTTGAGCCATTTTGTGTATGCTCGATGTACCCTTTTGGGTGGTCGATCCAAGGAATCAAATTTGAATGTTCGCAGGTTTTGCGGCCAACGTCTTCGGAGGGAACTGGTCATGAGAATTGGGTGGATCTTTGCCGCGGGATTGATGACGGCGTCCATGCTGGGAGGAACGGCGCGCGCGCAGGAGAGCGGTCCGTACAAGGTAATCAGGATTCAACTGACAGGCGGCGAGGGTGGCTGGGACTATATAACCGCGGACCCGGACAGCCGCCATTTGTTCGTTGCGCGTTCCGGCCCCACAGGACATATCGGCATCTACAATCTGGACACACTCGAGCAGGTCGGAGACATTCCCAACGTCAGCGCGCATGGCGGCGCGGTGGACACGGAGACCGGCCACGGCTTTGCCACCTCAAACCCTGTGACGATGTTCGACGCGAAGACGTTCGCCGTGATCAAAAAGATCGATACAGGCGGCCATCCCGACGGCTACCTGAACGACACCTATAACCACCACTTCTACATCCTCAGTCACACGGCGCCAAACATAACCGTGCTCGACGATAAGGACGGCAGCATCCTGGGAACCATCGATATCGGCGGCGCGCCGGAACAGGCGGCAGCGGATGATCGTGGCAAGATTTACGTCGACATCGAGGACAAGGCCGCGATCGCGGTCATCGACGCCAACACCATGAAGATGGTGGGTAAATACGACCTGTCGCCGCGGGGCGCCGGATGCGCCGGACTGGCACTCGATGCTCAGAACGGCATCCTCTTTGCGGCATGCCGCGAGAAGAACAACATGGTGATTCTTTCCGCAGCCGACGGGCACATCATCACCGACCTCCCCATCGGCGAAGGCTGCGACGGGGTCACCTTCAATCCCGCGACCATGGAGGCCGCCAGCTCGCAGGGCGATGGAACGATGACGATCATCAAGGAAGATTCGCCGACGAGCTTCCACGTGGAGCAGACGGTGTTTACGCCGATGGGGGCGAGGACGCACACGCTGGATCCGAAGACCGGGAATCTTTACACCATCACCTCGGAATTCGGACCAGTGCCGAAAACACCCCCGGCTAACCTGCCGGCGAACGCGCCTGCATGGATGCGCAGGCCGAGGCCGCCGATGATTCCTCACTCGTTCCAGATCCTGGTGATCGGTAAGGGCGAGTAGTTCGCATTGATCCTGAAGCACGGGCTGCCCGATTCTTCCGGCGATCTGGTTGCTCTCTTCCATTTGTGGAGCGGGAAGCTCTGACTCGCACAACGCGCGGATGAATTGGATTTCGCCGGCCAGTCGATTCGGTCCCTAAACGTCGTGCAGTGACCTCCCTTGAGGTTCGCCGAACGGTCCGAACGCCTGGTTGATCAGCGACAGAGCTGTTCGCCCTTTCGGTCCTCACCTTCAAGGTGAGAACGAGCGAAGTTGCTAAACGGCACCAATCTTGTCCCACAGAAGTAGGCACGCAGTCTTGCCGAAAAACGAAAGCCTAGCCAAAGATATTTGAAATTTGCCTCCGCCGGTCGTCTGTCCGATGATCTTGCTGTCTGGACAAGAACAGAGGAGGACGACCGGTGGAGACATTCACAAAGCTGTTTGGCAGCCTGCTGCTCTTTGTATACCACTGTTTTGACCGGGTTGGGAGCAGCCGACAAGGCTGCGAATCTAGTAGGGTGAAAGTCCCTACACCGTCAATTGCCTGTATTCGGACGGTTAGCATATCCGGTGCATGCCGAGGTAACGAAGCATGTTCTGCCCGGATGTAAAAGCCTCGGCTGCCCTGCGGATAATTCGCAGCGGTAGGAACGACCTGGGAGGCGAGCAAACTTGGAGGCCTCAACATCAAGAAATATCTGCAGTCTCGAAACAAAACCCACGAGAAGTCGCATTCGTGGAATGCAGCGGGAAGCCGACCCAATCTACTCGTGGGGAAGGCCGATGACACTGATGAAGAAACAGGTAAAAGCAATCAGTGAGACCGCCGGGATAAGGGATGAAGCATCCAAGGAAAGATTTGCAGAGATAACGTCGGGATGGTCCGAGTGGCAGCAGGGGCTGGTGGCAACCTGCAAAGACCTCTCATCGAGGCTTAGGCCGAAGTAAAGAGGAGCCATTGGGATCGGCGAATGAGTTCGTATTAGCTGTGATCGGGGAGTAATGTCCCCGTAGGAGGTGGACCACACCTCCCCAGTGATGGTAATGCCAAAACTGGGCAAAGGGACTCTGGGCATTTGGCGGTTTCCAGAAAGCAGCGTGACTGCCAGCTTGATAAAACTGGCGCAAAGTCGGCACATGCACGGGGGAACGAAGCTATGGGTAAACCAGGGAAGCTGAGGCGTACGTGTACCAGCACTTTAACCTCACCAAGACGGGAAGGCCCATGGAAGAAATGCCAAAGCTTGAAACCGGACCCGAGAAATTCGGCAGTCCGGCATTTTAGGGGGGCTTCAGGAATCGTTGACTTTGGCAGGATCTAGGCCCAGTCAATGCGCCTGATTTCTATCCCAACTGATCAACGGTTATCTGAGCGGATTGTCCCGGCCGGGGCAGGTGGTTCATTTCTTTCAGAACGTTGTCGGCGAGCCGGTGATCGGCAAGGAAGTGCTGTCGCGGCGGACCAACGAGTATCAGGCTTG
>Ga0307377_10002662_pt1 | contig 20848 bp, 30 predicted proteins | sample TR3MG_FD_202535 | JGI IMG/M metagenome (GOLD analysis project Ga0307377, IMG submission 202535) | Soil microbial communities from Risofladan, Vaasa, Finland - TR-3 | ecosystem: Environmental > Terrestrial > Soil > Coastal area > Acid sulfate soil | place: Finland: Risofladan, Vaasa | collected...
TATTTAATTTTTGATATAAACTATGGGACGATATTGGAGAAAATTTGGTTGTGAGTTCGAATTTTCCAGTTCAATTAACGAATTGGGAGAAAAAGTAATAGAAGCTACTCGAAAAATTTATGGAAGGAAAAAAGTACATATTAGCTATAAACATCATCGTTCTTTGAATAATAAAAATTGGCACGTAAAAGCCGATAGCACTACTTTGTCCGAATTGGCTTCTCCTGTTTCTAAGTATAAAGATTTAAGTAAGATATGTAATTTAATTGAGATATTAAAAAAAAATAATATCGAAATAACTAATCAGGATTCGTTTCATATCCATATGCAAGTGTCTGACTGCTCTACTGATAGGATAATTACGGCGTGGTTGCAAATAGCTCCTATTATTAGACAATGTTATCCAAAATATAGAAGAAATAGTGAATATTGCAAAAATCTTTCTTCAAATACAAAGACAGGTACAATTGCAAGAATTTTTCCATGGGCAATCGAACAGGCGGAAGATCATCATTCGGAGTTGTCTAGTGAAAAATTTGATATAAATAAAACAGTAGAATTCAGACTCGGAGAAGCTACCTTCGATAAAAAAACAATAACAACATTTATTAAATTTTTTATGCTTTTTTTAGATTATGCAAAAAATATGGAAATGGCTAAAGTCCTATGTGATAAAAATGCTAGATGTAAGTCTTTAAAGGACGTAATAAAACTTTTAAATATAAAATCAAAAATTAGAGATTTTTTATTTTCAAGAATAGAAAAATTTCAGAGCCGGTGATATATTAATAGGTTAAAATTTCAATTGATTTCATATAAGGAATGAAGCATGTCCAGACAAGTTAAAGAAGAAATTGGGTTTAAATATGTTGTTAAGGGGTTGGAAGAGGTTGTATCTGTGTTAAACGAGATCGTATATAAAAATCAAGTTAAATCTGGAAAAATTAGAGATCAAATTGATGAACTAAATGTTCAAAAGCTAGATCTTGAAAAAGAAGGTGCTGCTGCTAAGAAATTGGCGGAAGAGATTGACCAATCTTGCAAAAATTCAGATTTTTAGAGGGTATTTTAGAATAAATTATAATAACAGGAAGGAGATTTGTTATGGACCTTCCGAAGTCATATCCTACTTGTTCTTTAATTATGGCAAAGATGATCGCGTCCGTTGCAGAAGCATTGAATAGTGAGAATTCTCCAGGAGAACCTGGAGAACCTAAACTTTATAGAGAAGGAATATTGTATTTTTTATCGAAAGAGTGTAAAGAAGAAGACTTGAATAGATTAAAAGCTACAGTAGATAATGCATTGAAATTATATTAAAAAATGAAAATAATAAAAACAGAAAAATTTGCTAAGAAAAAAGAAAAAGAGGATAGAAAAGACATGGAGTCCCTCAATAAAGAATGGGCTCTAGTTATCCAAAATATAAGAATGCCGGAAGTAGTTTTTAACCCACATCCTTGACAAATTTTTCTATATCATCTTTTTTTGATATCATCACGTCATCCACGTAAATAGCAGAATCTTGATTAGTATTTTGTATGTTATAATCTTTTAGATTTTTTATTACTTGTTGCATCCATTTATCTTTTATATTAACAAAAATTTCTACACACATTATTTGTCTGTAACCTCTCGATGTTGTCCGTATTCTTTAAAAGTTATTTTTTGGTCTTCGAAAGGAAGCTTTTTTAATCCTACCTCTTTTACTTTCCAGCCATCTACCCAAATTTCGTTTTGTTTTAACTTTATTATTTTTCCTTCTTTAGCGAAAGAAGAAGGAATCCAGGCAACTTCTGTAATACCTTTTCTTTCCATTGTGCATTGGATGTAACTATTTTTCTTTGTCATAATCTTCCCAAGGGTCTATATATCCAGCTTCAACTAATCCTTTTTCTATTTTTAAAACTTCTTCTATCCAATCATCGTGCCTATTTTTGCAACGTCCGCCAGCGATATGAGCTATTTTATAGACATCCTCAACAAATTTCTGGGGATTATTTTTCTTAAAAAAACTATCTTGCATTAATAACGCAAGCCCTTCGAGTATTGAAAACGATCTTATTAGTTGAGTTATGACATTTTCTTGTACTTCCTCTTGTTTTTGACATTTCACGTATCTAAGTATTCCATGTTCATCTTTTTTGATAACACAATTCTCGGTCATTTTCTTGTTCCCTTATTTCGGTTACATCTAACTTTAACATCACAGCAAGAAGGACGTTTTTTAATCCATTTTACAAATTTTTGTATAGTCGTATTGGAGATTATTTTTTCTAAACTATTATAACTCTTTTCTAATTGTTTCTCTGTAAATGTTGCGTGTATTGTCTTATGACAAAGATTACAAAGTGCAATTGTTACATGTACTTCATCTCTTGTAAAGTTTTTTTTGTTCTTCTTGTTCTTGTGCCGTGTATCCGGGATCAGATGATGGCGTTGAGTAAGGACTTTTCTCTTGCAAAGTTCGCAGATATTTTCTTTCACTTCTGTTATCTTCTAGAATAAGGTATTGACCCTGAAAAAGATCTCGATATTGACCAAGACGTAAACCAAGATATTGACACAGACCAAGACGAAGACCAAGAATTAGACCTTGACCGAGACACAGACAAAGACAAAGACCAAGATACAGATTTAGATTTTGGTCTTATATTTGCTCTTCTTATTAACTTCATCTTAACCTTCTTCGCGAGAAAAAGTAATATCACTCAGACCAAGAATGTGACCTTGACAAAGACAAAAACATAGACCAGGACATTGACCCAGACCAAGACCAGGAACTAAACCCAGAACTAGACCAAGACAAAGACATTGACCAAGACCAAGACCTAGAACAAGACCAAGACCTTAACCAAGACCTTGACCCAGACCAAGAACTTGAATTAGGAACTATATTTGCTCTTCTTATTAACTTCATCTTCTATTTTCTTAACAAGTTGTCTAAAACTGGCTGGGTTCAGTTTTGAGAATAATTTGCCCATCTGGCAAGAACAAACAAAAAATCCCCTAAACGGTTTAGATATGAGCAAATTTTCGCAGGAATAGAAGCTCCGCTTTCAATTGCAGCAATAACCCGACGCTCTGCTCTACGACAAATAGCTCTTGCGATATTGAGATGAGAGCCTATTTCTTTTCCTTCTAATACTTCAAAGCATGTTAATTTTGGCAAAGTTATAGAAATTTCATCTATTAACTTTTCAATATCTATTTCTGATAATTTAGATAGGTCACTAAACTCTTCTTTTTTATGAGATAATGACATGGAGGTGACAGCCCCAATTGTTAACAGATTTGTTCGTACATTTTCTAGATTATCATAAATAAATTTTAAATCATGAGTTTTTGATTTTTGACGACATAACGATATATAACTGCTTAACTCATCGATAGCACCATTAGCTTCTATAATAGGATGAGTTTTTGATACTCTTTTATTCCCAATCAGAGAAGTAGTTCCGTCATCACCTGTTCTTGTATAAATTTTCATTTTTTTACTTTTTTCTTAGTTTTTTTTTTGCCAAAAATTTTATCCCAATTTTCTGCATAAACTTTTTTGTTTTTTACTCTGCTCCAAGATCCTTTCACGCTCATCTTTTTTTCTCCTAAATATTATTTATTATACTAAAAAAATAATTCACTCGACATAAAAATATAGGATATTTAAAAAATATTCAGTATAATAAACATATGAATTGGTATAAAATAGCACAAGGTTTAGTTCCATATCTTCAATCACTCGGAGTCAGTCCTGATATTCTGCAATTTGTGCAATCTCTTCCAAAAGAACAAACCCAATATTATGTTAATACAATTAGAAGAAATCCTAAAATTTTATTAGAAGAATTACAAGCTTTGGAGAGCCCGCAAAATCAAAAAATAGATCCTTATCTAGATCAAGAAAAAGCAGCAGCTAGCAGTTATGCTCCTAACATTCAAAAATGGATATTAGTTAATCTAAGGAAAGCAAGACAAGGAAGAATGGATATACCTTTCAATATGTTAACGGCTCCAAATACTCCATATCCTAATTATTTTCATCTTATAGATAATCTAAGAAGATGGAAAAACACACAAGAATTAACAGACTTCCTTAGACATAATCCTCAAATAAATATAGATTCTTACACTCCAGATGAAATAAATGATATGATATATGAATGGCATGCAGTATCAGCAGGAAAAGGCGAAGGTCTACTCTATGGACCAAGAAACCCAGATCTTGTTGTGTATGGTCCAAAATGGAGGAATGAAGAATGGAATGGCTGGACTATACAAGAAGTTAAAACCGAAAATGATCTAAAAGTTGAAGGGAATAAACAGAATAACTGCGTAGAAAGCTATTGTAGAGAAGTAGAAAGTGGAAGCTTAAGAATTTTTTCTTTAAGAAATTCTAATAATGAACCAAAAGTAACGATAGAAACAGATCCAAATATTATTTATTTTATACAGATCCTTGGTAATTCAAATTCAGAGCCAGAAAATATTTATAAAACAATGCTTAAAGAATGGATCGATTCTATTGAGGGAGATGAATATGGAGATAAATATTTCGGGGACGAGGAAGGAGTATTAGATGTTCCATATAATTCTACCGTAGAAGATGTAAATACAAGACTAGATTCATCAGAAATGTTAGATAACTACGGTCTAAAATCAAATTTCAATATTAATCCAGACGATTTCATAATGATAATAGAATGGGCTCAAAAAGAAAGTAGAAATTCCAGATATGGAGACTACTCAGGAGGTATAACCGAAACTTCAGTATTATTTGTTGATGCTATCCTTAAAAAACTAGGACCACAAGGAATAGAAAAATTAGAAAAAGAACTTTATGACTACGAAGAAAATCAAGATTTCTATAAAAACTGGGATTATGAACCATATGAAGCCTCTCCAGATGAAGAAGATTTTGATACTCAAGAAGAATATCAAGTAGCATTTCAAGAGTGGGAAGAAAAAGAGCAAGAAGCAGAAAGTGAAATGATGGATGAAGCACGTAGTAAATGGCTTCCTTGGGGATTTATAGACGATTCATTTAAATATATACACCAATTGAAAACACAAGGAAAAATACCTAAGTTGCAAAAAGGAACCGTTCCAGTATAACTAAAAAAGCCTGCTTTGGCAGGCTTTTTTTATTTTTTCACAAATCTTTAGACAGTTCTTTCCAGATTCTCAAGGAACCCATCTTTTTTCTCTTGTCTTTTTCCTGCATCCAATATTTGTTTCATTTGAGATTTTGTACAATAATTTATGTACAAGAACCCGGCAGGCTCATTTTCCCAATAATCAGGAGATTTAGGATCGGCATGTAATGTCTGATTAATTAGTCCTCCTTGACCTATTTCTAATTTAACGTCAATCTCTTCTATAGAATTATTTTCTTTTATAGATCTATCTTCTGGCTCTATTATAGCTCCTGTTAAAATTTCTTTATCAACAGAGCATATCGTTTCTGGAGAATTTGCATGGTGAGAAGCTTTTGTCGAATTACTACTTATTGGAGAAAGAAAACTCTTTGTTTTACCAATAGTCAATCCTCTTGTGTCTCCAAGAGAACTACTATAAACAATTTCTTTAGTGTTATATATCCAATTATCTGGAGTATGTAATGATGATAAAAAAATAGGTTTATCAAAAGTTTTTTCCCCACAAGCCACACTGTCATACATTGCTCGTATATATGTTGGTGTATGTTCTGGAACGGGTTTCTTTTCTTTTGACAAGAAGAAAGCAACACCAATAGCAAAAACTCTTTCTTCGCCAATAACTTGAGCAGCTACACCCTTCATTTTTTCTGCCGTAAATACATATTGACGAACCTGACCATCGGCAGATCTAAATCCATCAATCCAGAAATATCCTCTTGTAGTTCCAGTAGTAGCTAAATAGTTTTGAGCAGGCCACTTAAATTCGCATTCAGGACAAAAACGATCTTGTTGAAACTCACAATCGTGGATAGGGCACTTATCTCCATATTGTTCCAGCACCAATTCTGTCTGTTTCTGTCCTGTAATTGGATTTAAACCTTGAACAGAAATTACGACAGCTACTTCATGTGTATGTGAACCACATTCATTAAAATCTAGCCACATCCCTTTTCCTTCTTCAACCGCAACAAAATAAGATCCTGCTTTCGATGATCCATGCATCCAATTATCTGGACAAGCAGGATATTCATCTACAGGATATGCCTGCTGATATGCGACAGGCGGAAGACTAACAGGAATCTCATTTCCTTCGTCATCCTTTCGAACGGCAACAGCATACGGCATATGCAGAGAACAAGTTAAATCATTTATTTTCATTTTATTTGTCATTTATTTTCTCCTAATAGTAGTAGCCGCACAGGATTTCTACTGTGCGGCTACTACTCTCGATCTTACGTTCTACGATGTTTTGTAGCACCAAAAAAAGGATCATTGGAAGTTTGACTAACTTGTTTTCCAATAGGCATACGAAGAGAAGGTTCATTACCTACTTCTCTAAGCTCCTGCAATTTAATAACTGCTTTTGGAAATCTAGTTCTGACTTTACTCAAAGCCCCGTCCGAAACAGCCAAATCAAGTATATTATGGGCATCCATAGAACTATTCAATACAATTTCTTTTGTTTGGGTTCTGGCAAGGAAAATTATTTGACGAATTTCCCTTTCTACTCCACTCCAAGATCTTGAAGTTTGAGAGCAAGAACCATCAGGACGAAGAGCTTCTCCCGTATAAAGAGGATTTACATCCGCTAATTTATTAGGGCGATCTCCGATTGAATAGACCTGATGAGGAACCCCTTCAACAGGATAATGCTCTCGTGGAGCATGTCCTTCTCTTATCTCTTTTAAAAGAACGAGAGAACCATCTACATTAACGCTTCCATCATTCTGAAAAACAATAAAAGGCTTGCTATCTGCCTTGCTTTTTAGAATTTTTCCAACATTGTTGTCAGGTTCTCTAGGATCGTAAGACTCGATTAGTTGTTTTAGAGTCATTGCTTTAGCTTGACTCATTTTGACATACCTAACCTTATCTTCTTTTTGCTCTTTTTCTCTGAAAATTACAGCTACTTTTCTAGCTAATAATTTAGGAAGACCACAACCTTCGAGATCTTCCCATTTACATTCGGAGATGGTTTCTTCTGTCGTGCCCCCAATTTCGGACAGCGCAGACAAAAAAGCTTCAGAATCTACCTTTTTGGATTCGTCAGAAACCTGAGAATTGTGTGTCGCGATTAGTTCGCGAACGGACTGTACCTTACCTTCATAAGACATTTTCTAACTCCTTACTTTTACTTACCACTTACTCTTACTTGCCGATTTCGACTATACAGCCAACCTATCGACGAAGGTTTTGGTCGGCCAACCACTTACTATATCGAATTCTACAAGAAAAAACCTTTCACATTTCAAGAAAATTAAAATATTTTTTTAATATATTAACTTCCTCAATTCTTCCAAAAACATCATACTTCCAATTTTTAGCCGCATCTTCCCAGGTTTCAAATAAAATTTTGTCCCAAAATTCTTTTTTTAACTCCCTCATCTCTTCACGACTATGATAATACCTCCTTGCGTCTTCGATATAAGGATTCGCTGTAGTCCAAATCCAAACTTGGTGGAGAAATTCCATAGAAGGAGTTGCATTAGGAGAACGCATTTGAGTAAGAGCTATTTTAATAGCTTCTTTTCTGGTCAATCCTGTTTCTTTTTTAAACATGTTAGTTCAATTATTTAATTATACCTAAAACCCTTTCACATTATCGGATTTTTTTTATTTTTTGCCGAAAATAAATATAGGAGAAAAAAAACATGTGGAACTATGTTAGATATTCCGGAACTGGTCTTCTAATACTCGCCTGCCTATTTGTCTATTTACAACTTCACTGGGTAGCCCTGGGAACCTTCGTGGCAGTAGGACTAGTAGATATTGTCCTTGTAATAGCCAAAGAAAAAACTATTTCCCAATGGATTCACAGGCAATTTCCACAATGGGGAGATTCTTTGATAATGATAGCTCTTGGAGGATTAACCTGGTGGGTCTGGGGAGTTGCCGCATTCCTTCCAGTATTGATGGGAATTATCTTCGGTCATCTATTTTGGCATGAAGATTAAATTTTAAATAAATCTTTTTGATATGCTCTAAGAATCAGTGCGTGAAGAATAGGATCTTCTGATTTTATAGCTTCTTCTATCGAAATCCATTCACAATATGCGCCCTCCTCAAAAGAAGATCCATCACCTTCTGCTTCTCCCAAATCCTTATCGTTACAATCAACAGCAAACAAATGTTGACATGCAGCAGAACTTTTCCAAGGAAAAACAGTTCCTAAATTAATAAGATCTTTTATAACGATATCAACACCAGCTTCTTCTTTTGACTCTAAAATAGCAGTTTCTTCTATACTATTCCCTTTGTCTACTCCCCCGGTAAGCGAAGCCAAAGTTTGAGTATCTGCCTTATGAGGAGGATTTTTCTCATATCTTCCTGCAATAAAAACTTTATCACCATCTTGTTTGTATAATAAAACAGCAACTCCATTATTTCCTTTAGTTTGCTCGACAAAAGTGAAACCATCTGTTTGTTTTACGGAAATCCATTCATCACTCCATAAGTTCTTGCTATCAGATGCTTTCTTGAATAGTTCAGTTTTTATTTTTTTCATGAATTTTCTCTTGTTAATTTGTACCAGTTAATTATACTTTTAGCCGCAACGGAAAGCTGTGGCTTTGTAAGAGCTTTATCTAACTCTTTCGCAAACCAATTTTCTTCCTCGTTAGTTAATTCGACATCCATAAGTATATTTTCGAGAATAAATTTTACAAAATCATTTGCAATTTCTTTTCTCTTTTCCGGGTCTTTTATCAAACCAGAATTTTTTATAAGATTTGCAACGCTACTGTTGATGGCGTCCTTTCTTTGGACCCTTTCAAAAACTTCCGTATCGTAAGTATTCTCAAATACCATATAATCTATGTTTACGGGCTGTTTCGACGTGATCCTATGCGTTCTTTGTTCGGCCTGAATATTATTGGACGGATTCCAATCGACATCATTAAATATGGCCCGAGAAGCTACGTCAAAATTCAATCCTACCGCTCCCAATTGCATTGTGTAAACAACCGCCCTTAAAGGAACCTCTTTACCAGGTAAAACGGCTTTTGCTTTAAAAGTTTCACTTATTAGCTCTCTCATGGGCTGTTTTGTAGCCTCATGAACAGCGGCCGAGCTACCTTCTCCATACTGTTGATTTATTATAGTTGCTATGTTGTCGGCCACTCCCGGATGCTTTGTAACTATAAATATACTTTGGCCGGGGTTCTTCATATATTCAATTGCTCTGGCCGCAGTATAAGGAGCTTTCCTTTCCGCCATTTCCTTTAATAGCTTCGTGTGCCAACCCATACTGGCAGTAGGTAATTGCATATCAGTTGGCCGAGGCAATACTACAGTATCTCTTGTTAACGGAGGTAAATCTGGGTCTATATCTTCCTTCTCTCTACGCAAGTATGTAGTTGAAAATAGATCCAGCATCTGTAGTTTTCGCTCGTCACCAAGATTCTTTGCCCATTCAATAACGGACTTGGCTTTTTCTATCCATTGCTTATGCCTTTCCATCGCTCTTGCATCTTTAATCTCTTGTTTCTCTTCTTCGCTCTCTACATTTTCAAGAGACATAGAAAGTTCACAAGGCATTTTTATAGGATCAGATAAAGCCGTTCCTCCTAAGAATTGATTTGCAAAACCATCGTCATTTAGCGCTTCTGTCCAATTAAACTTGCCACTGTTCTTAAATAAGACAGGATGTCTTAATAAAAATAACTGTGCATATACATTATTTGGATTGTCATCAGAAGGAGTTCCAGTTAGTCCAATTCTATGAGGAATATAAAAAGCAGAAATAGCATTAGACAATCTCTTTAGCTTTAAACTTGCACTTTTTTGAGCTTTAGAACTTTTTGTTATAGGAAGTTTAAATCTCTGTATTTCATCAATAATCAACGAAGAAAAAATACCTTGTTTCGATAAGTCTTTAATTGTTCTTGTAAGATCTTGAGCCTTCTGCCCGGCAAGACTTAAAGAAGATTCTGGAACTACAATCCATATAACGTTAGGATCACTAGCGGCAGCAGAAATTTCTTGAGCATTATTACATCTTTTGACAGATTCGGGACCGTGATCTAAGAATTGACCCGGAGCTTTAGATACTACTTGACCTGTTGTATCTTTACCAGTCCAGTTCTCTGCAATAAGCATGTTGGGAGAAATAACTAATATTTTTTGACCTTGATTTCTTGTAACTTCTGCCCCTACAACAGCCATGGCCGTTTTTCCGCTACCTGGTTGATCCGCTAAAATAGAAACTTCTCTAGTTGCTACATGATACATCCCTTCTATTTGTGGCTGAACTAGTTTTGGCAAAGTAAAAGCTTTAGGATAATTTTGTTTTAACAAATCGCCAAACTCGGATTTGGAAAGATATGTTCCTTCCGGTATCCCAAATCTATTTGATATATCTGGATGTAAAGGAATTCTCTTATTTGGATCAGCATTTAGATTTTGATTTATAGCTCCCCTTGTTTCTCCTATATTTCTGGGTTTGCTACGATCTATTTTTGCCTTTACTTCATAAGCTTTTCCGGTACTTATTCCTGTAATGGCAACAATCATAGCTTCCATTGCAGGAGTGCCTTCGTATCCCAGATCTTGTATTTTATTCTTTACTGCCGCCCACTGAACACTAGAATCTTTTTTTTCTCCTATTCCTAAATCAAATACATCTATATAACCTTCTTGAGGATTATAACGTATTCCTCGCCGTAGCCCAGGTTTATCAGTCGTCCCTTGTTCCTTTGTCTTTACATAATCCCTAATTGTAGCTAAAGACGAATCTCCAGGTTCAAACTGTAGTCGAATACCTGGCGGTTCTTCTTTTTTGCCTAGTGCAACGGTTGCTATAGATCCAGGAACTTGAGACATGTTTAAAGCCGTAGCTACAAAAACTCTACCCATTCCGGGTTTTCTTGGAGATATAATTTTTTCTTCTTGATATTCTGGATTAAATTCTTTTTCAGAAGGAAGTTGAAATCTTTTTTGTATTAACAAGTTATCATCTTCTAACCATTGTGATGATAGTTGTCTAAACTTGTTCCAAGCCTCTCTTGTCCCTCTGACATATACATTATATTGAGTATTTGTCCATTTAGGATTTCTGGGATCTGGAATTTCTTCTTTGACTAGGTTAATCCAATCACCCATAGCAGTTTGTAACTGTTGAGCAAGTTGAGAATCCCCAAAATCAAGATGAGATAAAACTATAGTAGGAGGTTTATTTGGATCGGATGCTTTTTGAATAGAGATATTACTTAGAACATTTGGATCTTTTTCCCACAGATACCAACCGGCTTTACTACGACTGTGGGTTTCTTCAAGTTCAGGTATTAATTTCTGCCCCTGTTGCCCCAAATCTGCTAAAACCTTTTGAGATTGATATAAAATAGTTCTAGCTCTGCTATAAAGATTATTAAAATCAGCAGATTTACTTTGTATCTCTTCGGGGTTTAGGCGAAAATTTTCTAGAAGACGATAAACAGTAGCTATTTCTTTCGAATATTTTATACAAAGTCTATCTTTACAAGTATCAAGTATTTTGTAAGCGCGGAGAAGTTGATTCTGTATGTCCTCCAGGAAGCTGTAAGCGGCTATCTTGTACCAGTTCATTATGATCTTTTATCTTTTCTTTAGTATATCTAGACTTACCTATAATATCATTTAACACCTTCAATATTTTTTTCTCATTTCCTCTCAATATAATTGCTGCGGAATAAGATAACTTATCATCGGGAAAAGACGCAACGACATGCAAGAGCCAGAGTCCTCTTTTCCATCCTTTATCTAATACAAATCCTTCTGCTTTAAGACGATAGAAAGGACCGTTTAGAGGTGAAGAAAAATAGACAGATTCTGCTTTTGGATTAAGTGGAGGGCAAATAGATCCATTGGCATATATAAACTGTATATCGTCAAAGTCTACATGATTTACTAACGGATTTACAAAAAGATTACCGTCTAGTTTCTTAATATCCCAATTATTACATAGTTGTTCGTAAAAACTAATTACATTCACTGCTTTTTACTCCTTATAGTGAATAAGAAATAAAAAAATCTGGCTGGGTTGTTTTTATTTTTTTGCTGAAAAAAGAAGTGAATTATTTCAAATTAAAATACCAATTTCCAAAACTGGCTATTTTCATTTCGTTGGGCAAATTATTATAAAGTGCAGACAATTCCCCGAATAATTGAGCGGCTTTGTCCTTATCCTCCATCATCGTAGAATCTGGATGCAATTGAATAGCCATTTTCCTATAAACTCCTTTAGGAGTTGTTTTAGCTTCTTCCGTAGAACTACCTAGATTTAAAGATCCTACAAAAGTAGCAAATGCATCTACAGGAGATCCATAAGATCTAGTAGCTCTGCTTCTGCTTTCTCCTCCACCGCTTCCACGCCCAGAATAAAAATCTGAATAAACATCTTGCCAACTTCTATATTGTTTACCAGTTAAATCTGTGTAAACAGCTTCGGCTGCTTTATTAATATAACCAGCTACCTGAGTTGTTTTTATATTAGGATCGAAATATCTTTTCATAATATCCGCAACTCGTCTATATGCGTCATCTAAGAATATAGGCATAAATCCTATATTATTATGTTTTATCCGCATTAAATTATATGCAATAGCCGTATAGAAATACTCAGGAGAATTAGCCGAAGAACCACTAGTAAAAGTAGCATCTCTAATAGCCTTATCATCTATAATTAGAGAAAAGCTATCTGCCGGAACCATCCCAGGACCTGTCCTCTTTTGTCTCCTACTCGGACGAATAAACTGTCTTTTCATCAATTCGTTTTTTATAAAACCAGTATCAACACTTCCTGATTGTATCATGTCAGCAATTGGCTTTAATTGTTCAAAAGATTCTTCTTGTTGTGTTTCGGTAAACGCAAAGGATTTGAGATATTCTACATAATTCTTTTGCATCGGTTCTATACTATTGGCTACAACTCGATCTATAAAATTATTAACTTCCGCTAAAGTATGAAATTTAACTGGAACTTTTACTTCTCCTATTTGCTCTGCTCTGGGAGCTAATTTATGATCTATTTTAGTATAGAACTCAATCTCGAATCTTCTCAATCTTTTGAAATATCTGGGAATAATTACGATTTGATATATTCCTTCGTAACCAGGTTCAGTAATTTGTATCTGTCTTGGAGGAAATATTTCCGGCTTTTCATCTCTCGAAAAAACTTTATCTAATTCTTCCAAAAAAGCTTCAAATTCTGGTTCGTGTTTTTTAGCTTCCAGTTCGTATGCTATTGCTTGATAAACATGGGCTTTAGGGTTATTGGCTAGTTCTGGTATTTTGGCATTATAATTTTCTACCAATTCTGCTTCATCGTAAGTTGGTCCTCTTTTTGTCCACTTCCCTCCTTCTGGAGGGTTCATCGTTCTATTTCTTAATTCTACTCCATCCAGAAATATTGTAATATCATATTTAGGTAGAGTTTTTCTATACTTATCATCTCTCTTTCTTCCCCATACCACATGTAGTGTTAGAGATTGATCATTGTGGACTACTTCTATATCCATTTCATATATTTTAGGATTGACGGGGAAGGCTGTATTATATGTATCACCGGTTGCTAGATCTGTTTTGATTTTATTGACAGGAGCTTCTACTCTTGCTTCAGGGATTGGAGAGGCAGCAGGAACGGCTGTGGGAGCTTCTGTAGCAACTGTAGGAGTTTGAGAGGAGACAGAAGAGGTATCGACGCCTAATTTATTGAGGGTTTGTATATTTCGTTGTTGACTGGCATCGAATTGGCTTTTATATTGCCACCAGACCTTTTGGTCTCTATACCATTTAAATCCAAGATTCTTTAATGTATTTTTAATTGGAAACGTATTGCCGGAAACGGAGACAACAGGTTGTTGATTTGAACTATGTATTCCTACATTAAGCTTCGCTTGGATTTGTGCTGTGTGTATAATTTTCATAATTATATAGTTATATTTATTTTTAGGGTTTCCTTGTAACTTTTTTTTTTCGCGAAAAAAAATTATTTTCGAGGATTAAATCCTTCTTTAAAACCTTTTTTAAATTCTTCAGTTTCTTCTTCGGTCATCTCTAATATCTTAGGCATATCTCCAATTTCTTCAAGATATTGTTCGTATTCCAAATTTTCAATTTTATTCAATAGTAACCCCGCCAACAATACAGCACGACAACGAGCTAATTCCTCAGTAGGAGCCTTGTCAACAGATACTCTCATACTGAGACCTTTTGACCAAATGAAACTATAATGGTGACCTGAGAAACCAACTAACCACATCCAACCAGTTTTTTGAGCCATCCAATCCGTAGCTTCGGCAGCAGCATAAAGGTCTTCAGAATATTCGTCTACAAAAATAGGACCCCAACCATCACGCCACGAACATAAATGAACGTCCTCAACCGTATTGCCTTCTTTTAACCAATTGTCCCAATATCTTGCATATGCTTCATAAGCTTCCTGTCGAGTCGGATATCTCTTATAATGTAGATGCAGTCCAGAACTGTCATAAGGAGCATACCAACCTACATCCTTTTGTCCCATAATCTCGGCAATAAGAGCATCAATATCAGGGCCAGCATCAAGAGTTTCAATGTCTTCTCGTTTTAATTTATCTAAAGTTAGCATTTGTTCTCCATGGCATCGGCAAAAAGGTCCTCAATATGTCCCTTCAGGCATACGCCAGAATTGTTCGTTATCTCTCTTTTATTAAAATTTTAAATATGATATAAAATTATGTTAAAAACCAACATTATAATAACCAACCAAACTATTATAGAAATCAAACCTTGCCAAAAACTTCCACAACCTAAACAAAATTGTCTAAAATATTTATTAAACATTTCACTTCACCTTTGTTACTTTAGCAATCGTTTTTTGTATGTCATTAACACATTTTTGTTCCTCGCCTTTTAACTGACCGTTTTCGTCAAACATATCTTCAACCAAATTTGTAGGATTGAAATCTTGCTCATATTGAACCGGCAAATAAAACTCTTTTCGATAACCCTTAATATCGCAAAGATAACGCATCCAACGCTCTATATCCTTTTCTTTAATTTTATTGTCAAAACTAAAATCGTATTGTAAAGCCCCTTGAGGAATCTTAGAAAGATCTATTCTAACTATTCTTTCAGATACAACTTTAATATGTTCTTCTGTAATCTCTTGCTGACCTATAACTTGAATGATTTCGAGAAGCCTTAACCTGCATTCCCTGATATTCTCTTTTATAATATCAACGCCATAAATTGTCTTCAATGCTTCTAAAGGATTATGACCTAAAGATAGCTTACGGGTAAGAATCCAAATAAGGAATTGACCATCACCACAAGCAGGATCACAAAAAGTTTTTCCTTCTTCCCAAACTTCTTTTGATAACTTGTCTAACATCTCGTTAACCAAGGAACTGGAAGTAAAAAATTCTGATGTTCTATTTCTACGAGCTTCTCTTTGTATGTCTATCATTTTATTTTGTCTTCGATAAATTCTTTTTCTTCTTTATCCAAATCAAATATTTTATAAAGTTCTTCATCTGTCCACGGTTTTTTATAGTTTTCAAGATTAGGAACCCAATTATAACACCTACGAGTTATATCTTGCGAAGCAACTCTCATCCTTAACATAAACATAAAAAATTTTGTCATCACATAAGAAACAAAATTCTTAACTTCTTTTTTTGTGTCTAATGATATAAGAACAAGATATGTTTCGGTACAAACTTCACCGGGAGCAGCGATAATAACATTCTTTTTTTTGAAAAATCTAATTGGTTTATTAAAGTTTGTTCGACCGGTTATAGGTAATCGAGGAACCAATACTCTCCACAAATGTAAATTATTTTGTTTGTCTATCACTAATTCTGGTTTAACGTAAGCTTTCCCGGTTTCTGGTTTAAACCAACATGGAATGCCTTTTTCTTGATGTTTAGCGTTACCTCTAGGTCCATAAGGATTTACAGGAGAGACAATATCTCCAAGGAAATTTTTTGTTTTTCCTCTTACTTTTGATAAAATAGACATACACTGATATTCTCTAATTATTATATCTTCTTCATTTAGAAAGCGGTCAACGCTATTAAAATTACATTTTCCATTGTAGTTTTTATCCCAAAGAAAATAACAAGTTCCTCCAGCTACTGTAACTTCTGGAAAAAACTTAGAAGGTGACATATCATCTACAATTATTTTAATTCTACAATCATTTTTCATCTGCTCTCTAAAGTTTTTAAGTCCTAGACCTCCCATCATCCAACGAGAGGGGATAACAGCCAGTAAATAATTTGGTTCTAAATCTATTGCTTTTTGGATAAATTTGTGGTAGATAGGTTTAGATGAACGAGAATATCCACCATCTTCGATATGATAAGGAGGATTCATAATTATGACATCAATATCTGGTTTTTTATTATTCAATTTTTTTCGCGAAAAATAATATAATGTTTATTTTTTAGCCAATTTGATTGCTCCAAGAAGTACGGCTCTACTTATGGCAAGTTCCATTGTTGGAGCATAAGCATAGCATTGAAAATTAGGACCACTATGGACAGTCCAAAATTCACAATGCCAACGTTTTATATCTGGAGTGAAAGAAATAGAGATATGACAATCCTTGACGGCTGATAACATCCATTCCATAGCTTCTTTTGTGGCAGAGATATCGGTAGTATAAGGTTTTACTTTTCGCCTACCCGTATGCTCCGGAATAATAAAAAAGTCAATCCATTCATCAGTGTAATTACCTTCAGTAAGCTGTCTAATCTGATCCTCAATTAATTCTTTCAACTTAACATTGCGAAGCCACTTTCGCAATCTCGCAGCTTCTGGTGGAGACGAATACAAGAGGTTTAACGGGAATTCTTCTTTGTATATCATAATGCAATTACTTATTTCTTGGATGTCTTCGTTTTTTAGAACTGTCTTTTTTCTTTATTATTTTTCTCTCGTTTCCTAAAGAAACTCCTTTTGATGTTTTAGAAACGATATCGACTAAAACACGATGCCCAAAACTGTTCTTAATTTTCATTTTTTATCTCTTTTTTAAAGTTCTTGCACTAAAATGTTATCGAATATTTTTCCGGTAATTGGGAAGACCCAGATCTAGACAAAGAAGTAGACCAAGACAAAGACCAAAAATGAAATGAAGACCAAGATCTAGAACTAGAACTAGACCAAAACCCAGATGAAGACCAAGACATAGACTTAAACCTAGAAAAAGACCAGCATACAGATACTTGCAAAGACTCGGACCAAGATTTTTGTATATTTGCTCTTTTTATTAGTTTCACGACTAAATCCCCGACCTAAACCTATAAAAAGACTTTGATCTTGGTATTATATTTGCTCTTCTTATTAACTTCATCTTAACTTCATTATTGTACAGAAAATATTTTTTGACTTCTGGTGACGAAAAAGAACTATTGCTGCTCCAAAAAATATCAAAAATAGCGAAGTAGGTTCAGGTACAAAATTAACAGAATACCAATTTTGTCCACCTATAGGATCGTAAATGTCGATATAATCACCTATTGCATCTGTGCCATATGTTACTATTCCCCTGTTTAAATTGATCCAACCCGGACTATGAAAAGAATCAATAACATCAAGAATAGGATCATTGGAATTAAACATTTTATCTGCTAACGAGAAATCTTTAATTTCATTAACATCATAAAAAACAATTTTCATTGGCTCGCTCCAATCTTCAGATCTGTCTTCAACAGGAAGAGACCATATAGGATATAAAGAATGAGCATAATAACATTTGCACATACCTCCTATCAAAATTGGACCCTGTATATCGTATGCATCTCCATAATTCCCCGGCTTAGCTCCAGACAAATGATGTATTTCTATTCCTTCGTCGGTAAAATAAAATCGGTCATGATCATCTATCAAAACCGTCAAATTGCCTGCTACTACCGGCGAACATAAAAACAGTAAAAATGCTAAAATCTTCATTTCTTGCCTTTCTTTGTAGGAAATTTCTTGAACGATTTCAAATGAATGGGTCTAGACGAAATCTGGCTGGGTTTGATCTTCTTTCGTATATTTTATTGTGGAATTAATTCGTCGAACAATTTCTGTTTTTCATTTTTTAATAGCTTCTTCTATAGCAGAAGCTATAGCTTCCAAGCCCAAAAGCAACGCGGATGCTATCCGAGATTCACCAGAACTGTTTGTCCCTTTAAGAATCTTTTCCCGAGCAGATTGCGATAATTCATCATTGTTGTTTAGCTTTTCGGATGACATGATTTACTCCTTAACTTCTAATTTTTCAATTTTATCTCATCTATTCTCTCACTTTTTTCGCGAAATAAAAAAAATCTTTAAAAGTGAAAGATCCGTCAAGTAGAATGCCCCACTTGAAACCCTTGCAAGGAGAAAAACTGATGTGGACAATCGTTTCAGGACCAATTTTTGTTGCAGTAATGGCTATAATCCTTTCTTAAAAAAGCAGAAGGGATGCTGTTGGTTGAAGAAGCAAATAAATTGGTTGAAGTTAAAAAAGCAGAAGCAATTGCTGAATCTATCGCTGTTATTAAGGATAGTCTAGCAGGGGCTCCAGAATATCTACAATGGCATACCGTCAAAGCTATGTCCGAAGCGGCTACAGGTCCTAATAATGCCTTTATTCTCTTTCCATATAATATGCCTGGAATTAATATGGATGCTGCTGTTAATAATGCACAATTAATGCAACTACTCAAAAGTAAAGTAAAATAGCAAATAAACTACTCGTTCCTTCTTCTACGAAAAACCCTCTTATGGAGGGTTTTTCGCGGATAAAAATAAAGTTTTTTCAACTATGTGATTTTGAGAACCGTTATAATAATTGCAGGAGAAAAAATGACTAATAAAAAAAATCCTAATAAAAAAATTCCTATAATAGATAGATGGACTACGCAACTTATTCCCGCTATTTTCTTTCTCGTTATTTCTATTATTGGTTGTATCGCATCTAAAAATATATCTGATAAACCTGTTCATTTCGATAACAAATTTATAGAAACAGTAACAATTACGGTTAAAGGTAGAAATTATAAAATAGTTATTGATAAAAATGGAAATCCCTCAATTAAAAGAGAAGAAAAAGAGGAAAAAGAAAAAAAACATAACGACGGATTAGATGCCGGAGATTTAATTAGACCATATTTTATAACACAGTAATGGATTTTTTTTGTTGCTAAAAAAACAACTATTAGAGAAAAAACATGTCTCAAAATAAAAAAATCATTATTATTGTAACGGCAGCCGTATTATCACTTGCACTACAAATTGGGCTAATTATAGGGTGTGCTTCTAACGATCAACCAATACCTAAAAACTCTCTTCAAAATATAACTAATGAATGTTGGAGAGGAATTATTGAATGGCACAAACCTAATGACTCCGAAGAGAAATGGACATGTAGAGCGTGGATAGATACCGGCGATCTTGCTTCCAAATATATATATACAGAAGCAGAATCCTTCAATCAACTACTACAAAAAATCCAAAAAGAAATAGAACGAGTCAAATAATAGCTAAATTAGAGATTAGATCTTTTCTAACATAACAATTTGTTCATCATCACTTCCGCCAGTCAAATTATTAAAATCTTCTATTTTCTTTTTCCCGGCTAAACTTCCTGCTATATAAGAAAATTTATACCTAAATTTTCTAAATATTATATTATAAAATCTTGCATGCTTACGAGAACATTGCCATACTAAAGGGTTCCCGTTTGTTATATCAAAATAATATGGTATTATGTCTTTCACATATTTAAAAGCTTGGTCTTTGTTGGCGAGTATCTCTCTTCCATCTAATCTTTCAAATTTGGATAGCTCATACCACTGACCCGGTAAATCAGAATATTTAACAAATCCTTTTTCAACTATTATTGCTTCTTCTTTTCTAGAAAAATACATTCTAAGAGCAAGATTATCAATAATAATTAATACTTCGCAAGATTGTAGCAATACTTTAAATTCATTCATTTGTTTGTTCCTATAATAAAAATCTTTCTATTAAGGATAATAACCATATATCAGGACCTCCACCCAATACAATAAAAAATATATATGCTAATACATATCCTAATACAAAACCATGTATTGTCATATGTTTTATTGCTTCTGAAAAATTTCCTGTTTCTTTTCCTAATGTCATATAATAACCTGTTCCTCTATACATTTCATTAGCACTTACTGCTATAACTAATATAAAAATCCACCAATAGCAACTCAATAAACCAAAGCAACCTAATCCGGCAACAATAGCCGCCAATGACATCATTCCTATATTGTATAATTTGGATTTCCCGTTTCTTGCTAATATAGGACTAAACTTATGCATATTATCCATGTAATATTTTATGTTAAATCCATATAATATAATAGAAATAATATAAAAAATACAGAAAAATCCATAAAAAAATGTTAAAATTGTTAATATTGGCATGTTGAAATCCTTGTATTATTCATATTATTATATTTATTATTATTGTTTTAAAACCTCTAAAAATATTTCCAAAAAGGATAATATCTTTTTCTTCCGAAGATAAAAGAGTAATATCTATTTTTACAACACTATAAAAGTTCTTAGATAGAGGAATAAACTATGTTACTAGGTAATAAAAGCGGACAAAATATCAATCCTGCTACAGAAGAATCATTAATCAATATATATAAAGCTTGTGGTCGTTTTACTACAGTTAATGAAGGAGTGTTAGATTTGTCTACTGCCGCGGAAGG
>Ga0307377_10002663_pt1 | contig 20848 bp, 46 predicted proteins | sample TR3MG_FD_202535 | JGI IMG/M metagenome (GOLD analysis project Ga0307377, IMG submission 202535) | Soil microbial communities from Risofladan, Vaasa, Finland - TR-3 | ecosystem: Environmental > Terrestrial > Soil > Coastal area > Acid sulfate soil | place: Finland: Risofladan, Vaasa | collected...
GAGCGTGAAAATGGAAAGAAGAGAGCTCAAAGAGCTTGCTGCTGACCTACAAAATAATCTACCAAGCAATAAGAAGCTAAAGGATGAGAAGTATATGTCAAGAACTTTTGTTGAAGGTTTTCTTGACGTAAACTATCAAGTCAGAGTTTACACAAAAGTGGCAGAGGCTATAAAAAAGTTGCTCAAATAAGAACATTTACATATTTTTATCGTATAAGTAGTTATGATATTTATAGCAAAAGTAAGTTACACATTTTATCCTTACATGGCTGACATGGTTAGCAAAACTGCCAACCATACTGTGGAAGCTGCAACTGAAGAGGATGCAGAAAGAAAAATAGAAACTCACTACAACAGAAAGAGTTCTGACCACGGAGATGGTTACTCAGTAACTGGAATAGAATTTTTTGAACACATACCATAATGGACCACAACCATAAGAACATATTAGTAATACATCCTGCTGACCCAACTACAGACGTGTTGTGCCAAATTTATCGTGACATAAACGCAACTGTAATTCGTAAGCCAATTCCTAAGAGCAAACTTAAAAAGCTCATGAAGGAAGCAGACAGAATTATTATGCTTGGTCATGGTACTGGTGATGGAATGGGCTTCGTTGAATACAAAGATGGTTATCCAATTTATATCACAAATTTGATTGATTCAACTCTTGTATATCTCTTGAGAGAGAAGAAGGATAATATTTACATCTGGTGTCACGCTGACCAGTTTGTGGAGAAATATGGACTAAGCGGTTTCTCAACTGGAATGTTCATCTCAGAAGTAATTGAAGCTGATTACTATGATATTGATGCTACTGAAAGCGAGATTGAAGAGTCTAATGACAAGTTTGCAAAGCTTGTAAGAGACCATGTTCAAAAAGATGGAGAAACTATTAAGAACATTTTAAAAGAGGACTACGTGCTTGATTCTGACGTTGCAAGATATAATCACGAGAGACTTTATAATTTTTAGAAACGATGGATAATATGTTTGTAATATTTGAAAACTATGACGAATGGGAATCTCAGCCGCATGCGATAGGGTACGCAGATTCAAAAGAGTCTGCGGATGCTGTGTGTACAAAATTAGATTCTTATCACAAGACTGCTAAGGAGGTTGCTGAAAAAGCCAGAGAATTTGTGAAGCCAATTTACGATGAAGACCTTGGTCTTGAATCTGGTGAGAACTGGCCTAAGTGGCCTGCAGGCATACCTCAAAAAGACATTACAGTTGAGATGAGGGCTGAGCGTGATTTGATTAAGTTTGAAAACGATGAAAAGCACAAGCGAAACTCTGTTAAGACAGGTGACCAAAGAAACAGAATTGAAAAGGCTGTAGTCGAATTTATTGATGGTCTCGATTATGATGAAGACCTAATGAAGTACATAAAGAGAAAGATTTCAGGAACTGGTTATGTTTCATGGCTCCTTCCTTATAGTAATCAAGAAGTTAAAAAATTATCTTAATGGCGAAGAAATCACATTTATATAGTCTTGGAGTTTTCCTTGCTGAGTACATCATGCGCACTGAGATGCCAAGTCTTAGTCATAACGCTTGGACCAGAAAGGTGATTCAAGTTACTTGGGGCGAAGCCCAAGAAGAGAAAAGACTTTCTGATGATTGGCATTCAAAAGTGAGTGCAGAAAAATACTCAAATCTTAAGCCAGGAATGTCCAATGTTGAAAGATATAGGGTAGAACAAGATGCTTACAAGAAGTTTGAGAAAGAGTGGAATGAGTCCATGAAGTATCGCTACATGCTGAAGGAGAAATATCTTCCTCACACAATTAAATTTATGGTTAATTATATCGACTTCTCTGATGAGAAAGCGAACAAGAAAATCATGGAAGGATTCATTAGTTCTATGTGGAATAGCGACTTTTGTGAGTACTCTCTTAATGAAGAGGATATTACATTTGAGAATGTAACAAGAACATATGGAGAAAATGATGAGCACAGCAGTACTTATACATTTGTCACAATGAAACTTGGACTTGAAGCCCCAGCGAGTTATACTGGAGAAGATTGGATTGAAATCAAGACACCTCAAAAAGAAATACGATGACACCAAAAGCATATGTGTACGCAGACCCAAATGAGTCTGACCTCGACTTGCCTGGAGCAAGAATGAACTTTTTCTATATGCATGGAGAAGCAGAGGCAAGAACTGGTTACGACTGCTGCAATGGTAATATCGAAACTTTAAGAATGTGTCTGAGAGCAGGTGCATTTATTGCTATGCTGGAATTCCCAGATGGAACAGAAGAGCTTTGTATAGTTCATTCTAAATTTTCTCAAGGCAACATGGCTGGATTCATAGCGTTGCTATCAGATATTGATGCAGTTAAGTTTGCATTTAGAAAATCAGAGTATTTCCCTTCTATGTTTGAAGATGAGAAGGAGTTTTTGAAAGAGAGTTATCCAGAGGTCTGGGAGGCTATTAGAGAAATTGTTAAAAATAATTGATTATGGAATGTGTATTACATGGATTGGAACTCGCCAAAAAAAGAGAAAAGTTATTGAGGGATGCAAAATGGTCAATGGCTTGGCATTTTGATGAACTTGGAACAACGAGGCATGCTCTTTTGATTACTGATGTTTCTTTAAGGCTTGGAGAGAAGGAGCACACTCTAACGATTACTCTTGAACGCCCTGGGCTTCTTATTGGAAAAGCTGGAAGACATATAGATGCGCTTCGAGATAGATTGACCAGCGGTCTCGGTCATCCAACAAAAATTGAAATTGTTGAGGATAAGCAGTGGGCAGGAATTCACGTTGAAGAGACTTGGTAAGATGGAAGAAACTGATGAAAACTGGCATTGCCATAATGAGACAAATGAAGCCAAGCTTCGTGGTGCAATGAGCCCTATGTTTGGACTTCCTTCTGCGATTTTAATGGTTGATGAGTTAGAAGAAGGTGAGAAAAAAGAAAGGCTTCTTAAGATTGTGTTAAACCAAGCAAAGCAGGCGAACAAAACTGCTCCAGAAGTTAAAGAACTTTTGCTTACGATTGAATTGGCAAATGAGAAGAGAGTAATCCAGGCTCAGATTGATATTTTGAAAGAACACATCGAGCATCCAAACAAGCCTGGATACAAAAGACATGATATATTGGAGAAGATTAAAGAGTTAGAACTAATGGTTTAGTTTAAATTTTATCTATTTATAAGTATAAACTTTAAAATAGATAGATATGGGATTGGAGCAGAGCAAGTTTAGAAGAAACCTATTCGGGGTTCTTAATTACGCACAAATTATTTTCAGCATTGTTGCTGCATGTTTATTTCCAGGTTGGATTATTGATGGATACATCACAGATTGTTACTTCAACATAGGAAATTTCTGCATGCCACTTTGGGTGCCAGTTGGAATTGCAACATTTGGCTCGTTAATTGGAGGAATCTGGTGGACGATAAGCAAATACAAACGCACTAAGAGTTGGTGGTAAAATAATGTAAAATGTTAAAGAAAATAAGTGATGTCAAAGGGGTCGAATATATTATTCGACTTTTTGTCATTGCCATAGCTGCTTTAACACCAATAATCTTAATCTTAACAGAAGGTGTTCTGCCTTCTCTATCTACGTATTGGAACACTCCAATGCAATTCTTGTTTGTAATCGCAAACGCAACCACATCTTATTATTTCTACAAACTGGAAAGCTGGAAATACCCTTCCGTATTTCTATTGCTTCTCACAGCATTCTCTGTAGAGCATCACATAATGTTGCATAATATTTTGGCTGTTTCATTTTTTGTACTATCTTTGTATTCACTGTTCAGAAGTAGACATTTTAAATATTGCTTCTGGATTTATTTGAGTTCATTATTTATTATGCCCTACAGCCTATTAGCAGGAGAAGTAACAGCCATCCTCGCACTTAGTCTGTATCACGCATTACTTTTAAATAAGGCTCACAAGTTGAATAAAAGAAGTAAAAATGATAAGAATAAGCCAATTAATCAAAGAGCTCCAGGAGTTTGAGAAAAAACATGGTAACGTTCCAGTTCTCATGCGAGAAGATGGAATGGGTGGACATGCTATGATTTATGTAAGCGGAGTTGACAAGCAACCAACAGAAATTGGTCCATATCACTTTGAGGACGTTGATGACGATGACCCAAAAGTTAAGTCTTTGTTCCCAGATTGGGATGGAGATGCTGAAACATTATGTGACAGCGATATGAAGCCAGTAAAGTGTGTAGAAATAGGCGCTGGAGAAATGCTATACTCAACGTAATGAAAATCTATGAGTTCCCACTTGGTCCAGATAGACCCAGGAGGTTTCCAAGGAAGCTGAAGAAAAGAGTAATCAAGGAGTTCGGTAGAGATGAATACTATCAAGCTAAGATTGGTTACAGAGTAGTTAGAAAGTATAGGCCACACATGAAGCTTACAGCTAATGGATATGAGCCAATGCCATCTGAGCCAAGTCAAATAGGGACACTACAACTCATGTTTGTGATTTGGGATGTGTTTAATGGAGAAAGAGAAGAGTATGAAAAAAGTATTGCAAGAAATCGTGTGTCAAGAAGAAGGTGATTGCTGCAGAGCTGCCATTGCGAGTCTATTTGATAAAAGCATTGACGAGGTTCCAAGATTCTTTCCAGACAGAGACCAGACTTTAAGTGTAATCAAGTACTTTGAAGAGCAAGGTTATGAACCAACCTTTTACAACAGAAGAGACAAAGGTGACTTTACTCCAGATATGAAAAAGCAATATCCTTCTATTGAAGAAGTTGCTAAGTATGATGGCGGAGTCGGTGGATACTTTTATGCTTCAGTTCCCAGTCAGACTTTTGATGGCGTTAGCCACGCTGTAATCGTTGATACCGATTTGAATATAGTACACGACCCAAACCCAAACCAACTTGCCTTAAATCTCACGCCAAAGGATGTGATTGACATTGTAGTTGTTGGAAATTGGCATATTAACCTGGAAGGAAATTTTGTAGAAGATGGAGAATAAAGAATATGAAGATTGGCTTGCTCTAAGAGAGAAGTCAAAAGAAAATGATGACGAACCAGGTTTTGGTTTATGTTATTGTGGACACACAAAGTTTTGTGAATGCTCAAACCCAGACGTTATTTTGTTTAATGAATCAGTTGAGCGTGGAACCATTATTATTGGTGACCCAAATAATGGTTGGAAAAATTTAGAAGATTAATGTTTTTAGAATCAAATAATAATAGCGGCTACATAGAAGTTGTATGCGGCTCAATGTTCTCTGGTAAGACCGAGGAACTAATAAGAAGAATTAACAGAGTAAAGATAGCTGGTCAACCTTTCAGAGTGTTCAAGCCAAAGGTGGACAACAGATACAGCGACACAAAAGTTGTTAGTCACTCAAGGAATGAGACAGATTCTATTGTGGTGAACGCATCACATGAAATACTTGTTCTTGCTGAAGGTTACGATGTCATTGGAGTTGACGAAGTTCAATTTTTTGATGATGAAATAGTTGAAGTTTGCACTCATCTTGCAAACTCTGGAAAGAGAGTTATTGTTGCTGGACTTGACATGGACTTTAAAGGACAGCCTTTTGGGCCAATGGCTGGACTCCTTTCTGTTGCAGAGTTTGTAACAAAAGTGAAAGCGATTTGTATGGATTGTTCATCACTTGCTCACTTTTCCTACAGGCTTGTAGACAACGAAGAAGTTGTTATGCTTGGAGAGACAAAAGAATATATACCACTTTGTAGAAAATGTTTTAAAAAAAGAGATAAAAAATAGAAATTATGGCATACGCATTACACTTAATTACTGGTAGTTCAGACCACTACACATTCGCTTTTGATGGCGAACCAACACAAGAAGAAGTAGCAAAAGAAGTTTTTGAATGTATGGGCGAAGAAGCAGCATACATTGACCAAGTTCATGATGACGCTACTTACGAAAATGAAATTAACTTAATCACTGGACTTCAAGAGCTTGGGGTTGAAATGGAATGCTATTAATGAGAGCGTTTTGTTACCATAAAGGAAAAGACCTATTCTGGTTCAGAATATTCGGACGTGGATTATCATTTGACAAGAAAATGAGATTCAGCCAAAGAATAGGCAAGAGTAAATACGTCAAAGTGGGCGATTGGATTGTAACAACTTTAAATAAATAATATGAAATTAAATGTAGACTTCTCCTCAAGAGAAGAAAAACCACAAGAAGAGTACGAAATTGTAATTAATTTTATGGAAGGCGATGCAGATGGATACAAAGATATTCATTTTAAATTCGGAAAAGAAAGACTTGAAGAGCCAGAATTTATGAAAGAGCTTGAAGAATTCTTAGTTTGCGTTAATGAATGTATAACTAAGGATAGAAAGGGTAGAGGCGGTTTTGAAAGCTATAGTGATTTGATTTCTGAATACTCTCACATATCAAATTGGAGCAAGTTTGTGCCAGAAGCATTTGAAGATGTTGAAGATGAAGAGTTGATTGAAGATTATGAATGGACTCAAGAAGAGGTTGATAATTACCGAGATGGTATACCCCCTTTCTTCTCTCATATGGTTCCAAGTTATTCACAGGGATGGTTTGATAGCTATAGAAATTTATATATTTATTTCTATGATGCCAATGGAGATAGATTCCCAGTTACAGTAGATTACGAAACTGAAAAAGCTTAAATATGGCAATGTATACTTACATACATGACTATGAAAGAGAAAAGTGGTCATCAGTTAAAGATAGAGATATTAACTTGCTCCTGCAGGAGGTTAGAGAGAAGTTTGGTGACAAATACCTTGTCCAGGAGCGAGAGTTCACGACAAAGAAGTGGTTAAGAAAACCAGTCACAAGAACGTTATATGATGTATATTGTGGAAGTGGTATGGAGGTCCAATGTATCAATTTTTGTAGCGATGGAGAGTCTTCAATTAATACAACGGTTTCAAAATCTAATGTTGTCACTCTTTTTATTGGGATGCTTAATGGATATGACTACAAGGAGATAGACAACAAAGAAGTTGAATTTTCTATTAAGGAGTTCCAAGATTCTGAAGATGAGCAAGAAGGTGGATACCAACTCAAGACTGATGAAGAAATAATTGATATGATTTCTGAGTTTGGAAATGGAGAGCTGGAGTTTCACACAGCCGACATTAACAGGTTGATTGTTGATAATCAAAGAATGAAAAAAAAGTTAGGAATATCATAACTTAATATGATGGTGGATGACAGAGATTGATTAATGTCAGGAGTATTAAACTAACAGATTGCCGAGGGTGCGACTATTGCTTGTGAGAACGTAGCTGTCAAAAAGAACCTTACAATGCATGAGTAGCCCTGTATCGCAGGTTAGAATCCTGCCCACTGTCCAACAAAAAAGCCTGCTAAAAATTAGCAGGCTTTTTTTTTTATTCGTTTGAACCAGATGGAGAACTATTTCCTTCTCCATGTTTTTCATAATATCCTTCCTTGGAACCTTTCCAACTATCAGGAAGACCATGCTTCTTGTTGTAGGCAAGTTGTTCGTCAGAAACTCCTTTTATTTTTTGCTTAATCTTTTTAAGCATAGATTCTTCGTTTAAATCAACTGGAGTATTTCCGAAATCACCATGAGGTTGCTTAACTAAAGCTGTGATTGCTGCCTCGTTATCTTGTTTCATAACCATCTCTGCAGCTTGAGCTTTTGCTTGAGCAAGAGCTTCCGAATCGCTTTCAGCCCAAACATAGAACTCCATTGTAGCAACGTATCTCGTTTCTTTGCCAAGTTCTTCTTTGAGAACTTCTCTTACAATATTTCTAAGTTTAGAATCTTCCATGTTTATAAATAGATTATAAATTCTTTAACATCTCCACTAACTCAGGCTGAGGATGACAATCAAATTTGTCACGTCTTATGTTTGTGTGGGTCCACACACCAAGTTCTCTACCATAGTTACAATTCTCATTGTATTCGAATGCATCTTTTGGATGAACACCTGCTTTAAGGAGTCTTGGCAAACCATTTTCAAGATTAATCTTTGGATAAATATCTTTGATGTGAAGAATAAGAAGTCTTAAGTTCTCAATTTGCTCTGGAGTATATGCATGCCAGTATTGGTGTCCTCTAAATTTATAACCAAGGTCACAAACCATGTCTGCAGGAACTTCTACGTTTACATAGTTGTAATACTTATCTCCTTTTTTCTCTGCATATCCGAAGTTACAGATTTCAATACCACAAGATAATTTTGATACCTTATTGAAATTAGCAACTTTTCCTGTGTGCCATCCAACGTAGTTATCTGGGAAGCATTCAACAACAGTTCCGTTGAATTCAGCATCTCCGTAGCTTCCTTTCTTGATAGAAGTTCCACCAATTACATATTGAGTTGCAACACGACCTCTTGTGTCACCGTTCCAAGACTTAATTGTACTGTAAGGATTGTTCCATCCAGCTGTGTGGTGAATGAATAAATTAATTGGCTCAACTTTTCCATAATCTCTAACGTACTCGTCAGTATCAAGATAAGCTTTGTCAATTACAAGACCTTCTTTGGTCTTATAAGAACCAAGCATGTTAACTACGCCATCTGTGTCAGTTGCGTTTACGTCAAATCCAGTTCTATCTGTATCAATTCCTTCAAGTAAGTGTCTGTAAGTCCTCTTGCCTACAATTCCATCGGCCTCAAGGCCATTGCTTGCTTGGAATTTCTTAACCCACTTATCGGTATTTGGACCAAAGTCTCCATCAATAGCTCCTGAGTAGAAGCCTTTTGCTTTTAGCAGCGTCTGAAGTTCTTTAACATCTGCGCCTTTATCCCCTTGTTTCATAAATTTATTATTAGGTTTATTCATAAATATGAAACAAAAAGATATAATTTTCGTATAAGCAATTATGAACTCAGTTACAATAAATGGCAAGACCATTACCTCAAAAGGAAGCATCTCGATAATCAACGGAGAAGTGATAATTGATGGTGTCAAGCAAGACACTGGAGATGCGAAAACAATTAATATCTCAATAGAAGGAAATGTAGAAACACTCAACGCACCAGGTTGCAATACAATTTCTGTTTCTGGAGATGTTGTCAAATTATCAACCTCTTCTGGAGATGTTGAAGTTGGTGGAAATGTACTTTCTGGAATTCAATGCTCTTCTGGAGATGTTGAAGTAGAAGGAGATGTTTCTGGAAGTATCCAAACTTCATCTGGAGATGTCAAGTGTGGACGAGTTGCAGGAGATGTGACAACAATGAGTGGAAACATAAGACATAAATAAGATATGTTTGATTTTGATGCCCCAGGAGATAACCTGGATGAAAGAAGTAATTTTGTAAACGCAATTTGCAAGCTAATTGTGCAGAAGCACAATGGAGATATTGACAAAGCTGTTGAAGAATACAAGGAATTTAATGGCCATGTTCATGGTAGCATTAGAAATGTCTATGAGCTTGCTGATAGACAAATTCCTATGATGGGTCTTCATGATTTATTGGAGGATGGAGCTGATAACTACGGTTTCACTGAAGAAGAATATCAAGAATGCATCTCTAAGGCAAGACAAGCTTGTATTGATTATTATATAGATTAATGAAAGTAACTGAGACTGAAATAAAAGATGTGTTTATCATTGAACCAAAACTATTTAGAGATGATAGAGGATATTTCTTTGAATCTTTTAATGCACAGAAGTTCAAAGAACTAACAGGTTCAGACTTAACATTTGTTCAAGACAATCAATCGCAATCAAATAGAGGGACTCTAAGAGGACTTCACTATCAGGAAGACCCACACGCTCAAGGAAAGCTTGTAAGAGTCGTGAGTGGAGCTGTATTAGATGTGGTGGTAGATATTCGCAAGGATTCACCAACTTATGGAAAATACATATCTGAAGTTCTAACTTCATTTGACAACAACATGCTCTGGTTACCACCTGGGATGGCTCATGGTTTTGTTGCTCTTGATGATTTTACTATATTCTCATACAAGTGTACAGATTATTACCATCCAGAATGCGAAAAATGCATAGCTTGGAATGACCAAGACATAAATATAGACTGGGGGTTTGATGAACCTCTTGTATCTGAAAAAGACCAACAAGGAATTTTATTTAAAAATATTTAATATGAATTTTACAGTAATCATAGACGAGCAAACTCCTATCACACCAGAGATTAAGGATGTTTCTAAATTTATAGAAGAGCACAAAGAAGAAATTGAAGCCTTCAAGGAATATGCTATTTCTCGAAGAGATGGAATTGGTCTTGCAGCGAATCAGTGCGCACTTGATGGCGAGAGGTTTGACAGAAGAATGTTTGCAGTCAAGACTGATACAAGGAATGCTGAAAATTGTAGAATTGCTATTGACCCAAAGATTGTGAAGTACCATGGCATCAAGATGACACAGTACGAAGGTTGCTTGACATGGAAAGGTGTTCCCAACATGACTGTTAAGGCTGAACGATATTACTACGTTGATGTAGAGTTCTATACTCCAGATGGAGAATTTCACCAAGAGACACATAAAGGTTTCCAAGCGCAAGTTTGGCAACACGAACTTAACCACATCAATGGTGTTGAAGAAGAAATTATTATTTTGTCAAACGAACCAGCGAGACAAAAGATTGGTAGAAATGACCAATGTCCTTGCGGAAGCGGGAAGAAACTGAAGCAATGTTGCATTGAGGATTATAACGCTTGGAAATAAAAAGTATATGAAAAAGATATTATTGATTGCCCTATTAGGATTGATGGTTGCCTCGTGTGAACAAGCTGAAGCAAAAAATAAAAGATATGATGAAGCCAAAATTGTAAAAGACGAATTTGGTGTTAATTATAGAGTTGTAACAATTGAAGGTTGTGAGTTTTATTATTCAACTGGAGAAAGTTCTTCTGGCCTCACCAAAGTTGATTGCGATTGCGCCCCAGACAAAAACAATAGATAATGAGAACTAAATCAGAACTAACTTGGTGCAGTATAGCACCTGGAGCAAAGCCTCAGAAATTCTCTGAGTTAGATGACCAACATCTATCAAACATACTTTGGTTTAATGAAGTATTCAATGGGCACACCAGAGACAATTCAGAAGTTCATTTCTTATTAGGACTTGAATTGTCTAAAAGAGGAATCGAGAGACTTCCTTGGAAGCCACTCCCAGTTCTCACAGAAATTCAAACGCTTAAGAGAATGAAGATGATTCACGTAAGCGGAAAGATAGTCAAAGGAGACCCTTACAGCGGAAACAAGTTCGACCACCAAGTAATTGGGAGTGTTACTCACATAGAAGGTTGGGAAGACTTATAAAACATTACCACACAACTGAAAAAACGCCTAAAATTTGAAACATTTGGGCGTTTTTTGCGTATAAAGGATTATGACACAATTACAATTAGTAGAGGTAGACCCAACTCCAGGTGGAAATGGACTACCAAACATTAGAACAATCAAAGCAGTTTCCTCTTCATGGACAACATTGAAGGAGTATTGTCAAGAAACATATGGAAAGGAAGCCACTGCTCCTCCAGTTGATTATTTTGGAAAAAACCATACATGGGATGTTCATTATGTCATAGAGCCTTCTAAGATTGTAATTGTTAGAGAGAACACTTCTAAATTCGACAAGTAATGAATAACTTTAAAGTAACAAAGTGTAAGAAGTATTTTCAGACTCACATTCTGAAGTTTAAGCCAGGAAACGTTACAGTTGACGTGCATCTTAACACAATGCAATTGCATCAAGACAGGGCTTCTACTGAGAAGTACATGAAGTTGATTCTCGACATGGAACAGGCTGTTAAGAAAGAACTTGACACAAGAGGGTTGAATCATGACCCGATGAAGATAATTGTGTTTAGACTAAATCTTGTTTCTTCTTGGGCTGCCAATTTCGACATTAGACACGATTTACCTATTGAACATCAAGCAATGCTTCTTGTAAATTGGTATGACAATGCATATAATGAAGCAAAGGAAGATTGTGAAAAAGTCCTATCTGGATTAAAAGAAAATCCTATTCCTTATATTAAAAACTGGGCGGCTCATGATAAGTATGACAGACAAAATAAATTGTTTGAGCTTGGCATGGAGGACCTAAAAGATTATTTCGGAGAAGACCCTCTTGATAAAGTGATTGAACTTTCAAAGCAGATGCTTGATACTTTGATTAAAAATAGCAAAGAGAAAAAGGAAACAAATTCTGAAAAATAACGTATAACTAAGATATGAAAAAATTATTTGCAATATTATCAATAGCCATTCTTGTTTCTTGTTCAGGAAATGTTGAGACAAATAATGATGCATTAACTATGAATGCTCACAAATTTGAATATGAAGGAAATCATTTTATTCAGTTTGAATTTGTAAATAACTATGGTGGTGGAGTCACTCTTGACCCAGACTACCTATTCAAAGGAGATACCATAATTTATGGTGGAAATAAATATGTTAAATTAAACCAATAAATATGAAACGATTAGGATTCAGAAAAGTAGCTGCAGTAGCAGTAGACACCAAAGTTGGGGCAGGGGCCGACACAGCAGTAAGTTTCGTGGCAAGAAAAGCTACTGACGCAGTAAACTTTGTAGGTCGCAAGACTGGATTATCAAAACTGAAAGTAGATGCTTCTGGGAAAGTTAAGCGAAAAAAAACCAACCTATCAATCAAAGAAAAGATTGAGCAAGCTAACCGAAACATGGTCGAGCAAGAAGCGAGGGACATTGCAGACAGAAAAGCATTTGAAAGAGAGAAAGCTGAAGGTCTTGAGCAAATGGAATATGAAAGACAAAACAGATTCCCAGTTGATGACGTTCATGTGCCAAAAGTTTAGAAAAATGAGTATAGGAAATAATATTGCAAAAGGAATTAGGGCTATGATAGCTATGGCTATAATAGTGACAGCCATAGTGACTACAGTCATAGTTCTTTTAATATCTCATTTTGTTAATTCAGATGATGCTCCAGAGGCAGCGCCAAAGGATAAAGTTGAGCAAACTAAGTAGTTATGTACATTGACGATAACTACGTAGGAGACTCAGCCTTTATGTTTGGAGACGAACATGAAATGGAAGTTGAAAAGAACTCTGCTGATAGTATGGAGAAAAGCTATATGCTTGGGAGCCTTGCTTGGCCTACACAGTGGGATGGAGACATCCTGCTTTCTAAAATGACAAAAGAGCATCTACGAAACACAGTTGAGTTCCTTCAGAGGAAGGAAGAGAATGAAGTTAGAAAGATGTGGATTAAACTAATGCTAATCGAAGTTAATAAACGATAATGAGCAAAAAAGTAAAAGTAGTTAATTTCAAAGCCGAAGGTTTCGGTCCCCTTATCTTTAGAACAAAAGACAGAAACTTCCATTTCTATCAATACTACACCATCATGCGTGATATGGGTGACGAACATCATCATCTATACTACGTTGAGAGAGAGTATGAATTAAAGAAAGGTCAGTGGGCAATCCAGTTTAACGACATAGGCACAAAGCCAGTTGAAGTATTTGTATGGAACCACGACACACCTCCTGCTCCAGAAGCAGTTATCTATAAGATAATTGCATCAACAAACGACTACATATCAAACTGTCCTCAGATTTCGAGTTGGCAAATTAACCAATTCTGCTGTGAAGAATACGATGAGGTTGAGCTAAAAACTGAAGAGGTTTACGTTGAGCCTCCAGCTACTATGCATTCGAATAGAGGGTACTTCAAAGAAGAGTTATCCATTGTTGATGGATGTGTTAGACTGGTTGACTCTATTGAAACATTCCTGGAAGAGAAGAAAGAAAAATCAGATAAAGAGCTTGAGAAGATTTTTGATAGAAGCGCCAAGGAAAATATGATTAACTGGAACTTGGATAGCTTCAAAAAGTCACATACAAAACTGTTCAAATCTATTATGGACGCACTTAAAAGGGTTTAATATGGAAGGTATTGAAATCATAAGATATAGCCCAGTTCTTCAGGATGGATTTAAGTACATTATTGAAAATAGCACTTCTAACTATAAACCGTATCATAATCTGAATCACTTGCTAACGGTTTTAAAGTACTCTGACTACATTGCAAATGGAGAAGGGGTATACTATGACCAAAGGCTTCCTTTGCATCTTGCAGCGCTATTCCATGACGTTAATCACTCTGGAGGAAAGTTGTCGGATGGAGAAAATATTGAAAACGCTGTCAAGGCATTTCAAGGCTTTTTCTCTCATACAAAAGAGAGCATCAGTGCTGAAGTTATTTCTAAAGCAATTTCTCTAATCAGAGTAACACAATTTCCATACACCAAAGCACATTCTGCTCTGGATAGAATGGAGCAAATAATTCGTGATGCTGATATGATGCAGCAATTCGAATACAACTGGATTAACCAAGCCACTCTTGGACTTGCAAGAGAATCAAATACTCCAGTGAAGGAGTTTGTATTAAAGCAACGACACTTTCTGGAAGATATTCAATTCTTGACAAGAACAGCGAGAGAGTTTAAGGAAATAAACTGGAAGAGGATTATGAATGAGTTCAGAATACTTGAGGTTTCATTAGATTTAGGATAGAAAATAGAACATTTTTATTTTTCTTGCGTATAACTAAATTGAACCAATAATTAAGTTATGAACGATTTCACACCACATGCCAAAATAGTTAAATGGAATTTTAACTGGAAATTCTGGAAACCTATTGATTGTATAGGTGGACTTGTATTCATCGGCTCTTATGCCGAGTGTCTTCATGCAAATGGTAGCACATCATTTCAAACCAAAGAACAAGCTAATACCAAATTGTCAATGAATGTCTTGACCTATGGAGAAATCGAAATGGATTCTGTAGATAATTCTATAGATGATTTGTCAGATTTCCCAAGTGGATTTAATGCCATGGGAATGTCGGTCCCAGTTCAAAGGTTCAATGCAGCACATGAATTTGTCAAAGAGATGCTTCCTAACGAAAGCAAAGAGGTTCAGTATAGCATTGTAAACAAATCTGCCCAGTTCATCAAGAGAGATGAGCCTAATTCAATTATTGGAGAAGTTCATGGACTGGATGAAGACTTGGCAAAAATTGACCTCACTGGAAGATACAGATTGATGGCAATCCTTTTAACATAATAGCTATGAACACTGGAATCCGAACATATTACGCACTGAAGACTTTTACTAAGAAGAGATTCTTCTGGTCGAAAGCTAAGGAGACAACTAAAGTTGTTTCAGAGACACAAGCATCAAACTGGTTGTGGGCGCAGGAAAATTTAAAAGGAGTTGAATACGACAAGCTTGTTCTGGCGAGTCCTATAATTTAAACGAAATGAGAAATAGAAGAAAACTAAAACCATTAGCATATTTAATTATTGTTATTTTAACAGTGGCAATTCCAGTATCTATCGCCTCATGTGTAATGGATAGCTCAAAAGACAATGGCTCTCATAAAAAAGCAAAACCTAAGAAAACTGAGAGCAAAAAAGAATCTGATAATTCTGGTGTTTATATGGGCTCTGACGGAATGCCGACAATTATGCCTTATGACGCTGAGACTGGAGAAATGAATTACCTTGAATACTAATAAAAGGTATGCTAAATTGTTAAAATAGAACATTTCTAAATTTATAACGTATAACCAAGTATTATGATGAACATCAATAAAATAAACATTCTGAATAAAGAAGGCATGCTAACCGATGAGGATAGAAAGAAACCTCTTGTACATGGTTGCCACGACTTCACATTCAAATCATGCATTGACCTTTCTAAAGGTGTCGATGTTATTCCTTATGGGAGCAGAAAGCAATTTTCTCTTGACCAATATAGTCAAGACGTTGCTTCATTTATTTGTTGGTGGACTCACAACGTTATGAAAGACCTTAATGGTTTCTCTGGATTCAGTCACGTTAAGTTTAGACTTCCAGAAGGAACCGAATTAATTGATACACATCACCTAAAACAATAATTATGAATCCATTTTCAGTAATAGGAATTATCTGCTACGGAGCAGTTTTTATTTTCACTGTATTTTCTTTGTTAACAAAAAACATGGAAGAAAGAGAGAAAAGAACCACTGGACTTCTTGCTTTGGCATCTGCTACAATAGTTGCTATGAACATTATCGCATTAGTAGGTCAGTCATGAATATAGAGGACGTAAAAAAAGGTCAGTTTGTCTGGTGGGCAGTAAGCGACTTTGGCTATCTTGAAAAGAACTGGTCAACTCCCGCAGTTATTACCGAAGTAATAGATGGTCGATACAAGGTATTGTGCTTCGAAGACTTTAAGATAACAGAACTCTCAATCAACGCTGAGGACCCTCATTGGAAAAAACACATGAGGGTTATCACCAAGTTTGAAGTTGAACAGTTCTTTGAGGACATCAAAGATAAAGCTGACAAGGACTTGTTGGAGGCGCAGCAAAAGCAGAAAAAGGCACAAAGAAAATACGAGTCTGGAATGGAAAGACTCAAAGAATTTGTATGAATACACTTTTAGAAATAGCAATTAAAGCATTCCAGCAAGGTTCTGATAATTTTGGAGAAAAACCAACTGGAGAAGCGCATGAGCTTTATTACTCAAAAATGCTTAAGAGTTGGCATTTATCTCTTATATTAGACCAAGGAACAGCTGGAGTTGGCTTTTACCAAGAAGGAGACAGGCTTAGGGTTATCTCTGGACATGAAGTGTTTAAAGCTGAAATAACAACAGAGATTCAGAAAGAACTGGATAATGCTATAATTTGTGAAATATGAACGAGTTAAAGCACTTCGGGAATTCGTTTGGTGGTCCAGAAAAGGATGTATGCCAGACTTGTGGAAACGAGTCCAGCACACACAACTGGGTTAATGGTGTTTGCAAGAGTTGTCAGCCACAAAAAAAGTCGATTGACATCACAAAGCCATATTTGATGTGGTTGTCAGCATTTATTTTTATTGTTGCTATTTTTGAATTATGCCTAAATTTGGCAACTTTAGGTTATTACAATAAGTGGATGAGGCCTAATACTTTAACTACGAGGCTTGGAAAGTACATTGTAAGAAAACAATTAGAATAACATGAAAAAGAATTCCAAAAAGTATCAACAACTAATCTCTTCAAAAGAGAAAAACGCTCAATTTGAAAAAGCCTCTGCAGCAATGAAGAGAGTTATGATTGCAAAAGATGTGATTGAGCATGTCAATGTGAAAAATATCAAGGCAAGTCGAGGCGCTTATTTTGAAGGTGGAGAATATCCAGAAATTGGAGAGACAAAAAAATCAAAAGTAAGCCTTCAAGAGGTGTTGCCAAAAATGGAGTCATGCAGCGTTTGCGCTCTTGGTGGAATGTTTTACTCTTCCATTGCAATCAACAACAAGTTTAAAGCAGACGTAATGGATAAACGAGACGGGGAAATAGATACCGAAGTCGATGGTGATGATGTGAGAATAAAGCTTGGAAAGTTTTTCTCAAAACATCAAATGGCATTGATAGAATCTGCTTTCGAAGGGGAAGATTATTCATATGAAAATGATGTTGAAGATATGTCTGGCGCAAAAGAACTTGAGCTTGAAGTAGCAACTGAATTTTGTAGAAAAGACGGCTTGAAGATGGATTCAAAAAAGGCAATCATAAAAATAATGAACAACATTATTGAGAACGAAGGGAAATTTAAGCCATAATTTTTTGCACAGTAATAAAATTAGAGTTAAATTCGCTTCATGACAAAGATTAAAATAATGAAAAAAGTATTACTATCAATTGTGTTAGTGTTGGCACTGGTGTCATGCGACTTTCCAAACTGTGAAACTTGCATTACAGAAAAATCCCACCCAGACACCTCCACTCCAAAAACTGGCATCGTAACAAAAGTGATGCTTAACGGTAGTTCTGAGTCAAGTCAAAACTTTATTATCTACTTTAAGGATGAGAACGGAGTTGGCAGAAGCTTTGAATCGAAAACTCTTTCTCTTCCTGGAGATACAATCACCTGGTATTAATGAGACCTTATAAATGTACAGACCTTTCTGGGCAGACTGTTGACCTCGACAACCCAGAAACATATAAACACCTTCCAACAGACGTAAGGAAGCTTAGAGACCTAATGCTAAGAGAAATTGGGTATTACCATTGCTATGTTAAATACTGGCATAAAGATGCGTTCAAAGGAGATGGTCAGGTGAAAAATGTTAAGAAACTAATCAAGAACTTCACTGAAAACGAAGGAGACAATAGAGATAGTGTCATTTGGTACCAGGAGCAAGTTTACCTATTCCAGGATGAAACAGAAAACATGTGTTAAAATAAAGTTATGAGCAAAACAGACAACAAAACAAAGAACTCTCTTATATTAGGGAAGTGTTCCAAAGACTCTGAAGAAGGAGAAGGATACACAATCTTCAAAAACTTAGATGAAGACATGGTTGCCCAAATCAAGGAGATGGACCAACCATCTGATACTTGGATTGAGAAGCAAAGTATGTTCAATGGAATGGCTAAAGGGGTGAGCAAGATTGACAAAAAACTTAATGACAAACAGTTTTTATGCGTTGATGAACATGGTCATTACTTCATAAAAAACGCTGATTCATTTGGAGACACCAACAGAAGCGCTCTCCTTCAGAAAATAAACGACAAGTTCAATGTTGCCGATGTTTTGAACCAAAGCATTGGCCCACTCTATACAAGAGATGGATTTGGAGTTATCAAGTTTATGAAATACGATGAGTATTTGAAGGAGACATGGACTGACTTCGAAGAAAACAGAGAAAGAATAGATTCGCTTCACAACAATTATGATGCTCACGGAAGAATATACTCAAAAGAGTATGGAGCTCACATTGAAACCTATGGAGGGTTGTTCATATCGGAAGGTGAAATTGGCGGTTCAGCAATGTTCTGTCACCTCAATGAAGATGGAAACATTGTAAACAGAGACTACAACTATGACATTAAGCAAGACCTAAACAACAAACCAAGAGGTCGCCAAGAGCTTATTGACGAAATCCTACTCCACATTCCAGATGTCAAGTATCAAAATCATGGCAACAAATGGTTCTCAGAAAAATTTTGCTTCATCATTGAAGCCATAGAAGAGGGTGAAATTCTTGAAACAAACAGTGGTAGTGACGCTAAGGCTGTTCTTAAGCTTAGCAAACTTGAACACAACTCTGGAACAAAATATGGAAACAACAGAGATGGCAAAGCAAATATGCCAAAGAGTGCTGTTCCTGCAACACGAGCTCAATTGCTTGCTCAAATTCTGCCAGCGATTAATAGCATGGAGTTTGGAAGCGAAGTAGACATTAGCTCTTATATTGACATGAGAGAGGTGACTCCAGAAGTTGATAAGCCAGTCAAGAGAGTTCAGAAGACAAAGATTGACGAGAGCAAGTATGATGAGCCTTTGGATTGGACAACTTCAGATTCAAGAGAAGAGCAAATAGAGGACTATTCAGATGAAAATGAGGATTGGTTAAAGTTTGAGAAAGCTTTGGAGGATTTTTCTAATGGAATCAACATTGGAGACAATGAGGATATAATCTTTGAATATGTTCAAAACAACATTGAAAGCGATTATCTCCCATCATTCTCTTTCGAAAAAGGAGAAGAAGCGCCAGACAACAGTGACTTCAGAGGTCTTATAAAACTTCCTCACGGAGTTAATCTTACTTTTGAAGTAGAGGAAGGTGATGCTTGCGAGATTACTTGGGCACATTCAATCTACTACACAGACATAACAAATCTTAAGATAGTAGAATAATGAGCGTATATAGATGTGATTACATAGTTTATGGGTATAAACTCCCATATACCAAAAAGCTATCAAAAGAGCTTATGGATGAATCAAAAGACTCATACGACTATTTTAATGGAGGATTTGAAGACCATCACTTAATCATTGACCAAATGGCTGGTCAATACATAGTGTTTGGCAAAGTTCTTTACTCCAAGGATTATTATGCAAACGAAGCTGAAAATACATTTATGTATTTTGAAGATATAGATTTCAACAGCCTTAACAACGAGCGTCTTATGGAACATTACAAAGTTGTGTTTGGAGAATACCCAATTGATACCAACTTTATAGAAATTGACAGGAGTGTATTTGCGTTTTCACACATATATTAATTCTAAAATTAGAAAAATGATAGAAACAATAGAGCAACTTCAGGAATACAGCATCAATCAGTTAATTGTTTTGATGAATGAAAAGGTATTGAGTATGAAGCAGACAAGTACGAGCGCATCAGGCTTAAGGAGTTATATCGAAAGCGAGATTAGTTCTATGTTCGGTGGTAAGATAGAAGCAAGTTCTGGATACACTGATTCTCGTGATATTACCATATCTCATCCAAATATGTTTTTTGGACTTACATTTAAGTTGTCAACAAAAAGCACTGGTGAAATACAAAAAATCACAAAGCTTAAATCAGCATACGTTAAAAAGCCTGGAAAGGTTAAGTTTGATAATTTTTACTTCAGGTTTAGCATGCCATGTTACCTCTATGATGAGAAAACAAAGAAAGGAAGCATAGACCCGAAGTGGACAACTTCTGGAGAGCACATCCACATGAAAGCAAAGGATTTGGATATGGATATGAAAATAGGAGAAATGAACTCAAAAGAGTCTCTTATATCTATTGTTGAAAAAGCTGCAATAGAAAAGAATGGCTCACTTAAAGAATATGTGATGTCAAGTGCATTCCAACCTTGGATTAAAAAGTTTTTCTTCGACAAAAAAGCAATGGACAAATATCTTAAGCCTTATGCTAAAAAGCACGACATTGACATGAGCGATGACAATTGGCCTTGGCACGCTGCTTTGAAGGCGTATGAAGAAAACAATCCAGAGATGGTCCAGACAACACTTGATTGGATTATTAAGGATTCTCTTGAGGAAAGAGTTTACGAAGACGAAGAGGCATAAATTACCAATAATATGAGAAAGTATATAGACATAAGAA
>Ga0307377_10002664_pt1 | contig 20842 bp, 30 predicted proteins | sample TR3MG_FD_202535 | JGI IMG/M metagenome (GOLD analysis project Ga0307377, IMG submission 202535) | Soil microbial communities from Risofladan, Vaasa, Finland - TR-3 | ecosystem: Environmental > Terrestrial > Soil > Coastal area > Acid sulfate soil | place: Finland: Risofladan, Vaasa | collected...
CCTGGCGCTTCTTGATGGCGTCATCGATCTCGTCCAGGTTCACGTTGTGTGCGGCCCTGGCCTCGCCCTCGAGGGTGTTCCTGTCACTGGCAACGGTGTTCAATCCTCGAGACATGTGGGTGATGGTCGCCTGCTCGATGGGGGCAGAGATCAGGGTTGCCACCGCCAGCAGCAATATGAAAACTACAAACCATTGACGCACGTTATCTCTCCAGTTCTACCTGTGCCGGCTTGACCATCTCGCCCTTCAGGCGCTTATAGTCTGCCATGTACCAGTCGGCATCGGTGAAGTTATTCCTGGCCGCAGCTCCCTTGGCGGTCGCCCAGGCCAGCAACGGCTCGATGTACTTCGGGTTGAACGCGACCGAGTCCCCACCAGCGACCAACCTCTCGGCGTTGGCATAGTAGCAGACCAGGAAGCTGTCCGGATCGGCTGCCGCCTTACCAACCTTCGGGTAGGTCAACAGGACGCTGTTCCAGGTGGAGTATCGCCCGGGCGAGGTCGGCTTGCTCTTGTCTTGGGCATAATCCCCGTCGGCCATCAGTGCTCGCAGGCTATCGACCTCGACAAACTCGAGCGGAATGCGGACCCGGGATGAGTCTGCAAACTTATAGACGGCCCGGGCCCGAGAGAAGTCAGCGTTGAGCGCCCCCCCTTCCATAGCGGCGCTGATAACAACTGTGTCAAATCTTTCTATAGCCGGAAACTCATGGCAGACGGTAGCGTAGGCGCGGTTGATGAGAGTATACATCCGCGCCGTGGTCAGCGCTCCGTCGCCGGTAGCTGCTGTGCCGAGTTGGACGAAGACGTACTGTGCCAGGCTGTCGAGCTGCTTAGGAACGGCCGAGGTCTCACCCTGGGCGAGCGCCGACAACGGCAGCAGCATCACCAGGGCGATCAGTAGTAAGGTTTTAATAGCCATAGAGCTGGTTCCTTCTTCGGTTATTGGCTCGCCAGGTCTTATCCTTCGGTGCCGGGCGCTGCTCACCACCGCCCTTGGTATCGTTGCGGATCATAGTCAGGATGGCCCGCTCCTTCGCCTGAGCCAGGTTGCGACTCTCGGGGAACAGCTCCGACAGGATCACGTTAGCCATGTCGCCGGCCATGTGTTCCGGAACCTCCTGCGGCTTGAGCTCCTTACGTCGATAGCGATAGGTAATGTCGTTGCCGGCCGAAGTCGGCGTACCTATCAGTCGTATCTTCGGGTACCCCTGGGACGTTCCTTCATGAACCCAGTAGGTCACGGCACTCGGGATGGTAATGTTCGAGAACTTATCATCAGCCTCGGTCGGGAGCAGCTTGATCAGGAGGAGGTCCTTCGTCCCGTACTTGACGTTGATCATATCGCCGCACTGATCACTCTTCCCCTTCAGGGTGTACTCCGCCTGGTCGGCCACGGTCGACTCGACGTGAGTGCCGCAGGCCCAGATGAAGTCATGCCTGTTGACTACGCTATCGATCGTGGGAACGATCAAGGCGTTGATCGCCTCATCCTTCTCGTCGGGGGTAGCCTTCCAGGCCTTCACCTCGGCCTTGGCCATCACCAGTGCTAAGTATCCAGCCTTGTCCATTGGTTACCCTTTCACTACCTGAATGTCCGGAGCAACGACATCGATGTCGCTGTCAGGCTCACGGACGTTAATATCATCCGGGGCCGGGGGTGACGGCGCCGCGCCGGCGAGTCCTAACTCCGGGTGTTTCATATGCTTGATCATTTTCTTGTAAAGGAGGAAGGCGTGCTGGCTGTAGATATACGGACCAACATGCCCGAGCTGCAACCCGGTGTCGAGGTGTATCTTGAAGCCGAGCTGCCTGGCCTTCTTACAGAAGTACCAGTCCTCGTGATTTATTTCTTCCCACTTGTCGAAGTAACACATGAAGCGGGGGCGCTGCATCTTTTCGAAGACCTCGGTCTTGATCAGGAGGAACCCGGCGCCAACGCGATCGATATCGTCCAGGAGCACGTCGTCTTCCCACTCCTGGATGAGTTGAGGCTGCCCCTTGTCGTTACACCGGGCCGCCAGCGGCGTATAGGGCGGAGTCTTCTTGAAATACATTCCGCTAACGATGTCCACCTCGCGGTTGAGTAAACGTACCAGGCCGTGGGGCGGGAACATCATGTCGGCATCGATGAAGAGTAGGTGAGTATACTTCTTCTCCAGCGCCAGGATGCTCATCTCATCCCGCATCTGCGGTAGCAGGGGGCCGCTCATTCGACTCCAACCTATCTCGATCCCGTGCGGGGCCGTCGACTGGATCATGTTCTCCAGCGACAGCATCATTTCCCGGGTATACCTCCCATCGTAGGAAGGCATACCCAGTAGCACTCGGGGGGACCTCATTCTGAGCCACCCTCCGGAGCAGACGAGCTCCGAGGTCCGTGGATCAGTTTCACCTTGTTGGCCTCTGCTTTGTGCAGGGCTATACGATCGTAGCTCTTGGTGGTCTCCGTTATTTCCACATCCGGGCCGGCCGTCAGCATGAACTCAATCCCATAGCTCGGGAACTTCTTCAGTGCCTTAACCAGCGCCAGCTTGTCGACGCCCCTCCGCTCGCAGAAGGTGTCGTCAACCAGGACGGTCTGTGTCGGCCCGAAGTGAATCGGGATGTGCTTGCCTCCGACAACCGGGTTAGGGTTCATCTGCCACTTCGAGCGAAAACAGTACGCACCTTCAGGGACATCGGCATGCAGGTCGGTCGTGGTAACGATCACCGCTCCAGAACCGGAGAGCATCTCCTCGGCGGTCTCGGCCCGCTGGCGCATCGCTTCGAACTCCGCGTCCCGTTCGGCATTCTCAAGCGCCTCCGGAGAGTCCGCCTGGGCCTTGAAGTTATCCAGTTGAACCTGCAGGTCCTCGAGCTGCTGATCTTTGTCAGCCAGCTCATCCTTGAGTTGCGCTTTAGTTTTGTCACTCATGATATCTCCTTCTCGCTTAATTAAGCGCCCCGCCCGGGGAGCAACTCTTCCGGGCGGAGGCGCACCACCAGAACTTAGCCGATCGTTTTGAACCGCAACCGGGAGTGAACCCAGGGCTGTCCATAACGAATGCAACCAATCGTCTGGAACTCCATCTTCTCGGACGTCTCACCGGTGGCCTTGTAGGGGTCCATCCTACGAAGCCGAGTGGTACCGATCCTGCGAAGGGTGTTCCACTTGATCAGGTCCTGATCAATGAAGAAACAGTACAGCCAGTCGTCGGCCTGCGGGTTCTTCAGCATCTTGTGGGTCATGAAGATGACCTCTCCATGGGAGGACAACCATCTCGCGACCGGAACGCCGAAGACCTTTTCCTTCGAGAAGGTGTTGTACTTCGAGATACCCCAGGTATCCAGGGCGGTACGAAGCCTCGGGGGACAGTAGCACCACTTGGTGCCGGTCCCGTGCTCAAACACATACTCCAGCTTATCGATGAACTCCTGCATCGTCAGCTCAGTCTCGTCGAACTTCTGATTGGAAGGAGCATACTCCTGGATGTAGTGGTTGATGCCACCAGCGGCAGTGGGGTTGACGTTGCCGGTGCCAGCGACATACATGCCCTTGTCACCTTCAACCGGTTTACCCCACAGATTCATTCTCTCCAGCTTCTGCTGGTGTTCGATGCCTTTCTTGCGCTCCTGCAGGGCGTAGTCCTCCATGCCGCGCATCGCCGTGGCCTTGTTGACCTCGGTCCAGCCGGTAGGAGTTCGCACGTCCTGGCAGTAGTTCTTGTACTCAACTTCCACCGTGGAGCGCATGGCGGGCAGGGGGTGACCCTGCTCGAAGGCATTATCGATAATCGTGAGGTAATCACCATCGGTGATGTTGCCGGCAAGTGCCGTCCAACCTTCACCCGCCTGGCCGTAGTCACGGTCGACGGTGAGGGTGTTGGAGCTGATCGCTGTGACCAGCATTACCTCTCGGGTAGTGTTGTGCATGACGCGGTCGCCAACAGCGAACCGAGCGCCATTGTCAACGATGATAGCGGTAGACGACGAATCGTAACCGGAACCATAGTTGACGGTGTCAGTTTCTGGGCAGAGCTCGTCCTCGAGCCAGTGCTTGTCGACGGTTTTGGACGTTTCCGCCGCAAAGCTCATCGTCAACGAAGTAATCGGACTCTCGAACGGATCAAGTAGGGCGATCCCTTTCGCAAAATCGGTATCTTCCCGATTCGCCGACAGGGCGCCTCTCGCTCTCGCACCCTGAACCATCGTAGGGTTGCCAATAGGCATAGGTGTCTTCCTGTTCCTGATTCAGAGGCCGCTCACGCCCGCCTGCTATTTCGTCAGCAGGTCAGTGGAGTGGGTAGGCTTAGCTTGTTGCATAGCCTCCAGCCTCTGCATCATCTGATTTTTCGGTTTCCGGGCAGGGAGCCCGCGCTTCTGAATCCCACCGGCCAGCTGTGCCTGTCGGGCCTGTCGCGCAATCTCCCGCGCCGCGTTATTCCCTGTAACGTCACCAGTCTGCATCATGGAGGTCATCAGCATGTGCTGTGCCGCCACCTTGGCCACGGCTTTGAATCCGCCTGGCGCCCGTAGGTCCACAGGCAGCTCGGATGCTTTCGATATCGCCTCTGTAATCTGGTCGTCGCTCAGACCGAGAGAAGCGGCGTAAGCTCCGAGGCTCTCACCTGCTATCTGGTGTTCGTTGGTGACCGCCTGCCTCCGCTGCATGGCGTTAACAGCCTTGGTCACTTGCGGGGTTAAATTGGATTGTACCACGTTGGCGATCATCGCCTGGAGCTGCGCCGGGCTGAGATCGGCCGCAGTTGTCCCCTCCTCGAAGGTCATGAGCTCACCTTCGGCGGGGGTTGCGGCTCTGGTCTTCGCGGTCGCTGCTGCAGCCGCTGGGGCCTCTTCTTCTGTCATCAACGCATCCAGGGGATTGACTCCAATGGCGTCGAGGTTAGCCAGCACCTGATCATGCTGGGCCTTCAACGTCTGGTACTTCTCCTGATATAACTTTTCACGCACCTGTCGATCCTTGTCCTTCTTGGATTCCTCCGGAGGGGGGTCCTCGGCGCTTTCCTGAGACTCGTCTTCACGTTGAGCGGGGTCGAGGTCTTGCTCTCCCGCCTCAGCCTGGGCGGCCAGGTCATCCAACATGTCGCTGGTACTCTGGTGCTCGCCGGCTGCATCGAAGTCGGATTCAAGCTCTCCGCCCTCGATCGTTTTGAAGTTTTCGTCTCCTGGTTGAGCCTGGTACTGCTGAGTGCCCATGTCATCGGCTCGGGCGTCTAACTCTGCTCTTCTTGCCGGGTCCATCTGTTACTTCCTTTCGAGGGGAGAGGGTCCACCCACGGTTGTCACGTAATCCTCGCGCCTTTGACGGCTGGGGATCGCGGCCGAGTCTGCGATTGTCCTCATCACCTTGGTCAGTTTTTCTTCTTGCTGTTTAATGGATTGCTCCTCAACTTCTAAAATTGTGAGTAGCCGTAAATATGCCAGTCGTTCGGCGGCGGTCGTCCGGAGCTCCTCCGCGTTCTCGATGGGGGAGATGGCGAGGCGTAGAATCTTGTCCTGCGCCGAGACGATGTTCCGCGCTATCCGTTCCTGCACGATGGGCCAGCCCTCGTGGTCACGGATACCGACTATCTTCTTCGATTTTTCAAGCTCGGCGTTGATTCGTTCGCCCTTCTCAGCGAGAGCTTCCTCGCTATTGTCTTCCTTGCGGAAGGTTGAGCGGAACCGCTCGATAAGCCTGAGTCCTTTTCGTTGCTCCATGGTCGTTGCTCCTACATCTGTACCTGGGTAGCCCTCGAGATCACATCCTCGAGGTATATCTTCTCCCGGGAGCCCTGGCCACCCGAACCGACGTTAAAGAAGAAGGTGTCGGTAGTACCAGAGCCCACGACAGTGTGAACGTATTCGTAATAGAACGACACCCGTTGCCGTCCCCTGTTCGAGGGGTGCAAGAACGCGACCTGGGCAGTATCAAGGTTTGAGTTTACACTCAGGTCCGACGCCGATACCTGGTTGGCTGAGTCGTTGCCGAGGCCGATATACAGTTTGTCCCCGGGGTCCAACAGGGCCACCCCGCTGACAGCCAAGACGACGATCGCCGAGTCAGGCACGACGATGATCAGGTCTGATAGCTCCTGCATCTCGGCGCTGTACTGACTGTCAACCGTGAAGGTGTCGTCGCTCTCGAACTGAACCCTGACGGCAGAGGCGGCGGCGATCAGCATCATGAAGACCGCCATCATCACCAGCACCACCATCATTCGTTTTGTTGATTTCATGTAATCCTCCTATGTGTTCTTCGGTTAGTTAGCACAATACTACCTCTTCCCCAGGAACGATATCCACAGCTCACACATCTTCTCGTAGGTGTTACCAAAAAGACCGGGGGCGGTCGCTTCCGTAGAGTCCTTGAAGATGAACATCGCACGTCCCCAGTTGCCCAGGGCGGAGTCGGCTCTCGACAAGGTCAACACGCTCCAACCACTGTCAGGGGGGAAGAGAGTGTCAACCTCACTGGTCCGCCATTCGCCCCCGGTAAACGAGTGCTGAAACTTCACGAAGACAGTGTCGTCGGTAAAGTTAGTGTCATTGTCTCCCGGGAGTGTCGACGGGACCACCCTCGAATAGAAGCTATAGTCGGTCCACCCGCGGATATCCCATTCGATGGAGTACGCTGTGTCATACCTCAGAGCCGTGGCGGCAGTGTCAGCCGCCTCTATCTCGTCCGTGAGAATCACCCGCAGGTCGTTTGCATTCACCACCCCGACCAGGCCAACGATGCTGATCAACACCAGGATGATGCCGAACAGCAGGGCCGCGAGGGAGTGCCGTTTCATTGTTTCTGTGAAGCTCATTCGCATCCTCCTATCGAGCGGCGCCGGTTGTCTGTGCGTTGTTGCGCCGCGTTTCAGTTAAGCTGCTATTTGCCTGGAACCGCCCACCGGGCTGTCCCGTAGTTAGCTGTTTCTGTCCTCCACCACCCGGCGCCCCCAGGGCGCCGACTTGCTGCTGCGCTCCCATAGCGAGCTCGGCCAGCATGGCCATCTGGTTGATGATAGACATCTCCTCCTCGGTGTAGAGCATCTCCGCGATCTCCTTCTCGGTGAACTCGAGTAGGTTGAGGTGCTGCTTTAAGACACCGTACTGCTTAGCGTACTCGCTGTTCAGGATGAGAGGGAGGGCCTCCTTCATGTTGCGCTGCTTCACCATCAGGTGACTAACCCAATCGGAACCCTTGAAGGTCGTCTCATAGCCACCAGGGAGCTCGTCAGGCGCCATGGTATACATCTCCATCGCCCGCTCTTCCCCGAGTATCTCGGCGTAGTCATCGATGCTGCCCGACTGGTTGACGATCGAGAGGATTTTGTGGGTGAAATCTTTGAGGAAGACGTTCTCCCCTCGACGGACGGATGCCTCTTGCCTGGCCGATCCTTCCTGGTGAGCCAGGGCTACCTCGGTGGCCAGGCGTTCGCCACCACTCTCGACCTCGCCCCGCTGGGTGCCGAACTCGGCTGCGGTGAGGTCCATGTTGCGCTCAACCCGATCAGTCAAGAGATAGTGATCGGCCGGCAGCCCCTGTCCGCGATCGATGAAGACAGAGTCAGAGATCGGTCGGTCCTTCTCACCCTTCAGCGCTATCCTGTTACCGAGAGCCAGCTGGAGATCGTCGACGTTGTCAACGGCATCCTCGCGATAGAAGATCACCGGTTGGTCGCTGAAACCATGCGCCGAGAACATCAGGTTGTAGAGATCATCGAGCATCGAGGCCTGGACCTCGTTCGGCTTAGCCTCACCGACACCCCAGAAGCGGCCGGACGTGTTCGGCATCTGCGTGTGATGAAAGCGCGAGAGGTTGATCAGGTTGTGCGAGAACGGATTGTCCCCGTCACTGAGAGTGACAGCACCCTGCCAGACGTCGATGTAACGATCTTCCGACTGATAGCGCAGGAGGATGCCTATATCGTCATCTCCCTGGGGAACGGGCAGCCCCATCTCGGCCATCATTTGCTGTCCCCATGGGTGGTCCTTGAAGTGGCCACCCGAGTCGTGCCGTGGGTACTCCAGGAGACGATCGAGATCGAGCCCCGGGTACTTACCGTCGGCATAGGCGTCGCGAATCTGTCGCTTACTGGCCGTCTGAATCTTGATGACATAGCGGCATTGACCAGGTCGCTCAAGTCCAGTCGCGTACGGGTCGACCATAACCTCCCAGGGAGCCCAGGTCTCGAGGGCGAGCCGCAGCAGGTAGGCCTCGCGGGGTATCCGCTTCGGCTCACCATAGGGACCCTGCACCAGATCGGTCTGGATGACCTTCTCGTACCAGGGCAGCGCCGACATGAACGAGGTGCCGTAAAGAATCTTCAGCTTATTAGCGAACTCGGCCTCGTCGTAGAAGCCGGCCTTGTCCAGGAGGACGTCGACAACCTCCACCTGCGACTCGCAGATACCCTTGAACTCATCTCGGCGCGAGCCCCAGCTCAGGAAGGGGCGCTTCCGGAGGAGAGCCCTGGTCTCCTTGGCAGACTTGTTCTCAACAATCGAGTATATCTTAGGCAGCATAATGTTAGTGGCGTCGTTGTCGCGATCGGCCATGTCGAGAACCGCGTTCCAGAGGAGGAAGTCCCGGGTATACTGGTTGTTCCTCACGCTCTGCATAGTATCGGCATGCTCGAAAGCAGCCTCCACCAGCTCCAGCGGATCGCCATCGAAGTCAAGTCTGTGATCGCTTATCAGCATCTCTCTCTCCTATCGTACTATCCCGGTGTGTTTTGAGATTCGTGCATTGTCGGGGAGCACTCTCTTTGTCTTTTTCTTCGACTTCCGACCGGCCTCCCATTCCTTCATGAACTGCATGCCCATGACGAAGGCGTCCATCACATCGATCTTCAGGTTCTTGACGTCGGGCTGGAACTGGACACACTCGGTAACGAGTCGGACGTGCATCGGGTCGCGGAACTTCTTCGTCTCCTGGTCCTGGCTGAGATCAACGTACACCCGACCCGCCTCCACTATGGGAGAGATGGCCCGGGCCCGGACGGTCTTGTCGAGTAGGGTAGTCACCCGCTCAATCCGTGCCGTGCGGTGGTTGAGCTCCATGTATTCCTCAATGACGTCGGCCATCACGTCCTGGTAGGCGTTCACCTCTATGATCATCGCGTGACATTCAAAATCTTCGTACCCCATGAAGGCCTCGAGGGCGACCCGGTTGATCGACCAGTGACCTCGCTTCACTCCTCCCACCCGGATGTAATACTTCGGCTTTACGTCGTTGGTGGCTGAGATGGTGACCAGGGCGTTGTAGTCGGTGCCATCAATCTTCTTGGTGGCCAGATCGAGGACGTTGATGGTCAGCGCTATCTGTTCTCGAAGGACGCGCTTGAACCCGAGGGACAGTGAGTCGTAGTGGCGGAACCAGGTGCGGTGGAAGATTGGTGCCTCGGAGCTGATCGGTTCACCCATGTACTCGGCCATGAAGTTATCATAGCCCATATCCTCGAGCTCTTCCTGGAGGCGATGGTGTGGCCACTTCGAAGGCCAGAGCTCGGCCCCGGGTTCCATGACACCGTTCGGGTACGCTTTGTAGTTGAAGGTGTGCCAGCGCTTGGTCGTCTGCGCTTTGTTCCGGATGTGAGTGAGGACACAGTTCTCGGCCACGACCGTGCCGACTACCAGGCAGGCAGCTTTCTTCTTATCGAGCATCGGGGTAACGGCTCGGTCCCACCAGCGGCTGGCGATCTCGATCCGCTCGGGTGAACGAACCTCTTCATCGTCATCAAGGTCATCGGCTACGACCAGGTCCGGGCGCCATCCTCTCTGCTGATAGCCACGGCCAACAGCACGGAGGGAGACAACCGAACCATCCGGATGAACGAAGTCGAGGGCGTCCTGGCGCCATACGTAGGAGTCTCCGGAGACACCAGGGCGCTTGCGATCGCCGCGCAGGTCGCCATAGACGGCCAGCAGCAGCGGGTTGGTCTCGACCTCGAGCTTGATGCACTTCAACCACTGCCTGGCCAGGGCGCCGGTGTTCGAGATGAGGGTGATTCGTTTGTAGGGAGTGATTGGTCGGTTCGGATTGTTCTTCAGCTTGACGTGTTCGAACGCCAGGTACATCGGGAGGTTGAAGGAGAACAGGGTTGACTTGGCGAACGACCGGGGCATGATGATCACGGCTCGCTGCTTCTGGCACATGATATCATACAGGTCCAGGTGCACCTCGGGCGTCGGTATGTCTGAGTTGCCCAGCTGCGACCCACCGAGATCGAAGTGAGACACCCAGGTGAAGATAGGCTGGTTGGCGGCTCGTTCCCTGAGCCTGGGGTTTCCTATGTGGACTTCATTGTCGTAACCAACCGCTTGTTGTGTTAACTCTGTCAACGGTGTTCATTGCTTCCTGTTGCTCCAGGTTGCTGCCGATTACCCCCGGGGGGCGGTGCGCCAATACCCAGTCGCTTGAGAAAGTTGCGCCTATTCATATTCGATCGCCCTCAGGCTGGCCAAGCACCATTTCCCCTCAAACCGAACAAGCATCTGGTCTCCAACCTGGGCTATGCCAAGGAACCTCCGGAGGTACGACCAGATGGTCGGCTCCAGTGGGAAGATCGGCGCCTCGTGAGGCATCGGTGGAAGTGGTCTCCGACTGTAAAACTTAGGGATCGGCATTACTTTTCTCCCCACTTTCTAATCTCTGGGGCAAAATACCAGACTAACGATATCAAGCCAACAACAACGCCCCAATAGGCGCCTGCCATAAAAGCGCTACTCATTGCTTCTTCCCGCTCGCTTTCTTCAACCGATTGGCCTCAGCGACGGCTTTCTTGGCCAGTGAGTTCGCGGCGTTCTTCGCTCGCTTCAGCCTGGCCGGGTCCTGACCTATCTCAACCGCTCTGGCCAGAGTGCGGGCGTCTTCCTCTCCCTCCCATTTACGATCCTGCGCTGTCATCGATATTGCCCGAGCCATTCGGTCCTCCGTTCAGTCTGTTCAGGAAGTTCTGGTGCATCTGCTCCGCCAGCTTCCGAGTCTTTTTACCGAGCTCCAAGGTGACCCCGAGCTCAGCGTTATCGCTGATTTCCTTCGTGATCTTCGCCTCGAGCTCCAGCGCTTTAGCGACCAGGCCCTCGCTGGGTGGCTTAGAACCAGGCTCATAGGCGGCCAGGATCGCTCTCACCTTGAGTAAGACGCTATGGTTGCGCTTCGTCAACAGGTCCAAGGCCCGGACGTGTCGCTTGATAGAGTCCTCTGAGAATATCCCGTTGAGCATCTTAGCTATGAGCGAGGGCGGGTGCAAGTCCTTGTATAGCTTGTTTATGTGGGTGGTGTACTCAGACTTGCAGACCTTACAGCGGGATTGGTGTGATTTTAATCTTGAGGCTTTCGAAACGGTTTTCCTAACGGTTCGGCGAGGCTTCGCCGGCGGTTTCTTAACCACCTTCTTCTTGGGGGCGGTCCTCTTAGCGGGGCGCCGTTTTGGTTTCTTAGCAGCCATCAGACCTCATCCTCCTGCCTCAAGCGAACCATCACGCCCTCGCACTCGGCATGGTGGGCGCCTTGGTCGGCGCCTTACCGGCCGGTTTGCCGTTACCCGGGGTGGCCTTCTTCGCCGGCTTGTCGGTCTTCCGACCAAAGAGATCAGCCTGGCAGGGGAGGTAGGCGATCTCGATCGCTTTTCCTTCCCGGATAGCCGAGATGAGGCTGTTGACCTCGTCCTGGGCGGGGTCCCGGTCCACAAAAAAAGTTTCCCCTGTGCGGGGATTATATATTTGCCAGAGTTCTATGATCGGGAGCCCGAGGGCCAGGCCTGTGAGGGCCGCTTGAATTAAAAACTGCCGGTGCTGCATTCGTCCCACCTCAAAAAAGTCGGCCCGGGGGTCACCAGTGGCTAAGGAGGGTACGGCAACCCTCCAGGCCGCGCATCACATCAATCAAACCAGCTAACATACATGGAGGCATGTTCTCTTGTCGCTGGCAGGATACGAGTTGAAATTCAACTGTCAAGCAAAAACTGCGAAGCAGTATATATCAGTTCAGTTCAGTTCATATCATATCAGTTTATATTAGGTTTCGAAACCGTTACTTCAACCGTTTCGAGAGGGTTGAATAAACCACGCAAAAGAAGGGGGAGCTACCCGGGGGGTAGAGTGGGTGACTTTGTGGAATGGGGCGGGCTAAGCTGTTGGCGGGTAGTCGATAGTGAAATAGTTGAAAAAAGTGCTTGACACACTACCGCTATTTGCCGATATTGTCGGTGAACCCCGGTCTTTGACATCTAAATCAGCACCACCTACCGGCCCGTGAGGACCGACCTATGGGTGGTGCGAATGTTTCACATGAAACCATTTAACACAGAAAAGAGGAGAGTATGAAAGACCAAAAGCATACAGCGTTACCGTGGATTAAATCAATCCAAGACCCCGCAGACAATTACGCCGTTATCCTGAACGCCGATCCCATGCCAGGGGGCCGCAGGGCCAGACTATTGACCGAAATTGCAAAGGTCAACCTGACAATCGACGCCGGAGAGAGTAACGCCCGCCTGATAGCCGCCGCGCCTCTGTTGTTGGGGGCTTGTAAGGAGACGCTTTGCGTATTAGGAGAATGGGACGAACTACACCAACCCGACAACGGTCCCGAATGGTCGCACATAACTGCTTTACGCACCGCAATCGAAGCGGCCGAAAAGGAGTAGATCATGGCTGAGTGTATAATCTGTCACGCAGACGTCGCCGAGAATCTCACCTCAATCGATCTATCGTTTTAACCAATCAAACCAGGAGCAACAAATGAAAATCACCAGGCTACAAATCAAGGACTATATGGGACTCTCTATGCTGAAGCTCGACGAGCTCGGTAAGCTGACCCATATCACCGGTGGCAACGGGGTGTGTAAGTCTGTCATCCTAAAAGCCATCACCGAAGCGATGCAGTCGAGCGGAACCAACCCGGGGCTGATCAAGACCGGCGCCAAGAAGGCTGAGATTCTGCTCGAGCTCGACCACCGGGTCATGGTCCGGAGGACGATCACCCAGAAGGATAACACGGTCAAGGTGGTGGACGACGGGACCCCCGTCTCAGCCCCCACAGCCTATCTCAAGTCGCTCCTCGGGCCATACCCGTTCAACCCGGTAGACTTTTACCAGGGGAAGGCCAAAGAGCGCAGGAAAATGCTTCTGTCTATCATCCCGCTCCAGGTAACCTGCGAGCAGATGACCGACCTCATCCGGAAGGAAGAGACCGGCGCCTCGTTGAAGGTGTTGCAGGGGGTGGACTTCAACCGCCACGCTCTCGACGTCATCGAGGACGTCCGGAAGAGAACCTACGACAGCCGGCATGAGCAGGGGGTCGTTATCACCCGGATGCGGAAGTCGATCGAACAGGACCGGCTGGAGATTCCGGAGACGTTCGACGCTGACCAGTGGAGCAGCTTTGATTTCTCGGTTGAGATGGGTCGCTATCAGAAGGCGTCCGACGAGCGCTCTAAGCACGAGAAGAGAGTGTCCCGACTTGAGGAGATGGGTCGCGAACAGCAATCCCTGAAGCGCGAGATCGCAGACATTGAGGATGAGATTCGAGGGCTCAAAGAGAAGTTGGGACAGAAAGAAGAGGAGCTGGCGGACTGTGAGAAGCTCTCCGCCGGCCTGGAGGAGACGATCAAGTCAGCCACCCTGGTCGACCAGGCGCCGATCCGGAAGCGGCTCGACGAGTACGAGTCTCACCGGGAGCTGGTGAACAAGCTGACCGCGATCAACAAGCGTACCGAGGCGCTGGCCCCTGAAGAGGCCGTCTACGAAAGTCTCGGTCGGTTGCACGACGTGCTCGTCGGCAACATCCCCAGGAAGCTCCTCGAGAAGGCCGAGTCCCCCGTCAAGGGGCTGCAGTTCGACGAGGAGAACATCCTGGTCGACGGAGTACAGCTCGACCTGAAGTCAACCTCAGAGCAGATGAGAATCGCTGTGGAGATCGCCGTCGCGGCGATCGGGAAACTGAGGGTGATCTGTCTCGATCGGTTCGAGTCGCTTGATGAAGACGCCCGCAAGGACTTCGTCAAAGAGGCGACCGCCGTCGATCGTGACATTGAGTGGTTCGTAACTGAAGTGACCGGCGGCCCGCTGTCGGTCGTATAAACGCATAATCAAACCAGGAGGCATCATGTCAAAACCGAAAGAAAAAACCAAACCGGGGTTTGAGATAACCCCGGCCGTGGTGGCCCTCGCCGACGTGTGTCCCACCGATGGAGCCCGGGAGGCGTTGCAGCACATCCACATCAGAACCAACCGGACGGCGGAGGCTACCGACGGGCATGTGTTGGCTCAAGTCACCCCCTATCTCCCCAAAAACCCCCAGCTGCCGCTACCAAAGCCAATGGTTATTCCTGCGGTGGGGCTGACGGCAAACAAGCACCTTCTGAAGCGGACCCCGGCGGTGATCAAGCTTATAGGGGACTTCCTTCAGATCATCACCCCCGACTCTAAGCTCGTAGTCAAAGCCGGGACCACCCCCGAGTGCTACCCAAACATCGATCAGGTAATGCCGCACGAGAAGGCGGAGGTCCGAGTCTGTCTCAGCGCCACCCTCCTGATCAGGTTGTTGAAGATGATCATCAAAATGGTCAAGGTTCCAAGGAGAGAGACTAACTACCCGGTGGTCTTCACCTTCCGGAAGGGCCAGGCGGATGGCAAGCACTGCATCACGGCGATCAGCTGGGAGGCGGGAGAGAAGACGCCGGACGGCGAGACGGTGTCGGGCGTCATCATGCCGAGCCGTGTCCCAGAGGAGAAGTAATGAGCAAGTATAATTTTATTCGCGAAGCGAGGCTGAGGCGGTTTCTAAAACACCTCGGCTACCAAGGGCAAGTGTCGGGGGAGTTCGTCGACCAGCTCGAGGCGATAGTCCGGAAACTTGTCGGGCGTTCCCTCGAGATTCCAACCAACAGGAAGAAACTTAAAATAGTATGGGGACGTCATGCCGTAGGAGGTGATGAGATATGACCGACAAAGTACGCTGGGGCGACTCTGGTGTCACCCCGCTCCAACTCGTAGACTTAATTCAGAAAGCCGCCGACACGGTTGAGCTCGGAGAACTTACCCCCGCCGCCCAGAAGATCGGGGCCGACCTGGTCTCGTTCGCTATGGTCGTCTCGCCGGCGGGGGCTGCGGAGGGAGTGGATAGGCGCTGGCTTACTTTCCTGTTCTGGAAAGTAGGTGAGGTTGAGTATGGCGCGGCCCACCTCTGCGATGTAGACAAGCCGGCCGGGGAGCGGCGCCAGCTGCTTGCCCAGTTTGTGGGGGACGACGACGGCTGTGGCCAGTGGGCGGAGACGGTGTGGGACGAACACCCCGCGCTGCGGGCGGTTATGGGGACCTCGCAAATAGAGGAAGACACGATCGACGTCTCTGCCCTTCACTCTCGGAGCCGCCTCAAGCGGTTTTTGAGAGACAAGAACATTCCCAGCATTACACCAAACCATAACAAGGGAGATGATCATGAACAACCCACAGGATAGATTTCGTTTAGACCACCAGGATGGACTGATGGCATTTGTCGATGAGCTCGGCCGGCGCGAGGAAGGTAAGAAAGACTTCCTCGTCAACACCGACTCCGACGATCTCAGTTTTCACTCGATGGGCAGTAGCGTCTTCGGTTTCGATCTCGACACCAACGGAGAGCGCTCTACTTTTCAGCTGAACAACCACGCTCACGGGCAGCTGGCCGGTCGGCTGGACATCCCCAAGAAGTATTATGATCACATGCGCGAGGAAGCCCCGGAGCTGCTCGAGGAGAACGTCCGGCACTGGCTCGAGGCTAAGCCATCCAGGACGATGCTCCGGACCCTCGACGGCAAGGTCAGGGCGGTCCTCTCCGATCGCTACCGTCCGATCGATAACTTCGACCTGGGGATGGGCCTCCTGAAGGCCATCTCCCACCAGAATCTGAGGCAGATTGAGTCGGCCATCACCGACCGCAAGATGTATATCAAGGCGATCGACCCGAGTATCTCTGAGCCGATCGACGACGAGCTCTTCCGCCAGCGCTTTAACACCCGGAGAATTGTCAACGCCGGCTTCGTCTTCAGCAACTCAGAGGTTGGCGCCGGGGCGGTGAAGATCGAGGCCATGATCTGGGACGAGTGGTGTTCGAACGGGATGATCCGGGGGATCAACCTCAGTCGCCACCACGTCGGGCGTAAGGCTGACGACCTCGGCTGTGGGGATATCACCGAGTACCTGTCGGATGAGACCCACCAGGCCGACGACAAAGCCTTCATGCTCCGCCTGCGCGACACGATCAAGGCGACGGTGAACCCTGGCTACTTCAGGGCGATGGTCCAGAAGATCAAGGAGGGGACCTCCCGCCAGCTGGGGGCCAACCCCCAGGGCGTGGTTGAGGTGATCGGTAAGCGCCACGACCTGCTCGAGGCCGAGAAGGAAGCGGTCATGGCTGAGCTGATGACCAGCGGCGACCCTACCCAGTGGGGGATCACCTGCGCTGTGACCAGGATGGCCCAGGAAACCGGATACGACCGCCGGGTTGAGCTCGAGCGGATTGGCAGCAAGATCATCGAGCTCCCTCAGAACGGTTGGAGCGAACTGCTACAGGAGGTGTCATGAACAGAGATAGCAAGCTAACCGTGAATGTGACGGCCGGTGTGAACAACTGGATTAAGGAAAAGTGCGACAAAGAGGGGGTCCCGAAGTCCCAGTTGATCTACAACATCCTCCGCAGGGCGATGGCGGAGGACCTCAGTCGATCCAAAACATTCCCAGCATTACACCAAACCATATAAGCGCCACTGAGCCACAAAAAGAAGCCGACCCCACCTGGGAGTCGGCTTTTTTATTGCCCGCCCGTCACGGCAGCCCTGTGAGCTGCAGCGAGGTCTGGGCGATGGGTCTTAACCGCCGTATCGCTCTGCGTGAGCGCCAAGCTCATAGTCCCTGAAGCTGGGAGCCTTCCGCTTCAGGTTTTTCAGAGGTCCTTTGACGAGACCCATCCGGGAGGCTTGTTTCCGGACGGCCTGGGGAGACCGCCCGAGCTTGTCGGCGATCGCTTTGGTGGTTACCTGGTTGTAGGCCGATCGCAGGTAGCTGAGCTGGCTCGAGTTCCAGAAGACCTCGCGCCGGGCTTTCTCTATCGCCCTGCGCCGCTTCTTCGTCCGCCAGGTTCGTGGTTTGATCATTCCTCTATTCAACCTGTACTCCCTTCTAATTCACGGGACAGGTGTAGCGGCTGCCCCTTCCAACTGAAGTTGCGCTGCATATGGTAGAACAGCTCCCTGGTGGCGGTGACGTCCGACATCGCGTCGTGAGCACCCTCGCCACCGAACTCGATCCCGAACTCCTTCGCTATCGTCTCGAGCTTATGGTTCTCGGTCTCGAGCAGCCCGGAAGCGGTCAGGAAGAAGGCATACGACATCGGGTCCAGGCGCTGGTTGTTGAGGTACGAGAAGAAGTAGTCGAACTGAACCTTCTTGAACCAGGCGGCCAGGAAGTCGACGTCGAAGCCGACGTTGTAACCGCAGGGGTGTAGCTTGTCGGTCTTATCGTACTTGTTGACGACGTCATCGAGGAAGGTAATCACCTCGGGGACAACCTCGAGCGGCGGGCGGAATGGGGCGGTCATAATCTCAGCCCCGGTTCGCCGGTTCACCTCGAGCGCCTTCTCGGCGATAAAGTCTTTCCGATGGGGTTGGATGAGCCACGACTTCTCCTCGGTGCGGGTGAGGACGCCGCCGCTCCAGATGTCGACGATGACACCCAGCTGGATCATCCCATGCTGCCCCGGGATGGTTCCGGTGGTCTCGGTGTCGATGAATAATAGTTTCTTGGTCACACTGTGCTCCGATCTATTTAAGGGTAATGTTGGGTGCTAATTCCTGCGCCCGGCGGACGCTGTGATACATGGAGCTCATCGGGCACAGGTCTACCAGCGGCACCCCGTAGCTCATGATCCCGCAGTTGCCGTAATCTTTGACAGGTGTCCGCAGGATGTAGGACGCCCGGGCCCAGCCGAGAAGCTCTATACTGTCGTCCTTGTGGCGCCTCGCCAAGACATAGATGTCGGCGCGAACCTTTCCGTTCTCAACCAGTAGCCACTTCGGTGGTTTCTCAGACGTCTTAACGTCTACTGTGACAGCGACGGGGATATTGAAATCTATGCCACAGTCTCCTCCTGGGAGTGAGCGAATATCCACTTCCAACCCGAGCCGCTCGGCGAACTCGGCTTCACCGAGGAGTCCGGTGAACTCGTAGTCGTCAGACAGCGGCCGGCTGCTGGCGTGCTTCTCATGTAAGGCCTCGCGTCGATCGGCCTCTTCTCTAATCTTCTTTTTGTGGATCACTTTCGTCCTCCTTGATCTTCAATCGTTCAGCCTCAGCCGCCTTTTGCACAAAGACGTATATGTCCCTCTCATCGACCCGCTGTTGCAGGGTGGCGATCTCTTTATTGCGAGTGTTGTAGGCAACGGTTACAATGGCTACGATTGGTTTACTCATTCTCCACCTCCTTATTCTCTGGTTTGGGGCCGATGTAAAACTCAAAGACCGAATGTTCCCCTCCGTCTTGGTCTACAACACGAACGGTGGAAAAATCGAACAAGCCTCCATTTGTGTAGTTGCAGGGGCTGATCTTATTTCCGATCTCGCCCTTGCAATCGCCCAACCACCGGCCTATGCAAGAGAAAGCGACCCTCCCTGAAGCGTCCTTAATCCCCACATCAATGAACTCTTGCCCGCTTTGGATGTTGCCACAGTTAGGGCACACGAATTTCCATTGACGGGGGTCTTTGCCAAATAATTCCTTACCCTTAGTCAGCCAATCATCCCGACTGATCCGCACTATCTCTCTCACGTTATCAGCCATCGGGAGCCTCCAGCATTGTCGGTGCGGCGGCTATTAAACGCGCGTTAGCTTCTGATTCTTCATCAAGGGCCCTATGTTGTCGGACTTCCACAACAAATGAATGGTACGCCCTCCTATCGTTAGCCGCAGGGGACACGATAAAGATTCCGGTATATGGAAAGCCGCAGGGCCTCTCAATTTCCCACGGTCCCTCAGTATGCTTTCCCATCATTCACTCTCCTCTGCTTGGGTGTTTTCTCACCACCCGATTTTCACCTTTTATTTTCTGTTCCCCTTCCGCCACTGTCCCGGGGGCATTGCGACGGCCTTCATCCAGACGGGGTCGCCCATCCGGTCTGCCAGCGCATCGCGTCCTTCCCAGGCGCGTAGCTCTTTCGGTGTCATGTTAGTTGTTATGAACGTCGGCAGCCCACACCGCCATCGATAGTCGAAGAACTCGAATTCGAGGCAGGAGTTCCAACCCGACTTGTCCTCATAGGCACGACCAAAGTCATCAACGAACAGGATCGTTCGCTGCATCGTGTCGTCGTGCGTTGTTGACGTGATGATGTCGGGGTTCTTCCGGAGCTGAGCGATTAGCCCCATGTGGGTTACCAGCCGAAAAGTCCCGAGCACTGGCCCGCAGTTAGAGATAATCTCTTCTCGAGAGAGCTGCTCCTGCAGGTCCTGCATGGTGGCCTTGATAACCATCTCATTCCGGAGAGCATAGAGGGCGTGAGTTTTCCCAGCGTCCGGAGGCCCCATGAGCAGCAGTCCCTGGGAGCGCCTCTCGCGCTCATAGAGGCTGGCAAAGGAATCTTCAAGCCGCTCTCGAGTCTTTCCCCCGAAGTCAGCTATGCGAGCCCGACAGTGAGCTTCTCTACCGGTCTCGCGCATAATCCAGTGGACCAGCTGGAGCGCACGCTCAGACTTGGACATCGCCGTCGCCGTAGGTTTTTTCGACATAGGAACCTCCTCCCTTGTCGTGGGCCTCTTGTAGGTACCCCTCAAACTTGGTCGCTCCGAAGAGCGTCTCTGGTCTAAGGAATTTTTTCATCTTCGGGTCCTTGAACCACTGGATGACTTTCGCGTCGATGACCGCCATGAAATCCACCACCCGGTAGCCCTCTGCCCAACGGCCAGAGATGAGCCTCCGGGTGTTGGGGTTTGTGTGCTGGAACTCTCTGCCCGTGGAAATGTTGAGATGGTTGACAACCTGCTCGAAGGCGGGTACTTCGTCGGGGCGCCGTAGCGGCTCCGCCTCAGCCTCCTCAGCCTCCTCCACAACCCTAACCGCTGGTAGCCCGGTCACCCGGGGCTCTACACATTCCTCGACATACCTCCGTGCATACTCCTCCCTGAGTCCGGCAACGCCCTGAGTCAGCTCGTTCAGGTGAACCTGCATCAGGTCCGTCCCGGGAACCTCGTCGAAGTCGGACATCAACCGCTTCAGTTGGTTTGGGTTATCGATCTGGTAGAAGTCCAACCACCAGCGGACGAGTAACACCTGGTTCTCTTCGTCGTAGGCCACCCAGTCATGCCCGATGAGTTCCTTTAGCGCCTTGAACACCCTGCGCTGATCCCACTTGAGATCACCAGAGATGTATTCTATCGGAAGAAAATACATCCCGCACAAGGTTGAGTGCTTGCAGGTCATGAAATAAATCAACAACAGCCGCCCCTCGTCTGAGAGGGCTCTGAAGCGGCGCTTGCCCCAGAGCCCATGATAGATTTTGCCGTAGTTCATGCTCAAGCCTTAGCCTGATTCTCGGGCAGTTCGCTGGCCCACTCCCAACCCTTACAGATGACCTCGATCATATCGGCCTTGGTCATGCCGTTCAGGCTGCTGGTCTTAATCTCTTTGTTCTTGAAGAGCTCTTTGGTCAGCGTGTCGAGAGCGAAGGGACTGCCACCGAGCCATTGGATGACCTCGCCTACCTTCATGGCGATCTGGTTCTTGGGCATCGTCTCCAGGATGTCCCTGTCTGGTTGCCCCGGCAGCTGCTTCTTCGGCGGAGTGATCTCGCCGGTGTCCGTGTCGACCTTCTCCGGCTCGGGCTTAG
>Ga0307377_10002665_pt1 | contig 20839 bp, 18 predicted proteins | sample TR3MG_FD_202535 | JGI IMG/M metagenome (GOLD analysis project Ga0307377, IMG submission 202535) | Soil microbial communities from Risofladan, Vaasa, Finland - TR-3 | ecosystem: Environmental > Terrestrial > Soil > Coastal area > Acid sulfate soil | place: Finland: Risofladan, Vaasa | collected...
AATGCGTGGTCAGGATGATGGTGTGGCCTTTTTGGTTCAGGCTGCGCACGAACTCCCACAGGCCCTGGCGCAGCTCCACGTCGACCCCGGCGGTGGGTTCGTCGAGCACGATCACCGGAGGTTTGTGCACCAGCGCCTGCGCCACCAGCACGCGCCGCTTCATGCCGCCCGAGAGCGAGCGCATGTTGGCGTCGGCTTTGCCAGTGAGGTCCAGGTGATGCATGATCTCGTCGATCCAGTCGTCGTTGCGCCGCAGGCCGAAATAGCCCGACTGGATGCGCAAGGTTTCGCGCACGCTGAAAAAGGGGTCGAACACCAGCTCCTGCGGCACCACGCCGAGCGCGCGGCGCGAATCGCGGTAGCTGCGGACAACGTCGTGTCCGAGGACGCGCACGCTGCCGCTGTCGGCGCGTGCCATGCCGGCAAGAATGTTGATCACTGTGGTCTTGCCCGCGCCATTGGGGCCGAGCAGACCGAAGAACTCCCCCGGTGCGACTTCCAGGTCGATGCCGGCGAGCGCCTGTACCGGCCCGAAGCGCTTGTATACCTGCTGGATCTGGATCGCGGGAGTCATGGACGGCGCCGCTGCGCGGCGGAGTAAAGATCAGGCCCGATCGGCCTGCAGCAATTCGGATACGGCGTAGAGTTCCGCAAGGTGCTGCATCGCCTCGGGCAGGTTGGCGAGCGACAGCGCGAGCTTGCGCCTGCGGGCGTCGCGCAAGCACTCCAGCGCGAGGGCCACCGCCGCCGAGTCCACCTCGGTGACAGCCGCGAAATCGAGCACCGCCACTCCCGGCGCGAGCAGCGTGCGCGCCTGTTCCAACAGCGCGGAGACCGTGGCGATCGTGACCGGACCCTGCAACAGCAGCCGATCGCCTTCCTGGGTGATCACTTGGATTTGCCGCCCGCCTGGCTGTCCAGGGAGCGGTTCTTGCGCTCCAGCACCTTGATCAGGCCATCGACGCCGCTTCGGTTGATCTCGCTGTTGAAAGTGTCGCGGTAATTGGTCACCAGGCTCACGCCTGCGACGGCGACGTCATAGACCTTCCAGCCATCGGGCGTTTTCTCCATGCTGTAATCGATGCCGATCGACTCGGCGCCCGGCCGTTTGACCTGGGTCCTGACCGTGACATCGGTGGCGCCCGCTGCGGCGTGCAGCGGCATGAACTCGATCACCTCGTTCTTGTAGGAGGCCAGCGCGCCCGAATAGGTGTTCACCAACAGGGTGCGAAATTCTCTGACCAGCACCTTCTTCTGTTCCGCATCCGCCTTGCGCCAGTTGCGCCCCATGGCGAGCGCCGTCATGCGGTCGAAGTTGAAATGCGGCAGCACCTTGGCGTCGACCAGCGCATTGATTTTCGCCCGGTCGCCGGCCTTGATGTCCTTGTCCTGCTTGACGATGCCGATGACCTCGTTGGTGATTTTTTTGATCATGACGTCGGGGGCCATTTCCTGCGCGCAGACCGCGGTCGCCAACAGCGAAAGACAAAGCAGCGAAATTAATTTGATCATGGCTATCGCCTCGCACCTTGAAGGTTTTCGGAAACCCCGCCGGAATGTTCGATCACCGCCGCGTAGTTGCGCGGGACTATGGGCTCATAGCTTTGCTGGCGTACAGCCGCGACTGTCGCCCGCCCCTGCGGGGTGTTGCGTGGCGCCGGCGCCAAGGCCGGCCCGGCCTGCGCGGTCGGCGCACCGCTTGGGCCCGATTTCGAATCCGGGCCCGGATCGGGCTTGGGCGGTGGCGGATTACCGTCGTAGACCAGGCTGCGCCGGTGCTGCAGGTAGGCGCTGCGCACGTAAGCATACGGGTCCAGCGCCGCCTCTTCCATCAGCCGGCTCGCGTCGAGCAGATTGGCGCGCTGATCGACGAAACGCGTAGCGACCAGTTCGTTGCGCGTGGGTATGTTGTTCACATACCACAACGGGTCGCCGTGCCAGTCGACGGCCAGCAGGCTGAATCCGTCGCGCACGTCGCTCGGCCCGAGGAGCGGCAGCACCACGTAAGGGCCGCTTCCCATGCCCCAGCGGCCCAGGGTCTGGCCGAAGTCCTCGTTGTGTTTCTGCAGTCCCGCTTTGCTGGCGACATCGAACAAACCGACGATGCCTACCGTCGTGTTTATCGCGAAACGGCCGAAATCGCTCACGCCGGGACCGATCTTGCCCTGCAGGATGTCGTTGATTCCGATCCAGACATCGCCCAGGTTGGAGAAGAAATTGGTCACGCCGGTACGGGCGAACTCCGGCATCACTTTCTTGTAACCTTTGGCCACCGGTTTGACGAACGCCTTGTCCACGCTGTCGTTGAAGCTGAACATGGCGCGGTTATAGCCCTCGAGCGGGTCGTTGGGATTGCCGCCGACCGTGGCGCAACCGCCTGCCAGGCCGCCCAGCGCGCACAGCAGCACCAGTCCCATAACGCGCCGCAGCATGATCGCCGTCCTTGTCATTTGCCGTTGTTGCCGCCGTTGCTGCCGTCCGCCGCCTTGCTGAAGAGGAACTGGCTGATCAGGTTCTCCAGCACCACCGCCGATTGGGTGATCTTGAGTTTGTCGCCGTTCTTCAACATCGCAGTATCGCCACCGGCGGAAAGTCCCACGTATTGCTCACCGAGCAGACCCGAGGTCAATATTTTTGCCGCCGTGTCCTTGGGGAATTTGTAACGGCTGTCGATCGCGAAAACGACCGTCGCTTCGTATGTTTCGTTATCGAAGCCGATGTCCTCGACCCGGCCGACCACCACGCCAGCGCTTTTTACCGGCGCCCGCTTCTTCAAGCCCCCAATGTTATCAAATTCCGCCTTGACTAGATATGTTTGGGCGGTCGAAAAGGAGGCAAGATTGCCTGCTTTCAGCGCCAAAAACAGGAGCGCGCCCAAGCCGATGGCGACAAACACGCCCACCCACAGGTCCACAGCCCTACGCTTCAGCATATTCAGGCCCCTCGAAACATTAATGCCGTCAACACGAAATCCAGCGCGAGTATCGACAAGGACGAAGTCACCACGGTGCGCGTGGTCGCGCCCGACACGCCCTCGGCAGTGGGCGGCGCGTCATAGCCTTCGAACACCGCGATCCATGCAACTGCGACGCCGAAAACGACGCTCTTGATCACGCCGTTGAGTATATCCTCGCGAAAGTCGACCGCCGCCTGCATCTGCGACCAGAACGAGCCCGCATCGACCCCGATCAGCCGTACGCCGACCAGGTAACCGCCGAATATACCCATTGCGGAAAACATCGCAGCCAGCAGCGGCATCGAAATCACGCCGGCCCAGAAGCGTGGCGCGATCACGCGCGCAATCGGATCCACCGCCATCATCTCCATCGCCGCCAACTGCTCGGTGGCTTTCATCAGGCCGATTTCCGCCGTGATGGCCGAGCCGGCGCGGCTGGCGAACAGCAGGCCCGAAACCACCGGCCCGAGTTCGCGCACCAGCGACAGCGCCACCAGCACGCCCAGCGCGGAGGAGGAGCCATAGCGCTCCAGGGTGTCGTATCCCTGCAGGCCCAGCACCATGCCGACGAACAGGCCCGAAACCAGGATGATGATCAGAGACAGCACGCCGGCAAAATAAATCTCGCGTGTCACCAGCGAGAAGCGGCGAAAGCACATGCCGGAATTGCGCAGCGTCAGCAGCAGAAAGCGGCTGGCAAAGCCGAGACGGTGGACCGCGCCGATCGCGCGCGCCCCCAGATGCTCCAGAAAATCGGTCAGCGCGTTCATCCGGCTTCCATGGCTTCCAGGTCGTGCGCGTAGTCGTCGGCGGGATAGTGGAACGGCATCGGGCCGTCCGTCTCGCCGTGGACGAACTGATGCACGAACGGCTTGTCCGAGGCGCGCAGTTCCTCGGGCGTCCCCTGCGTGACAATCGCGCCTTCGGACATGAAATAGACGTAGTCCACCAGCCCCAGCGCCTGCTGCACGTCGTGGGTGACGATGATGGAGGTTGCGCCTAGAGCATCGTTCAGGCGCCGGATCAGATGGCCGATAACGCCCATGGAAACCGGGTCGAGGCCGGTGAAAGGCTCGTCGTACATGATCAGCTTGGGGTCCAGCGCCGTCGTGCGCGCGAGCGCCACGCGCCGCGCCATCCCCCCCGAGAGCTCCGCCGGCATCAGCGCTTGCGCGCCGCGCAAGCCGACCGCCTGCAACTTCATCAGCACCAGGTCGTCGATCAATTCCGGCGGCAGGTCGGTGTGTTCGCGCATCTGGAAAGCCACATTGTCGTAGCACGACATGTCCGTGAACAGGGCGCCGAACTGGAACAGCATCCCCATCGTGCGCCGCAGCGCGAACAACTCGTCGTGATGCAGCTTGGCCACCGCCTTGCCGTCTACGCGCACCGCGCCCGCGGTGGGACGCAGTTCGCCGCCGATCAGACGCAGCAGCGTGGTCTTGCCGCAACCGGACAGGCCCATGATCGCCACCACCTGGCCGCGACGGATGTCGAGGCTCACGCCCTTGAGGACCTGTCGGCTACGATCATAGGCGAAGTTTACGTTTTCGACCTCGACCAGATTGTCTGTAGCAGGCATTGTCGGCACGGATTGGCGCCAGAAGAAAGCGCGGAGCGCGCATTCTACCAGACCGCTGCGGCGGCGCGCTTTGGGCAAACCCCCGCCGAAGCGCGCCGCCACATCGCAGCCCTGCGGCCTGTTATAGTAATGGCACTCACTTTGCTTGGCGCACCGCATCCCATGGCACAGTCGGCCGTCCGCTTCGACCAGGTCAGGAAAAACTACGGCCCGCGGGCAGTGCTGCACGAGATCGACCTCGACATCGCCGCCGGGACGAGCTTCGGCCTGGTCGGCATCAACGGCGCGGGCAAGACAACGCTGATCAAATGCCTGCTCGATTTCTGCCACGTCGACGGCGGCCGCATCGACATTTTCGGCACCCGGCATACCGACAACCGCGCCCGCGCTCGGCTGGCCTTTCTGCCGGAGCGCTTCATGCCGCCTTACTTCCTCACTGGCCGCGACTTTCTCGGCTACATGCTCGCGCTGGACCGGCGCGCCACTGGCGAGGACAGGGTGCGCGCCATGTTCGCCGCGCTCGATCTAGACGCGGCGGCGCTGGACCTGCCGGTGCGCTCGTATTCGAAGGGCATGACGCAAAAACTGGGGCTGGCGGCCTGCCTGCTGGCCGAGCCCGACCTGCTGATTCTGGACGAACCGATGAGCGGGCTCGACCCCCTGGCGCGCGCGCGCGTCAAGCAACTGCTGCGCCAATTGCGCGATCGGGGTAGCACCCTGTTCTTTACTTCCCACGCGCTGTCCGACGTCGAGGAAATCTGTGAACATATGGTGGTGCTGCACCAGGGGCGCTTGCGTTTTTCCGGCAGCCCGCGCGCGCTGATGCAGGACTATGACCGGGACTCGATGGAACAGGCCTTTCTCAACTGCATCGAAAGCGCGGACCATGGCTGATAAACCGAGCCTGCTGATCGTCGACGACGACCCGCTGATCGCCGACACCCTCGCCTACGCCCTGGGCAAGGACTTCGCCGTGATCGTGAGCGATTCGCGCAAGAACGCCGTAGGTCTGGTGCGCCGCCAGCAAAGCCCGCCGCAACTGGCGCTGGTGGACCTCGGACTGCCGCCGGTACCGCACCGGCCGGATGAAGGCTTTGCGCTGATCGCCGAACTGCTCGCGCATTCGCCAACGATGAAAATCCTGGTGCTCTCGGGCCAGAACGATGCCGCCAATGCGCGCCACGCCCGCACGCTGGGCGCGACCGATTTCGTCGGCAAACCCTGCGAAGCCGAAGGCCTGAAGAAGCTTCTGCTGCATGCGCTGCAGATTCGCGCGGCGGAGATATCCGGCGGCGCCGAAGCGGACGGTGACCTGCTGGTCGGCACGAGCCCGGTGCTGGAAAGGCTCAAAAGCCAGATCAGCCAGTATGCGGATTCGCCTTTCCCGGCGCTGATCGAGGGCGAGTCGGGCAGCGGCAAGGAAGTGGTCGCAAGCCTGTTGCACCGCCTTTCCCAGCGCAAGGACCAGCCCTGGTTCGCGCTCAATTGCGCCGCCATCGCCCCGACCCTGGTCGAGCCCACCCTGTTCGGCTACTCCAAGGGCGCATTCACTGGAGCCACGACCAACAAGTCGGGCTATTTCGAGGACGCCCAGGAAGGCACGCTGTTCCTTGACGAAATCGGCGAACTGCCGCTGGAGCTGCAGGCCAAGCTCCTGCGCGTGCTCGAAAATGGCGAGTTTCAGCGCGTGGGCGAGACCCAGCAGCGCACTTCGCGCGCGCGCGTGATCGCCGCCACCAACCGCGATTTGCGCCAGGAAATAAAAGCCGGTCGTTTCCGCGCCGACCTGTATCACCGCCTTTCGGTATTTTCGATCAACGTCCCGCCGCTGCGCGAAATGGGCGAGGACAAGATGCTGCTGCTCGCGCACTTCACCCGCTTTTACGCGGAACAGGCCAAGCTCGCGCCGTTCACGCTGGACCAGGACGCTACCGAACTATGGCGTGCTTACCGCTTCCCCGGCAATGTGCGCGAGCTGAAAAACATCGTGATCCGCCTCACCACCAAGTACCCCGGGCAAAAGCTGTCGCCGCTCGAGCTCGAGCCGGAACTCGAGCCGGCCGCGCCGCTGGAAGCGCCGGCTGGCGCCGAGACGCAAGTAGGACCGCCCGCGGATCCGCAGACGCTGATCGAACAGGCGCAGCGCCATTTGCAGCGCGAGCGCCATTTCAATCTGGACGACATGCTCAAAGCCTGGGAGCAGGGCTATATCGAGGCGGCCATGCGCCTTACCCACGGCAACGTCAGTCAGGCGGCAAAAATGCTAGGCATCAACCGCACCACGCTGTATTCGCGCATGGATCAGCAGGACCGGAAATAGGCGGCTCGATGTATCTCGACCACTTCGGCCTGGACGAACCGCCGTTTCGCATCACGCCGCACACCGATTTTTTCTTCACCGGCGCGAACCGCGGCGCGACGCTGGAGGCGCTGCTTTACGCCATCATCCACGACGAAGGCATCGTCAAAGTATCGGGCGAAGTGGGCAGCGGCAAGACCATGTTGTGCCGCGTGCTGGCGGAGCGCCTGCCGGCGCACGTCGACAGCATACTGCTCTCGAACCCCTCGTTCGGGCGCGAGGAAATCCTCTATGCCATCGCCGACGAGCTGAAAATGGACGTCGGCAAAGAGCGCCAGCCGCTGCTGCTGCGCATGCTGCAGGATCATCTGATCAAACTCTACGGCGAGGATAGGCGCGTGGTGGTGCTGATCGACGAAGCCCATGCCATGCCGCAGGAAACGCTGGAGCAGATCCGGCTGCTGTCCAACCTCGAGACCAGCCGCTCGAAGCTGCTGCAGATCGTGCTGTTCGGCCAGCCGGAGCTGGACGCGCATCTCTCCATGCCGGAGATGCGCCCGCTGAAAGAGCGCATCACCCACAGCTTCAGCCTCGAGCCGCTGCTGCGATCCGACGTGGAAGCCTATCTCGACTTTCGCATGCGCGCCGCCGGTTACCGCGGGCCGAACGTGTTCAGCCCGCAGGCGGTGCGCCGCATCGTCAAGGCGTCCGAGGGCCTGACCCGGCGCGTCAACATCCTTGCCGACAAGTCCCTGCTCGCCGCCTTCGCCGACAACCAGCACGGCATCACCGCCCGTCACGTCGAGCGCGCCATCCGCGATTCCGAGTACCGTCAGCCCGGCGTGAGCAGAACCAAAATCGCTGTGGCGGCGGGCGGCGTGGCGGTGGGGCTGGCACTCGGTCTGAGTCTGCACTACCTGCTCTCGGCGTCGGCGCCTTCGCCGACGGCAGCGCACGCGGCCGGGATCGTCGCGCCGCCGCAACATCCGCCGGCCCGGCCGCCGATGGGCCAAGCGGCCACAATGAGCCCGGCGCCGTCACCGGCGGCACGGCCTGCGCCGGCCGCTCACGCGGCTGCGCCATTGATCGCAGCAGCCGCGCCGCCTCCCGCGGCAGAGGCGCCCCGGGAACAGGCCGCAGCGGCGGCGCCCAGGGAACAGGCCGCAGCGGCGGCCACAGGCGGCGCCACGCCGGGCCCGCAGGATAACGCGCCGCCGCCGCCCGAGGGAAAACTCACGCGGGCGCGCTTTGCCGCCACCCAGGAATGGCTGAAAAGCGCGCCTGGCGATCATTATTCGATTCAACTGTTCACGGCCGGCGCACGCGACCTGCATACCATAGAAGAAATGCTGGGACGCGCCACTGCGGCAAAACTCGATCTGTCGGACTTCTACGTCTATGGCGTCAAGATCGACAATCAGCAGCACTATCGCCTCGCCTACGGGCTCTATCCTACTTTCGCCGCGGCCAATCAGGGCATCAAAAACCTGCCGCCGGCCTATACGCAGTTCAGCCCGTTTCTGCGCAGCGTGGCGCGCATGCGCAGCCAGAACCGGCAATAGGTTTTTCAGCGTCGCAAAAAGCGCATGCGGTGCCAAAAGCGTTTCAGCGACCGTGCGTAAGCATGTTGCGCAAATGCGGTTGTACTATATAATCCAAACGGGGAAATCATATACAGATCAATGGCGAGGGGCATGAATTTCAAAGTTGGACTGATGTTCGGATCGTGCCTGCTCATCGCCGGTTGCGGTCTGCAGCCGATGAAGCCGTCTCCCGGAGCCCATATCGAAGCCGCAGCGGCGCCGGTAGGGCAAATCCCCCAACCGGTGCGGATCACACCGATATTGCCCAAGCCCAAGCCCGCGACACGGCCCGAAACCTATAGCGTCGTGGTCAACAACGTCAACGCGCAGGAGCTGCTGTTCGCGCTGGCGCGCGATGCGAAGCTCAACGTCGACATTCATTCCGGCATCAAAGGCACCGTCACCCTCAATGCCATCAACCAGACGCTGCCGCAACTGCTCGACCGCATCTCCAAGCAGGTGGACATGCGCTACGAACTCGACGGCCCCAACCTCGCGGTGATGCCCGATACGCCCTATCTGCGCATTTACAAGATCGATTACCTCAACATGGATCGCGACACCACCAGCACGGTCGGCTCTTCAAGCCAGATTGCGACCCCGGGGGCGGCTGGAGGCGGCGGCGGCGGCAACCAGTCGACCAGCACGATTACCAGCAAGGCAAAAAACCATTTCTGGGAGACGCTGGTGAAGAACGTGCAGGACATACTGCACGAGACCGACAAAATTCTCCCCGCATCGGGGCAGGCCGCCGCGAAGGCCGCGGCGCCGGCAGCGCAAGGGGGGGCGGCGACGGCGGCTGGTGCCGCAGGCGCCGCGCCGGCGGAACCGGGGGCAATGTTCCGCGAGGCAGCCTCTGTAATCGCCAACCCCGAGTCCGGCGTGCTCGCCGTGCGCGCCACCTCCCGCCAGCATGCGAAGATTCAGGAATTTCTCGATCAGGTGCTGCACAACGCCAGACGCCAGGTGCTGATCGAGGCGACCATCGCCGAAGTGCAGTTGAACAACCAATATCAGCAGGGCATAGACTGGTCGGCGGCGACCAGGGGCTCGACCGGATTCACTTTTAACCAATCCGCCAGCGGCACCACCACGGCAACACCAACCGGGAGCATATTCACGCTCGGTTTCGCGGCGCACAATTACAGCAATCTGCTCGCCTCGGTGCGCTTGCTCGAGTCGTTCGGCAACGTGCGCGTGCTCTCCAGCCCGCGACTGACGGTACTCGACAACCAGACCGCAGTCCTGAAGGTGGTGGACAACCAAGTCTATTTCACCATTCAGGCCAGCACCAGCGCCGGCCCGAATGGCGCAACGCCGATCACCACTTACACCACCACGCCCAATATCGTGGCTGTCGGTCTCATCATGAGCGTGACGCCGGAGATTGGCGACGCAGACAGCGTGCTGCTCAACGTGCGCCCCAGCATATCGCGCATCGTCGGCAACGTTCCCGACCCCAACCCGACACTGGCCTCGCCCTGCTCCGGCTGCGCTCCGATCGTCAGCAATATTCCGGTGATCCAGACGCGCGAAATGGAATCGATGATCAAGGTGAACAGCGGCCAGATCGCGGTGATGGGCGGACTGATCCAGGACAACGTCAGCAACCTGCAGGACAGCGTCCCCGGTGCGAGCCGACTCGCCGGCTACGGCGGGTTTTTCGGAAACAAGAATCAGACCAACAGCAAGACCGAGCTGGTCGTGTTCATGCGCCCGATCGTCATCCACGACGCCAGCATAGACGGCGATTACCGCGGCTACCGCACCTACCTGCCCGACGATAATTTCATGTCCGCACCCAACCCGGGCAAGCCGCCGCTGCTCGGCGAGTCGAACGTTACTACGCCGCGATGAGCCTGCTGCTCGAAGCGCTGAAAAAAGCCGAGCTGGCGAAGCAGGCGGCGAAGGAGGAGCCGCCGGCTACCGGTGCGCCCCCGTTCACGCGCGACAAGCTGCCCGACATCTCCCAGCCGATGGAGATTCGCAGCGACGACCTGAGTCTGGTCGAACCGACGCCCGCACCCGCGCCCGAACCCATGCGGGCCGAGAAGCCCACGCTCGAATTGGCGCTGGAGCAGCTGTCGCGGCCAAGCCCCGCCGCGCCTGCGCCGCGCCCGGCGCCGAGCGAAACCGCTTTTGCGCCGCCGAGCGAAGACGTGGAGCGCAAACAGGCGCAGCAGATGTTCGAGGCGAAGGAACTGGACGTCAACCCGCGCAAGCCGTTTTACATCACGCTGGGCGCACTGGGGCTGTTTGCCCTGGGCACGGTCGGATACTTCTGGTATCAGATGCAGCCGCATTACAGTTACAAAATTCCCCCGCCCTCGGCGCACGCCGCGGCAGCGCCGGCGGCTGCGGCGCCTGCGCCTGCACCCGAACCCGGCACGCCAATAGCAACTGCAATGACGCCCCCCACCGGCACCCAGCCGGCGCCCGCCGGGCAGATAGGGTCCGCCACCGCGGCAGCGCCGAGCGCCGAGCCGCAATCTTCTACAGTTCAGGCTCGGCAGCCGCCCCCGGCTCCGGCGCGTCCGCGCCCGGAAACACAGACACGCTCCACCGCCGGCGCTGAGAGGCCAGGCGCGGCGCGGCGCATGGGCGACATTACGATCACGCCCGCCAAGGTGCAGACCGACCCGGTGCTGGAGGACGCCTACAAGGCGTTCAACGCCAACGACTTTGCGCGCGCGCGCGACGAGTACCAGCAGGTGCTGCGCAATAACCCCGACAACCGCGATGCGCTGCTCGGCCTCGCGGCGGTCGAGATGCAGGCCAAGCACTACGACGCCGCCGGAAGCATTTACACGCACCTGCTGGTACTCGATCCGCGCGACGCTTACGCCCAGGCCGGACTGATCGGCTTGAAAGGCGAGGTCGATCCGCTGGCGACGGAATCGCACGTGAAAAACATGATCGCGGCGCAGCCCGACGCGAGCTTCCTGCAGTTCACGCTGGGCAATCAGTACGCGGCGCAGGACCGCTGGGCCGAGGCGCAGCAGGCCTATTTCCGCGCCTATGCGGGGAACCCGGAATATCCGGACTTTGCCTATAATCTCGCCGTCAGCCTGGACCAGTTGCACCAGAGCAAACCGGCGCTGGAATATTACCGGCGCGCGCTCGCCCTGGCCAAAGACCATCCGGCCACTTTCGACCAGGCGCAGGTCAGCAAAAGAGTGTCGCAGCTGGCGCGCTGAGCATGAATTCCCCCACCACTCCGACTGCGGCCAAGCGTCATATCGGCCAGATCCTGATCTCGCAGGGCATCCTGACCGAGGACCAGTTGCGCATCGCGCTGCTGGAGCAGATGAAGTCCAAGCTTCCGGTGGGGAAGCTTCTGGTCAACCTGGGCTTCGTCTCCGAAGCTACGCTGCGCGATGCGCTGTCGGAGAAGCTCGGGCTGCAAAGCGTCGACCTGTCGCAGATCATCATCGACTCGCAGGCGATGAAGCTGGTGCCGCGCGATTTCGCGCTGCGCCATCACATATTTCCGGTGGCGCTGGACCGCGAGCACGGCACGCTCATCGTGGCGCTGTCGGATACCAACAACCTCGTCGCCCTGGACCAGTTGCGCGCACGCCTGCGCGGAGAGCTGGAGCTGGATTCGCGCCTCGCAGGCGATACCGAGATCTCGCGCGCGATCGAACAGTACTACGGCCACGAACTTTCGATCGACGGCATCCTGCACGAAATCGAGACCGGCGAGGTCGACTACCAGAGCCTGGCGGGCGCGGGCGAACAGTACAGCCAGCCGGTGGTGCGCCTGATCGCGGCGCTGCTCGCCGACGCGGTCGAAAAGAACGCTTCCGACATCCACTTCGAGCCGGAGCAGAATTTCCTGCGCATCCGCTACCGCATCGACGGCGTGCTGCGCCAGGTCCGCTCACTGCACAAGACCTACTGGCCGGCGATGGCGGTGCGCATCAAAGTGCTGGCGAAGATGAACATCGCCGAAACGCGCGCGCCCCAGGACGGGCGCATTTCGCTTTCGCTCACCGGCAGACAGGTCGATTTCCGCGTCGCATCGCAGGCGACCAGCCACGGCGAGAACGTCGTGCTGCGCATTCTCGACCGGCAAAAGGGCATCGTGCCCTTGGACGGGCTGGGACTGGAATCGAGCCAGCTCGACTTGTTGAAGCGCATGATCACGCGCCCCGAAGGCATCATCCTGGTCACCGGCCCGACCGGCAGCGGCAAAACCACTACGCTGTACTCGATCCTCAACCACATCAATTTCGACACGGTCAACATCATGACCATGGAGGACCCGGTCGAGTATCCGATGACGCTGATCCGCCAGACCTCGGTGAACGAGGCGGCGAAAATGGACTTCGCCAACGGCATCCGGTCATTGATGCGGCAGGATCCGGACGTGATCCTGGTGGGCGAGATCCGCGACGAGGATACCGCGGAAATGGCGTTTCGCGCCGCCATGACCGGTCACCAGGTCTATTCCACGCTGCATACCAACTCGGCGGTGGGCGCGTTTCCGCGCCTGCTCGATACCGGCGTCACCCCCGAGGTCATGGCCGGCAACATGATCGGCATCATCGCGCAGCGGCTGATCCGGCGCCTGTGCAAGCACTGCCGCCAACCGTACACCGCGACTTCGGCCGAATGCCGCCTTCTCGGGGTCAAGACCGACCGGCCGCCCACCGTCTACCGCGCGGTAGGCTGCGACCACTGCGATTACCAGGGCTACCGCGGGCGGCTGGCGATCATGGAAATACTCAAGCTGGACGTCGACATGGACGAGCTGATCGCGCGCCGCGCCACCGCGCGCGAGCTGCAGCTCGCCGCCGTGGCCAAGGGTTTCCGCACGCTCGCCGACGACGGCGCGCGGCGCGTGATCGAGGGCACGACCACACTGGACGAGCTCATGCGGGTGGTGGATCTCACCGACCGCATGTAGCGCGCCAGCCGCTCCCCGATACGCATGGCGCTGTACTCCTACAAGGCAATCGACGCACACGGCAAGTCGCTCATGGGCCAGATCGAAGCCATCAACCTGATCGATCTGGAACTGCGGCTGCAGCGCATGGGGCTCGACCTCATTGTCGGCGGGCCGGCGAGGCGGCGCACGAGCATGTTCAAGGGCGCGATCAAGCGGCCCGACCTGATCAACTTCTGCTTCCACCTGGAGCAGCTCACCGGCGCCGGCGTGCCCATCCTCGAATCGCTGACCGACCTGCGCGACAGCGTAGAGAATCCGCGTTTTCGCGAAGTCATCTCCGGGCTGATCGAAAGCATCCAGGGCGGGCAGAACCTGTCGTCCTCCATGGCCGACTACACCGACGTGTTCCCCACGGTGTTCGCCAGCCTGATCCGCGCGGGTGAGGATACCGGGCGCATGTCCGAGGTGCTGAAAAGCCTCGCGGAAAACCTGAAATGGGAGGACGAACTGATCGCCCAGACGAAGAAGCTGATGATGTATCCGGCCTTCGTCGGCAGCATCGTGCTGATCGTCACCATGTTCCTGATGATCTACCTGGTGCCGCAAATGGTGGGCTTCATCAAGGGCCTGGGCCAGGGCATCCCGCTGCAGACGCGCATCCTGATCCAGGTCTCGGCTTTCTTCGTCAACTACTGGTGGGCGGTCCTGGCGACGCCGGTGATCGCCTTCGTCGGCATCAGGATCGGCATCAAGCGCAGCCCGGCGTTCCATTACCGCTTCGATGATTTCAAGCTGCGCCTGCCGCTGCTCGGGCCGATCCTGCGCAAGATCATCCTGTCGCGCTTCGCCAGCATCTTCGCCATGATGTATTCGGCCGGCATCACCATCCTCGACAGCATCAAGGCGTCCGAGGACATCGCCGGCAATCTGGTGATCAGGCAAGGCCTGGAGCGCGCCGGGCAGCAGATCGCCGAAGGCAAGAACGTTTCCACCGCATTCCAGGACGTGGGCCTGTTCCCGCCTCTGGTAATCCGCATGCTGCGCGTGGGCGAATCCTCCGGCAAGCTCGACACTGCGCTGCTCAATGTATCCTACTTCTACAACCGCGACGTAAAGGATGCCATCGGCAAAGTGGAGGTGATGATAGAACCGGCGATGACCGTGATCCTCGGCGCGATCCTCGGCTGGGTAATGCTGTCTGTGCTGGGCCCGATCTACGACTCCATCAGCAAGATGAAGTTCTGACGCCATGTTGTGGCAAAAAAAGCGACTGCTCTACCTTACAGCTAACCAGCTGACGGCCTACAGCCGGTCGCGCGGCGACCTTGCGATCGATGCCGTTTTCGAGCGCAACGACGCGGGGCTGGCCGCTTTCGCCACCTATGTCGCCCGCTCGCGCAACCTGTATTACCTGGTGGTCGACGTGGTCGAGGAAGACTACCACCAGGACACCATCCCCTATCTCGGCCGCGGGGACCGGCGGCAATTGCTCGCGCGCAAGCTCGGGCAACGCTACCGCGACACCAGCCTCACCATGAGCCTGTCGCTAGGCTACGAGAGGCTCGAGCGGCGCAACGAAAAAGTCCTGTACGCCTCGTTCTCCAACACGCAGCAGTTCCAGCCCTGGCTCAGCGCGCTGGAGCATGCCGACTGCCGCCTCGCCGGAATCTACTCCACCGCGCTGCTCGCGCCGGCCCTGATCAAGGCCGCCGGGCTCAAGGTGCCGCGCTGCCTGCTGGTGAGCGCGCAGCAGACGGGCCTGCGGCAGAGCTATGTGGAGGACGGCAAGATCCGTTTTTCGCGCGTCGGCCGGCTGAACCTGGAGGATGCGCAAAGCGTGGCCGCGACCTGCGCCAGCGAATCGGCGCGCCTGCAGCAGTACCTGGTGACGATGCGCCAGCTGCCGACGGCCAGCACGCCGATCGACGTGATGGTGCTGGCCGCGGCACCTTATCAGGCCGCGCTTGCCGAGGCTTGCCGCAGCAGCGAAGTGCTGCGCTTCCACTTGATCAACGCCGACGATCAATGCCGCGCGACCGGCCTGAAAGGCTTTCCGGCGGATGCGGCCTGCGAAGCATTGTTCCTGCAGGCGGTTACCACCGACGCGCCCGCGGAGCAGTTTGCGCAGGAGCAGCACCGCCATCATTACCGCCTGTGGCAGATCGGTCGCGGTCTCCTCGGGCTTGGCGCAGCAGTGCTGGCCGCAGGCATGCTGTTCGCCGGCGTGCGGCTGGTCCACGCGTACACGCTGCGCGGAAAGATTCAGGCTGACCAAGCCCAGTACCGTGTGCTCAGCGCCGAATACGCGCGCGTCACCGCGAAGTTTCCGGCGACCCCGACTTCCACCGAAAACCTCAAGACCACGATCAAGCTGTACCACATGCTGCAGCAGGAGACGGCTACGCCGGCTTACCTGTACGAGCAAATCAGCAAGGCGCTGGCCGGCTTTCCGCGAGTGGAGATCGAGGACATCGACTGGCGCGTCGGCAAGCCTTCGGCCGAAGCCTTACCCAAGGGCGCGGCACCCAAGGCGACGCCCGCCGCGGCCAGCGCGCCAGGCGCCGTGCCCAACGCGGACTATGCGCTGGCGGTCGTTTCCGCGCGGATCGTGGGCGCGCGCCGCGCCGACTTGCGTTCGATCACCGACATGGCCGAGCAATTCGTCGCCGCGCTGAAAAAGAATCCACAACTTCTGGTCACGGGCGTACACATGCCCTTCGCGATCACCGCGGAGGATACGCTCAGCGGCGACATCGGATCCAGTCGAGCGATCGCGGAAGACGCAAGCTTCAAGGTCACCGTCGGCAGGAGGCTGGGCCGATGAAGTTGGTCCGCCGTGACCTGAAGTGGCTGTGGCTGCCGATCGCAGCCTGTATCGCGCTGATCGCTGCAGGCGCGGCCTGCGCCTACTTCGCCGACGGCTATTTGCTGGAAAGCAAGGGCCTGGCAAAAGCCACCGCGGCGAAGCGCGCAGACGTGCAAGCCAAGCTTGCCCGGGCGAACGAGGAAGAGCGCGAAATCGAGGCCAGCCTGAAGCAGTACCAGGCCCTGGCGGCGCGCGGCGTCATAGGCGAGGAAAACCGCCTCGACTGGATCGACACCGTTACCGCGATCAAAAACGAGCTGCGCCTGTTCGATATCACCTACAGCATCGAGCCGCAGAAGATTCTCGACTATCCCGGCTTCGGCGCCGACGGCGGTGTCACCTTCCTGGTCAGCCGCGTGAAAATGAGCCTGAAACTGCTGCATGAAGGGGACCTGCTCAATTTCATCGACGAACTCGCCCGGCGCGGCAAGCCCTACCTGTCGGTGAGAAGCTGCGACGTGCGGCGCGAAGGCCTCGGCGGCGGAACCGCGCTCGCGCCGCGGCTGCAGGCGAATTGCATATTCGATCTGATCACCATAAAAAGCCAGGGCAAACGCACTTAGGACCGGTTCCAAGATGAGCGCTTTTGGCATGGTCATTCCGAGTCCCTCGGCTACGCCCGGGATAAGCTTCGCGCGGAATCTGGCTGTAATTCAGACAAAAAGCAGATTCCTCGGCCGAGGGCCTCGGAATGACGGCTCATTTTGCAAGGGGTTCTTAGCCCCCTGGCGGCTGGCGATCGCGCGGATATAATGGATCATGGCTATCCTACATAACCACCGGCCCGGAACTTGTCATTCCGAGGCGGGGCGCCGAGGAATCTGCTTTTTCTGCTTACTCGCGCTGACGCTTGCGTGTGTCGCCCTGCCTGCCCGCGCCGCGGCGTACGAGCTCGGCCGGCTGTTCTTCACGCCGGAGCAGCGCCAGGACCTGGACCGCAGGCGCGCCAGCAACCGCGCCGAGGAAGAAGCGCCGCAGATCCGGGAAGGCCCGCTCGTTCTCGATGGCCATGTCGAACGCTCGAGCGGCCGAACCACCACCTGGATCAACGGCGTGCCTCAATACGACGAAAGCCGTGCCGGTCGCGATGCGGCGCAGGTCACCGTGGTGCCGAACCCGGGCGAGCCCGGCGTGAGGCTCAAAGTCGGTCAGACTTACGATCGCGCGAACGGCGAAGTCAAGGGCATCCTGAACGGCGGCGAAATCACGGTGGAGAAATCCGCGTCCGAAGCCCAGCCTGCCGCCGGGCGCGGTCCCACCGGGAAAGCGCCAGCTCAGACGCGTTGACATCATGCGCCGCGTCACGGTGATGGATTTTCCCGTACGCCAGCGCGGCATCGCCCTGCTGCTCCTGCTCGCCATCGTCGGCATGGCGACCATCTTTGCGCTGGTGGCCGGCCTGAACAAGAGCGCGGGCGATCTGGCACGGGTGCGCGAGCGGAAGACCTACGCCGCGCTGGCGCAGGCGAAGGCCGCCCTGATCGCCTACGCGCTGACCTACAAGGACACGCACGACAATCCGGGCAAAAGCTACACCGTGCCCGGTTATCTGCCCTGCCCCGATCTCGGATCGCCGCTCATCGGCGAAGGCGCGGCCGCGGGCAGTTGCGGCGCGTCGCTGGTCAGCGCCATCGGCAGGCTGCCCTGGAAAACACTGGGCCTGGACCCGCTCAAGGACGGTTCGGGCGAATGTCTGTGGTATGCCGTCTCCGGCAGATACAAGAACAATCCCAACAGGGTATCGGGCAATGCCTCGATTTCGAATATGATGAACTGGGATACCGATGGCCAGTTCGCGGTGGTCGACGGCCAAGGCAAGACTCTGGCCGGGTCGAGCCCGGACGATAGTGCCGTCGCGGTAATTCTCGCGCCCGGCGGCGCGCTGTCCGGCCAGGACCGTGCGCCTGCCGCAAACACTGCCAGCTGCGGCGGGCATTACGCCGCCGGCGACTATCTGGAATCCGCCGATGGCATCGACAACAGCGTCGTGTCGCGGACCGCAGGCGCACAAAGCACATTTATCGCAGGGGCCGCGAGCGATACCTTCAACGACAAGCTGGCGTACGTCACCCGCGCGGACATCTGGAATGCGATCAAGAAGCGCGCCGACTTCAACAATTATCTGCGCGCAATGACCCGCCGCGCCGCCGAATGCATCGCCATGTACGGAAGCCGGAACAGCAAGCGCAGCGACCGGCGCCTGCCCTGGGCGAGCAGCGTATTGCTGTCGTCGTCCTCGCTGCAGACTTACGCCGTCAACGCCAGGCACGACGACACCGCCGGCCGCAGCTACGGCCGCCTGCCGTTCAGCGTCGACGACTCCGGCCGCTACTCGAACAACAGCATTTCCACCGGCATTTCCGAATACGGCAGTCGCGGCGCCTACATCTTCACCGATAGTTCCTACTGTTCCTACACGCCCGAGCAAAAGGTCTGGTACGAAAACTGGAAGGACCAGTTGTTCTATGCGGTCGCCCGGGATTTCCAGCCGGACGCGTCCCGGTGGCGAAGAGGAAACTGCCCGACCTGCCTGAGCATCAACGGCGACGGCAATTATGCGGCGCTCGTCATCTTTGCGGGCGACAAGCTCAGCGATGCGACAGGCCGGGTCGTGCAGCCCAGGAGTCGCGCCGGCGACAAAGGATCGATCGCGAACTACCTGGAAGGGCGCAATGCCGGCAACTATCCGGACAGCGAAGGAGACGGCGACTATGAGACCGCCGCCGCGAGCGAGACGTTCAACGATATCGTCTACGCCATCGATGACGATCTCTCGGTTTCGTGCTCCGATGCCGCCGGCGTGATGAGGCCGGTGCCGGTCGCTGCAGCAGCGCCCCCTGGAAACCCCGCCGATTACGCCGCCTGCCTATGAAGCCAGCGCAAGCACACGCGATTCGCCTTCCGCGGCAGCAGGCCGGATTCAGCCTGGCCGAACTCGCGATCGTGCTGCTCATCGTCGGCTTTCTGCTGGGCGGCATGCTGACCGTGTTTTCGGCGCAAACGGAGCAGCGCAAATGGAACGATACCAAGAGCCGGCTCGAGGCCGCACGCGACGCGATTCTCGGCTACGCGATTGCGCACGGGCGCCTGCCCTGTCCGGCCAACAGCGCTTCGGCAGGCGCCGAGGTGCGCCAGGCAAGCGGCACCTATATCAACAATTGTGGCGCACTGGGCCATGATCCGGCCACACATCCACATGACTATTACGGCGGCGTGGTCGCGGGTGTCACTTACGGCCTGCTGCCCGCCGTCACCCTGGGCTACCAGCCGGTCGATGCGCAAGGCTTCGCCCTGGACGCCTGGGGCAATCGCATCGGCTACGCGCTGTCCTCGACCTTTGCCGTTTCTTCCCCACACACCACCAACTACACCGACGCGAGCGCCCTGAAAACGAGCGGCGTTTCCTTCCTGCCCGGCGATCTGGTCGTGTGCGCATCCGCGACGGGAATCTCGTCTGGCCCCGGCACTCCGCGCTGCAACAGCGCGCCCTCGGTCACCAATCAGAACACCGTGGTCGCGGTCCTGTACTCGCCGGGCAAGAACGGGCCGGGGCAAGTCGCGCGGGGAGCGGACGAAGCAGCCAACGTGAATCCGATCGGCGCCAACGATGCGGTATTCGTCAGTCATACGCCGACGCCGCCGGGAGCCGCAAACGGCGAGTTCGACGATCAGCTGCTGTGGATACCGGTCGGTACGCTGTACTCGAAGCTCATCGCCGCGGGGGTACTTCCTTAGAACCGGTTCCAAAATGACAATTTCAGAAGATGTCATTCCGAGTCCCTCGGCTACGCTCGGGATAAACTCCGCGAGGAAACTGCTTTCAAATTAAGAAAGAAGCAGATTCCTCGGCCGACGGCCTCGGAATGACAGTTTATTCTGAAATGGGTTCTTAGGCGGCGGCCGGCTTGAGCGGACCGGAGAGCACGAACGACACCTTGCCGTCGGCGTTGTGCGCCAGCTCGAGGGAAAAGCCGCGGGATTCGGCTTGGCGCGCCACCTGGTACAGGCCGATGCCGAGGCCGCCCGCGGACGGAACTGGCCCGCGCAGCAGCTCGCGCGCGGTCTCCTCCGGTATCGCGTGTCCCGTGTCGGATACTTCCAGGCGGGCGGCGTCGCCGCAGGCAAAGCTGACGCTGATCGCGATGTCGCCCTGGTGCCTGCGCTTGGCGAGCGCGTTCTGCAGCAAGTTGTCGGCGGCGCTGTCGAACAGCCCCCGCGGCAACATGGCTTCGTCATCGATCTCGCCTGCGAGGAACTCGATCCTCTGCTGGGCATGGCTGCGCTGCAGGCCGCTCCACCAGCTTGCCCCCTGCAGCGTGCTGTCGTCGTCGCTAGCCGGCCGGCGCAGCTTTTCCAGGGTCTGCTGCAGGCGCTTGCTGATCAGCGGCAACTGGCGCCGCATCAGCGCCTGCAGCTCGTCCGAACCACCCTCCTCCTGTTCGGCCGCCGCGCACAGCACATTCAGGGACTGAAGCAAATTCTTCACGTCGTGGGTCAGGCGCGCGCCGGTCTCGTACACCGCCTGCAAATAGGATTGCTGCTGCAGCTTCTGCTCGCGCAGCTTGGCCCTGTAGAACTCTCCCAGCACCTGGCCGAGCAGATGAAAGTGCCAGATCAGCGCCGGGCTCAGCCGGTATTGCGTATAGACGCGCAACTGCA
>Ga0307377_10002666_pt1 | contig 20839 bp, 27 predicted proteins | sample TR3MG_FD_202535 | JGI IMG/M metagenome (GOLD analysis project Ga0307377, IMG submission 202535) | Soil microbial communities from Risofladan, Vaasa, Finland - TR-3 | ecosystem: Environmental > Terrestrial > Soil > Coastal area > Acid sulfate soil | place: Finland: Risofladan, Vaasa | collected...
AAAAGGACATCATTAATAGTACCTGTTAAAACCCCACCTTGAATAGCAGCACCTACGGCTACAGCTTCATCGGGATTCACATTCTTAGATGGTTCTCTACCAAATATATCTTTCACCAAATCCTGTACAACAGGAATTCTTGTTGATCCACCAACTAAAATAACTTCGTCAATTTGTTCTGCTTTATATCCAGAATCTTTAAGAGCTTTCTTACAAGGATTTTTCAATTTTGTAAGAAGTGCATCTACCATAGATTCAAATTTAGCTCTTGTTAAAGTTACAACCAAGTGTTTTGGTATACCATCAACAGGCATAATATATGGTAAATTGATTTCTGTTTGTGTAGAAGAAGATAATTCAATCTTAGCCTTTTCAGCAGCTTCCCTAATTCTTTGGAAAGCAGTCTTATCATGTCTAAGATCAAGATTATAATCTTTCTTGAATTCATCAACAAGAAATTGTATAATCATATCATCAAAGTTATCACCACCGAGATTTACATCACCGTTAGTTGATTTAACTTCAAATACACCATCACCTAATTCAAGAATCGAAATATCGAATGTTCCACCACCAAGGTCGAATACAGCGATTTTTTTATCACCTTCAATTTTATCTAATCCATAAGCAAGTGATGCTGCTGTTGGTTCGTTAATAATTCTTTTTACATCAAGACCGGCGATTTTACCCGCTTCTTTTGTAGCAGTTCTTTCTTGGTCATTAAAATAAGCGGGTACTGTAATTACAGCTTCCGTTACTTCTTTTCCAAGATAATCTTCTGCGGTTTTCTTCATTTTTTGAAGAATCATTGCTGAAATTTCTTGTGGTGTATAATCCCTATCGCCTATACGAACAACAGGAATTCCACTTGGTCCTTCTTTTACTTCGAAAGGAAATTTAAGATGTTGAACATCTTTATAACTTTTACCTATCAATCTTTTTATACTATAAATGGTATCAGCGTTTGTTACCATTTGTCGTTTTGCGGGTTCACCTACTTTTATTTCCCCGTTGCCAAGAAACCCAACAATAGAAGGAGTTGTTCTTCTTCCTTCACTATTAGCTATAACAACAGGAATACCGCCTTCTATTACAGATACACATGAATTTGTTGTACCCAAGTCAATTCCTATAATTGCTCCCATATTTTTCTATGTTTTAATTTTTGATTTACACTAATGTTACATTAACTGCGTTTAATCCTTTTTTACCTTCTATTAAATCGAAAGTAACTTCGTCATCTTCGTTTAATGTGTTTTCGTTAATTCCAGAAATATGAACAAAATATTCTTTTTCTGATTCGTTGTCTTTAATGAATCCAAAACCTTTGGTTACATTAAAAAATTTTACTTTTCCTTGCATTTTTAATTTGTTTTAATTTTTACTCTTTACTTTTACATAATTAGTTCTTACTTTATATCTATCTTTTTAACTTTTGTTGTAGCTTCTACTTCTTTTATTTTGTTAAGGGATATAGATAAAATCCCATTTTCCATTGATGCTTCAATATTTTCATCATTTGCATCTTCTGGTAGGTTGAAACTTCTTTCAAACGAAGATTTAAAATAACTGTTTTTTTCGGTTTTTCCTACTTCACTTGAAATAGTAATTATACCATCAATCAGTTCAATCTTCACATCTTCTTTTGAAAATCCTGGGAGTGATAATTCAATATAATATGAATTTTCATCCATTGTGAAATTTACTTTATTATCATTAAATCTGTGACCTAATGATAAATTCTTTTCTCCGAAAAATTCTCCTAGAAAATTCTCCATTGATGGGCTTATATCCCAATTTTTATTTTTTCTTAATACTAACATAATTTAATTATTTATTTTTTGATGTTAAACATATTGTTATCACATCAATATAGTCAAATTATGTGCCAATGGGTTTTTAAGTCAATTTGTCATATATATTAACAAAATAAACTGACATTTTGGCTATTCACTATTAATAAGATATGTACCATAAGATACTTCTACTAGGTTAACAATAAATGTATCTTCACCGTGTTTTTCCTTAAATTCTTTCATAGAAAAACCTTTATGTGGTTGCATAATAAATGAATTAACTTTACTTGGTTTATTTTTCAATTCCCATACTACAAACCAACAAGAAATTCCTTCGGAGTTATATTGTTCTTTATCTTTTTTTACTTTTTCTTCCAAATCAACTGTTGCAGGGAAAGGTTCATTCTTTTCTTTTTTAACAGATTCTTCAACATAGTTCGTATAGTTGTAATTGGGTTTTTCTTCTTTTTTACACCCGATCATTGATAATGAAAAGATCATTATCAGAATAATAAAAATTGATGTTTGTTTCATTGTGGTAATTCTTTATAAGTTAATATTAAAATTGTTTCATTAAAAATAGTATCGGTACTTGATATAGAAGTAAATATTGTTCCATTTTCTAATAATTTTCCTTTGAATTCGAAAATACCAAGATGATTACTTGATAAACTAGCTATATTCAATGAGAATGATATGATGTTTTTTTCAAAGGTATAATAAGAATAATTATCAAAACCCGAAATGGTCCATCCTTTTTCTGTTAAAATATTTCCATCAACATCTTCTTCGTTGTTTAATGTTTCTACAAAATTTTCATGCATAAAATCAGAATCAGTTTCATTTAAAATATAAGGAACAATGTATATGATGTTATCTCCATCGTTTGATAAAAATGCCATGAAAATATATTTGTTACATAAAGAATCATCAACTACACCATAATAATATCCGATATCTTGAATAGGATCATTAAATGATTGTTGACCATAACCTATCATTCCTACAAGGAACGCAATTAATATTAAAATTAATTTTTTCATGTACTTTTCTTACTGATTTTAAGTATTCTATCAAATTGATTTCTTAGTTCACTATTGTCTCCAATGGTGTCGTATATAGTCTTTTCTATATCAAAATCGCCAACAAGTTTATTATTTGTGATAACTTTTTCATTTTTATATTTTATACTTGATGGATTAACCTTAAAAATCTCTATATTTAATAATCCTTTATTTTCTTCAGCTAAGTCACCATCTACTATTAAATGGATAATATTGTTATCTTTTTTCACTTTCTTGAAATCATCAAAAGAGTTAATTTCATATGTAACGTGGTTGGGTGAAAATTTGTTGGTTAATACGGTAAATTTATTATCCGACATTCTATTAATAAATATACCGCTTTTTTCATCATCATCGTCAAACTGAATAGCATTAGGAATATCTACAATATTATCCAATATTTTAATTTGGCTATTTTCAATATCTATTACACATTCACCATAAGAAATAAAAACATCTTCGTCATATGTTACAACTTCTATGTTTTCTATATTCTTAAATAAATCTAAAGTAGAATAATTATTACCGTCAAAACATCTTATATCATTTGGAGTAGATATAAGAACCACTTTCATTAAATTGGATATTTGTGTAAGGTATTTAGTTGCATCAGATATTGCAACAATTGATGGGTTAGTATTAGAAAATAATCCACCTACTATTATTAGTTTGTCATTACTACTACCTTTAGTTGAAAGTATATTTAATAAGTAATTATCAAAATATTCAGATATATTTTTCCTAATAGATTTATTTGTAGTATATCTATAACCAAATTTTATATTTTTAATTATCCAAAGATTCATCTATTGATTTCTTTATAGTAACACACCATTCATATTTTTCTTCTGATGTAAAAAGTTCTAACATTTCTTTTAATCTTTCGACAGAAATCTTCTCATTTTCTCTTACTAATTTATAATAGTCCATATACATTTGACCTCTATTATAAATTGCTATATGCTCTTCAAATTTCTTATCGTATTTATCCATCTTCCCATTCTGTTTTATATTCTACAACTTTTAACATTAAACTATTATAATATTCTATTCCTTTATCTTTTAATGTGCTTAACCATTGGATTCTTGTTACATCATTATTGAATCTAAATTCATCTTGTGACATATTTTTTATTTGAAGTTGACCTCTGCCTAAATTTTGTATGTATAAATATGACCAATCTAATGATTCTATAATTTGAACTCTGGTTTTTATAATTTTTAATATATTATCTTTATATTCATATTCGATAAAAACATACACAATATTATTATTGTGATCTGTTAAAATGTCTTTTGCCTTTTTTATTGATATTAAATTAGGAAACGAATATGTTTTTTCTACATTTTGTGTTTTGATATTAATCTTATAAAATTTACCACTATAATTAATTTCAATATCCCCAAAATCTTTATGTTCTATTTTTATAAATTCTTCTTGTATATTTAAGATTTTATCTGTACATAATGTAACAATAGAAGATATTAGATCACTAATATCAATATTATAATTAATACCAATAATCGGATTTAACGCAGATTTAATCTTATTAATCATATCAAAAGGTCATTTATTACTTATATGCTAATATTATATTTTTGTTTGGAAATGGTTTTATTAATATATAATAAAAAAATAACGTATTTTATGCCAAATAATCCAGCTAAAATAAACCACCTTAAAAACAACATTAGGAGTTTGGAAGGAGAGATGAATGGTTTAAATGATGTATTAAATTTAAACCCGGAAGATTTATTACCAAGTGATGATATATTAGATGGTATCAATGATATTGAAATATTTGATTACCAAAAAGAAATAGAATCAATACAAGGAGATTGTGATGTTACTTTAGAGTGTTTATCCACCTTATATTTAAGTGCTGATGATATACAAACAAAGAATCTAGCTAATATTATTAAAAATGATTCAGAAGCTTTAGCTGATTTGAAATTTAGTTTATCTTGTAGTAAAAGAGGGATTATTAATTTAATGAAAAATATTGATATGGGTATTAATGATCCATTAATGTATCAATCTGTCGGTGTATTACAGAAAGAAATAAGGGATTCAATTAAGATGTTATATGATATTCAAAAGAAAATGAAAGATTTTTATAAAGAAATTAAAGAAGAATTAGCTGAACTTAATTCTGTTGATGGAGAGGGAAATGTTGATGAAGTTGAAATACTTGATGACGATGATACTTTACATATTTTAGATATGAATAAATTAACCAATGAATTAGATGAATTCCGCCAAAAGGGTGAAGATAACGAATAACGGAACGATTTTTGTGGTATTATAAGGTAAATCAAACCTTACTACTATGGAAACAAAGAAAAGTAAAAAAGCCAACCTAGAAAATAAAAAACCTATTTTTCTTCAAATCGGTATAGTAGCAGCTCTTGCTATTGTATTAGTTGCATTTGAATGGACATCAAATCCTAATATTAATTCAAATGATATATCATATATAAATGATATATCATTTGAAGAAGAAATGATTATAACAAGAAGAGAAGAACCAGTCGCTAAACCAGAACAACCAAGAGTATTAGAGGTAATTGAAATAGTTGATGATAATGTCATCTTAGATGATGAATTTGTATTCGATTTTGAAGTTGATAATAATACTGAATACGATTTTACTATAACTGATGATGTGGAAGAAATTGTGGAAGAAGATATACCATTCATTATAGTATCACAAATGCCTAAATTCCAGGGTGGGGATTTATTGTCGTTTTGGAAATATTGTCAAGAAAATACTATTTATCCAGAAATTGCCGCAGAAAATGGTGTATCAGGAACAGTAACAGTTCAATTCGTTATTGATAAACAAGGAAACGTGGTAGATGTAAAAGTTATTAGAAGTATTGATCCTGCATTAGATAAAGAAGCTATACGAGTTATTAAAAGTTCGCCCAAATGGGAACCTGGAAACAACAGAGGTAAACCTGCTTCTGTGATGATGAATTTACCAATTAAATTTATTTTACAATAAAAAAGAAACCTCTAAATTTTAGGGGTTTTTTTAATTAATATTCTACTGAAAAATATTTCAAATGTTATTGTAAATAAACAATATAAAATTAAAGCATCTAACCAAAATGCGAATACGGGTATATAGAGCACGATAGCTAACGATATACAGACTAACATCAACATCTTGGCTAAATGCCACATATCAGTAACCCATACCAAAACAGTTGACATTATTTTATCAACTATATTTATTTGTTTACCAAAAATCTTTGTATCAATCCCCCATTTAGTGTGCCATGATATTGCTGGATTAATCCATTGCTGACCTTTCCAATTTTGAAATATAGATGTTTTGAAACGCACTTTAAGTGCATCCATTGTGGCATTTAACATACCAGCAATTATTATAAGTAAAGGTGCAATCCACCACATTATGATTTTCTTTCTTTTATCTTTTTAATAAGAGCTCTAATTGGATTAATTATCCATGCAAATACTATTCCCACTATTATAAATGGTATAAGTAAACCCCAAGGTGCAAAAGCTGCATAGTATGACCAATCTGATCCTGTAAATTTATGAATAAACCCAAATGTCACAGATGTTATTATTAATACTGTAACCCAAAACCAGGGTCTTTTTATTCTTTCTTTTAAATTTAATTTCATAATTCTATTCGTATTTTGTAGCTAAACCTTCGTTTAGTAGTTGTTGATTAAGACTCACATTATAATCTGGGTCCGGGAATTCTTTATAAAAAATTTCTGCTATCCATCTGCCATATTTACCTTTAGAATCTTTGTAAGTTTTAATTGTTATTTCTTTATCTAATATGAGTTCTCTAACTCTATCCCTTGCCACTAAACCTTCTTCTCTGGATTCCCCTCTTACTTCAGGTGTATTGATATAAGCTAATCTTAACTTTTGATCATTAAGAAATACACCAAACCCTAGTTGTATATTAACTGTAACGGTATCACCATCATACACTTTTGTTACTACTGCTTTATATTCATACATTTATAATTGGATTTATTTAATAGTATATATTAAATAAACCCTTTATCTTTTAGTAGTTGTCGATATATATCTTTGTGGTGAATACATCTGCCGAATAAATTATAATTCGTGAATAATGGTCTATCCGTAATGTATCTATTTATTACTTCCTTACTATATTTTCTTTGTAAGTAATGTTCACAATCCCATATATTTTTCATTTCTAAGTATCCATCATCATAAATTTCATCTAACATATCTATTGTGCAGAAAAATGGTGTATCATCCATCCCTGACCAAAGTTCTAATGTTAATTTATTTGTTTTTGTATGAAAAACCTTAAATGTTTTTTTAATTTCATCTGGTATCATCCTAATATCAACGTTATCGTGTTCGAATCTGAGATTTAACATAAAATTTTCTTTTTGTTCCTTTACATATTCTACTAATTCGTTTGGGTCTAAAATATGATTAATGTTACTAAATACATCATCTTGCATGAAAAGAAAATGAGTACAACCTAATTCTTTTAGATATTTTTTTAATTCTATAATAGTATCAGTATAATGAGGGAGATCATATTTTATTATATGGGTATTTTTAATTTGATTTACTTTTTTGAATTTTTCAACGACTGAATAATCACAATTATGAAATGAAAAGATATTAACATCACAAAGATTTTTTAATTCTATTAACTTCCTATCTTTAGATGCAATATCATACAATTCAGTGCGTTCATTACCGTAAGTTTGTGTAAAAGATACTAACATATATCTATATAATAAAATTATTTGGTTTCGTTTTGTTGTAAATCAGCATCATTCATAGAGCCAAGTTCTTTTCTTCTCTTAATAACCATTCTTCTTTGAGATGGTGATAATCTTTCGATTTCCTTTTTACTTAAATATCTTTTTTCTTCTTTGGCTCTTTCTTTTTCTATATCTTCTCTGATAGATTCGTTTAAGAAATCATCATATTTAGTTATCATCATAATTTTCTATTTTTTTAAAAGTTACTTCTTCTGAATAATAACCATTAGATGAACCATACCATCTAATATCTACGTATCCATTAATCGTAGCAAATTTATAAAATGTCCATGTAGTATGTTCATCTCCCATTGGATCAGGCATCGGTGTAGTTACTTCTTCTGCTGTTAATAGAGGCACTCCTACAAGATCATCTACATCGCCATTTACATCTTCTATTGAAACAGCTTCGCAACAATCTTGTTCGTGGTACATATTCCATACGTCACCATCTTCAAATTTAAAGATTATTCTGTCATCACCTGTTGCATTTGGTTGCTCAGAAACAATTACTTCTGATAGAACTTTACCTATAATTTCTTCGTAGACACGTACTACACCACTTTTCATATATCTATCCATTGTTTGTTGAATTTCTTCTTTGGATTTTGGTGTCATCTTATCTCTAAGTGATTCTTTTATATAATCATTAAATTTAATTATCATTATTAATTTATTATTTTATGAATATGGTTCAAAAGAATATTTCCCCCTTGAAACATTAAACACCTCTACGCCCAACGTTTTTTTTAAAAAATCTATTACAGCTTCATCTCCACCATTTTTAAAAGTTCTTATTGCTATTTTTTTCATGATTTTTGCAGCTCCTTCATCAAACCCACTTATTTTATAAAGTTGATCTACATTCTGTAACCCAAAAGACCCATCATTGATCCCCTCGTTTATAAAAATGTTATATTTAGTTATCATTTTTTTTAAATTCTTTTCCTAATCTTTCGATTTCTGCTTCACACACATCTTGTAATTCACCCATATCTCTATCAGCTTTATTATGTTGGCATACATATTCACCAAATTCATCTTCATCTATATCAGGGTTTTCTGCTAAATATGTTGCAATATACCCACATCCAAAATCACAGAAATCTTCATGTGATTCTGTAATTGGTTTTATTCCTTCGGTTTCAAACATCCATGCTTTGATATTAAAATTATTACATTCATATTTATCTTTGTATTTGTTCAGTAAATGATTATAATCACTTATAATATTTAATAAAACATCATAATTTTCTGGGTCTATTTTAATTAGTTTTTCTGACCAAATTCTTATTTCATCAGCTTTCCTATTACCTTCTACGAAATAAAAAATAGAATTAAATAAGAATGATAATGCACTTTTTGTAAAATTACCTTTTCTTATTTCAGATAGAATACCTTGAATTCTTGCATAAGCAGCTCTAAGTAGATTAGGTTCATTATCCATATTATTTAAGACATGATCTAAGAAGTCACCAAATTCTTGTGAATCATTAATTGTTAATTTGTGATTTCTTCTTTCATTTACAAATTCTGTGTAATTTTTCATATTATTATATATTTTTTATTCATAACTGCTTCTTTCATCAGCTAGATAATCTTCCATTGTTTCTTTTCTTTCTTCGGGTGTTGCTTCATCCCACCATTCTTCGGCAGTATCATATCCTTCATCAGCACCATATCCAGAAAAGAACATTCCGCAGTTATCACCAGTTTTAATACCCATCATATGTTGTAAACTATACATAGCACTATTAAGATCATCATCATGTATAATTTCATCTATTTGATCCTGTGTCATAGGTTTTGATATTTTGTTTCTAATCGTTGTGCGATCTACACCGTGTCCTACCATATTTAATAATAATTGATATCTATCTTCTATTGATGATTCTTTCCATTTTTTAGGTGGTTCATCTCTCCACGAAAAAGAATCTTCAAAATCAATATCAAGAGCATCTTCCATTTCTAAGGTTTTTTTAAGTTTTGAAAGAACAGATTTTAAATCATCATCGTTGACCAATTCAGATACTTCTTTTGGTATTGATGTGTGTGGTAATTTATATATTTTTATTTTTTCAATTTTATCCACGATACCTAAACCATCTAACCCCTTTTCTATTTCTTCTTGTGATGGTAGATATTTATCGCCTATATTATATCGCCTAATTTTATTTATACGATCAAAAACACTTAATTTATCTAAACTTTTTTTAACATCATCTTCAGATACACCCGTCATTTTATCTTTTAATGATTCATTTAAGAAATCGTTGTATTTAGTTATCATAATTCTCTATATCTATTTTTTGTCACCTTATAATACTTTATATTAATATTCTTACCTTGTAAATTTTCCTTTATCTTTTTAAGTATCTTAATGTTATCATCGTAATAATGCACTTCATCATAATTTAATGTTTGGTATAGTTCTAATAATTTATTAGACTTATATTCATAAGTGTAAGCAAATGAATTGTTTGGGTACATAAATAGACCCAAGTTTGGTTTCTCAATACCTAAATTTTCTAATGCTTTTACTGTTTGGTTTCTTAATCTTTCACTTCTAGCAGTTATAATACATTTATCTTCTGATTTATTATACAAATCAACAATTTCGTCATATGTTCCAATTGGCATACTTTCATCAGTCATCAAGAAAGCATTAGGTTGAATAATATATATTCTTTCTTTCTTCCTAACCCACGAAGAACCTTTTGGTACTTTATACATATTGTGTGGATCATCAAAATAAATTCTACCATTTTCATATTTTAGTTTATCTAAACCAACACCAATATCATCTAACTTATTATGTAGAATTATTTCTGGTGTAAGATATTCCCTTAATAACATTGGTTTTACATGTTCTTCAAATCTTTTACTATATGTTAAAGTATCATCCATATCAAATGCATATAATACTTTATTTTCTTTTGATTCATAAACAAATTTCTTTGGTTTGTATTTAGGAATAACTCTGAACTTTTCATCTAAAATTGGCTTAATTATATCATTAAATTCTGTTTCATAATTATAAAAATATACGGCAGCTTGATTTAATAATGATTTTAAATTTGACTTATTTATATATTTACAAGTATAACTATAATTATCTTTTTTTGGATTAGGGAAATGTATATCTCTCTTTATTTCAAATCCATGAATTATATTAATATTTGGTCCAAACTCCCAACTCTCAATTCTATCTAATGGACCACTAGATTGTGAATGGAATTTTAATTTCCAAACATATTTTATATAATTGTTTAAATTTTTAGCACTTTCCTCACTATTAACCATTATAAAAATATGATTTTGTTTTATATGATTTTCTAAATCATTATATCTTTTATTAGATTCTAATAATAAATCATTCTTAGATTCATAAACAAATTTCTTTGGTTGATATGTTGGTCTTGATTTAAAAAGTGAATTTACTTCACTTTTATCTTTACTGTAATTATGAGTATCAACTTCCTTACCTGATGCTCCTGCTGTGAAAATTTTATCATTATCGTTAAAATCATAAAATGTTAAATTAATATATCTATTATCTCTGATTAAATATTTAGCACCACTTTTATATGTCCACCCGTTATCGTGTAAAAAATTTTCAAATTCAACACAGTCAGCTCGATTATCGCATTTTATAGTTAAATTTTTATCTTTTAATGATTCATAAATAAATTTTCTTGGTTCATAAGTTGGTATTTTATCATAACCATATAATAGTATATTTTTAATTTTGTTCCAATCAGATAATTCTAAAATATCATCATTAATATTTGGATCATCATAGATATGTTCTTTGATTTTTTCATCTGATGGCTCTGCACACAAATACACCAGGCTTAATTTATTAATATTATTTATATAATTTGGATTTATAAAAACATAATTTGGGAAATTGCTAATTCTTAACGGATTACTACTTTCATGTATTATACTTAATTGGTTAATTTTATCTTCTAATTCTCTTAATTCTTCTTCATTATTCACTTTGACAATTAAATAAGTATATGGATATTCTTGGTATTTCGTGTTCGATTCATATATAAATTTCTTTGGCTCATAATCAGGCATTAAATTATATAATCTATTTATTAAATTTTTTTCTTCCGGGTAATAGATTAAATCATCATGAATATTACTACTTCTAAAAATATCATTACTCACAGATATAAAACCATATTCGGGTTCGGGGGAATTATAGAAAATAAAGAAAAGTAATACATCGCTTTTATTAAAATCAAATTTTTCTAAGAATGATTCTGTTAAACCGTCACTTAATTTTTTAAAACCAACTTTATTTTTTATTATGTTATTTAATTTAAGAGCAGATTTGTTATCTAATGGTTTAATAAATATACTTTCCTTTTTTTCTATTGCGTCTAATATATTATCATATTTTGATTCATATATAAATTTTTTTGGTTGATAGGTAGGAGTAAGTGATAATCCGTTGGCTTTATAAATAATATCTTTATCTTTTATCCAATCAAAAAATAAGTAGCTATATTCGTTGGTTAAATAATTTTTATATGATTGTCTATATCCAATTTCCTTTCTATTAGTCATAACCTCAATACATACTATATCACTTGGGTTTTTATAACTATAATTACCCGGAAAACGATCTTGGTATCGTCCATATCCCAATTGTTTAAAAAATAGTTTCTCGACTTCAAGAGCATCTTCTTTACTACCTACAACTATGAAATAATGTTCATGGTTAGATATTCTTTCTTCGAGTGTACTTAATTTATCAAATGATTCAAATATTAACATATATCAATTAATTTTTAAGAATTTTATCTAAATTTTATATATAAAAAACCCCCAATTAAATTAATTGAGGGTTAGTGAGCAGGGGGCCTTATAACTATTTTTGTTTTTGTTGTTCTTCCCATTCTTCAAAGGATACATTTTCATCTCTATCCGTCCTTTGATAATATTCGTGTTTTGCTTGAGCTCTTGATTTTCCTTGATCTAATCTTTCTTTATCAATCACTTCTTGTTCTGCTTTCAGAGCTGCGGCTTGACGTTTCAAGTCACCTAAATTGGATTTATGTTCATAATCATCAGGAAAGGATGGTTTCATTGATTTAACTACATCAACATCCCTTAATTGATTCTTCATCATAATTCTTGCGTTTTTTGGAACTGGTTCTTCTGGTCTATCAGCGGAGAATGGATTTTCCCAAGATAAACTAATATCCCAAGGAACTTGTGATAGATTAGCAATCATATAATTCTTAAATAAATCTAAATATCTAAGATTATTAATTCTTGTTAAACCTTTATTAGTACCCTGATAATAATATCTTTGTACTCCAATATTACTTATAGTACCAATTCCTTTGTGTCCACCTGCTAAAGTATCTTTATTAGAAAATTCTAATTTTTCTTGAAATCTTTTTAATAAATCTCTTGCGTATTCTTTTAAATCGTTTATTGGTTTTCCTTCTTTAGTTATTGGTAATTTATCTTCTGTATAATCTTCAATATCACCAAAAGAACAGAATTGTAATGTATCTCCATATTGTAATAATACCCACAATACATCCTCTTTTTTAACTCCTTTTAATCTTCCACTATTTATATCTTGTTCTATAATTGAACGAGCCCTAATTGCGTTAGCCCAAGTTCCTGATGGAACATATGCTAAATCACCAATAATTACATACCCGTCTAATTTAATAACATTAGCGGACATTCCTGCAAATTTACTTCTTGATGTTTCTGGATAAGATATTTCTTCGGTAAATTCATCAACCAGTTGTTTTTGGTTTTTAATAATTCCTTTAAATTCAGCAGAACCAGATGTTCTTTTCATCATTTGATCTAATCTCCAGCTCCCATCTTCCATAAAATCCATGAAAATATCTTTTACCTCTCCATCCTTATCTAATATTTGATCATCTAACTTACCGCTATTAAATTGATTCCAAATTGTATATTCATTGGCATCTGGATCATATGATCTAATATCCCTTAAAGTTCTCCAATCTAAATTGTTCATTGGATATAATAACTTAAATAATTTTATTATTTGGTATATAGAAGGTTCAGTTGCGTTATCTACAACTTCTACGAAAGTTCTATAATCACTTCTTTTTAGATATTGGTTAAATACACCTGCTAACATTAGTTTCGGACTTTTGTGTTGTTTGAAATAATTCATATCCCATGTTAAGAGATCAGTCCATTTAACATCAAATTCATCATACTTAGCAGCATCAATCATATTAATAACATCCATCACCATAGAATCAACGGGTAATCCCAATTGATCCATAATTCCTTCATATGCTGATTTTGTTTTAGTTTTTACTGCGTGTTTTCCTTTTAAATCTGCTCCTTCTTGAAATTCTCCATGATGGTCAATATAAACATCAATACCATCGGTTATTTCTGCGAAGTCAACTGCAACATTAATATATTGATCATTTAATTCGACAACATCCCATCCTTCTTGATAATTGATGACACCATAACCAACAATATCAAACCCTTTACTTAATAAATACTTTTTAATTGCAATAGCAGAAAAAATACCATCTAAGTCATCGTGGAAATATAACATTACCTTTTTACCAGGTTTACCGAGGTTATCCCAATAGGTTTCACTATTAGGTAGCCTTGGAGCAGCCATCTCTTCCATTATTATACTGTTTTGGGTATCTCTTTTGTCTGTGACGTATTTCTTATAATTTTCAATCATCTTATTATTTATATAATTGTTTTATAATTTATATTACTTTTTTAATAAAATGTTGAGGTCTTTTTTAATTTGATTGATTAAATCATCATTTGCATTAAGAATAATTGAAAATGAATCATTACCTTTTACTTGAGCTTCACTAACTATATTTGCTAAATCTTTATCATTTTTATAAAAATTAAATAATTGTGATACAAATTGAGTGATTGTAAATTCGCCGTCTTTGTAGTTAACTATGTGAAATTCGTTTTTCTCGGTTAGTTGTCTTGTGAAGTATATTATATCATCTTGATTCGACATAGCATCATTAATATCATCCATCGTAAACTCGTCTGAAAAATGCACTACTTTATAGTCTTTCATATTTCTTGTTTATATATTTTATAGTATATATTAAATAATAAAGATATAAAAAAGAAAACCCACTCAACTAATCGAATGGGTTTTGTTGCAATGGAATTTGACTTATGATAACTCTATTTTAAATCCAAATGGATTTAACATTTTATTTTCTTTTTCTAACCATTTATCTAAGTTTGATCTACCTTGTAACAATTGGTCATAAGGTTCATACATCTTTAATACATCTTTATATTTATATACATTACCACCATTTAAAATAGTATTAGTCTTTGCATCTTCTTCAAATTTTCTAGTTCCTTCTTCTTCTGATTCTACTGTATCAACTATATCGTGACTTAAAAAATCATCGTACCCTGTATAATAAATTAAAAATAAGCTAGCGGGGTCTCCCTCGTAGCTTATTTTTATTGTATCGTATATGGCTTCCTTATTATTGAAGCTCTCAAATAATTGTAGATGCTTCATAATGGTATATTAAATTTCTTGAGCTGGTTGTCCACCTTGTACTTGTGGTTGGCCTTGTGGGATTTCCTGAGCTATTGTTTGAGCTTGAATTTGTCCTTGTGGTTGAACAACTTGTCCTTCTGGTGCTTCTTCAACTTGTACTTCTGGTTCTTGAACTTGTGTTTCAATTTCAGTATCTATTGGCATCTCTTCTTGTGTTTGAACTTGTGGTTGTTGCTCGATGTTAGAAACAATAGATGAAGGAAGGTTTTCAACAGACATGAAAGCAGTTGATACATATTTTGTAATCTCTTCTGCTAATTCTTGCTCTGACCATTTTTTCCTTGGGTCCTCACCTGTTTCAGCTTGTACTTTTTTAACGTAAGCATTAATCAAAGATGTAGGAATCTCTACTCTTGTTCTTACTTTCCAATTATCATCAAATAATTGTGCTCCTTCTACTACTTTTTCAGTAGTTCCTCTTTTAATGTCTTTGAATTCGTTATATTCAGTCAAATTTTTCATATCTAAATGTTTTATTTTTATTTATATATTAAATATTAATTCCCTAATATTCATATTTTTTCCTTATATGATATATATTAAAGTTTTATATCCATTTTTATTTCATAAAAAAGGGGATGAAAATTAATTCACCCCCATTCAAATATAATAATTGATAGTTTACCAACTGTAAATGTTATAATTAATTGATGGACCAACTACTATTGCTGGCCTTAGATTAATTGGATCATACCCAACAGTAGCTGACACAGATAATGAAAATCCTGTGAACCAATGTTTCTTCTTTATTAAATTCTTGATATCCTTATTTGTATTCGGATCAATAAATACACCTGTCATTGATTCAGGTGTGAATCCAGGGTATTTACTTTGAATATAAACATTATATTTACCATCTACTACTTTTTCGCCAAATGTAATATCAATTTGACTTTCTCTAAAATATAATAATGTATTATCATGTTTTAATTTCAATGGATCATTATTTGATACACTTACGAATGTTTTACCTTTAAATATATCATAATTTGTTTCATCCCAATCATATCTAAGTTCCCAAGGTAACATCCAAGTATTTTCATCTATTTGAACCGCTTCACCAATTACTTGATGTAAATACCTTATACTATCATGAAGTAGAGCAGTATCTTGTTGTAGTTTTATTACGGCATGATTTAATGAAATAATATGACCGTCTTGTTGTTTTATTCTCTTGTATAAATCAGAATTTTCTGATTTTAATTCTTTTTCTGATTTAATAAAGATTTCTTTTTCAGCTTGTAATGCACCTGTTTTAGTCTTATACAATCTAATTGTATCATTAGCAGCAGATACATTTTGTTCCAATCTTGCATTATCTATTTTCAAGTCTTTCATGTTACTACATTTACTTAACCCAAACATAAAAAGTAATACAATTATAACAAAATAAAATATCTTACTATTTAATACGACCCAAACTCCTTTTAAGAATTTTTTTAGTTTTTCTTTCATTTTTTGCAAAATTTGTTTATTTTATATATTAAATAATTGATAATTAGTTTATTTTTTATCTAAAATATTTGGCAATTTCGATTATTTTACGTACTTTTGTATAATTATGTTTAACTAATACAGACAATTATGAAAAAATTATTCGGAATTTTGGTGATCATATTCACATTTGTAATGACTTCTTTTAGTCAAAACCGTGTATATGATACGGATTTTTCTATGACAGTTGATAATGTACCAACAGACAATTTCACGGTAACTCACAATTTATCTGATCCGGTTAGTCCTGGTACGATAATCATTCTTTTTAAAGATGCTCTGAATGTAGTTAATTTTCAAATTGAAGATGGTGGTGAAATAGATGCGTTTAAAATCACAGAACATTATAAATATCCAATTAATAAACTTGGGATTAAGATGGTTGAAATTGATATTAATTACTTAAATCCAGGGGTAATTAATATTACATCCACAAGTTTTGATGAAGATAATTATCTTATTACGGTATTTAATGCACAAGATACCTTGAATTCGTGGAATGAAGGTATGGAATTAGGATACTATGCTGGTGTAGAATCAGTTGATACAATGAAATATTATAATATGGGTGTTAATTCAATTGATACTCAATATTTTTATGTCATGGGAGTTAATTCAGTAGTTGTTTCTGATTGTGATACACTTACACCATTTTATAATGGTCAAATGTCTGTTAATACGGATTCTATTGATGTATTTTATAATATTGGGTTTATTGATGGTCAAACAAAATCAGCACAAACAACCACAAGTATTACTAAATCATCGACTACTAATATTGGACTTAATGTTTATCCTAATCCTGTAAATAATGGTGAATATGTAAATATTACTTGTGATTTCTTTTCACACGTTGATGTTTATGATCTGATGGGTAAAAAAGTTATTTCTGATTTGGATACACCATTTGTACCTACTGACGGATTATTAAGTGGTATGTATGTATTCGTAGTGTGGAATATGGATAATAACACCGATATTGCTAAAGTATTAGTAAAATAATTAATAAAATATTTGGCAAATTCAAATATTATTCGTAAATTTGCCATTCAATTAAATATAGACGTAGTATTAATTAAAACTTTTGATTATGAAAAAATTTATGACACTTTTAACAGTATTGTTTCTGTCTTTGTCGATGACATTTGCACAGGACTATATAGTAGATGGAGTAGAATTCCAACTATTTGATGTTGCTAATGGAATCGGTAATCACGATTTATCAGTAGCTCATAACCCCACCGCAAACACTTTTGTAGTATCTTTCGATTATCCGGTTGACATTACTTCGGTTATTTATAATGGTGTTATTGAAGTTACAACTTTAACAGAAAATACCATCGGTAGTACCGAAGGTGCATATTCTTTGGTTTTTCTTTATGGTGGTATTGGATATGTAAATGGTAGGGTTGATATTAATTACGGGTATTTTACTGTACCTGAATTTACCATAGAAGATGTAGAAAACGCTTTTAATGATGGTGAATCATCTGTTAATGTTGATTCTATATTCGAAGTTGGTGAAAGTGTTGGATATATATCAGGTAAGATTGATGGTGTTGCTTCGATTGATACAATTGTAATTTTTAATAATGGTTATAATTTTGGTATAGTTGAAGGTGAAAACGGTAAGGATGTAGCTGTAGAAAACGCATACGATGCTGGTTATACAGACGGCGAAAATGCTACCGGAACAGGTATTTATGATAACATTGCTGTCACAGGTCTGAATGTATTTCCTAATCCAGCTAATACTTCACAAACTATTACTGTTGAATGTGATAATTTCAATAATGTAAAAGTTCTTTCACTTACTGGACAGGTAATTTATTCACCATCTCTAAATACATTCTCTGTAAATGAATTCAACGGTGTTGCTGGGATGTATATTCTCCAAGTAGAAGATAACGATTTCAACGTTACTGTTACAAGACTGATCGTACAGTAATAACTATATAAAACAAAAAAGGGTGTTCAATTTGGACACCCTTTTTTGTTTTAATATCTTCTCCTTCTCGGAAATCTTCTCTTTATTGTTTTTTTCTTAAATGTACCAAATTCATTATAAGGTTTAAATGGTTTTCCAACTTTAAATTTAGGATTTATATATGTAGTAATATCACCTGTGTAGAATGTACCATTTACCCATTCATCTCCAGAAAATGTACCATAATAAAATTTACCATCATGCCATATATAATTACCCGCTCCGAAATTATATCCAAATGTTCCGCTGTTAAATGAACCGTTGTACCAATTTACAATTGATAACGAAGAATTATAACCAATAGTAGAATCATTAACAATACCATCGTGGAATTCTATTTTTACAACTTCTACATTATTCATTGTTCCGTTATACCATATACCTTCTTTCCATCCTCTTACATCATTTAAATATGGTGACATGTCTATAAAAACCCCATAATAAACTGAACCATCTTCCCAAAATGAATTCTTCATTATCCCATTATAAAATTTACCATCACGCCATATGGAATTTTCAAATTCACCATTATACCAATTACCATATATCCATTCTGAATTACCCGCTAATTTACCATTATAAAAATCACCGGTTGTCCATGTACACCCAGATATAGTTCCGTCATTAAATACACCATCTAACCAGCTCATATTAGTAATAATACCATTATTAAAAATACCATTATCCCATAATGCGGGAGTTCCAGTAGAGTATATAGCTCCATTATTAAATGTACCATTATTCCATCTTGTGTCTATTATAACACCATTATTAAATATACCATTTTCCCATATTGAATTATAAATAATACCGTCATTAAATATTCCATCGCTCCATGTAGTTCCTGATAATGCACCATCCTCAAATTCTCCATTATTCCAAGATAATCCAGCAAATACACCATCTCTAAATCTTCCATTTAACCAAGTTGATGCTGGGGGAAAGATACCATCTTCCCATGTTCCATTCTCCCATGTAAGGGGTTTAAAGGGGTTATTTGCAGTATCCCCTGTGTAACTACTACTCCACTTGCCATTTAACCATACAACGTTACTAGATTCAAATTCACTATCTACTAATCTACCACCATTAACAATATATGATTCTCCTACAAAACAATTGTATAATTCACCACCTGTTATTTCATTAGAATTTCCTTCTATATTACAATTATTAAATACACCAGCACTTATATTACATTCATTTAGTTGAAATATATTATCTGATAAATTAATAATACTTAATCCGATTCCATAATTATTATATGTGTAAAATGATTCTACTTCACCATTAGAATTTATAATAGTTTTTAAAATTAATTTTGAATCATCTGATTTAGAATTAAAATCTATATTATTAATAGCGCCAATTGTATCAAAAAGAATACCCTGTTTCCATTCAATATTCGATTTGCTTAGTGGTTGTGTTGATGTGTCTTTAATAAGACACCCATTTATAATTCCTCTATTTATTTCCGAATTGGTTACATATACTCTCCCAATAAAACAAGTTTCTGGTGTTAAACCACTATTTTTTAATATAAAAGTATCATAAATTATATTCAACACAATTCTATTCCCATCTTTTTGTAATAATTCATAACCTATGGTAGAATCAGTACACCCAGTATTGACTAAACTATCTAAAATAAGATATTCTGTAATACCTGTATTATTAACTGCTATGTACAATTTATCACCAACTTCAAAGTCACCATCAAATTCGGTATAAAATGTTACACGATTGTCGGTGTTTTCTATAATTGGTAGTAATTTTACTGAACTTTTATTAAAGTTGTTCATTTATATAATATAATTTTTGGACTTTTGTATTCAATTATTATATATTAAAATGCTATATCCAATATGAGATTGGAAAGATAAGTTAATATTAACAAAAAATAAAAAAAAAATTATGAAAAAATTATTTACTATTGTATTTTTAATCTGTGCCTTTATTTCAACAAATAAAGCACAAGTTATTTATGGTCCTGCAGCTGAACCACCAGAAGGAGTTTTTGTGGAAGATGACGGAAACCTACACGATTCCGATATCGGTAGAGCAGCAGGAGAGAATATTACATTTTCTGATGTTACATTTG
>Ga0307377_10002667_pt1 | contig 20835 bp, 25 predicted proteins | sample TR3MG_FD_202535 | JGI IMG/M metagenome (GOLD analysis project Ga0307377, IMG submission 202535) | Soil microbial communities from Risofladan, Vaasa, Finland - TR-3 | ecosystem: Environmental > Terrestrial > Soil > Coastal area > Acid sulfate soil | place: Finland: Risofladan, Vaasa | collected...
TAAAAATGAATTTTTTATTATGTATTGGAAGTGCTTGGAATACTTTGTACCAAATGAAGAAAAACGTGCAGAATTAATGGATGCTATATTCAATATAATTGAAGATAGATTTCAGGATGGGTTAAGAGTAGGAGCAAGATCATATAGAGAAAAAATCGACAAAGATTCAAGAGAAATTTATATGAACATAGATTTAGAACTTAGAAAATTAAATGTACTACTTAATAAATAAATTTTAATATCCAGTTTCTAATAACAGTCTACCCCATATATTTGTAGATGTGCATACATAAATATATGATGCATCAAAAGTTATTTCCCCCATAATACCTTCGTCACTACTTGTCTTTGTACTTAAATCTATTTTAGACTGAAACATTGAATTTAATTGAGTTACTGTTGCATAATCTCCTATTGAAGTATTAAGTGCATAAGTTAATTGATTTATAATATATAATGAAGTATCTATTATATCAGTATATGTTTTAGAAACTGGTATAAAACTTATAAAAGAATCATCAGACTCATTTCTTATAAAAATTGAATTAGCCGGAATTACTAAATTTGATGATATGTCGCCAAAGTTTGCCATACTTAATATATATTGGAATTATATAAAATTGAATTAGTTATATGAGTTTTAAAAGGTTCTTCTAATACCATATCACCTCTTATTTGTGTCGGAAATTCACCTGTTACCGTTATGCCTGATATCTCTAATTCCTGATAACCGTCCTTTGATACTTTTAAAGTAAAAGGTTGATAAACAGTTTGTTCATCTAAAAGAAGAGCACCAGCAGTCTGAACAACGTGTTTAACGTAATTAGTTATTCTTTCCCATTCACCAGATAAAACTTGTGTTGCCACTACATTCAATGAACTATCATATAATGTTGCGGTTCCTCCGTCTCCATCTACTATATTGATCTTAAATGTATTTTGATAATAAATTGTATTAGTACCTGTTCCGGCAGTATTTATTGTATATTTTGTATAATCAATTCTACAATTTCTAATAGCAATAGTTGGTGTATGGCCATAATAAGGATTTATATAAACATCATATGTTGGGTTGTTAAATATCATATTCTGTAATGTCGTTGAATAAACATAAGCATTAAAACGAATATTATTTACCCATATATTACTTAATGAATTTCCACTCCCATGAAAAGTCATATGAGTATTTTCACCATAATTAGTTAAATACATATAATTAACCGTAGAATTAGCAAAAATAAGAGTAATAAAATGCTCAGCCCAAAAATTTGTATATGTCCCACTCTCTAAAAGAATATATCCGCAGTTTACTAATTTTATCCTATCAACTGTTCCTCGAAGCATAACATCACACCTATACATAAAAACAATAGTTGTTCCTCCTCCTTGTTGCCAGGCTGAGCCGGCTGAGTAATAAGCAGAAGCTATATAATTAGCTCCGACATTAATATAAAAAGCATCTGAATTAGTCGTTGTATTTATGTAAATTACTTCGTTTATTGTTTTAAAATATGTAGCAGCTCCTGACACCCAAATTGAATAAGGAATATAAAAAAGATATGCAGACTGTGTGCAACCTGCTCCTATTGTATCAACTACATCAACCATCCTATAAGGATTAGAAAAGCTTGCTCCTCTTGTACCATCTGATGCATTATACTGTATAGTAATTCTTGAACCTGCTAATGTTATTCCTGCACAAACCATATTATTTTATTGATATTTGTTCTTCTAATGATGCAATTAATTCTGAAATTTGATAATAAGGATGTGAGTATTTTCCGAATTCGATAAGTTCTTTATCTGAAGGTTTTGGAAATAGTTTCAAATCATTTTTATATGTGTTTAATTGCTCTTCTAAAGTAGGTTTTTTAAGAACTTTTACATATTCAAATCCTTCTTCAGGTTCTGGTAGTGTTATATTTGCCATATTTTTTATTTATTTTAAGCTTTATTTTTATCTTCAAAATTTACACCAATAGATTTAACCCATTTCTTTATCTGATACAGCATACCTATTCCCATATCATCTATAGGATCTGAATCTTCAGTAAATTTCTCAGTAAGAACATCACTTTTAACTATTTCAAAATGATCAAAAAATTGTTCAGAAGTTAAAGATAAAATTTCATCTCCACTAAATTCTATATCAACTTCTTTAAAATATTTTTGTGGATTATTATCATATGTAGATAAATTAAAAATACGATCGTTTCCATCTTTGTATATTTGTTTTATTACGCTATACATCCCGGGCTCAATAAAAAAATTAAATTGAGTGTTTTTAATTCTTGGTTTTATACGTTTTTTGCACTTAATAATATCTAATGGTTTGAGTTTATAAAACACACCAATACTCATATCAGCTATTGGATCGCCTTCTTCTGTGAATTTTTCAAATACGAGCTGAGCTCTCATTTAAAGATGATAATTTTATTTATATATTTAAAAATAATTCTTCAAAATTTTTTTATATCAAATCTTTTTGTTATATTTGTACTATAAAAGATAAAATGGCATACGCGGATAACGAAGATAAGATAAGAGGAATTAAAAGAGAACCTTTTGTAGCTCGCCGAATCAAAGAACAACTTGTAAAAAAAGGACTTAATGTTATCATGATTCAGTCGTCTCTATTAGAAGATATGAGAAAAAAGTATGATTATAGATACAAATGTCCTGTAAATCAATTCTTTGATAAAAATAAAAAAGTACAAGAAATAAAAGTAGACATCAAGTGTGGAAAGGCATTTACACTGTTTGATGAAACGGGAAGAAATACATTGGAGAATTCAGAGTCTACGTTTATCGTGTTCGAGTTATATGAAGGAAGTCGTTTACTTTGGATAAATACGGGGAAATTCAAAGATTGTTTAGATAAGAATGGATATGGAGATCTGTTAAAAAATTCTAAGTACAATAACAGTAAGTACTTTTTTATAGAGAATTATATAAGAAGATATGAATATTTCTTAGGAAAATATGTGAAATATATAAATTAAATATAGATCTGTTAAATTTTTGTTAAAAAATGTTCCGAAATATTTTTTTGTTTCGGAATTTTTTGTTATATTTACTTTAGAATTAAAAGATTATGGTTAACCAGATCATACTTTTATTTTTATAATTAAATAATATAACAAATGAAAACTTTTTCAAAGAAGACTGCTAATGCAGAGATCAGAAAAACAAATGAAAATGGATTTTATCCATCCAACTGTGGTTGTGGGAAAACAAAAATTGACCTCAACTATCATCTTAAAGGTTTACTCGTAAGTCTTAATGCCTCTAATAGTGATGCAACTGTTCATAAAATTTTCAGACAGCACGTTAACTCTATTTTTGGGTATTTGGAACAAATTGAAGGTTACCACTTTGGGGTATCAGAAAGATATATTTTTTTAAAACCATTAAAAGATACTCTTGAGCATAAAATTCCAATGAAAATTATGAGAAAAATGATGATAGAACAGAATTTTTCTGAAAACGATCTCGACGCCGTATTGAACTTTGTAAGAGAACATTATTGTTCTTGTCTTTTAACTAAAGAAGAAGATAGCTTTCTTAGCGCCAAAAAAATTAGACAATGTAACGGCCCAGATGGAATGGATAGATATGAATACGCTGGAATACGATTGAGTGTTAACCCAGGTAAATAATCGTTATATATTAATTAAACGAAAGGAACTATTAAGTTCCTTTCGTTGTGTGATTTTTATTGAATTTTATAAAACTTTTTGCCATCTTAATTGTATAATATACATAAAAATAACAATATTTACATGGAAAATTACGAAATAAAAGAGTCTTATGTTTCACGTGGAGAAGAAAAATTTTTATCTCAGCAATTTGAAGACCCTAAACAGAAATATGACCCTTATCATGTACGTGCTCAAAAACTTACATATCGTTATGCTTATGAGGTTTTAGCTAAAAAAGATTATAAGAATATCGTAGATATGGGCACTGGATCAGGTATTCTATTAATGAGATTTTTTAAACAAGATATTTTTAATACAGTAGGATATGATTTGCCTGATAACATTGCGTGGCTTAAAGAAAAATATCCAAACAGAAAATGGGAATTATCAGATTTTAGCGTAATTCCCATAGAAAAATTTGAAATGGCAATTTGTGCAGATGTTATTGAGCATATTTTAGAACCCAATGCAATGATGGAATGGTTTTTAAAAGTAGGTGTCAAAGATTTGATAATTTCAACACCGTCTCGAGATAATTTAAATTCAAAACAAAATCCTTTAAATGGACCACCACATAATAAATATCATATTCGAGAATGGAATTATGGAGAATTTGAAAAATATATTGGAAGATATTTTTTAATTGAAAATCATTATGAAAAAGGCATTCATCAAGTAATACACGCAATTAAAAAAGATTCTACTTCTATTAATAAATTATTTGTAAAAAATATTAAGCCATTATTTTAATTAACATTTTAAAAAGTTCATTAAAATTTTTATTTGTCAGAAATTATTGTTATATTTACTCTATATTTAATTTAATTTAAATGAAACATTATCCCCGCATAATTCAAGAAAAAGCAATTAGCCATTTTTTAAAGCTTTGCAAAGATGGCAAACATGTACAAAATACACAAAATGAATTACTTAAACTTACACGTGAACATCTTCGTGACATTGGATCTGACAATCTCCCCAATCTTTCTACGCTTCGACGCTGGTTAGGCTTACTTATTTAAAAATGAAACAGTTGTAACTTTAACAAAAATTTAACAAAATTCGAATTTTCCTTTCAGAAAAAATGATTATTTTAAAAATAATCCAGAATGTTTTTGGGTTTTAAATAAAAATCAATATGAAACTAGAAAAAATCTCATCCCTTTTAGGGATCGCACATTCGTCGAAAGTGCTAAGCACTTTCGACGAAGCCCAACTTTTTAGAATCCTAAAGGATTCATTTGGTGAACCTTATGTGAATAGGTTCAGCTTTTCGTGGCGATTAAATGATCTAACTGTTTATCTAAGAGACCTTTCAGCACATGACGGACGACGCCAGCTTCGAATAAAGTCCCGAGTCCCGGGACTCGGACGTCCAGGTGCTACGATGATCGAAACGCTTAAGAGCTTCGCCAAAAATCCTTCAGAATTTCGAATAATGAAGATGTTCTGTGCCAAAGAAACTCATCCTGAAGCAGTTAAGCGCATTTTCGAAACCAATGACGTTCCTTTACTCAAAAAGATCATTACCAATAACTTAGTTGATTATGAAGCTTTCGGGCTTCATAAAACTGAAATGCTGGATTCTCTTCTTTATGAGGCAGTTTCATATGGGAATCCCAAAGTCGTTGAGTATCTTCTCTCTGCTGGAGCTAATATACGAGGCATCGATGACGCTGGGCTCCTGGAAATGGCTACAGATTCTCCAGAAATCTTACGTTTGTTGGAATCATCATTGGCAAAAATTTGATCGTTCCTTTAGGAACAACTAAAGGGAGCAATGATTGCTCCCTTTTCTTTTAAAAAAGTTATATAACCTAAAACTTATATTCATGAATCCTAAAGCAAAATCACTTTTCTAATGCAATCATCTGATCTTACGAAAGGAGAATTTCTTCAAGAATGTCTTAAATTTCTTGATTATTTTCAGAAAGATTATTCTGGAGACACTATCTGTCTTAATAGTGGAGATTTATCATGTGTTATGAATTCGAATTCACCATTTTACGAATTGTTCGGGGGATATTCTATTTGGTCAGTATGTGAATTTGTTGCTAAAGAACTTAATAAAAAAATTATTTGGGAAAATGAAGACTATTAATTTATTTGAATCTTATTTTATCTGCATATAAAAATTAATGAAGTACAAAACCATATATCTAGATCCGCCTTGGAATCTCTCAGGCGCAGGCAAGATCAAGCGAGGTGCAGACAAATACTATCCCCTCATGAAAACAGAGGACATCTTCGCTATGAAATCCTTCATTGATGAACTCTCTGATGATCATTGTCATATGTATATGTGGGTCACTAACAACTTCTTAAAAACTGGTCTTCAACTTCTTGAACACTGGAACTTCACCTATATCACTAACATAGTATGGGTAAAGAATTCATTCGGAACAGGACAGTATTTTCGAGGTCAACACGAGATTCTTCTATTCGCGCGTAAAGGAAATCCTCTGCCATTCAAACATAAAAAGAATATACCCTCGGTAGTATTCTCTGAAAAAGGTAGACACTCACAAAAGCCCAAGCAGTTTTATTCTATCATAGAAAAAGTAAGCTATGCCCCTTACATCGAACTCTTTGCTAGAAATAAACGAGATGGATGGGACAACTGGGGAAATGATCAAAAGTTAAGTGAACAAAGTAAGTCTCTATTTTAAATATTAATATATAAAATAAAGATTTATTAATGCGTGCAAATTTTATATTCGAAAAATTTACAGAAGATTCAGATCCAATTCATGATATGGGCATTGGTACTATTGAAGCTAAAATGGATATTAAATATCTTAAAAAATTATCAATTCCAGAACTTCGAGAACTTTATAAAAGAGTTCATAATCAAGAAAAAGCGCAAATAAGAATTGATGGATATATGTTTGATACTCTTTCTAGATATATGAAAATATACTTTAGCAATCTTGTCGCAAAAGCTTTAAACTACAATTTAAATATTGAAAAACGAAATGAAGTTAGAAAACAAGCCTTTAAACCTGGAGATGCTGTTAAATGCAAAATAAAAGAAAAATGGCATATAGGTTATGTGCAATTTAGTAAAAGAGGAATAGTAAAAACAGATAATTATGGACGCATAGCTGCTAAGACATTAAAAGGAATTCTAAAAATTCCTCTTAAATACGCAGTGCCATTAACTCCTAAAGAACAAAAAATATTTGACAAAGAATTTTTTAATAATAAAAAAGAAAAATTAATACGATCAATGAACATATATAAAGACTGGAGCCCTAGTCAATATAAAATATACAAAGAAGAATATGATGAACTTATGAGAACCAAAAAAGTGATCACATAAGACCATATAATTTCATGAAACATAAAAAACCATTTATATTTTAGTTTTCATTATAACTTCTTAGCAAGCAAAATCAAACGAATTATGAGTAATTGTTAAATTTTTGTTAAAGTTTTGTTAAAAGTTATATAAAATTTTTTTATATCACATTTTTTTATTATATTTGCTATATAACTTAAAAAAAATATTAAAATGAAAACAATTATGAAAAGTTTTTTGATCATGGTTTTGATAGTTTTATCATATTCCTGTGAAGAAACAGAACCATTGTCATGTATTGTAGAAGTAAAGGATTGTTCTGGTTACAACAAATCTGACGGACAAATATTTGTTCAGGCTTATGGAGGTATGGGGCCTTATGTATTTACTCTTTCTTCTAAAAGAAATGATAGAAGTGGTATAAGCAATAAAACAACTAATACAACTGGAGTATTTGAATCATTAAATGCTGATGATTATGAAATTACTGTAGAAGATATAGAATTAAATAAATTTGTTGCTAATGTTACAGTATCTCAGCCAAACGAACCATTATCATGTATTGTAGAAGTAACAGATTGTTCTGAGTACAACAGATCTGACGGACAAATATTTGTTCAGGCTTATGGAGGTATAGGACCTTATGAATTTACTCTTTCGTCTGAAAAAGAAGATAATAAAGATATTATTAGTAATAAAACAACTAGTATTTCTGTATTATTTACAGGATTAAAATCAGGTAATTATGAAGTTACTGTAGAAGATATAGAATTAAATAAATTTGTTGCCAATGTTACAGTATCTAAACCACAAATACCTGAAAACGGATTATTAACAACATACGCGTTTGAATCTAACAACGAAGTAAATGCCGCATATGCGTTATTTCCGATTTTTCCCTCTGTTGAGTCAGAGGGAAAAATCGGAAATTGCCTTGTATTAGATGGAGAGCATAAATTCGTATCTAATTCAACAACATTTCAATCAGTTTTTGATTTAAATAACAAATATAGTGTTAGCTTATGGTTTAAAACTGAAAAAACTGATATTCAGCCCCCTATATATCATGAAACCACTAATCATGGAATGCTTTTCTCTTGTGACGGAGATAATTTCTTTCCATTTAAAAGAATGTGGATATTTCTTACTGAAAACGGATCTATACATTTCGAAAGATATCATGGAGCTACAATGCATGATACTACAGATCTATCATTGGGATATCAATCATGGGGAAGTTATGGATTCGCATCTCAAACAAATAATTTAAATGATGGAGAATGGCATTTCGTTACAGTAATATATGATGGAAGTTTCTTAAATATTGTTATAGATAATAAATATTGGGAACGTTTTGCTGGACCAGCTAATGCAACAAGAATTATAGGTTCACATGCAAGTGTTAGAGCAGGAGGAACTACACAGGTTACACTTGGTGGTAATGCACAAGATAATATTAAAAAGTTCAAAGGATCAATAGATCAATTAAGAGTCTATAATATAGATTTAAATGCTCTTGAAGTTGATATGTTATATAATGAAAAATAGTAAAGATGTGATACTAAGACAAAGGGCCTCAAAGAGCCCTTTTGTCGTGCGATAAGAGTCTTTTAACAAAAAATTAACAACCAACTGTATTTTATATTCTAAAATTTAATTATATTTATATATGAAAGCTAATATAATAATATGTTGCAATCAGATTGATTGCGTATACAACAGTGGTAGATGGGTTTATCAGAGTCCCACACACAATAATAGTTCAATGTATAACAACGTATGTCTGCATCCAAAACCAGATATATATGATAAAAATGAAAGTACAAATAGTACTATATCTGATAGAGATGCATATCGACTCAGATGTGAAAGTAAAAAAACTCCAGTAAAAAAATAATTAATTATGAGATTCTATGTAACAAGTTTTGATTCACGCGTTGTTAATCTTGACGATCGCGATTTATATAATAATCTTCCAGATAATGTAAGAGAACTAGATGACATGATGTTCAAAGAAATTGGAAGCGCATTATGTTATATGAATAATTTTTATCCTGATGTTTTTCATACTAAAAAGACATACAAGATTAATCCTTACACAAACAAAAGAGAACTTGACGGCGGTTATGCGCAAAGATTACGTGTGTTAAAATTAATTGAACATTTCTGTGTTGAAAGAAAAAATCATTATAATGATGTACTTTGGCTTCAGGAACAATTATACTTATTTATGGATGAAACTGAAAATATGTGTTAGTGTAGTTATTTATTCAGCCTTTGATATAAAATTAAATTTTAATTTAGATAAATTTTCGTAATCTTCTCCAGTATATAACATATCTTCATCTTCTTCTTCATAGTACCAATTGACAGATACATGAAATCCTCTTTTTTCAGTTTCTTTGGCTATGTATAAAAATTCCATTAATAGTTTAGACGCGGTTGTATTAAAATATTCAAGATCTATACTTATTCTTAGATTCATAGGTTTTTTTTCTAAACAATCTTTAAAATAAGGCAGAAAATCAGAAAAATAATCTTCTACTTCAGTAGATATTGCGCGTCCTTTAATGGAAACTGTTCCTTCTATTTCTTCGTAAATGATTTTTGGAAGTGTATTTGCTTGATTGCCTGGTAGTATCATATTAGTATTTTTATTTTAATTAAAATGTGTAATACACATCACGTATATTACTTAGGTCTACATCACATATTTTAACAAACTTTTCACTAAGACTTTCTTTAACGACTTTGTTCTTTTTTTCTTTAGCGATATGATCTTTAAGAATCTTGACTATTTCAGTATGTCCATTGTAACTTGCCGTCTGTAAAGCAAAATCATTCTCTGCATGCACATCTGCTCCAGCATCTAATAAGATTTTGACTATTTCAGTATGTCCTTCATAACACGCCCACTGTAAAGCAGCATCATCATCTGCATGCACATCTGCTCCAGCATCTAATAGATACTTAACAAATTCAGTTTTTCCGTGTCTAGCACAAATCCATAAAAGATCTTCTTCAATATAGTTATATCTAGTTTTAATCCATTTCTTTATCTGGTGCTTCATACCGATGCCCATTTGTTTAATTGGGTCTCCTTCTTCAGTAAATTTCTCATTTAAAGATTCATTTATCGTTTTATAATTTATAACAATACGATCTTCCATACTAAATGTCTTTTCATATTTTTCTTTAAAATCAATATTCCAAAAAATATGATCATCAGTCGTACCATATGTTATAGAATCTTTAAGATTAAAAAATTCATCTAATTTCGCACGTTCAAATTCATCAATAAGCCATTCTTGCACAGCCTTAATAGCAAATGGATAGTTTGTTATAATATCTGCTACAAATGCATCAAAACGTATTTCGCTTATTCGAAAGCCGTTTCCTCCATTTTCTTCATCATATTGAGCATTATAAAACATATTCTTGGCTCTATCAATTATTACTTTTTTAGCGCCAATTCCCATATCTCGAATAGGATCGCTTTCTTCCTCAAACTTTTCATTAATATGTTCTCTTATAAGTTTCATCAAATAATGTTACTTTTTAAACAAATCTTTATATTTCGAACGATAGTCTATTTCCCCGATCATCCATATTATAAACCACAGGATTAACATTCCTAAGAATATAAGTGATGGCACTGCCGGATTCTTACCAAGGATTTTTAATATTGCTCCACAAGCAAATGGTATTAAAAATGCAACAAATAAAAACCACTTATAAGATTGAAATTCTGTAATAATTTTGTACCACTTCATAATAAATATTTTTATTTTATATATTCTTATAAAATTAAATTGGAAGAGGAATTTGCCCGGGCCAGCCATATGTCTGTGCGCCTTTAGTAACAAAATCTTTATATAAAAAAGATACCCAGGGAATATTTGTCATTTTAAGTAACTCATAACTTGGAAATGCGTCTTTTTTTACAATTATTACCATATTTGTGCTTAAAGCATTTTTGTATGATTTAAAATTTAGTATAGAGTTAGATATTTTATTTGTATATTTTGATGATACTAAATCTTCATTTTTTAATCTAAATTTATCACTTATTTTATTTAATGAGTTTTCATTAATATTATCATCTAAATCTTCAGTAATTTTAATTATAGGTTTTATATTTTTAAGTGTAATTCCAAAATTAGCAGTTTCTGGTTTCATTGTAATTGGTAATGGAGCTAATATATCATCAATTTTATCAACTAGTGATGTTAATTTATCCAATTGTTTGTTAACTAATTTTTCTGTATCTTCTAATGCTTTTCCAGAACCTTTAACTGATTTTCCTAATTTATATGCTTCTGTTAAAATTTTATGAATTTTTTCAAGTTCCCATTTTTTAATTTTTATTGATAATAATTTTTCTTGCAGTATAGTTTTAATTTCTATCCATTCCGCAAATTCAGAAATATAATTTATATTTTTGTGTACTCCATTTTTAATATTATCATTTGACTTAGAATATTTTGATGGTTTGTTTTCTTTATGAAGTATTAATTCTTGCTTTTGTTGTTTTAATTCAAATTCAATATCTTTAATTTTTTTATCTGTTTCGTCTATTAGTTTTTTAATATATTCTTTTCTAAGATTTTGTATCTGTTCAGCTATTGTTATTTTAAGCTGATCAATTTTTCGTTTAATTGCCGCGGCCGGATTTCCTATTGGTGTATTATGATTTGATGATAAATTAACCAATAAAGTCCATGGAAATATCCATATTCCGCATATCGATATTCCTATTACGATAAATCCATATTTTGTTGTTATTGATTTTATAGGAATATATACAACTGGAAATAAAATAGGTGTAGGGATAATCCACCCCGTTGACCATCCCGTGGCAGGATTTGTCACACTTGCTAAAGTTGCAAAGGCACAATATTTTAACCAGTATTCAATATCGTCATAACCATATTGAGATTTAGAATTTAAATAAGGATTGCTTTCTTTAGACTCACACTTTGGCTTATCAGTTAATGAATATAATCTTGTTTTATACCCGTCCCAATCAATAATAGAATATGTTTGAAATAACTTGAGACTATCAATTATTTTTTCTATTTCTTTTATTTCTTGAGGAATCGATTCCATTTCAATCCAAAGATTTTCTATGAATTTTATAATATAATTTCCTTCTTTTTCAGTTTCTTTTTTGAGTGTAGTTTCTTTCTTTAAAATCTTATATTTTTCAACTAGTTTATCATAATTAAGATATAATTCTAATAAAAACATAACTCTGTTGACATAAATAATTTTTTCATATGATTCAAGTTTATTATTTTTATTTGCTAATCCTAATAACCAAGTTTTTACATCAGATAATTTTTTATGCTGTTTAAAAATATCCATTGCTTTATTAAACCAATTTCCTAAGCTTATTCCGCTTTCAATATCTTTAATTTGACTATTTATTTTATTTTCAAGTTTATTTTTTTTATATTCATCAATAATTAATCTTTTTCTAATAAATTCATTTATTTTATCTCTAAATTCAATTTCTAATGGTGATGGATTTTCTAAACCATTAAATATTGCACCAAGATCTAATGTATAATATTCAAACAATTCATATTCATTTGATTTTGCTTTAGTTTTCTTTGCAATATTTATAGCGCTTTCTTTAAATAATTTAACATATGAATAAAATATTTCTTCTTGTTTTTCTAACTGTTCTTTTATTTCATAAAGTGTCTCATTTTTGGCGTGTTTTTCAACATTATTTTTTCCTGTTATTTTTTTAATTTGTTTTTCATATTCTTTATCAATTCTTTCAAAATCTTTTTTAATACTTTTCCATTGTTTTTCTATTCCTGACATACTATCATATGTTGACGAATCATCAACAATTGAAGTTGCTAGCATTAATGGATACAGTGTTTCAACATGATAATATTTTAAAAATGATTTAATATTATTGAATCTTTCATATTTTGTATTAAATAAATTAATTTGCATTATTAAATAATCTTCATCAGATTCAGAAATTTCACGTATTACAATTTCATTAGAATTTAATTCATCAACATATCCATTAACAGGTGAATACATAACTTTATTTCCTAAATTTGCAATTTGTAAATTTTGAGTTACATAAGAATTTTTAGATACTAGTGGTGTTAATATTTCTTTTGATTTATTGTTTCTTATAAGTGCGTAAGTCGTTAAATCAAGAGATTCGGTTGCGTCGATGATGATTTCTTCATTTTGAGTTATTTCACAACTTAATTCTTTTAATTTTAATTCTATAGGAGTATGTGGCACAATAACATCGTCAATAATATCTGGGCAAGATAGAGTTACTTCAAAAGGAACTCTATTAATTGAAACATCAAATGCTTCGGGAATATCTGTACATATCACATCACTAGATATTTCTTGTAATGTTTTTCTAGATAATTTTTGCAGTTTAGTTCTATTTAAAATATAAATCGTTGAAACTAATGTAATTGCAATAAGAATATTATCTATTTGTTTAAGTGAATCTAAAATATTTTCAAGTTCTTTTTTTCTAGTAGTTTCAAATGAATTTACTTCTATTTTAATAAGACCATATAAATTTCTTAAAAGTTTTTGAACATACTTCGTTCTATATTTTGAAGGAAATTCAGTTTTAGTCAATAAATCTTTAGATAAATTTATTACGTAATAAAATAAAGAAGTATAAACTAAAATTATCTCTGTATTATTCATAAATTTAAGATTTAATTTATGCAATTTATCATAATTTATTTTTTTATCAATATCATTATCTTTATCTATTAGTAATATTAAGTCTGATTCTGATATATTTTCAGGAAGTTCGGGAATTAAATTTTCGTTATTATCTAAACAAGCGAGAAGTAATTCACTTAAATTATCTTCATTAAAAACTGTTGATGTATATGTAATAATAGATTTTGCCACTGAATTGGTTCGTAAAAAATCTTTTAATTCTTTTTCACTTGTTCGTTCTTTTCTAAATTTATCAAGTAAAACTAATGCAGTAATGCTCAAAGAAACTAGAACGTCAGGTTTTTTAAAAAATTTTTTCTGACGTTCAAGTTCTTCTTTAAACTTTTTGTTTAATTTATCAAGTATCTTTTTAAGAAATTTATTCACTTTTAATTTATTTATTTAATAATTTTTCAAATAAAGTATAATCTTTATTGACAATCATTATATAATTAAATCCGGCGTCATAAGTCGCAAATTGTTTTGCTTTAATTTTATCTTTATCTTTTTCTGCAAGATATGAATTTTTAATTTCGACTATAAGATTTAATGAAGGAATATAAAAATCTGGAAAATAAACAGTATTTCTTTTATTAAATTTATATTTTATAGATAGAGTATTTGTAATATCAGGGAGGTTATTAATAAAATTTTTTAAAAAATCTAATTCATAAGATCCTCTATAATAAATATCGGTATTTTCATAATATTTTAATTTGAATCCATTTATTTGTTGTTTTTTAAATATTTCAAAATTTTGAGAAACATTTTCAACACCATATTTTTTTAAATTCGTTTTTTTTGTTTTAATAATACGTTCTGTATTAAAAGATTTTTTAAATAAAATAGAATCATTTAAACCTTTAGAAATATTTTCTTTATGTTCATTCGATAATTTTCTTCCTGTCATTGTTTTCGATAGTTTTTTTCTAGATTCATTTGAATGTGCGCCATTCATATTGGGTATTATTTCTTTAGAAGCAAACTTACGTTTTAATGTAATTGAAATTTTTAATTTTGATTCTTTGTTTAAACTATGCGCACATTCTTTAGAACAACATAATCGATATCCTATACTAAATTTATTAGAAAAAATTGTTTCTTTTCCACAAATTTTACATAAACCTTCATCTTTTTCTTTTAACCATTTATCATAATATTCTTTATATTTATGTTCATTTTTTATATGTTTTCCGAACCAATTAATATTTTTACATATTTTTCCACACTCTTCACATATAAAAAGTTCGTTTGTTGTTTTTTTATATTTTTTCATGATTCCCTATTTATTTTTAAAATATATAATAAAAGCAGGACAGCTATATATCCCTATTGTAGTTGTTTTATGCATCAACATAAAACTAACTGCTTTATATTTTATATATTCATTATTTTAAATCAAATATCTGTTTATCTTCGTTTGGTGATGAATATATCGCTGTATCAAATGTTACACTAAAGGGCTGTACTTTTTTAACGTATTTATGGCCTGCACCTTTAATACAATAACATATTGTCATATGTGGGTGATATTTATTAAAAGTTTGTGTATTTGGAAATTTTAGAAATATTTTTCTATATTCTTTAAGTTCTTTTGTAACTGGAACATCAAATTTAACAACATCATAATTATTATCGTCATCGAAAATGCTTATATTATCAATAGTTAAAGTAATTGGATGAAGTTTTTTTATTTCTTCATAAAGATCCTTTTTATTTATTTTATCATCATGAAATCCATAAAGAATTGTTATATGGGGCTCTTTTTCATATCCATAATCGTTATCTTCTTCATAGACATCATCTTTATCTACTATCGATATTTTTTCTTTCCAATCAGGAATATCTGTATCTAACATTAAACAGCCATAAGATAATTTTTCTGTGGCTCGTTCAAATAACCAATTTTTAAAACTTGTAAATTTCATTTTTATTTTTTATTTTCATGAATATATAAAATATAAACGGTTAGGCTCTAGTAAAGCCAATCAGAAGGTTAAAACTGACTGTCCCGTTTTTATTTATATATTCTTTAAAATAAAAAGGTTAATTATGAATCATCAAAAACTTTATCAATCTATAAATGATAAAGCAGCATCTCAAAATCGAAAAAAGTTCAAAAAGGATCAAGAAAAATATATTTATTATGAAAATCACCATATAATTCCTAAATGTTTGGGTGGAACAAACGATAAAGAAAATTTAATTCTATTGACAGCAAAAGAACATTTTGTTTGTCATAAATTATTAACATTTATTTATAAGGGTAATCGAAAAATTGCTAATGCGTTTTTTAAAATGTCAACTATAAAAACAAAAAAAATTATTTATAATGTTTCTTCAAAAGATTATACTTATGCTCGAGAATTAATTAGTTTAATTCCTATGTCAGAAGAACATAAGAAAAATATAGCTATTTCTAATACATTAAAACCTCATTATAAATCAGAAAAATTTAAAAATACGATGAGAAATTGTCGTAAAAATTTTAAACATAGTGAAGAAACAAAACAAAAAATAAAAGAAAAAAGAAAATTACAAGTTTCTCCGATGAAAAATAAATATCATACAAAAGAAGCTAAAGAAAAAATGAGTAATATAAAAAAGGGAAAACCGAGTAATTTCAAAGGAAAACATCATAATGAAGAATCAAAGAAAAAATTAAGTGAAAGCTCAAAATTACTTATAGGAGATAAAAATTCATTTTTTGGAAAACATCATACAAAAGAAGCTAAAGAAAAAAATAGATTAGCGCATTTAGGAAAAATTCCTTGGAATAAAGGTTTAAAATTAAATTCCAATTAACACATTTGTCGAAGTTGCAGATTGTTTAGCCGCTTCAACAATTCCTTGCGCAACTCCAGGTGTAGCTGGAAATTTGGCATCTATCGCTGTTGCCATAGTTGATAATAACGCCCAAAACGGTTCAGCAAGAATTGCACGATAATACGGTGCATTACCTATTTTTGTAGTTTGAGATCCGTGAACAATAACTTCATCTGCAACAACTTCTACTTTTGAGCCAGCTGCAATATTAACTTCATTTTTTGTTGTTATGTTGATAACATCACCGTCCATTTGTACTATTGAATCTCCATTTGGTGTAGATAGTGTTATCATTGTATCCGGTGTTATTTGAATAAAAGATTCTTTATGATATATTTGAAAACCACCTTGAACCTGATAAATAACTGTAAGTTCTTCAATAGGATCATATAATAAAACATGTGTCCCTTGATAATCATCTTTAATTCTTTGAATTAAATCTGTGTCAATATTCTGAATACATGAATATTCAGGCGCATATATATCACTGTGATTGAAATGTATTCTAACAAATTGACCTATTTTAGGAATAGATAATGAACCGCCACCATTTCCTGCAAATATTGTAGAATGAATAGGAACTGCCCATGGCAAATGTTCATTTACTATATCCTCAAATAATCCAAAAACCTTAACTTTACATCTTCCCGAGAACGTTGGATCATTTGTATTAATTACTATGCCAATCCAATCTTTATTTAGATCACGATTAATAGAATCTATATTATTTGTATATGCCATATATTTTATTTTTGTAATTTACTAGTAGTTGCTTTACTTGGGAGTGGTTGCGGTATAGTTTCTCCTTCAATCTGTAATTTTGATGTAGGTGTATATTCAATAACTTTTGTAACATCAATTGATGTTGTCTTAATATTAGAGTCAATTTTTGGCAAAACTTTATCCTGAACAATATTAGATGAAAGTTTAGAAGAAGGGAGTACGATTGGTTGTGGTTCATTTGAAATTTCTGATCCTAATCGTTCTGATGTATTAGTTCTTGATTGATCGATTAAATTAGTAGATAGTGAATAACTTTTTATTTGGTCCCAAACGCTTTTATCTGATAATGCAATACTAGCAGCTTTCTGTAATAATATTGTGTCATCATCAGTTGCTTCAGATTTTGTTAATGCACTTAAGAAATCTTTCATTATATTATCTGTTTGAATAGGCCCATCTAAACGAGATGATGGAGCATTACCATATTGATTTACAACTTCATTTACGCCTTTTCTAATTGTGCCCAATGCCGCAACAATATTTTTAGATTGAATCGCTGTTATAACTTCAGTATATGAAATACCCAAATTTGGAATTGATGTTATTTTTGCTCTATCAACTACTTTATTAACAAAACTTTCAGCATATGCTTTTCCAAAATTAATTGCATTGCCAACCCAAGTTTCTGGTTGTGTAGCATTGAAATTTACATCTAATGATGAACTAGAAATACGTTCTTGTTCGATATCGGCTTCTCTTATTTGTCCAGGATCATTAGTACGTACATTGTATGGTAATCCTGATTCATGCTCATCATTTGAGGATAGTTTTTCTCGTGTTTGAGAAATTTGTAATGATGCAGGATATAGATAATTGCTATTTACATCAGCAGATGTTGAAATTTCATCTTTCGCTCTATTAAGTCCATTAAGTTTTCTATCAACTAAAAACATATGTTCGAATAGTGGATAAATTTGTAATTCTTTTATATTTCCTACTTTAACCGCAAATTTAACAGTACCCTGATTTGGCGTCGATCCTACATTTAATCCTTCTAAATGAGTAAAAGAAATATCATTAATATCAAATTCACACATTTCGCATGTAATTTCCCATGTAGGCAAAACACTATCTAATAATCGTAAAACAAGAGGAGTGTTTGCTGTTGTCTTTGTTTCTGTCCCCATAGGAAAGGTAGTTTCATTGATAACGGGTAAATGAAATGTTCTAAATTCAGCAAGATAAATTTTTAATGTAAAATATCTCATCATATCCGGAAGAACCCATCTTTGATAAACATCATCCCATGCAATTTTTCTATAAAGATTTAAAAGATAACTTATTTTTAAATCTAATCCTTCTAGACATGTTATAATAAGTTTTTTATCACTTGTTATTCTTTGCCCTTTAGTTGTATCAATTTTTAACAAATCTGCCACTCCCTCTATTGACTGAAAATAATACGGGAAATCATTTTGTAAAACTGTAAATTTATTTATAAATTCTTGCAACATTGAAGCGCGTGTAGGCTCATTCGCATTAACTAGATAGGATATAGCCGAATATGATATTGGTTCAGATACTATATTAGGCATGATATTATTCGCCAATCCCATTGATGGCACTAATAGAAGTGGCTGTGTTTGATTAATTGATGAAACTGTATCAACATTTGTATCAAATAATGGATGCGGCATTGTATCATACAATGCATTATTTGATGACATATTATATATATGATCTTTATCTTGTGCAAATACTAAACGAAAAGAAAAGTATGTTGGTTCATCAAATCTTTTTGTAAAAGAATTTTCTTTAGCTACTTCGTATAAATACGGTCTAAATGATTTATAAATATTAGTTTCCATATTTTTATTTATTTTCTTCAACTATTTTTATTGGATCTACAGCTATCGGAGGAGGCCATTCTCTTCTTGTTAATATAAATTCTTGTGTAAAATTACTTAAAATAGATCCTTCATTTGATGATGTCCAGTTTAATTTAAATCCTTTAACTAAATACCATCCGCTATAAAATAGATCTAGAGCATCCATAAAACCAGATTCTAAATTAATTTGTATATTTTCTACGGCGTCAGTTCGAATTAATGCTATTGGAACTTTATCTCCAATTATTATATTAAAATTATTTCCTATAACTTCTATGTGTAAATTTAATTTATCAAGTTCTTTATTATTTATAATATTTTTAACTCTTGCAATATTATAATTTTTATGATGATTTCCGTCCCATTTCGAATTATCTTCATTTGGATTACTTATCGTATATTGCGTTCCAACCCAAGGAAATTTTTGATATAAATCAGCATAAGAATAATTTGCTCGTTTAAGTTCTGTGTTTTCTTTATTTTGAACATATGTCGCTCTGCCTCTTAATAAAATATATTTATTAATTTTTTCTGGATCATATGTAGGTTCAATCGGAACTGCCCAGTGTTTTTGTTTTTGAGAATCTTCATATAAATTTTTATTATGTTCGAACATTTCGCATATAACTTTTGTACCTACTTGAAATGTTATAGATGATGATCTATTAAGAGGTCTCCAAGAAGTTATAAAAAATGGACTAGTTTTAAAATTAGGAAAATTAGAAAACACTTTAACAGTATTAATAGTTTTATTTTCATCGGTATCTGCTCCATAGTTCCAATTTTTATCAACATTAGATATTAATGCCGCCATATCAACTTCTGATTCAGCTGACATTAATTGTTTATTTATATTAATAAAATTTAAATTATAATACAAATCAATCCAGCATTTATAAAACGATGAATCATCACTCCATGCTCTTTCTGTTATGTTATTAACATAATTATCACCTGAAATATTTGCCTTTAACCAAATTTGTTTATCATCGGTATTATTTTCATTTGAAGCAAAACCTAATTTATATTTTTTTGCAAAATTTTGAAGTGCTTCGTATGAACTTCCTTCAAATGAAGAATTATTTTTTTCGCTTTTTAAACCTGGTATAAATAATTCTCCGTAAAATGTTATTAAAACTGGTGATTTTACTTCTGTTAAATTTGGTTGTGTATGTACTCCGGTTATAACATAATCATTGCGAATAATTTTTAAAATATCTACTCTATTTCTAATTGCAATAGAAATTATGTCACCATCCTTTGGCATTTCTTTTGCCAAAAATAATTGATTTAAAAGACCTACATTTAATGTTATTTTTGGCAAAAATTCAGTACAATCTATAGTTACTGAACGAATTTCATCTCTACTAAAAATATATTCATTTATTTTAATTAATGGATATTCTAAACCTACTACATCTTCAGGTCTTTGATTTTGATTACTTTTTTCACCTGGAATTGATAATTCATCTAATTCAATAGAAGTAGGAAATACTGTAGTTATAACGTATTTTGTTTCTTTTTTTTCCGATGGTTGTTTTATAACCCTATTATTAGGCGGTGTAAAAGTTAATGCCATATGCCATTATTATTTTTTACTTTTAATTATATTTACTAAAAATTCCGATTGTTTCATACCATCTTGAAGACATGTTTCTACAGAAGA
>Ga0307377_10002668_pt1 | contig 20829 bp, 33 predicted proteins | sample TR3MG_FD_202535 | JGI IMG/M metagenome (GOLD analysis project Ga0307377, IMG submission 202535) | Soil microbial communities from Risofladan, Vaasa, Finland - TR-3 | ecosystem: Environmental > Terrestrial > Soil > Coastal area > Acid sulfate soil | place: Finland: Risofladan, Vaasa | collected...
TGTTCATTTATCATTAAATGTATACCAAGACTTACACGAAATAATCGCTAGTGTAGGGATGAATATTATAGTAGCGATTGGATTTTATTTAGATTATAAACAAAACAAATAAACAATGAATCAAGGAATGAATCAACCCAACATCGACATCAAAAACACAGAGTCGGTAGAACACGAAAATGGTAAAGTATGGACCCAAGGGTTCATTATTCGTAAAGTTTCTAAATTTGTAGCAGGTACATCTGAAGATGCTTATATGCCAATCCCAGTATTTTATGATGCTGTAAGCGGTGAAATTTTACAAGGTACATTACCAAAAGAGCTAAGAGATGAAGCAGGTGACAACCCTCTTCGAGTGGTTGAATGAGGTAACTCTCTATAAAACAGCTCCTGAAGATATTTCGCAAGAATCATGGGATAAATGGAACTCTTACATGATACATAGATATGTATCTATGAACATGGATTACATAGACATTGTAAATTATGTTCAAAAGATTAATCCACAAAATAAGAAACAAATTTATTCCATTTATCGCGAAATGTTACCTAAAAGAAAAGTCTACCTCAAGTACGTAAAGGATCAAAACAAAAGAAATTATCAAGAACTAGCAGAATATGTAGCTGATTACCTAGAATGTGGTTTAGGAGAAGCAGATGAATATATTGACATATTACAAGATACGGGTGTTAGAAGTATTTTATGGAAAATGGGGGTTGAAGAAGATGAAACCGAAAAATTAATTAAAAAAGCAAAGTTATGAGTACATTAAGAGATATGCTTTTTACCTCAGCACACGCTGATAGAGCTAAAGCACTATTAACCCTAGATATACTAGAGAACCACCCAGCAGGTATTGGTGACCATTCAACAGATGATTTCTATAAAAATGCTGAAGAGGCACTTGCTATGTTAGTAGAAGCTGATGATCGTTTAGAAGCAATTGAAAAATATTTAAATAAAAAACAAGTTATATAAATGGAAGATACAATTAAATATGGTCTACCATCTACCGAAATTCTTAAAATTGAGTATCCTCACATTTACTCTGGCTATATGGCTATCGTGGAAGAGCAGTTGGAGCTATTTAGCAAAAAACATCTTGACTATGGTATGTCTAATATTAGTGCTGGTACTTTACTTGCTACTGAAGAGGAAAGGTCTTTTGCTCTTACAGGACTATGGTATAGAATAAGTGATAAAATTAGCAGATGGAAAAATCTACTAATCACCAATCAGGTTGTTAACAACGAACCATTAACCGATACTTACCAAGATATTGTAAATTACGGAATTATAGCTCAATTAGTTGAACGTGGTTTATGGAAAAAGTAAAATTAGTTATATTTGATTTAGATGGTGTTTTAGTTGAAGCTAAAAATCTTCATTTTGAGGCTTTAAATAAGGCATTAGGGGAAGAATACTCTATTAGTTGGAAAGAACATTTAAGTAAATATGATGGTTTAAAAACTAATCAAAAACTTGAAATGTTAACTAAAGATAAAGGGTTACCTATTAAATTACATTCTCAAATCTGGGAAGATAAACAAAAATATACTTTAGGAGAACTCAGACAACTTAAACCAAACCCAACTCTACAGTCTATAATGAATGCTTTAGTTGAAGATGGGTATAAAATAGCAGTGTGTTCTAATTCAATTAGAAAAACTGTATTAACTGTTCTTTCTAAACTTGGGTTAATGGAGTTTATGGATTATATTATCTCAAACGAGGATGTTCAAAATTCCAAACCACATCCTGAGATGTATTGGAGGGCAATCTCAAAAATGGGATGCTTACCAGAAGAAACTTTAATTGTAGAGGATTCACCGTATGGTTTGTTAGCGGCTTCAAGAGCTAAAGCCCATATATTAAGAGTAAAAAATCCAAAAGAGGTAACCTACACTAATATATTTAAAAAGTTAACTGAAATAGAAAATGGGAATATTATGAAAATGCCTGCTTGGAAAGACGATAAATTAAACATAATTATACCAATGGCTGGGGCAGGTTCTAGATTTGCTCAAGCCGGTTACACATTTCCTAAACCTCTTATTGATGTTAAAGGCAAGCCTATGATTCAGGTAGTAACTGAGATGCTTAACATTGAAGCTAATTATGTTTATGTAGTTCAAAAGGAACATAGAAAAAAATATAATTTAGATACCCTTTTAAATTTACTTACCCCTGGGTGTAAAATTGTAGAAACTGAAGGTGTAACTGAAGGAGCTGCTTGTACTGCTTTATTAGCTAAAGAACACATTAATACTGAGGCCCCACTTTTATTCACTAATTCAGACCAACATATTGTTTGGGATTCAAATGAGTTCTTCTATAAAATGAATGAAACCGAGGTAGATGGTGGTATTTTATGCTTTAAAGGCACTCACCCAAAATGGTCATTTGCTAAAACGGATGAAAATAATAAAGTAGTTGAAGTCGCAGAAAAAAACCCAATTTCTGATAATGCTACTGTAGGAATGTATTATTGGAAGCGTGGTTCTGATTTTGTAAAGTATGCTGAACAAATGATTGAAAAAAATGTTCGTGTAAATGATGAATTCTATGTTTGTCCTGTATACAATGAAGCCATCCAAGATAATAAACATATTTCGTGTTATATGATAGAAAAAGATGCTATGTGGGGATTAGGTACTCCTGAAGAATTAAATTATTATCTCGAAAATTTTAAGTAATGGATATTTTAAAAGGTAAAGATATGATTGGGGGTTGGTTCGTAGGTGACTTCGAACCCTCAGCTTACAAAACAAAAGATTTTGAAGTTAGTTATAAAACTCACCCACAAGGAGAGATTTGGGATAACCATTACCATAAAATAGCTACTGAAATTAATTATCTTATTCGAGGAAAAATGAATTTAAGCGGGACTACCTTAGAAGAAGGTGATATATTTATACTACAACCAGGAGAAATAGCTGTACCTGAATTTTTAACGGATTGTGAATTAGTAGTTGTAAAAACCCCAAGTATAAAAGGGGATAAATATATTATATAATATGGTTTCAGTATTCAAAAAGTTATCACAAATTAATTCTCAAAAATATTTTTTTGTTGATTATTATTTAGAGTCTAGTTCAAGTTTAAGAGATGCTGCTTGGCAGTTAGCTATTGGTCAAAGTGTAGGCAATCCTAACGTCAGAAATCAATGGGAAACCGACGAATTATTTAATAACCATTCATGTCTCATTGTAGGCGATGAAGACAAATTAAATCAAGTTAAATCCGGATTAATTACCATAGCTTTCCCCACAATTAATATTAACTGGAAAACAGATGGTATTTCCCATTTAATGGTTAATATTATGGGGGGTCAACTTGATATTGATATTATACAAAAATGCCATATTAAAGCTATTCAATTCCCCCAACACGTTAAAGACCAATTTTTAGGTCCTAAATTTGGGGCAACTGGTATTAGAGAATACACAGGTGTAAATAATAAACCACTTTTAGGGTCTATTATCAAACCCAAAACAGGTATAACACCTCAAGTACTACTTGAAATGGTAAAAGAATTAGTTGAGGGTGGGGTTAATTTTATCAAAGAAGACGAAATCCTATCAGACCCTTCTTTTTGTCCTATTGAAGAACGAGTCCCCCTCGTTATGGAATATTTAAAAGGTAAAAATGTAATTTATTGTGTCTCTATACATTCAGATTACCCCTATATCCTAGACCGGGTAAAACAAGTATATGAATTAGGAGGTAATGGTGTTCACGTTAATTTTTGGTGTGGTTTAGGAGTTTATAAAGCAATTCGTGAATTAGATTTACCTATCTTTGTTCACTTTCAAAAAAGTGGAGACAAAATCTTAACTAATCGCAATCATGATTTCCATATTGATTGGACAGTAATTTGCCAACTAGCTGGTATGATGGGGGTTGATTTTATCCACGCCGGTATGATTGGTGGTTATTATAAATACCCGGAGGATGAGACGATTGACGCGGTTAAAATATTGAATGAACACAATGTCATGCCTGCTTTAAGTTGTGGGTTTAACCCTAGTGTTACCCAAGAAGTAACGGACAAAGTTGGTATAAATTATATGGCAAATGTTGGTGGTCATATTCATGGCCACCCTAATGGAACTAGAGCAGGTGCTTTAGCAATGAGAGAAAGTATAGATAATTTAAATTTCTAAAATGGGAAAACATATAGGATTTTTAGAAGTAGGAACTTCTGATTTTAACACACTAATCCAAACAGTCTCAGATGATATATCAGGTATATCTATGGAACCTTTAAAATTTTATTTAGATAATCTTCCTAATCGCCCCCTCGTTAAAAAAATCCCAGCAGCTCTAGTAGCTGAACCAACTCCAAATATTGATGTTTATTATATAGACCCTTCTATAATTGATGACCCTAAAAATGATATTAAAGATTATATGAAAGGTTGTAATAGTGTAGGTAAACCTCACGATTTCCATACCCATTATAATGAATATAGTACAGGTTATAAAGATGAAAATACAATCCTTAGAAATTTAGTAGAAGAAGGTTTAGTAACTATAAAAAAAACTCTAGCACTTACCTTTTCTCAATTAATGGGTATATATGATTTAGATTATATAAATAAAATTAAACTTGATACTGAAGGACAAGATGCCCCTTTACTCCAATCAATCTTAGATTATTATCAAAATTCTGGGAAAACTCTTCCTAAGACTATTGAGTTTGAAACTAATAATCATAATAAACAAGAAGAAGTAATGAAGGTAGGTAAGAGATTAATTTCTTTAAATTATACACTTCAAGTAGGAGATTCCTGGTTTAATACCTTTGAAAATTTTGATGGTGAATTTTACGTAGATTGTATAGCAACCCTTAATGATTAATAAAATGAGAGATAAGTTAGTCAAAAAATATCTTACTAAAGAAGTAAGAACATTTAATTTAGAAATTGATGATAGGGATTTACCCTCAAATAAAGAAATTTTTCTTTCACTTAAAAATATACAAGAATTTAGTCAAGATAATCAAAAGTGTCTTTTAAATGAAATATTAAAAATAAAAAATAAAACTAATGTTATTGTAGAAATAGGTGTAGCTCGTTTATATAATAAACATTATGATGTTAGTCAAGATATAGAAAATGCTACTAGAATTACATTTGATAAAAGTTCAACAAGTATAATTTTACGTAGTAAAAATGATTCTACTAAGTACTTGGGTATTGACATTGAAGACAAAAAATTCCTAGAATCACTAAAACCTAATATTTATACACTTCAAGCTAGAAGTGAAGATTTTGAAGTAGTATCTAATAAACTTAAAGAAGTAGGAATTGAACAAATAGATTTTTTATTTATTGATGGGTGGCATTCAATTAATCAAGTTATTGATGAGTTATGGTATTTACAATTTATGAAACCTGGGGGAGTAATAGGATTCCACGATGTAAACCACCACCCAGGACCTAAAGCTATACTTGAGTCTTTAAACCCTGATATATTTGAAATTATTAATTATAATACTCCTGATTGGGGTATTGGGTTTGCTAAAATAAAATAAAATGAAATTAATATCACATAGAGGTAACCTAACAGGCCCCAATCCAGAAAGGGAAAACCACCCCGATTATATTATGGAAGCTATCCAAGCTGGGTATGATGTAGAAATTGATGTTTGGTTTAAAGACGGAAAGTTCCATTTAGGACACGATGAACCTCAATATCTATTCCCCTATGATTTACTAGATGGATACCATAATAAACTTTGGATTCATTGTAAGGATATGGAATCGTTATCTAATTTAAATGAGTTAGATTCAAGTGGTTCTAAACTAAATTATTTTTCTCATGAAAGTGACCTTGGAGTCCTCACTTCTCGTGGGTATATTTGGTCGTCAAATGTATATAAACGAGGTATTTTAGTATTACCTGAATTTTTTGCTACCGACCCAACAGAAGATACATTAGGTATTTGTAGCGATTATATAACAAATTATAAATAATATGATAAAAAACTTTAACTACTACTCAAATCTTTACAACTCAGATAAAGGTGATATTTTTCCTAAAGGTAACAATTATGCTCATTGGTATGAAAATTGGTTTTCCTATATTAAAGAAACTGTAACGGATATCCTTGAAATTGGAGTCTGGGAAGGAGCTTCTGGTAAAGCTTTTGCAGATTATTTTCCTAATAGCCAAATTATAGGATTCGATATAAAAGACACAACTCAGTATAATACTGAAAGAATTAAAAATCGTATTTTAAACCAGGGCGATCTAGAACAATTGGATAACTTTGTAAATGAATGTAAATCTAAAGATTTACAATTTGATATTATATTAGATGACGGTTCCCATGAAGTTTCCCATCAACAACTTAGCTTTGGAAAATTATTCCCCTTAGTAAAACCAGGTGGGCTATATATTATTGAAGATTTGTGTTTTAGTTATTTCCAAGTCGGATACCATAATCAAACAGAAGAAACCTTTAATCATAATACTGTTAAATTTTTAACAGAACGACCTTTTAATAGTCCTTGGATTTTACTTTCTGATCTAGATTATATAAATGAAAATGTTAATTATGTTTCTATGTTTGATAGATTAAATAAAAATAATATAGCAAATTATCAATGTATAAATAATTACCCTGCTAGATCTATAACATCAATAATTAAAAAATATAAATAAAACTTACATAAAATGTTTAGTCCAGAAAACAAAATCCCCTTATTCAAGGTATTTATGGCAGATACAGCTGCCGAAGAAGTAACCAAAGTATTAAACAGTGGTTATATAGGTCAAGGACCTAAAGTAGATAAGTTTGAAAATGATCTCCAAAAATATTTTAATCACGATTATATCCAAACCGTAAACGCCGGTACTTCAGCTTTACACTTAGCATTACATTTACTTAAAAAACCAGCAACACATAAACAAAACTTTGATGGTGTGGCTTTTTGGGATCAAAAATGGCCTGGTTTAGAACCAGGAGATGAAGTTTTAGCAACAGCTATGACTTGTACAGCATCAAATTGGCCTGTATTAGCTAATGGTCTAAAATTAAAATGGGTTGACATTGACCCTGACACCTTAAACATGGATCTTGATGATTTAGCACGGAAAATTACGCCTAAAACCAAAGTAATTATGTTGGTTCACTGGGGTGGGTATCCTAATGATATAGATCGTGTAAAAGCAATCCAAGACAAAGCATATAAAATGTATGGTTTTAGACCCGCTGTAATAGAAGATGGAGCCCATTCATTCGGTTCAGAATATAAAGGTAAACGGATTGGAAATCATGGTAATTTAACTATGTTCTCACTTCAAGCTATTAAACATATTACATCAATTGATGGTGGTGTTTTGAGTTCACCTCATAAAGAACTTCACCAACGAGGTAAATTAATTCGTTGGTATGGTATTGATAGAGACGGTGATAAGAAAGACTTCCGTTGTGAGGCTGATATTGAAGAATGGGGTTATAAATTCCATATGAATGATGTCTGTGCTACAGTAGGTATTGAAAACCTAAAGCATGCTGATGATATTATATCTAAACATAGAGAAAATGCCGCTTATTACGATGAACACTTACAAAATATTAATAAAGTCACTTTACTAAAACGTGAAAAGGGGTTTGACTCCGCGTTTTGGATTTATTCCTTAAAAGTAGAAGATAGAGATAAATTCTATAAGCATATGGATAAATGTGCTATAGCTGTATCTCAGGTTCATGAACGTAATGATAAGCATACCTGTGTTAGAGAATTCCAAACAGAATTACCTTCACTTGATGCCACTATTAATAAAATTGTTTCTATCCCTGTTGGTTGGTGGTTAACACCTGAAGAGAGAGAATATATTGTAGAGTGTATTAAAAAAGGTTGGTAAATTGGAAAAGAATAAAATTTTTATTGGTGGTTTTGGAGGAGTAGGCAGCCGCCTACTTTCAGAAATATTTGAAAAACTAGGAATGTATGTTGCTGCTGAACACTCTAACGAGTTTTATGATTATTTAAATACCGAGTTTTCAGTCCAATTCCTAAAAGACCACCATAAAAACGATTATACAGAAACATTTAATTTAATGGATGCTCATCTTCAAGATAAAACAGAATTTGCCATTAAACATGGTCAATTAATGTTTATACCCGATGAATTAAAAACCCACTACCCCGGCTGTCGAATAATTTACATGATGCGAAATCCTATAGATGCAGCCTTAAAATCGGAGTATGCTCCTCATATCTTATATGGAGGTCAACAATTAGATATTTTAGAGAATAAAATTCAATATTATATAGACGAATCTATCAAAGCTTGTGAAAAAGCAGATTTAGTAATTAAATTCGAAGATTTGTGTTTTAATTTAGAATCAGAACTTACTAAAATTAAACAATTCATAGGAAAACCAGATTTACCTAATCCTGATATTGAAATTAAAATTCCAAGTAGTATAGGTGAGGGTAAAGAGTATTATCATTTATTTAATATGGAAGCTTTAGGATATTAATATGAAAACCCAAACTTACGATTATATAGTATCGTTTTATTTATTAGAACGTCGTTCTGTTCATTATAGTAATAATACTAAAAATGATATGTTCTTTCTATTAAAAAGACATTTAAATTTTCTTAGTAGGTCACCATTTCCTAATCTAAATAAAATTTATTTGGTATTTAATATTGATTATGTAGATAGATTTGATCAAAAACAAGTTACAGATATTACTGACAATTATTCTCTAGATATTAATCTAATTTTTAGAGAAAACAAAGGTCTATCTTATGGGGCTTGGAATCATGCTTTAATAGAGAACATATCTAAAGGAACATCATCTCAATATGCTTTTCTATGTGAAGATGATTATATCCCAACAACATCAGAGTTTCATAAACCTTTTTTGAAACAATTCAAGAAAAATAAAAATGCGGGTTATGTAGCCCAACTTTTAATGAAGTTTGGTAATAGTGAAAAAATACACGCTGCTATTAGTAATGGATTTATTAGCTATAAAATAGCCCAAAAAGTTTATAATAAACATAACCAGTTATTTGATATTTGGGATGATAGCCCCAAAGAAAGAGCAATTTACAATATGGGGGTCCATAATCAATTGTTTTTCTTAGATCTATTAATGGGTGATGGTTATGATTTAGAAGATATTGCTGAAGAGTGTTGTCAACCTTTCTATGAATTAAGAGTTGAAGGAGTTGAACTTCATGGAAACCCAGAGGGTCCAGTCGTTATAGAACCTATTTTATCTTCAATTTACTTAACTCCATTAACTAAAAGTGATTTACCATTTTTATTAGAAGTTAGAAACGACCCTAGCACACGTAAATTCTTAGGTAATAACTCAGTCTTTACTCTAGAAGAATGTGAAAAATGGTTTGAAACTTTGGAAGCAGAATGGTTTATTATCAAATACAATGATACAAATGTAGGGTATATGAGAACTACTCCAAATGGGGAAGTAGGTTTAGATATTCATCCTAAACACAGAAGAAAAGGCTATGCTCGTATGGCTTATAAAGAGTATCTTAAGTATAGACAATTTGCTACTTTATGGGTATTCGAAGATAATTTTGCTAAATCTTTATATGAAGAATTAGGATTTATCCCAACAGGCAATAATGGAAAAGTTAGAGGTAAAAATTATTTCCAAATGTTTTACTATAACCCTGAATTATACTATACATCAGAGACACCAAGTAAACCCATGAATACTCCACCCAAACAACCTACTTTACGTCGTGCTTAAAGATAATAATATTTTAATTCTTTTATTCTACTACGATAGACCTAAAATGGTAAAGAATGCTTTAGAAAGTATAAATAAAAGCAGTTACCAAAATATAACCGTAGCATTTATAGACGATGGATCTCAATCTCCTGGTAAACCTATAGCGGAATCTATTCTTTTACCTGAAATTTTATCCAAAACTATATTTTATAATACCCATAATACAGTTGAAGAAAAAATTAAACAAGGAGGTAGTGTTTTTGGAGAATTAGCAAACCAAGCAATTAAAGATACAGAATGTGATCTGGCTTTAATGCTATGCGACGATGATGCTTTAACTCCAGGGTATTTAGAATACATTAATGAATACTTTAAATTAAACCCAGAAATCAACCATTGCTATAGTAAAGTTTTATTTTACGATCCTACTAAAGAAGATTATACTCAAAGCAAAGAAACAACTAATTTTAAACATCGAGGAACTACTTACCAATTAAATCATTATAATACTCCTATTAACCCATATTGTAAAGTAGATTCATCTCAAGTAGCATGGAGGACTAAATGTAATTTAGAATTTAATATTTGGTTTCCTCACCCTAAAACCCGAAATTTAGATGCTTCTTTATATAAAGAGCTTTATAGTAAGTGTGGGCCCTGTTACCCTACTCATTTCTTTGGTCAATGTAAAGGTACATTTGGAGACCAACTAGGAAATCGTTATATTGATAGTACAAATGAATTTGAAGTAAATGAAGCCTAAAGTTTGTTATATATCTAATTTTTATTTAGGAGAGAGACGAGTTGAAGTCCAAGCTCAACCCGCTTTATATATTGATCATGTTACTTGTGTTAATATAGATGAAGGATATAGTAAAACCAATAAATAATTATGATAAACCCTGCTATTTTAGTTACTTCTCATCCTAATTCTCACGAAAAAGAATACATTTTAAAAGATTTTGGAAACTTTATCTCTCAGTATGGTATAGATCATTTTTTGTTTACAAATTTTCCTGCTAGTAAGGGTTCCCAATCAGAATTTAAAGGATCTTATTTTACTAATAATAACCCTAAATGCCCAACACAATCAAATTGGTTTACCTGGGCTACTTTTCCTGAAATAAATTTAAAGTATATACACAATATTGAAAACTGGTGCTTTTCAGGTACTAGTTTAATGTTAGAAGGATTAAGATATTTAAAATTTTTAGGATACACTCATGTTTATACTTTTATATATGATACCGAACCTAATTATAGTAAAATAAAAAGCTTTATTAATTTAAGTAATCAAACTTTTACTAAGGGTAAAAAAGCTGTTTTTTATGAATACCCTTTAGGGGATAATTATATAAAAGGATTACATAACACTATATATTCAGGAGAACTAGAATTTTTAGTTAAGATTTTTGAAGAAATGGTACAAAATTACCACCCAGAAAATCCATACACAAATACAAACCCCTCATGTGAAAATTATTGGGAATATAGCACTCGTCCCTATCAAGATTTGATTAAATTTCTCCCAAATGAACAAGTTATTAAAGCTAATTATGAAAGTGCTTCATTCTCTAAATTTCCGAATGGTAATGAATTTTGGGTAGGAAGGTATAATGATAAAACATTATTTGTTACTAAAAACCCTTTATCTAATATTAAAATTTTTAATTCAACCCAAACCGAAATAGAATGTAAGATTTTATTTCATCAACCCAATTTACTAGTGATAGAATTTGATTCTATTTTAGGTGAATCCTATTATATTAATGATTTTTTATTTCTCCAAGACAATAAAAATTGGAGATACACAGATAATTTTGTATATTTATAAAATGGCTAATAAGAAAAAATCACCCAAAATAGTTAGGGAAATTCAAAACAACCCACCTGAACCGGTGAATTTTGCTTTTGAAAAAAATATTTCATATTCCCAACTATCAATGTATACACAATGTCCTAAAAAATGGGCATTACAATATAGAGATGGACATAAAGTAAGGGAACAAAGTATCCACATGACATTTGGGACAGCTCTACATGAGACACTCCAGATGTATTTAGATGTAATGTACAACAAAAGTGGGGCTGAAGCCGATAGAATAGATTTAGAAGCTGATTTTGAAACCAGATTAAGAGATTGTTACGCAGATGCTTATAAACAAAATAAAAATGAGCATTTTGCCGATGCTCAAACACTTCGAGAGTTCTATTCCGATGGTGTTGAAATTATAAGATATTTAAAGCGAAATAGAGGCAAATACTTCTCAAAACGCGGTTGGTCGTTAGTTGGATGTGAGATACCAATTGTACTGGCGCCTAATCCGCATTTACCACGCGTTAAATACATGGGCTTCTTAGACGTCGTGTTATACCATGAAGGCACAGATAAATTCGTTATAATCGATATAAAAACGTCTACACGTGGTTGGAATGACAAAGCTAAGAAGGATAAATCAAAACAACATCAATTAGTGTTGTATAAAAAATTCTTTGCTCAACAATATAATGTCCCAATAGATAATATCGAGATTGAGTTCTTTATTGTAAAGCGTAAACTATTTGAATCACAAGATTTTGTAATCAAACGCATACAACAATTTAGACCACCTTCAGGTAAAACGTCATTAAACCAAGCAACTAAATCACTGAATGAGTTTATGGATAATTGTTTTACATCTAAAGGATTCAATGAAAAGGTTATGCCTGCTTTAATAAATGATAATTGTAAATGGTGCCCTTACCATAAAACTCACTTATGTGATGCGACTTTTGGGGGATAATAATATACGTATATAAAAATATAAATAAACAACGTTATGACGAATGATAAGACACTAACAAGTGTAAAAATTAAAAGTGACCTATTTAATGAATTTAAAATTGAATGTGTAAAGCGTAAGTTTTCATTCCAGAAACTTGCCGATCGTGCTATCCATTTGTATCTTACAGACGAAGATTTTAGAAAACAAATTAATAATCACAACAATTTAGAACTTTAAGTAAATGAAAGAAGGTTATATTCCTAAAGAGCAGAGAAAACGTATTCTACTGCTTACTGATGACATTCGTTTTCCCTCAGGTGTAGGCACTGTTGGTAAAGAATTAGTAATTCACACGTCTCACCATTATAATTGGTATTGTTTAGGGGCAGGTGTTAACCACCCTGATAAAGGTAAAATCTTTAATTTATCTGATGAAATTAATAAAATAAATGGGATAGAAGATGCTGATGTACTTGTTAGACCAAATGATGGTTATGGTGACCCAAATTTATTACGTGAAATATTAAAACATGAAAAAATTGACGGGATATTTTTAATTACTGACCCCCGTTATTTTACTTGGTTGTTTCAAATTGAAAACGAAATCCGTTCTAAAATTCCAATTGTATATCTAAATATCTGGGATGACCTCCCAGCACCAATGTATAATAAAGGGTTTTATGAATCGTGTGATACATTATTAGGTATCTCTAAACAAACCGTATTAATAAATGAGTTAGTTTTAGGAGATAAAGCTAAAAATAAAATTATTGAATATGTTCCCCACGGTTTAAATTCTGATATATTTAAACCTATAGATACAACTTCTGAGGGATTTATTAAATTTAGAAAACAGCTCACTGAAAATAGGGATATTGATTTCATTTTATTTTTTAATTCTCGAAACATTAGACGTAAACAAATCCCAGATACATTATTAGCCTTTAAATATTTCTTAGACCAATTACCTAAAGAAAAAGCTGATAAATGTTTACTAATACTTCATACTGAAATATCTAATGATGCAGGAACTGACTTACAAGCAGTTAGTGATATGATATTTGGAGAAGGTACTCTTAATATTAGATTTTCAACATCTAAACTATCATCAGAACAGTTAAATTTAATGTATAATATAGCAGACGCTCAAATATTATTAACATCAAATGAGGGTTGGGGGTTATCTCTTACAGAAGCACTATTAACTGGTACTCCAATCATCGCTAATGTGACAGGCGGTATGCAAGACCAAATGCGTTTTGAAGATGAAAACCAAAATTGGTTTACCCCAAGTGCTGATATCCCTTCAAACCATACAGGTAGATATAAAACACACGGTAAATGGGCATTCCCAGTTTACCCCGTTGCTCGTACCTTAAAAGGTTCAGTCCCAACTCCTTATATTTGGGATGATATTTGTAAAGCAGAAGATGCTGCCGAATGTATTGCTGAATTATACAATATGAATCCTGAACAACGTAAAGAAGTAGGAATGGAAGGTTATAAATGGGCTACTAATAAAGAAGCAGGTTTTACTTCACAACATATGGCTAATAGAGTTATTAAATATGTTGATAAAACATTTAATACATTCCAACCTAGAGAAACTTTTGAATTTATCAACACGTCTGATTTTAAAAACGAAACAGCTCCACATAAATTACTATATTAATGAAACCGACTTTTGTAATTAGCTCACCATTTGACACTTATAGTGGTTATGGGGCTCGAGCTAGAGATGTAATTAAAGCAGTTGTTAAAACTGATAAATATAATGTTCAATTAATCACTCAAGGTTGGGGTAACACCCGATTTGGATTTTGTAAAAATAACCCCGAATGGGAGTTTTTATTAGATTTAATAATTAAAGGTCCTTTATCATCTAAACCTAATATTTGGGCTCAAATTACAGTACCTAACGAATTCCAACAAGTTGGAGAATATAACATTGGTTTTACAGCAGGACTTGAAACTACAACAGTTCCTGGTGAGTGGGTTGAAGGTATGAATCGAATGGATTTAAATATAGTTTCATCCGAGCATTCAAAGAAATCATTTTTAAATTCTACTTATGAAAAGAAAAATCAACAAAACCAATCTATAGGTAAACTTGAAATAACTAAGCCTATTGAAGTATTATTTGAAGGTGCTAATCTAGAAACCTACTTTCCAGATAATAACCCTTGTATGATTGATTTTGATATTAAAGAATCATTCGCTTACCTATTTGTAGGACATTGGTTACAAGGTGGTTTAGGTGAAGATAGAAAAAATGTTGGGTTATTAGTAAAAGCGTTTTTTGAAACCTTTAAAAATAAAAATAAAAAACCAGCACTTATCCTTAAAACCTCAGGAGCTAATAGTTCATATGTAGATAGAAATGAGATTCTTAAAAAGATTAATTCTATTAGAAATAGTTGTGATTCAAAAAATCTTCCAAATGTTTATTTACTTCATGGTGATTTTACAGATGAAGAGATGAACTCGTTATACAATCATAAAAAGATAAAAGCTATGGTTAGTTTAACTAAAGGAGAAGGTTATGGACGTCCTTTACTCGAATTTACTTTAACTAAAAAACCTTTAATCACTACAGCTTGGAGCGGTCAAATGGATTATTTAAAACCTGAATTTACAACCTTAATTGGAGGTAATTTAACAAATGTCCATCCTAGTGCTGCTAATAAGATGATTACTAAAGAAAGTCAATGGTTTTCTCCTAGTCACGCCGAAATTGGGAAAGCATTAAAAGATGTATTTGAAAATTATAAAAATTATGTTGATAAAGGTAAAAGACAAGCATATCATAGTAAGACCAATTTTAATTGGGATAAAATGAAAGAAAATTTAGATGAACTATTAAACAATAACTTACCTAAATTTTCAATTGAAATGGAATTAGTACTACCAGACTTAAACTTACCTACATTATAATGGATGACTTAACAATATGTGATAAATGCGGCTCAGATGCCTGCTATGTTCAAGAAGTAAATGACAAAATCAAAAACTATATGTGTTATGGTTGTGGTTTTATTACTAATTCTTTAATGAAAAAAGGTGAACAATTTCTAGATGAACAATTTTCTAAATTACCTTCACTCTATAAAGAATTATGTGTTGAAGATGAAGAAACTAAACTAGTATGGATGCCTAATACAATTAACATCCCAGATAAAGGAATGGTATTTGCTGACGGAACTCGAGCTTCTAATTGGAGTTGGGCTGCTGTAAAAGCAATTCCAATGCCTGAAGAGGAAAAAACACAATTTAAAGAAAAAGGTAAAGATTATGAATTTAAAATGGACATGGAAACTATGAAACATTTTAATGAAAGTGATTTTATGGAAGCCCTTGATTATATTAACGCTTTTAGTACAAACGAGTAAAATATGAAAATTAGTTATGGATTAACCGTGTGTAACGAACACGATGAAATTAGAAACCTTATTGAATATTTAGTTAAACGTATAGATAAGGAAGATGAAATTGTAGTAGTCTACGACCAAAATCGAGTTACAGATGAGGTAATGGGAGTTTTAGGAATGTATAAACATGAAGTTATAGCTTATCCTTTTAATTTCCAACAAAATTTTCTTGAGAATAAAAACTTTTTAAATAGTAAATGTTCTGGAGATTTTATCTTTCAACTTGATGCTGATGAAATACCTCACAACACATTAATAGCTAATCTTAAAACTATACTTGAATCAAATCCCGTAGACTTACTTATTACCCCACGTAAAAACTTAGTTGAAGATTTAACTCAAGAACACATTCAACAATGGAAATGGCATGTTAATGAACAAGGTTGGGTAAACTGGCCTGACCCTCAAAAACGTATTTATAAAAATGATTCTAAAATCCAATGGTCAGGACATATAGTTCATGGTATGGTAAGTGGATACGATACTTATGCAACTTTGCCTATGGAAGAACATTTTTGTATTATCCATAATAAACAAGCTGAACGTCAAGAAGCACAAAATAATCGTTATAATAAAATTGAAAGAGGAGAGTTAAAATGAAAGTAGCTTTGGTTTGTATAGCCCGAGATGAAGATAATTATATTCAAGAATGGATTGATTATCATTTAAAGTTAGGTTTTGATGATGTGTACATATATACTAATCATTGGGATTGGGGTACATCTCAATCTAATGTATTTGTAAAACCTTGGGATGGAATTAGAGTACAAGATACAGCATACCAAAATTTTATAGATACTTTGGGATCTTTTTATGATTATGCTGCCTTTTTTGATGTAGATGAATTTTTAGTTTTAAAACAACATTCAAACGTAAAAGATTTTATTCAAAACAATATTCATAGTCCTGGTGGTATTGCTATAAATTGGGTATTTTTTGGAGATTCTAATCATCAAGAAAAACAACCGTCTAAAGTTAATGGAGAATATAGCCCGTTAAAAAGATTCACACATAGAAGTATTTTATGGGAATCTATTAAAACTATCTATAAATTAAATTCTTCCCCAAGAGCTGGAATCCATTCACCTACAAATCTTCCAATAAATGATACAAATGGTAATGTTTTTCAATCTGCTATACATCCTAATCCTTTATCTTCTAGTATAGAAATAGCCCAAATAAACCATTATTATACTAAATCTTGGGAAGAATGGAAACTTAAAGTTGATAGAGGAAGAGCTGATACTGGAACCCGTAGGTCATATGAAGATTGGCATATATTAGATAACGTTTATACTATAGAAGACAAAATTGCCTTAAACTTTATGTATCCTGACTATGAATAGAATATCAGTTATAATCCCAACATATAAAGAACCCGAATATCTAGATTTATGTTTACGTTCTGCTTTTGAAGGACAAGTAAATGAAAATGAGATTATAGTTGTAATAGATGGGTTTTTAGATTTGAATAAACCTATTTTAGATAAATATCCTAAGGTGAAAATATTAGACTTAGGAACCAATAAAGGATTATCTGTAGCTACTAATTGGGGGGTGTATAATGCTACTTGTGATTATATTTTAATTGTAAATGATGATAATGTATTCCCAAAAAATTGGGATATTGGGCTAGAACCTTATTTAAGCAAAGGTAGAGTAGTTAGTCCTAACCAGATTGAGCCTAAACCTTCTATGTTTAGACAATTTCATATTCATGATTTAGGTAAAAACACTGATGAATTTGACTTAAATCAATTCTGGGACTACGAGCAGTCACTTTCAGTACTATTACCTGAAAAATCGGGTTCAACTTTACCTTTTGCTATGTACAAGCATGATTATTTAGCAGTTGGTGGTTGGGATATTATGTATCCTTCCCCCCACGTAGTTGATTGGGATTTCTTTTTAAAATGTGAATATTTTGGAATGGAAATGCTTCGTGTGTATAAACACTTTTACCACTTCGCTTCTATATCAACCAGGAAAACCCCAGAACAAAGTGCTGAATCAACCCGTAAGGAAATGTTAGCACATAAGTTTTTTACTAATAAATGGGGTACTCCCGCTGAACATAACCCACAAAATAATTCTAAATTATTAAATAGATTTAAATGAAAGAACTTCTCCAATCCCATTATGGTTTAGGCTTAGATATAAAGGAATCACCTAAAACAGAAGCTGAACGTGAAGAAACCTTGTTTATTGATACAATGGAGACGTTAGAACATATTTGGCATTCTGAACATGAGTTACATGAGGACTATGGGGTTGATTTATTGGGATTCAGTCAATATTACTACCATATTATAGAAAATCTGATTATAGCTAAATATGGTTATGATACAGCTGATGTAATTTGGTGGTGGGTTTTAGACAGGTTTGATGCTGATGGTGAATTATTAGGGGTTGAAATGGAAGATGGTAAAATCTATATGTTAGAAACAGCTTTAGATTTATGGAAATTTTTAAAAAAGTTGTGATATGTATAAAATAACTAAAACATATTAACACATGAACCATATTACTTACATAAAATGCTCAGTATGTAACGAACCTATGCCGGAACTGAGATTAACTAAATACGGATACAACTTTTGTATTAATTGCTCAGATACAAAACCTAAAAGAGCAATTAATGCTCAATTTGGGGAAGGTGACAATACATTTGAAACAATAGTATTTATTGAAGATTAATGCCTAGCCCTAAACCCATAAGTAAAGAACAAATACTAGCAGCTATGTCTCAAACATTGAGCAACAAAGCAGCAGCACGTTATTTACACGTTTCGTATACACATTATAAAAGGTGGGCTAAAACATATGATGCGACTGAAGATGGTTACAATAACCTATTCGAACAACAACTAAATCAAGCAGGTAAAGGTATACCTAAATTCTTAAGAGCAGACGGACCTGAACCAGCATTATTAGATATAATTGAAGGTAGAATTGATGCTTCATCATTCCGCCCTGATAAATTAAAATACAGATTAATAACTGAAGGTTACTTAAAAGAGGAATGCTCGGTATGTGAATTTCACGAACGTAGAGTAAACGACTATAAAATACCATTGTTACTTAATTTTAAAGACAATAATAAAAACAATTATCGTAAGGAAAACATTGAATTACTCTGTTATAACCACTATTTTCTCCAAGTAGGAGACATATTTAGCGACAAACAGATTAAGGGTATAGAAGACCACGTTCCAACATACCAAAGTGATGTTGAATGGGAGATGGACGATTACCAAAAATCACAACTTGAAAAATTAGGTTTAAGCAACCCAGATCAAAGTAATGATCCTTACTCGTTAGTATCCAGACGATGAAACAACGCAAAAGCAAATTAGACCAAAAAAAACGCAAACATAATAAGTTAGTAAATGACTATGAGGCTCAAAAGTCAAAACATCTTGAAAAACTTGCGACGAAAATGTTGGAGGACCAAGATAAACTTCGTATATTACGGGATAAGAAATCAGACGGTAAATTTTTAGACCTATTTTAAATGGTAAAGAGAATTAAAGTAAAAAGTATTGAAGAATTTGAAGACATGCTTCAAAAATATGACCTTAAAATCTCTAAAGCAATAATTGAAGTTGTCTTAAAGAATTTAAAAGGTAAAAAACGCTTTATACCTGTTTTAGAAATCCACGTTGAAGAAGAGGAATCAATTTTCGATATTACTTTGGATAGGCGAGATATGATTAATACATTACAACAGAATTTAGAAATTCATGAGCGTAATGAAGATTATGAAGGTTGTGCTCGAATTGTTAAAGCAATACAAGAATTAAAAAAATAATTGTATGAAAAAGGTTATATTATTAGGATTATTACCAGTTTTTATTAGTAATACAAACGTTCCAATTGAAGTATGTTATGAAGAAACTATTATCGAGCTTAAGTCAAAAGACATTCAGCCTATTATTAAAGATAGAGAGCTTCTCAATGCCCTTATTTTTGTTGAGTCTAGGGGTAATGATTCTGCTATTGGCGACAGGCATCTTGTAGGTAATGAAGCAGTAGGTGCTTTACAGATTAGACCAATTATGGTTAAAGAAGTAAATCGCATTTGTAAAATAATAGGTTCAAACCAACACTTTACTTTAAAAGATAGGTTTGATCGTAATAAATCTATTCATATGTTTATGATATGGAAAGATTACCACCACAAAAATAATAGTGATGAGATTATAGCACGTAATTGGAATGGTGGTCCAAAAGGTTATAAGAAGGACAGAACAATTAAATATTGGAATAAAATCGAAAAACAATTAAACAATGAGTAGTACAAGCGCAAAACAACGTTACGAAGCATTTACAGAATGGCACAATTGGGCTAAATCAAAATACCCATCATACAGAAATGCTGCTAAACAGAAAAAAGCCCCACAACCACGTTTTAGTGAGTATGGTAAGTAAACTATCAGTATTACAAGTGATACAGATTATGTCTGATGATGATTTTTCATTTATAATGGAATATCAACCAAACCAAATCTCATCATTATGTAATGCTCTAAGTATTGAACTACAAGAAACAAGAGAAGATGAAAGTACTAGTAATAGGAGAAATATGTGTTGATAAATTCATTTACTGCGAAGCAAAACGTTTATCACCCGAGGCACCGGTTCCCGTCTTAACACCGGTTAAAACGATTAAAAACCAAGGAATGGCCGGTAATACCTTAGCTAATGTTAAAGCATTATCCCCAGAATATTATACTATGTCTTTGGGTCAAAATGAACCAATTACCAAAACTCGTTATGTAGAGGAAAAATCTAATCATATGTTCCTTAGAGTAGATGAAGGTGAAACTACAATTACTCCATTTAAATGGTCTATGGATATTGACGTTATGATTGGTCAATCTGATATTGTAATTGTAAGT
>Ga0307377_10002669_pt1 | contig 20818 bp, 13 predicted proteins | sample TR3MG_FD_202535 | JGI IMG/M metagenome (GOLD analysis project Ga0307377, IMG submission 202535) | Soil microbial communities from Risofladan, Vaasa, Finland - TR-3 | ecosystem: Environmental > Terrestrial > Soil > Coastal area > Acid sulfate soil | place: Finland: Risofladan, Vaasa | collected...
CCGCCGCCGTCTGCTCGCGGCTCGGATAACCCTTCTGACGTGGTGCCAGTTTACCCACCCGGAACCCCCAATGTACCGCTCAAGCTGGCACATGAAGAGTCAAAGCTTACCAATGAAATGGTCAAAGAGATCTTGGTGTCTTTTGGAGACGCGCGGGATAACGGCCCGGGAGAACAAGACAAGGATTACCTTGTGTGGGATTGGGCGACAGAGTTGGAGCAGTACGATAGTGTCGAAAATTGGGCAGATAAAACCAAGAATACGATTTTGTTTCTGCAACAACAAATTTTCAAACTTTACGGTGCTAAAGAAAACGAGGATCAGACGCTGGACAATGAACAAATGGATTTCATGAAAACAAAGGCAAAAGAACTGGGCGTTACAACAGAGCTTAATACAAAGCTAAGAAATGCATGGGTCAAAATACTTTCCGTTGCCGTGCCACGCTATCTGTTGAAATACTACGAAAATTTACTGCCAATCCCGCCGAAAACATCTCCGAAAGTATCTCCGAAAGTATCTCCGAAAAAGTCCGTTCCGCCCAAGAAGACCGCTCCAAAAGCAACACCGAAGAAGACGCCGGAATCTACCTCTCAGAAAAATCCAGTTAACATGACACTGGAAGAACTCGCAGCCGAGATCCGAAGTATTTCGAAAGAGGACCGTGCAATTTTTCAAGATACAAATGATATCGATGTCACGATATCGGGTGCCAAGAACGGTTGGGCGTATTTCTATGCGGATTTACTTGGTGAAGAGGAAACAAACAGCCTTGAAAAAATATTCAACGAAAAGGAGGGAGGTAGACAAGTGAGATTTGACAAAAACACTCTTGGTAGAGGTCCCCGGGACATGGGGGAGACACCGCCGAAATTCGAATACACGAATACCGCTGAAAAATGGAAAGAGGTCTCAAAACTCTTAGAACCCTATCTGCAAGTGTTTCTGGAGATGTACCGCGATTGGGTTTACGGGGGACGCCAGGCTATTTCGGCCGCAATTCAAATGGCATACGTCGATTCTGACGATGAACTGTTTGAACCAGAACCCGAACGAGAACCTGATACGAACAAGACACTGGCGTCGACATATTCACCGTGATTCTGTAGAGCGGTTGCGTATAGATTTGTTAATAAAAGAATGGGAGAATTAATTTTAGCGCGATGGAAGTTAATTTCAATGTCAACAAAGAACTTAGTAAATCCAGCCACGCATATAATTAAACACACTTCGTTTCGTAGATTCAGTTTCTCACATGCACCTACAACGCTATCAGGAGTGGGTCGAGAAATTTGACACCCTTCAGCTGCGCAGCAGGAATTTCTTTCGTACCACCGCTGCACAAAAACTGACTGTAGCCAACAGCCCGCATCGGAGTCTCGGAGTACATGCGCTACTCAACAACTATTACAAACTCACGCCTGCGCAAAACGAGTTGATCGTCAATGCGGTGGATCGCGAAATCCAATTGAGCGACATCACATTCCGTCCTACTATTTCGCACGAACTTTATGCGTCGCACTTCGTGGCACTGGGGGAGGAACGACTCGAGCACCCGGACCATGACATGTATGTGGCGCTGGACAATCTTCTGTTCAAGCACGGTCTGCTTCCGCTGGGCTGCAATGAATTGGTCGTTGGACACCCGAAGCTGCTGTGCGAGCGCAGTCCCACCAACCCGGAGAACGTGCACATGGTGACTGCGATAGACATGCCGCGGTTCAGTTCAGCGACAGGCAAAGCGGCAGTTTTGGAGCTGAAAACCAGCAACCGGGCGGATGTGTCGTACACGCTGTTCGAGATGTTTTGTAAGGAGCGGACAGCGAAACAAATACAGCTGACCGCGTATCTGCTTCGTTCAATGAGCGCAGAACTGCATCTGCCGGTGCACGAGGCCGAGTTGGAGCTGTACCTGGCCGGGGTCGATGTGTATGGCAAACGGTGTGCGCTGTGGAAGATTGATTACGATCCAGTGCTGTTTCTCGGCGACGGGATGGAGAACTGGCACGCGCACTTGCCGCGAATGCGGGAGAGTTTGCGCTGTTGCATGTGCAACAAACCAGCGAAGAGCCAGTCGGCAAGCGACCCGACGAAGTACTTCTGCGGGAATCAGTGTAGGGAGAAATTGGACTAAAATTTATTGGAATTTATTTTCTGTCATTGACCGTTTCTTCATCTCTCATCGAAATAATCAGAGAGATGTCATAATTCAAGCATTCACAATTCGAGAAAGAAGCGGAGAAACGTAACATGATTGAATGGATACGTATGCAAAAGGTTCAAAGTCAAATTTGGAGCCAGGTTGGCACACTCTTCCCTCGAAAGGGCTGGCATAATACTGCCAGTATCGTTAGAATACGGATTTTGACTAGCATACAATCGGGCCAAACTGCCGAAGATCGAAGTACTCAAAGTTTTAATCGCAGGAAAGATTTTGCCCACGCCCCGACCGCCAAAATTCCGGTTTTTAGGGCAGTCGATGTCCTTGGCTCCAAATTTTAGACCAGTTATTTTTAGTCCTAACGCTCTAGATGACGAATCAGGAAACTTTATTTGCCAAAGCAAAAAACTGAGGGAAAGCAGCCAGCAGGTCTTGTTGGAACAATGTGGGAAATGCGGCAGCAAAGAGTAGCAGAATGTTTCAAAGATGAACAAAAACTTTCTGACCGACACGGAGATTATTCAGCTTGTATGTACAGAATCTATCGTTTCAACAACAACGTTAAACAAAAATCTTTGGCACAATTGTGTAGGTAATTTCTCTAATCGCACAGTGGACAGTCTCGATTCTAAAGAAAGGGAGCTTGGCGAACAAATCAACAAGTGTCGCAGTCTAACCAAAGAATTTTGGGCAGACACGTACCGTTGGTTGGATAGAAACTGCGATTGTCATGAGGATAAACTAAAAACTTGGGCAAGCCGGCACGATCGGTTTATCCAACAAGTGAAACCGATTGACACTCTGCCTGATTACGATCCACAAGTGGAAGATTATGTATTTAGACCGCATCCGAAACTTCGAAAGTTGTGAAAATAAGTAAAACAAAACATTTTTAGTTTCGCAATCATGGCAGAAAGTTGGATGTCGTCACACACGTCGAGACCGAATACCGGTCCTGCGACAGGCGATGGAAGATCACCCGCTTCGAATTACAGTATTTTCCGAATTGATTTATTATTCCGACACGTAGAAGAAAGCTGCGTAGCCACCGACACCCGCTGTTATTTCCTCGTTGTAGTATTTGAAATCGAAAATGCGATCTTTGAACTTGACCAGCTCGCACCACTTTTCGTCCAGATGTTGCAATTGGTCGTAGCGCACGTAGAACTGCGCCACCGTGTAGTTGTCGCATTTTGGCCGATTTTGCCTTTTCGCCTCGACCTTCACCCGCTCGAGTATTTCGTTGCAGGCTTTGGCGTTGGAAAGCGATTCCGGTGTTTCGAAAGCCTCAATGGGGAAGGTCTGGTTCATTAGTTCCTGTGTCACGGCGACCTCCTTCTCGCTCAGCGGCGGTTGGGCATAGGTGCTGATGTTCGTGACACGGTTCACAAAATCAATGTGTTTGCATCCAGTGCTGTTGCGTCCGGTGTCGGGATGTGCTGTGAGCATCACGTGCCGCGCCGATGTGTACCCGGCGTCGAGCAGGTCGAGCACAGTGACGCTTTGCACTGTGCGGTAGAAGCGGTTGAGTTTCGTGTTGTCCTGTGCCTCGATGAACTTGATGCCAGTGAAGGTGTTGCGGGAGTTGTTGAGCAGGTAGGCATATGCTTTCATGTTGCCGCGGTACTCTGGACTGGCTTCGGGGTCGAGCAGACCAGTGCCCTCGAGGAACATGATGGGCGCGCGGCTGCCGAGATTGCCCATCTTCAGCCCGACGTAGGGCTCCGAGACCATGTTGTAGCGCTGGTGGTACTCGAAGAACGCTTCGCGACTGATATAGGCCCCGGCCATGTGTCCGCCGAGTTTACCGTAGGCCTCAGAGTCGGTAGCGCCGTCGGAGAGCTGGGCACCGTCAACGCCCATCAGCACCTGGAGATAGAAGTACTTCTGACGCTCGCGTTGCATTCGAAGCAGGACAGGGTCGCCAAAGTCCGTTCGGGTGGCGAGCTCTATCGATTCGAAGCCTTGCTCAGCACCGCCGTCTTCACAGTCGCTACTGGAGGGGACGTAGGCGGGGTCGAAGCTGCGTTTTCCCTTGCTGCTGATTCGTGTGCCGCGACTGCGGACATTGCAGACGAATGCTTCCATGGGTATTTCTTGAATATCGCTTTTGCTTGCCGAGCTGAAACTCATGTTGACAGTGTGCGAGCGCTTGTCCACCACTGTGCCGTCGGATAGGTAGGTGCAGTAGTTGATGAAAACGCTGTGCATCTTACTCACCACAGCCATCACTTCGCGCTCGGTTGCGCTCTCAACGAGATATGCACGGGCTTCGGCCAACTTCATCTTCGGGAAGTGCCTGCGGAGTGCAATGTTGGCCGCATTCACCCACCACGATTCCGGGCTGGGCTGGGCACGCACGGCGCCGAACGTGAAGCCGGGAAGCTGCCAGCTGTTGAACTCCCACAGCGGGTGCACCAGGTACTTTGTGGACTCGAAACTCGGCGGCTTCTCGTAGACGAGGCGCTCGCGTTGCACAATGCCAGCGACGACTTCGTTGATGATACCGCGATTCGCGGGAATGGCGGTGAACGGTGTGCAGCGCTCAAACGGGCTGATGCCGCGGTTGAACTTGGCGATGGGGAAGCGGAGCACAATGGTCCCCTTGCAGGGCGCAGAGCCGTTGCGCCGCGCATTCCACACAAACAGCGGGAGACTGACGGTGCTCTGCCGGGTGGGGTCCATGGCGTTTTTCAGGTAGACGAGGTTGCTGCCGGCCTCGTTGCTCGCCGGCTCGCCGCTGCTGGTGCGCGTCTCGCACATCGCGCACACAGAGAGCGTGGTGGACTGTCCGGTTTTTGAGGAGTCGGCGATGCGGAGTTTCACCCGGCGATCGATGGACGGATCGACGCGGACGAGAGTGTGCCCGGCATCGCGGCTCAGGTAGAAGCAGAGATAGGGATTGCGCTCGGTCGAGGCGAGCTGCGGCTTGTAGTCGAACTCGAATTCCACGTCCATTGTCCAGTCGACACTAATCTTCTCTTGGAATACAGTTGGCTTTGTTTATTGAGGCAAACGCTTCAGCGCTGGGAATAGCCGCTGCAAAAGGGTAAGCCCACTGTTTCTTGTGTGTTGCGTATTAACTTCGCTTTCACAGTGGAAGTGGTAGGAAAACCAACTGCAACAACTGTACACGCGTTAGAAAAAAATGTCCAAAGAAATCGCCCGCATTCTCGCGGATTTCAAAACTCACGCGGGTCGTGTGCTCGAGCACAACACCCCGCGCGACGTCGCCCTCAAGTACGTGCTGCGCACAGCCTACCCTCGAGACTGGACAGTGATGCTGAAGAACACCTTTCCCTACATGGGCGAGGACGAGCTGAAGGAGAACATCGATTCCCTGCGCAGGATCCAGCTGAAGGATCTCTACACCGCCTCTGCACTGCGGCGATTGGAGATCGTCGGCCTGCTGCTGATGCCGGACTACGACGGGAAAGGCGACATCTCAGTGCGCGGTCGCTCGACCCACCGGAATGTGTCGCACTACGTCAAGTACCGCGAGGAGATCTCGAGCAATGTGCGCCCGTTCAACGAGTTCCCCGACGCCGGAATGACTATGTGCATGGCCGACGAGAATTTTGTCAAGTTCATCCTGCACGACCGAGATCTGAAGAACTTCCTTAGCCTCGAGACACAGCAGGTCGAGGACATTGAGCAGGTGTTCTCCGACTACAACAAACAGGACCGCCGTCAGAAACTCGAGGCGCTCTGCCACCTGCTGAGCTACGCGCGTCTGGACATGTCGCCGAGTCTCGAGAGCACGTTCATGGAGAACGGCCTGATCGACGTCAGCCACAAGCAGGCGCTGCAAGTGCGCCGCAAAACCGACTACAAGAACGAGATGGCGACCCTGCTGGAGGAGCGGCAGCAGGCGCTCGACGAAGCCGATGAGTTTCGCATGAAGCAGGAGGGCCACGACATGAGCGAGTACACCCGGCGTCCAGACAGAGAGCAGCAGAAGAAAGATATCAAAATCACCAACAGCTACCTGCGAGACAAGATCGCTGTGCTCAGGAAGTACAAGCTGGACGACCGTGGCATGCGCCGCAAGCACAAGGAGGCGATTGTTGAGCAGGACAAAGAGCGGCAGCGACTGTTGCGCAATGCCGACATTCTGGGCTGCAGCGAAAAGGAGAAGATCTCGCAGTACGAGCTGGCGACCCCGCTGCCCGAGATTGTCGATCAGAGCCTGCCCGAGCTGCGCCACAGTCTGCAGAGGATGCGGCTAATCAACGAGGCGCTGTACAAGCACCAAATCGAGAGTCGACCAAAGGAGCAGCGCGTGATGCAAAAGGCATTCTACTAGACAAATCCGCAAAAACAACCCTGTTAAATTTAGAGCTCGCCGCGTCGTTCAATAAAATCCACAAAACAAGTTTTATGCAATGCGACAGACTGCAAACGCGTTTATTACTGGAGTATCGAGCACTAATCGATGCATTGGAGCGGGCATAGATTTGACTGGGGGAAAAAGTAAACCATAGGTCATCCGCAGGCAATTTCGTTCTGCGTAAGGAGATAAGCGTAGTGTATGTTTTGTGCAGTACGACCGTAAAAGTAATGCTCGTCGATCTTGACCTCCTGATAGAGCTGCATGTAGAAAACTCCGTCGCAGACGCGGGTGTCGTTGACGCGGTACTTCACAAGATAGCCACCGGAGAACGAGTCCACATCGTATAGGTGACAACCGCCAAGAGTTTCGAGACACACGACGATTCCACAGGAGGAGTGGGCGAAATGCAGTGCAGTAAACACCTTGAACCCCGCCGCGTTGCCGAGTTCCACGAGTTCATCGGGAAACTGCTGATGCGGATCGCACTTGACACCGGGGTAGCGCTCCTGCAGGCGATAGCCAGTGTGCGTGTTGGTGAAAATCGACGTCAGCAGGACTACGACAGATACCGCGGTGGCGACTCTCCACTGCGACCTGCAGCGCAGCGCAAGCGCGAGCCAAATCTCAGAGTATTGCATTGCGACTGTGCAAGATTGTTTTTTTATTGTACTGTCTTTTAGCATTTTCACTGTTGCGTGGGGGAGAAATCTATTTTTTCTGTATCCAGCGGAATTTGCCCACATCGCCCTCGAAGTCGGGAACAATGTCGAAACCCTGCTCGAGCTTGTCCACGTTACTGATGCGGAGCTTCTTCAGGGACTGGGCGATGTCGGCCATGCTGTTCGCCGGGTTGAAGTACCACTTGGGGTCCTGGGCCTGTGTACCGACACTGTGCAGGCGGCTGTCTTTCGAGTAGGTATACGGGTAGGGAGGATAGAGATTCCACCAGGGATTGTAGCGACCGGGTCTCCACCAGTTGCGTCCGCGCCATCGGCGGCGCCAGCCCGGGTAGGCTTCGATGTTTTGATTGGGGATCTGTTTGTTCACCGCGTTGATGGCTTTGAGTCGGCGCATCGAGTCACAGTCGACACTGTGCTTGTCGACGTTGGACCAGGCGCATTTCTCCGAGCAGTAGTGGACCGACTTGCAAGTGGTGCAGCAGATCGGGTCGGCGTCAGTGATTCTGTCGCATGCGTGGCAGAATTTCTGTTGTTTTTCAGAAATATTGACAACGACAATGTCTGCGACCTCTTTAACTAGGTAGTCAATGTGCTGTCCCCGTACATCGAGCAGTGCGACTAGTTGACCGTCCGGTGAAAGGCATACTGTAGCGGCGGCCATTGTTGGGTGTTCGGGGAAATACTCTCTACAATCAAGAACGGGGAATACAGGTTTATAGAACAAGGCAGTGCAGAGTGGTATTAGATTATGTGGCAATGTTTATTTGCTTCTGTATTGTACCGTTCGCACGTTCCAGACTGTGCCCGCCGCGCAGAGCTTTCACTCGAGAACCGTCGGGCAAAACGTAATTCTCGGTTGGGTTGAGCCTCACCAAAAGCTTTGTCCTGTACCAAACTTTCGTCACATTGTTGTTTGTTTCCACTTTGTATTGGCCAAATTTTATCGTGGAAGTGTTGCTAGATGATAGCGTGTTGTCCGATAGCATGTTGTCCGATGACATGTTGCGACGTAATGCTGCGCAACACCAAATCAATGACAGGACGAGTGCCACTGCTACCCATAAAATCGCCCACATGCTTTGAGGGAAAATGGAATGTTGGAAAAGGTTCCCGCGAGACAAAGTATGTTGTTTGGTTTGGAGTAATTATACAACAATACGTACTTCCATATTAGCGTCGATGGATTGCATCGAAATTTCCAGAAAACTTCAAAACCTCTCAATTCGATCCATTTTGACATCCTTTTTGAAAAATAATGGCTAAACGGACCGAATTAGGCCATTTAGAGCGTTTTTTCGAGCTTGCGTATTTTCTAATTATTTTTTTTGTATGAGCGCCACGAAACCACAATAGGCTCCGTTTGGGGCACCCAAATCACGACCTTGCGTCGAAACTGATTATTTCACATAATTATGTGAACAATATGTGGGACCAATTATTGGATAAAAAATTTTGTATTTTCACAACCCCATTTGGGGATATTTTCCGGAGAAAAATATTGACCAGCTTAATAAAAACAAGAATTCAAATTTCGAGGCCGGTATACAAGGTCGATTTTCGTGTCTCGTGCCCTAAAAAATCAGGGCACGATGGATGAATTTTCACCTTGTACAGCGGTCGTGAAACCATATTAGCTCTCATTTGGGGCACCCAAAAAACGAACTTGCGTATATTATGATTATTTCACACAATTATGTGAAATAATTGTTCTGCACATATTGTCCCGAAAATATAATCTCCTTAACCGGAAATTTTGGAATTCTCGCGTCTTTAACTGGAACATGGGATTTTAACTTATAGACGCGGCGTCCATAAGTTAAAAGGGCGCGTTCCAGTTATGGTCGCAGATAAAGGTGAAAAATATCAGATGATGGTCAGATATCAATACGATCTGATAGATTCGAACAATTTCGCTTGAAAAAATTTTTTAAAACAGTGCTTCAAACTACAGCAGAACTGTTTTCGAACTTCGGTTTGACGATTTAGTGTGATAATTGGTCCCACATATTGTTCCCATAATTGTGGGAAATAATCAGTTTCGACGCAAGGTCGCATTTTGGGTGCCCCAAATGGAGCCTATTGTGGTTTCGTGGCGCTCATACAGAAAAAATAATTAGAAAATACGCAAGCTCGAAAAAACGCTCTAAATGGCCTAATTCGGTCCGTTTAGCCATTATTTTTCAAAAAGGATGTCAAAATGGGTCGAATTGGGCATTTTGGAAGTTTTATTTTGATTGGCCTAATATGGTTTCGTGCTGCTCATACAAAAAAAATAATTAGTATTTTGTCATGTTCAGTTCAATATTCGCATTTCGCTAATTAGTGCGAATAATCAGTTTCGACGCAAGGTCGCATTTTGGGTGCCCCAAATGGAGCCTATTGTGGTTTCGTGGCGCTCATACAGAAAAAATAATTAGAAAATACGCAAGCTCGAAAAAACGCTCTAAACGGCCTAATTCGGTCCATATCGCTATTATTTTCAAAAAAAGATGCCCAAATGGATAGAATTTGACGTTTTGGAAGTTTTGTTCGACCGTGGGATATTGTTTAATGAGAATATACGTGGTAGAGATATTGGCCAGTTGTTTTGTCGTGCTCCTCGTGTATCTTGTATCCATTCCCTTCCACTTCCTCGATGACTTCTTTCGGAAACTGGCTGTCACGACGATAAGGTCCAGTCTGACAAGAATCTATCCAATTTATCAATTCATCCAGCTCTGTTTCGTCCGAATCCGAATAGTAGTAGTCCATAGTTTTCAGTTCTTTGACTGGGTGAACGAGTTTCAAAAAATGCATATTATTTGATAATATGCAACGGCCGACTCCACTGAAGCCCCCGAAGAACTTTCTAAGAGAAAATAAATTTAGATGACCCAAAAATAGCATATTATTAACAATATGGCCCACGCTACCTTTGTACATTGTTCAGTTTCTTGAGCCAGCCAGTGTACAACCTTTCGAAAAACCAATGGTGGAGACGCTTGCCGACCGCCTACACCAGTTCCTCCCCGAGCTGGAGTTCTTTGGCGACAAACTAATCCCCGATTTCTCACTGGACAAGAGCGACGTTGTCCAGAATCTCGACAAACGCATAGACGATATTGTCAATGCGCGCATCGTGACGCCGCTCAATGAACGACGCCAGGTCTACGCGGTGGACACGAGTGTCATGCGACGAGTGGTGCAAACCATGCAAGACAAGTATCACATGTCCCCTGCCCCCAAGTACACGTCGCAACAACCGCTGAAACGCAGAAATAGCTCTCCGGTAGAGAAAAAGCAAGAACCGGAAGAGAAATCCGTTGAGAGCGAGAAGCCCGCGGCCAAGAGCTCGAGTTTCTCGATTAGCGATTCCCAGGAAAGCTCGGAATTGCCGATTGTACAGGAGGTGAGCGAAAACGGGTCTGAGAACGAGTCTGAAAACGAGTCTCACAAAAACAAGTCGGAGAGTGCCAAATCTCCCCCCAAATCCAAGGTCATTGAGTCTGATGCGTCAGACTCCCCCCCGTGGGTATCGGCCAAAAACAAGTTTTTCCCGCCTCCTGCCGAGCCCTCGCATAGCCAGGAGGACAGTTCGTCGGATTCGATGGTTGGTGATGAAGGAAACGAAAACGGTGATAAGCCTGACGATGATGACTCCGGCGAGGACAAGATGGATGTCGACTCTGACAAAAGTCTATCCGACTCTGACGATCTAGTCGCCGACGACTCAGACAGTTCTCTGGAGGACAGCACCTCAAGCAGCATCGGGCCCAATGCACAGAAAGGCATCGCTGCACAGTTGCCGCAACGAGCGCGAAAACAGAGCGAGCGTTTCGACCCTGCCGACTTTTCGTCTGAGGAGGAAGACGATTCCGAGGACCACTTTGGCAAGAACAAAAATCAGAAGGCGAAGCGGAGAAAACGCGATGACAATCCCAAACTCGCACCGGTTCCGCTGGCACCGGTCGTAGTGAACAGCAAGCGAAAGCCTCAACTCAACCCCACCTCGAAACTCGCCCCCAACCCTGCACATATGATGAATCGCGAGCGCTACAAGACCACGGGGAAGGTCCTCTCCAACCTGCACCACTCGTTCACCAATTTTGCAAAAACCGTCGGCCAGAGCGCCTGTGCCGATGCAATGCTCCACGCGGGCCAGAAACCCGACAGCGGGCCGGCGAAGTCCGACTACGCCTTCGAGCAGCTGCTCCACAAGACTCTGAAAGACGAGCTGGGCGAGCCGATCGATGAGCCGGAGAGCACCAAGGGTGTGGCGCAGGATCTGCGGCGAATGTTTTCCACCTACCAGAACTGCACCAGCGCGCAGGAGGACAACTACACGGTCTACTCGCTGAGCCAGCCGCTGGGCGATCTCGCTGAGCAGTACGACCTCGGCCCGACGGCACAAATCGCCATTGCGAACGACTTTGCCCACTCGCTGTGGATGGTTCGTATTGCGACAGTGCCACGGGACCACATCTACCACTGCGCGAGAATCGAGGCCACCAAGCACGTCGCAAAACTAATTAATCTAAAGAAAGCTGTCAGTCTCAACAAGCTGATGAGCGGCATTGTGAACAGCGCGTTTATTACAAACATGGCCATCGACTGGTACAACGCGTGCATTCTGTCGAGAATCTACGCGCCGCACGCCATGGAGAAGATAATAAACGAACCCTAGCTTGTTCTCTGCTTTCGCAACTCTTTCATCAGCGCGTAGTGCGAGACCAGAACGACAATGACCGCAGCCACTGAGACGATGATCTGCACGGTATCGGAGAAGGTGGGGTTCGGCGAGAAATCGCACGACTTTCCGCTCTTACACACACAGTGGCCTTCGGGATCGAGTTCTTCGTTGTAACTGCACAGCTGGATATTCTGCACCCCGCACATGATCTCGTCCACGTCTGAAGCAGTGTCGATGCGATTGTCCTCCACGGCCCGCTGAAGCAGGAACGAGAAGCGCTTGCGCTGGTAGGTGTTCACGCTGCAGTCGGGCAGAGAGAACGATTTTGCGCACACTGGATGCGCGCAGCAGCGCTCAAACACCTCGGTCTCCACGGCATAGTCGAGCGCGGAAACTGCACAGAGCAGGGCCAGTGCACCAAGCAGGCGAAACATGTCGGGGGATTGCGTTATTGTTTATTACTTTAAAGTTTAACTGTGTCGGGTGATGTTTGTACGCGCTAAGCGCAGCTAAATATTACAGGCATAATCGTCTCGACCCCGCTGCGGCACAGCGGACAGTTGAGCGAGATGTTCTTTTGCATGGTGTCAGCGCAGCCGCTGCACAGGCAGAGATGGTGGCAGGGCAGGAGCATGCGGTCGGGGGTGAGGAACAGGCAAACACAGCAGCGGGGCTTTTGCAGCCGTTTCTGCGTGTAGGCGCCAATCTCAAGCGTGCCTTGCAACTCGCCGACAGGTATCTTCTCGCCGTCGGCGTGCAAAAAGACAGACGAATACGCGTCGCGCTCGAACTCCACCATCTTCCCGCTAGACTCCAGCGGGTTGAGTTCGGCGATCGAGCCGCCAGTGCAGTTGATGCGGTGCGATCCATCGCCGAACGCGCCGTTGAACTCGAAACGGGCATTGGAAAACCGGCCATCCAGACTGTGCAGCAGCGTGTCTTGACAGGTGAGCGTGTTTTGCGGTGCAATGTCGGTGAGGACCGTGCACATCTCGGAATTCCCGGCGTGGACATGGTTTCCGCAACCACTGATTCGCAGCACCAGCGTGCCCAATGTGCACGCGTTGAAACTGACATAGTTATTGTCGCCCTCAACGGTCAGGGTCAGTTGCTCGAAGTGCATGCTCTCGAAAATGAACTGCGACGAGGAGAATTTGAAAGTCGCTTCCTGCTCAGGGCACCAGTTGAAATGCATGCTCTCCTGCTCGAAACCGTAGGCAGGGCGCTGACTGTCGCAGAGAAAACTCGTGTTGGTGCATTTCAGTCCGCGTTTCACCGCTGTGGAAAGCGAGATCTGTTCAGGCCGCGCGAAAACTATGCCCAGTGGACCCTGGAAAGCAAACGCGGGCATGTGATTTTTTCTGCTTATTATTGTGTGATTTGTTTGTTGGAAAAGGGTAGGTTCAGCCAGGTCAATGTTATTAATTGATGTTTACACTACTGCCTACATTGAAAGTATCCAAACGCAACCCTGCTACACCGGCGGAATGTACAAAAATAAAAAAAAACTACAATTAATAATTAAGTGTGAAATTTAAATAACCGAGCAAATGTACACCCCCTGTTCCGCGTGGCTCTGCAACACGTAGCGCGTCTCCGCTGTGATATGATGGGTGGAGTAGTAGAACACCTGGGCATAACTCCGTCGCAGCTGCCCGAGACGCAGTACGGACGCGGGGCGCAATTCCGACATGCAGAAATGCAGTTCTTTGCCCTGGTGAGTGGCAATGTGCGTCATGAAAACCGCTTCTACCTGCACAAACGGCATTACACAACAGAACTGGTCATACCGCTGCATCACCGCCTGCCCCGCGCAACCCCTACCGTACTCGCTCTGCAATATCGCTGCACTATACTCTGTGTCTGTGACCAGTACCGCGTTGGGGGATGCCGCCAAGGCGGGGAAGAACTCCTGCATCGACAGGTAGTGTTCTGGCGCGGAGAGACAGGGGACGACGTCCTCGTACAGCGCCACTGTGCACTCGAGGCTGTTGAGCAATCGGGCGGTTGGCGATGGGTAGTTGCGGTCGTAGATGAAGACGAGAGAGTTCTTGTTTTCCAGGAAGTTCTGCAGAATCCCGAGCAATGTTGTCGGACTGGCCAGATGCGCGTTGTACAGCAGCGCCGATGTGCACAGCAGTAGCTCGTTCTCCAGCGTCTCGTGTCTGTGGAACTCGCCGAAATTCAGAAAGTCGTAGTACTGCACCTCTGAGAAAATTCCGAACAACTCCTCTTGGACAGTGGCTGTCAGCCCAGTGTTGAAAAACACTGTCTGACTGCGACATATAGCCTCAAAAACGATCTCTTCCAAGCGCGTATTCGCCAGACGCAATTTCGGAGGAAAAATGCACGGTATCCCGCAGGCCACTTTGACGTGGTACAGGAAGCTCTCGTCGAGTCTGACGCTGTACTGCCATTGCACCTGGTCCTGAACCACCTCTACGCCGACTTTCTTGAGAAGGCGCAGGACCGGCCCGGTCGCATAGCGCAGATCGTCCGCGGGGATTGCGACGTTTTGATCGTAGAGCTCTTGGAACCGGTCGACGAGATTCCACGCTTCGCAGTACAGGCCGTAGTCTACGGGCTCTTTGGACAGAGGCGCGTAGGTCTCGTAGTCGAGCGGGGAGAGCCCAGCGAACGATTGGAACAGCAGTATCTCTGGCTCCGTGCGTATCAGATTGTACAGCGTCAACTGGTCTTCGCTGGAGAGCAGTGAAAGCTGTTCGAGATCGTACAGATCCTGCAAATGCGGCACACGCCAGTCGTTCTTGTCCAACAGGTGGGAGTGTTTCAAGCGCATCTCCTCGAGCGTGCGCTTGGCGGATTTGTTCGGAGCGCTGAGCTTCTTGACTGACACCTCGTAGTCTGACTTGAATTTCAACTTGGCAGTCTGACCCTGTCGAGGCACTGTCTCATCGCTGCTGCTGACGAGCTTCAAGCGCTTCTCGCCTCGTGTCGGCACAACAAGATAAGTACTGCTGTCGGGAGTGACGAGCGGTCGCGAGAGCACGAGAAAATTCTCCGCAGGCATAGTGCACTGTGTGTTGTTTGGCGATTTGAATTTATGCTAATTTTGTGAAATTCAATTGTAAGGTAGATAATATGCGCCGGTCCAAGTCGGACTTTTTTGATAATATGTGAATTCAATTGTACTACATTTCTTGTTTATTCTCACCAGATGTGCTATTTTCTGCTCATTAAGAGCATTCTACGCAGTACAGTGTTCTACATGCAACGGATAGTCCGCTTCGCTACATTTGCTAGAACAGTAACGCTGTGAGCATGTCTCGCTGCATTTGTACTTGGCAAAAGAAGAACAGAAATGACAATCAATTTCGGAAGCGTCACTAACTTCAGAGTCATATTCCAATCGTTTGACGTATACTCTGTTTTTTTGCTCTTCTACAGCTTCGTTCCTGGCCTCTGGGAGGTATTTGATATATTTCTCCATGGTAGTTTGCGAGTTGTCCAAATTGAGAACGGTGAATTTTTTCCTTGTATAGCTGGCTCCAATATTTGTAATAAATCCGATATACGTGACTGGGTTCAATAAACCTGCAATCGCTATGATATTGAATATAGGACCCCAAAACGCGGCTTGGTTTTCCTTTACCAACTCTAGAATTTCCTCTTTGTTTCGTACTCCGGCATTCATAAATAATCCAGCCATTTGTGCAGTGTAAAACAGACGATGCGCTGTTGAGTATGCCACACGCTTTGAGCTGGCGCCGTGAACTTGCTCAAAGGCAGCCAACAGAGCCGTGAACAAAAACCCAGTAAAAAAAATCGTCATAGAAGCGGAGGATAAAATCATGTTGTAAGTTTGCGTAAACAGCAGTTCACTCCCTGAGAAAGAATACAAAAGATTCTCCATTACACCTTTTGCGCTCGTAGGGACGTTAGTGGCACGGCCCAAACTGGTTTTGGTAAGTGCTTTCGCCAGCTCTGCGATATAGCCCGGTGCGTTTTCAGCCGTCCATTCTTTATAATTCAGCAGCAAATTGTCAATTTCATTTCTGTAAACGACTCTCATAATTTCACGTATATCTTCGATTGCTTCGGGTATATCGTTGGCCGTAATGGCTTGAGAAGTGTCTCGCGTAATTTTCTTTGACTGAGTCCAAGTCTTGTCCTGTATTGTATAATAATTGTTGGAGTTTTCTGGAAGCGACCGCAACAGTGGCCAAACCTCCTCATCAAAGTTTTGTTCTATTGCCTGCGTGTACAAATTAAACGTTCGGAATATCTTGTCGTCCGTCAAATTATTAAATCTCTCGTAAAAGTCTTCTTGGTACACGCTGTTCCAGGTGTCGATTCGCAACGACGGCATGTTCGTTGCACTGACGAGCGAACGTACAATAGGCTTAGATTTGTACACAACCGAAAAATTACTCATCGAATTCATCACGTCAGTATCGGGTGAGGCAATATGAAACGCCGCTGATGCCACAAGTGCAATTATGCCGAAAAAATACACAAACATCAACATTGGTTGAAATCGGCCCCAAGCCAGTCTCTGTTTTTCATTATCTTGAAGCTCTTGAGCATCAATTTGTAAAAGTTCTTCTCTTTCAATCCTGAAAAAGGTTTTCAAAGTCTCAATTTGCTCTGAAGACGCACCACTATCTTCCATTTTCTGGATCTCCATTGTATGCACAATATCCATGCCGCGCAAAATCCTTACTCTATCCACGGGAGTCATAGTTGTGAGTGACTCGTTCTCATTGGCACCCACTCGAGATCTACTATACAGTCGAGCAAATTCTTCGTCTTCTTCCACGGTCGTTGTGCCTTCATCCGAAAAGAGCGATATGGGCAGAGCGTTTCGAAGGACAAAATAACTAGCCAGTTGATCTTCAACCTCGTTCTCAATCGGTTTTAGAAATTTTGAAAGGTGGTCAAGCTGCTGTTTTGTAAATGGTTTTCGCTCGAGCATATTGACTATCGCACCGCAAAATACCCATTTCGTGTCGATCTTTTCCGCCCAACTCATTTTCGGTTTCTTTTGCACAGCGTCCTGGAAAGCATTTGCGCTCCGTTTCGCATCTCGCAGTGCAATATCCAATTCCTCTGTGGGCTTTTCCATTTGCAATTTCTCTGCAAACTCAATGGTACTCTCCGGATTCATCGGATAGTACGTATTATAGCGTTCTGCGATGATTGAAAGAGCGTTCATAACTGAGAACGAGAAATTTTGCATCATAGTATGCAGAAACGTATCGAACAGTGCCAGTTTTGTACCGACCAGGGATTGGAGCCATTTTGAAAGGCTTCCAAAAAGTCCCCGCATTGCTGAAATTCCCCGGTCTGCGAGAAAAATGAAATTGCGTTCATTCATGTAAGCATCGGCCAACGCAGTTTCGCCCATTAGTCGTGCGAGTTTCTGTGGCAACTCTCCAGTGATAGCCAAAGCACCTCCCATCGCTTTCACAAAAGCCAACGTGTTTTGCAGCAAGGCTTGGCTGCTGTAGGCTTTTTGTTGTTTGATGTTAAGCGAAAGCTGGAACGCTTCAGTGGTCGACTCGATACCAGTTGACCAGGCATACAGCCCGAGACGAAGCGCCGCCTGTCCAATGGACGAACTGCCGCCAATCACATTGCTGAAGTTTTCCGCGACATTCCCCGCTATTGCAGTGACATAACTGAAAACGCTGATCACCGATTCGTGCAGGTAATTCAGTGTAGCACGGACTTTCCTTGCCAGCCATTGTACAAATCCCATTCCACCTTCCCCCAATCTTGACATGTAGCTTTTGCAGCTGTAGATTTGCTGTGTCAATTCAGCGACATTTTCCTTGGTCTCTTGAGAAGTGTGCGATTTCACAAGATTCGATACATAGTTGAAAACTCTAACTATTGTGTCGAGAAACTCGCAAGCGATCGTTTGCGCACTGGACGATACTGCGTGGAGCAAATCTTGTATCGTTACGTACAGCTTGAGCATAGAGGCGCTAAAATCTCCTTCGTAATCTAGGATATCACCAATGCCTATTCCGTTCACGTATTTTCCGAGACTGGAAAACAATATCTTCATGTATTGCGAAAGCATCCTCACAACATCAGGCGCTTCGAATATCATCGATCCGTTGGCTGCTACGGGCTCCGCGCCGCCGAGCATTATCTTTGCGACAAACCCGTCACCGTGCTCGCGCCGAAGCTGTGAGATGACCTCTTTTTTCATCGTTTGACTGGGATTTGGCATTGAACCTGGTATCTATAAAGAAGTCTTACTTTCTAGACATATAAAAATTTCGCATATTAGTTCGCGCAAAAATCGCATATTATCGTCGGTTCGATACGTAAACACATTTCGATGCCGCGCAAACCCGTACGCCAGGGAGGTCATCTGGCGGGCAGAGTTGTCGAAACTGAAGACGGTTGCAAGTTTGTCATGAAAGTGAAGCGCAACGGCCGTCGGCGCACAAATCACACAGAATTTTTCGCCTTTTCGGATTTTTCAACAAAGCAGCTCTGCAGGAAGGCTGCGAAACAGGCTCGGCGAAACTTCTGCAAAGAAAACAATTTTATCATCAACCAATACACAATTGAGAAAGACGCAGCGATAATGCTGCTCGCCTGCGCTGGAAGCCATCTCTCACACCTGGCGTCGACTGCCACCTTCGACCTGCAAGACCTGCCCCGCATCTCTCGCCACAAGTGGTACCTCAAAAATGGCATGCGCGCCTACTGCCCCAAACTCAAGAAGGACCTGCTCCACTTCATCGCTGCCAAAATGTATCCGAGCAAGTTCCAAACTGCGACGCCAATCAACGGCGACCAGTTGGACTGTCGCCGTTCGAATATCTCCAACCGGAAACAGTTCTCCAGGCGAACGCTGGCTATGCTGGAAAACGAGAGCTGTATCAAGTACGACGAGAAAAAGAAGACCCACTACGTACGGTGGACTGAGTACGGGCAGCGGAGAATAATGTACTTTCCGGAGAAAAAACACGGCGACAAAGCCATGGAACGTGCCAAGCGCCATGTCCACACACTGCTGGCGACCAACCGGCTGACCTTTGAGCCACCGGAGAACTGAGACGGGGAGGGGTTTAATTAAAACAAAATGAATTCACTCGAGTTTCGTTTCACCCATCAACCGCGCCAACTCTTCGTCTTCCTTTGCACGTATTAGGGTCTCTCGAACGTGTTCCTCAATTGCATCAGCATTGCCGAAATGCTCCATCGTAACGTTGGGGTCGGCGGGCAGTGCGTCGGGGAAATATCTCTCGCGATCCTCTTTGTAATCGGAATGCATCGTGTAGCCAAAGATGCATTTGAAATTGACGCTGTAAGGCGCGTCGAGATGGACTTTCTCTTCGTCCCTCTTGGGCACAGCTTTCGCCTGGAAGAACACTTGGTCTGTTGGACAGCTGGGGACGCGTTTTTCGTACTCTTCGATGCAAGCCTCGCACACCTTTTTGAAATCCCGCTCTCGCATCATTACCAGGAAGTTTTGCACTTTCGACGGCTCGTGCAACGGCTCGAATATCATTTCGAACTTCTTGTAGTTCATCGAGCTGTAGATGGAGACCAGGTGTGACCAAGGCATAATCACCATAGTGTCCAGGATGCCAGAGGGCGAGCGCGGGTTTGGAATGCGCACTCTGAACGCGCCTGCCTGCAGGCTTTGCATGTCAATTCTGCCTTGCAATCGCGCGACAACCGGGCTCATAAGACTGGAAGAACCGCACTTGAACAGAATCGGGTTGGGAACCTCCTCCGAACCGTCGAAGCCCTCCGGCAGCAGACCGTTGTAGTTCTCCGCCTCTTCTGGCAGTTTGTAGTCCACCGGAACATCGGTATCGCGCTCCCACCCGGCATACTGCTCGAAAATGCCATCGACGTTCGAGCAAATCGCCACCCCGTGCGGGTTGGTGTTGAGGCCGCCGTGCAGAAACATGTAGTGGGGGAAGAGGCGTGAACGGTCGATACAGTCCAATGCTGCGGGTACAACCTCGTTTACACAATCGAAGCCTTGGTTCGGCCCCGGATCCACCAGTTCGGTGAGATAGAGCTTTTCGCTTTCGCCATTCACGCCGATGGTGAAGTTGATATCGAGTTCTTTGCGCAGCGTCGGGTGCAGCGAGTGGACAGAGGCGAGGTTTTTCACAAACGTCCGCAGCGCTTTGCTCGCCTTCCGGTTGTTTTGGTCGATGAGCTTGTAGAAGTGGAACGGCTCGCCAAACCAAGCGTGCGCCAGCGACTCCATGTACTCGCGGACTTGGTTTTTTTTAACCGTGTGCTCCTCGTAGGTGCGTTTCTTGTACGATGTTGCCATTGCTGGGGTTTTTCTTACTGTGGCCCAGAGTGTGACGATAGCGATTGTTTACTGAGAGTCATATTTAAAAACATAAAATCTACAATAGCCCGCGCTTGTCCCCTCCCCTCCCCCTCTGCTAACTCCCAGACCACCCGTGGATTCGATGCAGATCTCATTTTCGTCGACGAGAGCGAGTTTGTCTCGGAAGACCTGTGGCTGGAGTCGATTCTGCCGCTCAACATGCAGGAGAAGACGGCGATTCTGGCCGCGACTTCGCCCAAAGACAGCGGGACGTATCACAATTTTCTGATAACGCGGAAAGATCCCGAGAATCCGAAGAAGAACCTGTTCAACGTCGTGTACCTGTACGAGATCTGCAAAGACTGCCGCGGAACAGAGAAAGCCGCCGATTGCACCCACATGATGGACAACATATCGAAGAACAAGAACGCAGCGCGTCGTCGCCAGACCGCGGCCTGCTATCCGCCGAACCGCTCGGCCAACCGAGACCAGGAGCTGTTCGGCATCACGCAAACCTACTCCAAGGGTCTGGTCCCGCCGGAGCTGATTGAGGATCTCTCAAAGAACATCGAGGACTTGCGGCATCCGGCACGCTGTGTTTATTTGGGCATCGACCCGGGCGGCGGTGGCGACGGTAAGCTGGGGATTGTCGGCGTGGCCGAGCAGCTGACAGAGTACGGCCAGATATTCA
>Ga0307377_10002670_pt1 | contig 20809 bp, 20 predicted proteins | sample TR3MG_FD_202535 | JGI IMG/M metagenome (GOLD analysis project Ga0307377, IMG submission 202535) | Soil microbial communities from Risofladan, Vaasa, Finland - TR-3 | ecosystem: Environmental > Terrestrial > Soil > Coastal area > Acid sulfate soil | place: Finland: Risofladan, Vaasa | collected...
ATCTTTCATTGTGAATCTCCTTTCTCTTGGCAGAGATTAGAAATTCACACCGACCGTCGTAAAGGTCAAACCTTGGTGAGTCCCCCGGCATAGCCGGGGGCTTACCTCTATGAGTTAGCATCCGGAAGCCGCATCGGTGAATCCGGATCCGCCCCCTCCCCAGGGCGAGCACGCGAAGGATCTACGCGACTTGCCAGGTACGCCTAATTCGCCGGCACCACCGCGGTCGCTTCGAGCTCTATCTTGCCCGGGCTGTCGAGCAGGTCGGAGACGAAGATCATGCTCATGCACGGATAGTGTTTGCCCATGAGGCGCTTCCAGATCGCGCCGAGCTGCGGGCGTGCCGCGAGATAGGCCGGCTTGTCGCAGCAGAACGCGGTGATGCGGCAAATGTGTTCCGGCCGGCCGCCGGCCTCGGCCAGCACCGCGAGCACGTTGGCGAGCGCCTGCTCGAACTGCGGCGCGATTTCAGTGGAGTGAAACTTCTGCGCGGCGTCCCAGCCCACCTGCCCGGCAATGAACACAATGCGCCCGGGCGCGACGGCGATGCCGTTGGCGTAGCCTATCGGCGCCGCCCAGCCTTGGGGTAACAGAACTTCCATGTTTGCTCCTTCGGGGGTTCAAACTCGACTATTGAGCATTACCTTACTGCATGACAACTGGCAGGTCGCTTTCGTAGCGCAGGCGCCCTCGCCTGCTTCGGTCGCTGCAGGCGAGGGCGCCTGCGCTACAGTGTCTCGTGGTTTGGTAATTCTCAATAGGTGCTCAATCTGACAGCACCGGCGGATCCAGGTCCGCCTCCCAGCCGGCCTCGGGCACGGGCGTGCGCTCGAGCCAGGACTCGATCAGGCGCACGTGCTCTGCCTCCTCTTCCTTCATTTCCAGCGCTCCCGCGCGCACGCCCGCATCCTTGCTTGCCTTCGCCAGATGCGCGAAAAAGTCGCGCGCGCGCTTTTCGTTGTGCAGCGCGATCTGCAGGGCATGATAGGGCTGCATCAGGTAATGCAGCTCGGTCGGGTCCGCGGTCTCGGGTCCCTCCGAGCCTTGCCAGCGCACGTCGGCGGTAGTAGCCGGCGCCTGTTTCCAGCCCATCTGTTCCAGGATCTGATCGGCGTGGATCTGCTCGATGCGCGACAGCTTGCGGAACAACTCGGCCACCTCGCGGTTATTGTGCACTTCCATCGCATCCGCGAATTCGGCGTAGCGCTCCGCCGCCTCCGCTTCCATGGCGTAGGCGTACGCCATGAATTCCGACGCGCTGGGCACGAGCGCTTTAGGCGCCGTTTTGGCCGACGCGGACCGCGGTGTACGCGCTCCTTTCGGCTTGGCTACGGCAGTGGTCCTTTTTGCGCTCGGCTTGGCGCCAGGCTTTGCACGCGGCTTCGCGTCCCGCTTCACGCCTTTCTTGCTGCTTTTTTTGGTGCTCATAGTGCAAACTCCGCTTCGAGGTCGGATGGATGTTTCTTGCCTTTTCCGATCGGCGGCTGGTACGGCTTGCGCTCGCCCTTGTACAGCACGCCGATATTGAATCCGTCGTCGGTCATGAGGCGCCGGGCCGCGCGCGCCGCGTCGTCAGTATGCGTTACCGGCGCCGGCCGCACCTGCTGCTTCCATTCGCGCTGCTCGGGGCGGAACGTCACGCAGGGACTGAGGATTTCGACGAAGGAGAAGCCGGGCGTGCTGATCGCCTCGGCAATGATGCCGGCGGTGCCGTTGGGATCGCCCGCGAACGCGCGCGCGACGAAATTGGCGCCTGCGGCGAGCGCGATCACCAGCGGATTGAAAGTGCGCAGACCGGTCCCGCCGGGGGAGAGTTTGGAATCCCAGTCGGGCTCGGTGGTGGGCGAAGGCTGGCCCTTGGTCATGCCGTACACATGGTTGTCCATGACGACGTAGGTCAGGTCGACGTTGCGCCGGCAGGCATGCAGAAAGTGATTGCCGCCGATCGAATAGCCGTCGCCGTCGCCGCTCGCGACGACCACCGTGAGGTCGGGGCGCGCGAGCTTCAGCCCCGCCGCCGCGGCGAGCGAGCGCCCGTGCACGCCGTGAAAGCCGTAGCAGGTGGTATATGCGGGAATGCGCGAGGAGCAGCCGATGCCCGATACGACGGCGATATTCTCCGGCAGCAAATTGAGTTTGGCGAAGGCCTTGGTGAACGAGGACAGCACCGAGTAGTCGCCGCAACCCGGGCACCAGATCGGCTTGTAATCGGACTTGAACGCCTGCGCCGTGATCGGTGCGGCAGCGGCGGCGGTAGTGGCAGAGGAATTCATGCGCGGCTCCATTCGGTGATTTGCTGGTGGATTTCGTCGGGGCGCATCGGCAGCGGTCCGGCATGGCGGAAGCTCTTCACTTCTCCCGGTAAATCGTATTCCGCGCGCAAATAGCGGTACAACTGCCCGGTGTGATTCTGCTCCACCACCAGCAGCCGCTTCGCGCCGGCGAGTGCCGCAGCCAGGCGCTCTGGCTGCGACGGGCTGAGCAGGCGCAGGGACACCAGCCGCGCCTTGATCCCTTCGGCGTCGGCGCGTGCGAGCGCTTCGCGTGCCGCGCCGGTACAGGAACCGAAAGTGACGATGGCAAGCTCGCCCTTGCCTTCGACGTCGGCCCAGCGCTCGCCGTAATCGAATTCCGCGAGCTTCTTCGCGCGCTTGTCTAGCTGCCTGATGTGATCGCCCGACTGACTGGAAGGCAGGCCGCGCTCGTTGTGCTCCAGGCCGTCGGCCGTGTACGCAGTGCCTGGCATGCCCGGAATCGACATCGGCGAGATTCCCGACTCGGTGATGGCATAGCGCTTGTAGCCTTCCGCCCCTGCGTTCGGCTTCAATCGCTCACCGACCAAGCCGATGTCGGCGGGCGGGTCCACCACCGCACGCGTCTGACCGAAGTACTGATCGGAAAGCACGATGGCCGGAGACTGCATCGCTTCCGCCAGATACACCGCCCATTGCGTCGCCGAGACGCAATCGGCGATGGAATTCGGTGCAACGACAATTCGCGGCGCGTCGCCGTGCAGTCCATTGACCGCGATGTTCACGTCGCTTTGCTCGCTTTTCGCCGGTATGCCGGTCGACGGTCCGCCGCGCATCACGTCGATCACCACGATCGGCACTTCAGCCGCAACCGCCAGCCCGATCGCTTCGATCATGAGCGACAAGCCCGGTCCTGAAGTGGCTGTCACCGCGGGCACGCCCCCATAGGAAGCACCGACGATCATGTTGACCGAAGCCAGTTCGTCCTCTGCCTGCACGAGGGTGCCTCCGACCTTGGGCAGCGCAGGCGCCAGCCATTCGAGCACTTCGGTCGCCGGCGTGATCGGATAGGCGGCGCAGAAGCGCACGCCGCCGCGGACCACGCCAAAGCCCGCGGCCTGATTGCCCGTGATCAGCCAGCGCGCTTGCACTTTGGCACCGTGCGCATTCTTGTGCGCGAGGCGCGGCACCGCCGGGACATTTGCGGCAGCCGCATAGCCCGCGTCGGCGGCAGCGAGATTGGCGGCCATCTTCTCCCCGCCGCCTTTCTTGAGCGATTTCTGCAGCACCGCATGCACCGATTCCTGTGGCAGCCCGCACAAGCCTGCGCCCAGTCCGAGCGCAATCATATTAGGCCAGCTCCCGGGTATCGCCTTGGCCATCTGCTTGAACGGCAACGGCGCGTAGCGCGCACCGCGTTGGACGAATACCTCGGGCGGCTCGCCCTGCTCGGGGTCGCCTATCATCACGCTCGTCGCATCGAGCGGGATCTCGTCGGCGAAGCGATGGATGTTCTGCCAGTCGATGCCGATCAGGATATCGAAGCGGTCGTCCAGGCATTCGACCGGCGCGTGCGAGAAGCGCAGCAGCGCCGCCGCTTCGCCGCCGCGGATCTGCGGTCCGCTCGAGCGCACCATCAGGCCGTACCAGCCGGCCTGGGCTGCGACCTCGAGCAGCAGGTTGCCTGCGGTCATCACGCCCGCGCCGCCGCTGCCGGTGATCGCGATTGAAATATTGCCTTTGATCTTCTCTCTATGCTTTGACACGATGTAGCCTCCGTCTCGCCGAGCCCATCGTTCCGGGCATTGGACGCGTAGTTTGCGATGCTATCGGACTATACTGCTAGTTTGCGCTTGACTTCCAAATACGCATTCTAGTACCATAATACTGAATTAGGATCGAAAAAGTCAAGCCGAAACTGGCCTGCCAGTACAAACTACAACCGCGACAACCGAAAATGGAGGCACACGCATGAGCACAGTCGCACACCGGTGGATGATGACCGCGCCGAAAGTCGCAATGGCCGAGTCGACATTCGACCCGTTCCCGCCGCAGCCTGCAGAGGTGGTGATCGAGATCGCAGGCTGCGGCGTCTGCCACACCGACCTCGGCTATTTCTACGACGGGGTCCGCACCAATCACGCCCTGCCCCTTACGCTGGGCCACGAAATCAGCGGTCGCGTGGTCGCCGCCGGCAGCGGCGCCGAGAGTTGGGTCGGAAAATCGGTCATCGTGCCTGCGGTCATCCCCTGCGGTGAATGCGATCTGTGCAAGCGCGGCCGCGCCGCCATCTGCCGCTCGCAAAAAATGCCCGGCAACGACATCCAGGGCGGTTTCGCCAGCCACATCGCCGTCCCCGCGCGCGGACTGTGCCCGGTGGACGAGCAGCGCCTCTCGGCCGCCGGCCTGGACCTGTCCGAAGTGTCGGTCGTCGCCGATGCCGTCACCACGCCTTACCAGGCGGTACACCGCGCCGGCGTCACCCCCGGCAGCCTCGCCATCGTCATCGGCGCCGGCGGCGTCGGCGGCTATTGCGTGCAAGTGGCAAACGCGTTCGGCGCGAAGGTCGTCGCCATCGATGTCGACCCGGCCAAGCTCGCTGCGATCTCGCAGTACGGCGCCGCGCTTACGCTGAACCCGAAGGAGCTCGATCCCAAGGCACTGAAGGGCGCGATCGCCAAATTTGCCAAAGAGAATGACCTGCGCGCGACCGAATGGTTCATCTTCGAGTGTTCCGGCAGCGCGGCCGGCCAGCAGACCGCTTACGGGCTCCTGGTACACGGCGCCACGCTCGGCGTCGTCGGCTTCACCATGGACAAAGTGGAGATCCGGCTGTCCAATCTGATGGCTTTCGATGCGCGCGCGATCGGCAACTGGGGCTGCACGCCCGAGCATTATCCGGCCGCGCTGGAACTGGTGCTCGCGGGCAAAGTCAAAGTGAAGCCGTTCGTCGAAGTGCACCCGCTTGCCGACATCAACCATGTATTCGAGGCAACGCATCAGCGCGAAATCAAACGCCGTGCGGTTTTGGTTCCGTCACTTTGATGCAAAGAGAGCGCCGATAACCGCAGACACCGATATTTGTCATTCCAAGGCCCGCGGCCTCGGAATAGCAGCGAGTTTCGAAATGACCTCCAAGGAGATCCAAGCATGAGCACTGCAGCAGCATCCACCCCGACCCGGGAATTCAAGAACCACGAACTCGACGAGAACTTTGCCCGCCCCGGCGTGCGCTATGAAAAGCGCCCGGCGCGGACGCCCGACGGCAAGGAAGTGCCGGGCCTGTACAACGCCTGGATCTGGCTCGACAACCCGGGCCAGTTCAACTCCTACACCACCGACATGGTGAAAGGCGTGATCCTCGCGTTTCGCGCCGCGTCGAATGCGCGCGACGTGAATTGCGTGGTGTTCACCGGCGCCGGCGACAAAGCTTTCTGCACCGGCGGCAACACCAAGGAATACGCCGAGTATTATGCCGGCCACCCGCAGGAATACCGCCAGTACATGCGCCTGTTCAACGATATGGTGTCGGCGATTCTCGCCTGCGACAAACCGGTGATCTGCCGCGTCAACGGCATGCGCATCGGCGGCGGCCAGGAAATCGGCATGGCCTGCGACTTTTCCGTGGCGCAGGACCTCGCGCGTTTCGGCCAGGCCGGCCCCAAGCACGGCTCCGCCCCGATCGGCGGCGCGACCGATTTTCTTCCGCTCATGATCGGCGCCGAGCGCGCGATGGCGGGCTGCGTGCTGTGCGAACCGTTCTCGGCGCACAAAGCCTACTACATGGGCGTGATCACCGACGTGGTGCCGGCATTGAAAGTTGACGGCAAGTTCGTCGCTAATCCGATGGTGGAAACGAAGCAGATGACCGACGAATTCGGCCGGCTCGTGTTCGGCGATTTCAAGACGGGCGAAGCGGCCAAGCAAGCCAAGGCGCTGATGGCCAGCGGCAAGGTGGATCTGTCGCTGCTCGATGCCAAGGTCGAGGAGTTGTGCGCAAAGATGCTGCTCACCTTCCCCGACTGCACCACCAAAACCATCGAGGAATTGCGCAAACCCAAGCTCATCGCCTGGAACGCGAACAAGGAAAACTCGCGCGCCTGGCTGGCGCTCAACATGATGACCGAGGCGCGCGCGGGCTTCGTCGCCTTCAACGAAGGCACCAAGGAAGACCGCGAGGTCGACTTCATCGGATTGCGCCAGAGGCTGGCCCGCGGCGAAGGCTGGGGCGAGGCGCTGCACGACGCGATCCAGCCGAAGAACAAGCACAAGGGCTGATGCCGTGGCTGCACCTTCGACACCGAACGCCGCACCGCCGAACGACGGCCCGCTGAAAGTCTGGCTCGAGCGCGACGGAGCGCTGCTGCGGCTGCGCTTGGCGCGGCCCAAGGCGAACATCGTCGACGCCGCCATGATCGCGGCGTTGCACAGCGCATTCGACGCACATCGCAGCAAGACCGGCATCCTCGCCGTGCTGCTCGATGCAGAGGGGCCGCATTTTTCGTTTGGCGCAAGCGTGGAGGAACACCTCGCCGAGCGCTGCGCGGGAATGCTCGCGAGCCTGCACGCACTGCTGCTCGCGATGCTCGAATGGCCGCAGCCGATCCTGGTCGCGGTCAGGGGCCAGTGCCTCGGCGGTGGACTCGAACTCGCGCTGGGCGGCAGCCTGATATTCGCGGCCGCCGAGGCCAAGCTCGGCCAGCCCGAGATCCAGCTCGGCGTGTTCGCGCCGGCCGCATCCTGCCTGCTGCCGCCGCGCATCGGCCAGGCGGCGGCGGAGGACCTGCTGTTCTCCGGCCGCTCCATCGGCGCCGAGGACGCCCTGCGGCTGGGCCTGGTGCAGTCGGTATCGACCGACCCAGAAGCGGCGGCGCTCGCGTATTTCGATCAGCACCTTGCGGGCAAGAGCGCAAGTTCGCTTGCCTGCGCGGTCACCGCAGTACGTGCCGGTTACCTCCTGCGGGTGCGCCGGCGCATTGCCGAAGTCGAGCGGCTGTACCTCGACCGCCTGATGCAAACCCGCGACGCGAACGAAGGCCTCGCCGCCTTCATCGCCAAGCGTCCGCCAAAATGGGAGCACCGATGATGGCACCACCAAAGAGCCAGACCGTGCAGGAGATTGTCGAACGCTGCCAGGCATTGTTCGAGGACCTGCATTTTAATTCGGTAAAAGAGTGGAAGGCTGCCGTACCCGGGCGCAAGGCGATCGGCTTCATGCCGGTCTACGTGCCGCGCGAGATCATCCACGCCGCAGGCATGCTCCCGGTGGGCATCATGGGCGGAGGCGATCAGCTCGAAGTGATCCAGGGCGACGCCTACTACCAGAGCTACATCTGCCGCATTCCGCGCTCGACGCTGGAACTCGGCCTGACCGGGCGCCTGGACTGCATGGACGGCATGCTGTTCCCGTCGATCTGCGACGTCATCCGCAATCTCTCGGGCATGTGGCAGATCCTGTTCAAGGACAAATACGTCAGGTACATCGACGTGCCGCAGAACTACCAGGACGGCGTCGGCGGCACGTTTTACATCCACGAGATGCAGGTACTGCGCGAGGACATCGGCAAGCTTGCGGGCAAGCCGATCACGGACGACGCGCTGCGCGCCTCGATCAAGGTGTACAACGAGAACCGGCGCGCGGTGCAGGAACTGTACAAATATCGCGCGGCCAAGCCCTGGCAGGCGCCTACGTCGGAAGTGTACCTGGTGCTGCGCGCGGGCATGGTGCTTCCGGTTGAAGAGCATACCAAGCTGGTGCGCGAGTACATCGCCGCCACCGACGCGGTGGCGCGGCCGGTGCGCGACAACGCGCGCATCATCATGACCGGTGCGTTCTGCGAGCAGCCGCCGCTTAGCCTGATCAAATCGATCGAAATGGCCGGCTGCTATATCGTCGACGACGACTTCATGCTGGTGATGCGCATGCTCACCGACGACGTGGTCGAAACCGGCGATCCGCTGGACGAGTTGTCGAAATCCTTCCTCCACCGTTCGATGCAGACTTCGTCGAAGTACGACGAGTTCAAGAAGGACAAGGGCAAGTACCTGCTCGACTCGACCAAGCTGAACGCCGGCGAAGGCGTGATTTTCGCCGCCCCATCCTTCTGCGACCCGGCATTACTGGAACGCCCGATGCTGCAATCGGTGCTGGCCGAGCACAAGATCCCCTACACCGCGTTCAAGTACGCCGAGAACACCGGCCAGATGGCGCCGATCCGCGAGCAGGCCGGCACTTTTGCCGATTCGATCAAACTATGGAGTGCGGCTTAGACCGCACGAACCGAGGAAATCCCCCATGTCCACACCAGTGCAGATGACGCCCCCGCAGCCCTCGAAGAAAGCAGTTCCGGTCGCGCAGAAAGAGGACGCGATGCTGCTGCAAAAGGAAATGATCAACCGCAACTACCTCGAACTGGCGACCGCACACCAGCGGGGGAAGAAAGTCGCCGCAACCTTCGTGCCGGGCAACCTGAACGAACTGGTGATGTGCTTCGATTTCGCGCGCAGCCTGCCCGAGACCAATGCGCTGCAGAACGGCATGCGCAAGAAATCGGGCAAGATGATCATGGACGCCGAGCGCGACGGCCACTCCGAGGACGTGTGCACCTACGTCAAGGCCGACCTCGGCATGATGCTCGGCGGCGAAGTCGGCCCCACCGGCGATCCGCTGCCGCGCCCCGACCTGCTGCTCTTGTCCTACACCGGCTGCTTCACCTTCATGAAGTGGTTCGAACTGATCCGGCAGAAGTACAACTGCGAGACCACCATGCTGCACGTACCCTATCAGGGAGACGGCAAGATTTCGCAGAACATGCGCGACTACGTGGTCAAGCAGATCAAGGAAAACGTGATTCCGTCGCTGGAGCGCGTCTCCGGCGTCAAGTTCGACATCGACCGGCTGCGCCAGTACATGAAGGAATCGGCCAAGGCCGAGGAGGACCTGGTGCAGGTGCTGCAGACGGCGAAGAAGCGCCCGTCGCCCATCGACGGCTATTTCGGCGCGGTGTATTACATCGGGCCGATTTTCACCGCGTTTCGCGGCACTCAGGAAGCGACCGAATACTACCGGGTGCTGCGCCAGGAGATCGAACAGCGCGTGCTCGAAGGCAAGGGGCCGATCACGCCCGAGGGCGAAATGGGCGAGGAAAAATACCGCCTGGTGGTGGAAGGCCCGCCCAACTGGACCAGCTTCCGCGAGTTCTGGAAGATGTTCTACGACGAGGGTGCCGTTGTGGTCAGTTCCACCTACTCCAAGGTCGGCGGCGTGTACGACTTCGGCTTCCGCCACGATCCGGACCATCCGATCGAGTCGCTGGCCGAGTATTGCCTCGGCTGCTACACCAACCTCAACCTGCCGCAGCGCATCGACATGATCTGCAAGTACATCGACGAGTACCAGGCAGACGGCCTGCTGATCAATTCGATCAAGAGCTGCAACAGCTTTTCCGCGGGGCAGCTGCTGATCCTGCGCGAGGTCGAAAAGCGCACCGGCAAGCCGGCGGCATTCATCGAGTCCGACCTGGTCGATCCGCGCTACTTCTCCGCGGCCAACATCAAGAACCGGCTGGAGAGCTATTTCCAGATGATCAAGCAGAAACGCACCGCTGCCGCCGGCGCCGTTCACTAATAACAGCACACGAGGAAACCATCATGCGCTGCTTCATCGGAATCGACCTCGGATCGACCACCACCAAGGCGGTGGTAATCGACGAGGATCGCAATATCCTCGGACGCGGCATCACCAACTCGCGCTCGAATTACGATACTGCCGCCGCCATCGCCAAGCAGGAGGCGCTGGTCAACACGCGCTTCCACCTGTTTCGCAACGCGCTGTCAAAATCGAAGGCTCTCAACGGCAAGCTGGAGGATTTCCTCGCCCACCTCGAGCGCGACTTCCGCCTGGAACAGTTCCTGGAGCAGCTTGGGGACCTGGAGTCCACCTGCCGCCGCGCCGCGGAAGGCACGCGCTTCGGCGCCAGCGCCGCTGCGGTCAACGAAGCGCTGACCGAGGTGTTCAAGCGCCTGCAGGCGGAAGCGCCGGAGCTGTTCGCGCCGGGCGCGAAACGCAAGTCGGATTTTTTCCGCGACATCGCGGGCAGCCGCTACCTCGCCATCGGCGAAACGGTATCGAAGGAATTGGGCATACGCTACGACATGGTGCTCAATGTATTCGACCGCTCGATCATCGAAGTGGAGAACCGCGTCTACGCCGATGCCATGACCACGAATCTGATGAACGCGTTGGAACGCACCTTCAAGGGCATGCCGGAGACCGCCGGCCGCGCCGACGCCATCCGCGCGCCGATCAAGAGCGTGCTCGACACCGAGCTCGAGGAGAGCTACGTGATCGGCACCGGCTACGGCCGCGCGCGCCTGCCCTTTTCCAAGGAGCACATCCGCTCGGAGATCCTGTGCCATGGCCTCGGCGCTCACGTGATGTACCCGGGAACGGCCACGGTGCTCGACATCGGCGGCCAGGATACCAAAGCGATCCAGGTGGACAATCACGGTATCGTCGAGAGCTTCCAGATGAACGACCGTTGCGCCGCCGGCTGCGGGCGCTACCTCGGCTACATCGCCGACGAGATGAACATGGGCCTGCACGAACTCGGCCCGCTGGCGATGAAGGCGACCAAGAACGTGCGCATCAATTCGACCTGCACCGTATTCGCCGGCGCCGAGTTGCGCGACCGCCTGTCGCTGGGAGAAAAGCGCGAAGACATCATGCTCGGCCTGCATCGCGCCATCATCCTGCGCGCGATGTCCATCCTCGCACGCTCGGGCGGCGTGCGCAACGAGTTCACCTTCACCGGCGGCGTGGCCAAGAACGAAGCGGCGGTGAAATCGCTGAACGACCTGGTGCGCGAGAACTACGGCGAACTGAAGCTCAACATCGATCCGGATTCGATTTATACCGGCGCATTGGGCGGCGCCACATTCGCCTGGCGCGCGGTGGTCGAAGAGGGCAAGACCGCCGAAGCGAGAGTTTAAGAACCGATTTCAAGGTCACAGTTTAAGAAGATGTCATTCCGAGTGAAGCGCGGAATCTGCTGTCAAATCATGAGAAGAGCAGGTTCCTCGGCCGACGCCCCGGAGGAAGTCCCCTCGGGGACGGCCTCGGAATGACAGCTGATATTGCAATCGGCACTAAGTCATATCAACGGAGATAGCCAAATGACCATCAGCATAGGCATCGACATCGGCTCGGGCGTCGTCAAGACGGCTCTGTTCAGGACCGAAGGCGGCAAGGAAGAGTGGCTCGCGCGCCGCGTGGAGCGCATCCGCAAACGCGACAACATGCAACTGGCGAAGGCCGGTTACGACGAAGTGCTCGAGGAAGCGGGCCTCAAGCCCGCCGATGTCGACTACGTCGCCACCACCGGCGAAGGCGAGAACGTCAAATTCGCCACCGGGCATTTCTATTCCATGACCACGCACGCGCGCGGCGCCATTTACCTCAATCCGGAAGCACGCGGCGTCGTGGACATCGGCGCGCTCAACGGCCGCGCCATTTACGTCGATGAACGCGGCAAGGTGCTGGCCTACAAGATGACCAGCCAGTGCGCCTCCGGCTCCGGCCAGTTCCTGGAAAATATCGCGCGCTACCTCGGCGTCGCGGTCGAGGAAATCGGACCGCTTTCCCAGTCGGCGCAGACGCCCGAGAAAATCAGTTCGATTTGCGCGGTTCTGGCGGAAACCGACGTCATCAACATGGTCTCGCGCGGCATTCCCACGCCCGACATCCTCAAGGGCATCCACCTGTCCATGGCGTCGCGCCTGGTGAAGCTGCTCAAGGTCACGGGCATCATGAAAGACACGGTCCTGCTCACCGGCGGCCTGGCGCTCGACGTAGGCCTGCTGCTGGCGGTGCAGGAAGAACTCGTCGCGGAGAAAATCAGCGGCCTGACAGTGGTCAACCATCCCGACTCGATATGCGCCGGCGCGATAGGCGCGGCCTTGTGGGGTGCGTTCAGACATGGCAAGCTGCAACAGTTGCAACAGCGTGCCGCGGCCTGAACCCGCGGCGCAATCCAAAAAACCAAGGAGATACGAATGGCCCTGCTTATCAACGACGACTGCACTGCCTGCGACGCGTGCATCGAACCCTGCCCGAACAAGGCGATTACGGCCGGCACCCCCTATGTCATCGATCCGGCTCTGTGCACCGAGTGCGTGGGCGCCCATGACGAACCGCAGTGCATGCTGGTATGCCCGGCCGACTGCATCGTCCCCAATCCGGACTTCCCCGAAAGCAAGGAAGACCTGATGGCCAAGTACCACAGCATGCACGGCTGAAGTCTCCGGCTGCGTGACCGCCCCGCGCGGGCGGGTCCGCCCGATCATGGAGTTGCGACACTGCTCCGCCCGCTCCCGGCCTCCGCCATACTGGCTTCGCCATTCATGTATCACGGAGAACGCTTCAACAGCTACACCCACCTGGCCGGCACGCTGCTCGCAGGCATCGGCACACCGCTGTTGATCGTCCTGGCCGCGCGCAGCGGAGACGCCTGGAAAATCGTCGGCTGTGCCATTTACGGCGCGTCCTTGCTCCTGCTCTACGGGACTTCGACCCTGTATCACAGCCTGCGCGGGCGGGCCAAACGGGTTCTGCGCAAGCTCGATCACTGTTCCATCTACGTGCTCATCGCCGGCACGTACACCCCGTTCGCACTGGTAACCCTGCGAGGTCCTTGGGGCTGGACCCTGTTCGGGCTCGCCTGGGGTCTCGCCGCAATCGGCATCGCGCAGGAATTTGTATTCGGCAAAGGCAGGCGCCGCCTCTCTATCCTGATCTACGTCGTCATGGGATGGATGGGCGTGGGGGCGTTGCGCCCGCTCGCTGAAGGACTGGGCGCGCCCGGGCTTGCGTGGCTGCTCGCGGGCGGACTGCTCTACACCGGCGGCATTGCGTTTTATCTATTCGACGAGCGCGTGCGCCACTTTCACGGCGTGTGGCACCTGTTCGTGCTGGGCGGCAGCGCGGCGCATTTCATCGCGATCGCTTTCTATGTGACATGAGCGCCTGGCAAGGCCTCCGCTGCGGGGCAAGGCCGTTGCTTGCAGCGGGAGGCCCGTCCTCGGGCCGATCGGTGGGTCATGGAACATGTCGGGGCGAGGGCGCCCCTCCTACGGCACTTCGCGCTCAGGCGAGCCGCTTGAGAAATCCCAGTCGCTGGCTCGCGCCGAAACCGGCGCGGTAGAAGAACTCCAGCAGGCCGAAATTATCGCGCGCGACCACGGTCGCCACGCGCTCGACGCGCAGCGCCTCCAGGTTGACGAACAACTGCGACAGCAGTGCAGTGCCGGTGCCCGCTCCGGTAAAGCCGGGATCCACGCCTATGGTGTCGAGCACTGCAACCGGCTCGGTGCGGCCAAAATCACCGAAGTCGACGCGCGCCATGATATACCCGATGGCAGACCCGTCCTGATGCGCCACGAGCGACACGCGGACGGCCGAATCATGCAGCGCATCGTCCACTACCCGGCCGATATACGCGCCGCGGTCGCGGCCGACGATACGCCGGTCAATGCGCACGATGTCTTCGAAGTCCGCACGCTCGAGCGAGCGCACGTCGGCGCGGTCGCGCGCGAGCGCCTCGAAGTCGTTGGCCTGAGGCATGCTGTGGTCGATTTCCGCGCTCAGGTGATGGTGCTCCGGCGCAAGAATCTTTCCCGCCTCGTCTGCGCCGATGGGTCCCGCATGGATGCCGCAATCGATCACCTGGTGGCTGTCGAGCTGGAATCCGGCATGATCGAGGAAGCCCAGCATCGCGTGGTCTTTCCATGACACTTGCGTACGCAGCTCGAACACACCGTGTTTGCGCGCATCGGCTTCCAGCGCGCCGAGCAGGGCATCGCCGTAACCGTGTCCCTGTTCGCCCGGCCGCACGCCGATCACTTCCAGCCGCAGCGCCGGCTCGATCCACCCGTATTCGCCTTCGAGCCGCCGCGCCAGCACGTAGCCCTCGATCACTCCATCCTCCTCCGCCGCAAACTGCGTATGGAGGTCCGGCGTGCGCAGCGCCGCCTGCAGGCGGCGCTCGAAATAGGCATGGCGCGATCGGCCTGTGATTTGCTCGTCGATCTGAGCCACTGCATTCAAGTCCGCCTCGGCGAGCCGCCGAAGTTTTACGCCGGAAATAGGACCGGCCTGTGCCCGTTCCGCCATGGTGTTCTCCTTCTCTTAGGGCCCGCAGCAAACGTCATTTTGCTGCGATCCGATCCAGGGAGCGCGAGGGGAGGCGCCCCGAAGGTCCCGCCCCCCCTTCCTCGGTCCCGCTTGACGGGAGAGGGACAAGTCCCCACCTCGTCGGGTGGTCCCGACCTTCGGTCTCCCACCCAGGGGAATATCCCCTCGCATCGTAGAATACTCCTAACCCGCCGCGTAGGCGCCGAACAACTCGCGATCCTCGTCCTCGTCGAGCAGATTCTCGAGCACCGGCAGCAGTGCGCCGTCTTCCTTTTGCGCGTGCGAACCCAGGCGCTCGCACAACTCGAGCCCCTGCGTTTTCAGCGTCTGCCATTGCTGCGGCGGCAATCCGTCCGCAAGTGTCCGGCGCAGCAGCTCGGCCAGCGGTCCGGTGACGGCCCGGATAGTCGCGTGCTCCTCGCTGAGCAGTTCCGCCAGATCCCCGTCGCCCGCGTCCTCCAGACGCGGAAACAGATCGCGTTCCTCGAATTCGAAGTGGCGCGCGACCTCGACCTCGAGCGCGGCGAGCAGCGCGCGCGCGAACGGCGGCCACTCGGCATCGCCCTCCACTGGCGGGTAAGCGCCGGCGCGGCCGCTGAACACGCGCTCCGCGCGTGCAAGCAATTGGAGGGTCGCGAGGTGTTCCTCATACAGCCGCTTGGTCGTCTGTCGCCGGAAATCCATGTCCTAGATCGCTCCGATTCAGGGTTTATTCAGTAGCGGGAATCAATCAGCTGAGCTTCGGCCGCAGGTCGCGCACCCGCACCGCCTTGCCCATGGAGCGCGGGATTTCGCCCGGTTCTTTCACTGCCACGTCGGCTGTGACGCCGACGATCGATTTGATGTGATGCCGCACCGACTCGGCCACGACCGAGCGCTGCTCGCTCGTGGGCACGACATTCGGCATCAGTTCGACTTCCACCGTCAGATGATCCAGCGTGCCTTTTCTCTCCAGCACAAGCTGGTAGTGCGGCGCGACGTCCGGCAGGCCCACCAGGACCGATTCGATCTGCGACGGGTAGACATTGACGCCGCGGATGATCAGCATGTCGTCGTTGCGGCCGGTGATGCGCTTGATGCGCACATGGGTGCGGCCGCAGGCGCAGCGCTCGGTGCTCAGGCGGGTGATGTCGCGGGTACGGTAGCGGATCATCGGCAGCGCCTCTTTGGTGAGCGTGGTGATCACCAGCTCGCCGCTGTCTCCATCCTTCACCGCCTTGCCGCTTTCCGGATCGATCAGCTCGAACAGGAAATGATCCTCCCAGCCATGCAGGCCGGCCTGCGCCTCGACGCATTCGCAGGCGACGCCCGGGCCCATGATTTCAGACAGGCCATAAATATCCACCGCTTTCAGGCCCAGGCGCGCCTCGACCTCGCGCCGCATGGCCTCGCTCCAGGGCTCGGCGCCGAATATGCCGATCTCCAGCTTCGATTTGCGCAAATCCACGCCTTCCTTCTCCGCCACCTCCGCGATCGCGAGAGCATAGGACGGCGTCGCGCACAGCACGCGCGCGCCGAAGTCCGTGATCAGCACGATCTGGCGCTCGGTGCTGCCGCCGGACATCGGCACCACGGTGGCGCCCAGCCGCTCCGCGCCATAGTGGGCGCCGAGGCCGCCGGTAAACAGGCCGTAACCGTAGGCGTTGTGGATGACGTCGCCCGGGCGCCCGCCGGCGCAGGCCATGGAGCGCGCCATCAAATCGGCCCAAGTGGCGATGTCCTTCGCGGTATAGCCGACCACCGTCGGCTTGCCGGTGGTCCCCGAGGACGCATGCAGCCGCATGAGTTCGGTACGCGGGCGCGCGAACAGGCCGAACGGGTAATGGTCGCGCAGATCCGTTTTCAGCGTGAACGGCAGTCCGGCGAGGTCCTCCAGGCGTTTGAGGTCACCGGGCTCGAATCCCAGCGCCTTCATGCGCCTGCGGTGGAACGGCACGTGATCATAGGCGTTCTTGACGCTCGCCTTGAGCCGGCGCAGCTGCAACTTGGCAATCTCCGCGCGCGGCATGGTTTCGGCCGCCGCATCGAATTTGTACGCGCTCGCCGCACGCCTCGGCGCGGATTTGCGCGGCAGCGCCGCTTTGCCGGCCGCTGCCCCGCCTTTTCCCTTGGTCTGAATGCCCACGTCCTATCCTCCTTTGCTGCTTACGTGAATTGTATTCCAGCCGGAGCCACTGCGGCGCCGCCTGAATTGGTCGGCGCGTCTGCGTAGAGACCGGCTGTATCTATGAAATGTGTTCCCGTGCTCGCCGTAGCGGACGAATCTAGGACTTCGCTCCCGCCTGTTGTGACTTGGCGAATTTTGCCTTGAGCCTTTGCGCCGTTTTCTCGATCCCGACAATGAACCGATTATGCTTGCCGCGCGCGATTTCCTCGACCGCATCGCGCACCGAAAAATCGAATGCGACAGCGTTGCCGTTGACCTCGGTCAGCGTGACGCTGATATCCACCCACATGCCCATCAGCGTGGCGCCGACGTGATCGAGTTCGACCCTGGTTCCGACCGAGTCCTTTCCTGGTTCGATGTGTTCGAGCAGCAGGTCGCGGCATGCGAACTCGACGTCGTAGAGAAGTTTCGGCGTGGCATAAACGCGGCAATCGTCTCCCATGAAACTGATGGTGCGATCGCGGTCGATGTCGATGTGTCGGGTGGCGCTAATGCCGGATTGAAGCGATTCGCTCATTCTTGGTCCTCGAGGTTGGTCTTGCTGGGATGTCGGGATGACACATTCAAATCATCGGCGGTTCCGCCGGCTTTCCGCGTATAGCCGCGCCTCGACGTAGTGCACCAGCGCCCGGGTGCCGCGTCCGCTGTTGCGGAAGATGCAGACGCCCTGGTCCATCAGCCGCGCGGCCATCGCGTCATAGAGCGCGCCGCCGTCGATGATGCCAATGACCGGCTTGTCGTTGCGATCGACGATAGGCGGCATCAGGTGCACTGTGCTCTTCGCGTCGCCGATATCATAACCGGGCCGCAGCTTGCTTTGCTCCAGCGCCCGCACCGAGGGCGCGGTCGGGTCGAGGCCGACCACGACCGCATCGATATTCGGATCCTGCAGAAAAGCCTCGGTGATCTGCAAATGGGCTTCGTCGTCGGCGCCGGGATTGATGTCGATGGGATTTCTGACCTCCACCAGCGCATCGAGTTTCTTCGCGACCAGGATCTCTTCCAGGCGTTTGACCGTTCCCGCATCGAGCGCGCCCATCTCCATCGAAAACGTATCAGACTCGATCGAATCGGCCATGCCGACCGCCTCGAACCCCGCGCCGCTGATCGCGCCCAGGCGCTTGCCGAGGATTTTCTTCCGGTGCAGGGCGCCTGCGATGTAGAACAGGTCGTCGAAGCTGGTGAAGTCTTCGGCGACGATCGCGCCTGCCTGGCGCACCACCGAATCGAACAGCGTCGCGCCGCCGGCGATCGACGCGGTGTGGCCCATGACCCCGCCGGCGCCGGGCGCGGTCTTGCCCGATTTGTACACCACCACCTGCTTGCCGTTCACCACCGCCTTGCGCACCGCCTTGGCGAAGGCCAGTCCGTCCAGGTCCTTGAAGCCTTCGACGTAGATGCCTATGGTCTCGATCTCCGGCCGCTCGCAAAAAAAGTTGAGCATGTCGCCGTGGGTAAGGTCGGTCTGGTTGCCCAGCGCCAGCATATAGCGCGGATCCAGCCACGGATTCTGGCTCATGCGGGTGATCATGAATGCCCCGCTTTGGCTCAGCATGACGGAATTTCTTTCCGGTTTCTTCTGCGGCTTCGGCAGCCGCTCCAGCGGAATGAACCAGGAGTCGTAACAGCCGGGGTGCGAGACCACCCCGAGGCAGTTGGCTCCGAGAAATATCGGGCCGCCGCCCTCTTTGCCGTGGGCAGCGTTGATCCTGAGCGCCAACGCCGCCGCAGGCTCCCTGCTTTTTCTGGTCTCGCCCAGACTGCCGGGAATGAGCATTACCGAGTCGACTGCATCGGTCTCTATGATTTCGTCCACCAAGTCGTAGACGGCGCTGGCTGCGACCGCGACGATCAGCAGATCGAGCTTCCCATCCAACGCTCTCAGGCCTTCGACGCATTTGACGCCATCGATCTCTTTCTCGCCGGGGCGAATTATGACCAGCCGCTCCTTGCTGTAGCCGCTGCCCATCAGGTTGCGCAGGATGATGCGGCCGAAGTTCATGCCGCTGGCCGACACGCCGATGATGCCGATCGAGGCCGGATGGAGGAGTTTGTCGATTTTGTGGATCGGGCGCGGCAGGCGTCCGGCAGCGGGCGCCCCGAATTCGCACTCTGCTCGTCGCACCAGCAATTGCTCGCCGACATGCACCGGGTTCAGCTCCAGGCTGTTTAGTACGAACGGCGCCTTGGGGTTGCCCGGCGCAAAGTCGGCCGCAAACGCAAGCAGCCGCTCGAAACAGGCCTGGAGTTGGGCATCAGGCAAGGACAATCCTTCGCGTTTCGCCAGACCGGCCAGCTTTTGGTATGCGAGCGTCCGCCGAAAGAGGTCAAGAAAATCCTCGCCGTTCGTCAACTCGGCGGCGGCATAGACCGAAGCGCGGTCCTTCCTGAAATTACTCTCGTCCAGCTGCGCATCCGGTCCGCCTAGTCCGGCGCTGAGCACCATGCCGAACTCGCGCGTATTGTTCAGGCTGATGCGCACGTCGACCACGGAAGCGGCCGTAACGGAGTCAGCGCCTTCCTTGAACCCGATGGCAAGCCCGGATAACAAGGCGGCCAGCTCGGCGCTGTTCAGCGCGTTCCGGCCCGCGTCGGCTGCCTGGCGGAATATCGCCGCGCTTCCCACGTTCAATGCGCCTGGGCCGGAGCCGGACTTGGATGGATCCTGCATGGGCTTGCTCCTTTGGCCGCGCGCGATCGGCGACGGCGGTTTCATCGGGTCCCGCGCACGGGCAGGTGCGGCAGCGCAAAACCCTGGTTGTACGCGGCGCGCGTAATCAGCACGAACTTGAACTGCCAGCCTGTCGCCAGTGCGGCAAGCCCGGCCAGCAGCGCGGCAATGCGCGCGACCTCAGGTGCGAACCAGGCGACGAGCAACAGCGCGAGCGGCGCGAGGGCGCCGAACTGGATCAGAATTTTTCCCGCGCCGTCCAGCGCGGCCAGCGCCGCGCGCACTGCGCTCTTCCGCGCGCCCCCGCGGTAGACGGACCAGGCCAGAGCACGCGCGATCAGCGCCAGCGAAAAATACGCCAGCACGCCCTTGGCCGGCATGTCGAACAGCGCGACCAGCGCGACGAACAATCCAGCGCCTTCCGCGAGCCCGGTAGTGAAAATAAGCCAGATCAGCGCCGGAACGCGCCATGCCGGAATACCTTTCGCGGCCTGCAGGATACGGCCCTGGCAGTAGGCGAACACCAGCGCCACCAACGCAGCCGCCTGCGCGAGCGGCTGACTGGCCAGCCACACCGCAGCCAGCGCCAGGGCAAACACCAGCCCTGCCGCGAACGATTCGCGCGTCATCCACGAGGTGAACGGATTGAAGCCCACGTTCATCGCGCGCAGCGGGCGGCCGATTTCGAACCAGACCGAAATCAGGCCGGATCCGATCAGCGCCATGCCGAGCAGGAGTTCCCCGCGCAGCGCGTTGCCGGTCGCGCCGGATATCGCCGCGGTCACCAGCAGCCCTGCGCCCGCGCCGCCGAAAATGAAGTTGAAGGCCGCGCGAAAATCCCAATTGGTCTGGTGCCAGGGTTTCGGTCCAAAGCTCATGCTTCCGCCTCCTTCGCCTGCATCATGTATTCGGATCCGCACTGTCGGCGTCCGGACGCAATCGCGGCCGGTCGCATCCCCATTACATGGGACCCCTGCTCCCTGCTCATGCTTCCCCCCTATCTTCTTTCTTATCCCAGATGTAGTAGAACCCCGGACCCGTGCCGAGTTCCTCGTGCATGCGGAAGGTCTGGTTCTCGGCGAGCAGCTGCGAAACGTTGCTGTGCGGATCCTCGAGGTCGCCGAAGCTCAGCGTCTGGGTGATGCAGCTATTGACGCAGGCGGGCGTGGCTTCCGGATCGATTCCCGGGGTCAGCCCCTTGGCCATGCCGGCATCGATGCGATCGACGCAGAAGGTGCACTTGGTCGCGACCGCCAGCCGCCTGGGATCGAAGCCCTGCTCTTCCGAGGCCGTCGCCTTGCCGTAGGCGAAGCTCGCGCGATCCGTCTTGTAGCGCGCCTGATACGGGCAGGCGACGGCGCAGTAGCTGCAGCCTATGCACAGGTCGTAGTCGATGGTGACGATGCCGTCCGCGCGTTTTTTCGTCGCCGTGGACGGACACACATGCATGCACGGCGGCTCATCGCAATGCATGCAGCCGACCGGAACGAAAGCGCGCTTCACCTCCGGATATTCGCCCACTTCCATGT
>Ga0307377_10002672_pt1 | contig 20804 bp, 23 predicted proteins | sample TR3MG_FD_202535 | JGI IMG/M metagenome (GOLD analysis project Ga0307377, IMG submission 202535) | Soil microbial communities from Risofladan, Vaasa, Finland - TR-3 | ecosystem: Environmental > Terrestrial > Soil > Coastal area > Acid sulfate soil | place: Finland: Risofladan, Vaasa | collected...
TTTTTTTAATCCTCGTTTTTTGATACCATCAGAAGCAATTTCGACCAAATTAAGCAGAGGAATATTTATTTTGGATATTATATCATTAAAAAAATAATGAGCCGAATTACAAGGCAATGTGACGACCTCAGCACCCATTCCTTGAAGTCCATTAATACTTTTTACTATTCCTTCAACTGGACTTGTCTCTCCATATAGAACTGCTCTAGTCCGAGAAGGTATTTTAGGGTTATCATCGATAATAATATGTAAATGCTCCCAATCTTTTTTTGCTGGAGTTAAATCTACGAGTTCCTGAAAAAAAGATACAGTAGCATACGGTCCCATTCCACCTACAACTCCAATAACTTTTTGTTTAGAGTCAATCACGATAAATTCCTACTGCAAAATATTTTACTCGTTTTTGATTTTGAAATTTAGAAACATCTAGAATCCGCCAACAATCAATTATCGTAGAGCCTTCTTTGAAATCTTCTAGTTCCAAATCTTTAAACTCTTTACATGGATTGGCTATTACCACAATGTCTGAATGTTTTAAAATAATTTCAATATCAAATCCCCAATGAACGTTACTACGTGGATAAAGAATATGTTCTAAATCATTTTTCCCCACCAGTGGATCAAATACTCTAACCAATATTCCATCATCTGCAATCATTTTAGCTATTTTCAATCCTTGAGATTCTTCAATTTCGTTTGTATCTGGTTTAAAAGCAATCCCTAAAATACCAATTCCAATTAACCCCCTATCTTCAGGAAGAAGATTTTTAACTAAATTTACGATACGTTCTGGTTGTCTATCGTTAATAACGTCAGTTGCTATAGAAAGAGGGGTACCGATGCCAACTTGAGAAGCTAAATAAGTCAAAGCTTTAGGATCTCGGCAAAAACAAAAACCAGCATATCCCAATGCTCCCTTGAAAAATCTTGTTCCGATTCTACTATCTTGTCCAATAGTAGAGGTTATTGTATCAACATTTGCCCCCAGTACTCGTTCACAAATTTCGGCTAAAGTATTAGCGAAAGAAATTTTAGTCGTTATATAAGCATTCAAAGCAATTTTACAAATTTCTGCATTTGTATAATTCATATGTATAACTGGAGGATTATTCAGAAAAAGTTGTTTATAAAGCTTCTCTAGTCTTTTCCCCGCTTCAGGATTTGATTCTCCGATAATTACAAAATCAGGATTTAAATAACTATCAATAATTTTCCCTATCGCTACTAATTCTGGACTATAGCATAAATCAAAATCTTTTCCACATTCTTTGTTACTAGCTGTCTCAATGATTTTTTTGATTTTATCCATTGTTCCTGGCATAACAGTACTCAAAATTACTATCAAAATATATTTATTTTCTTTAAGAGCTCCAAGTATCCTACCTATATGGTCGCTAACCTGAAAAAGAAATTTTCCAGAAAAAGCACCAGAGGTTTCACTAGGAGTAGGAAGGATAATAAAAAGAGTTTCAGCGAAATGAATAGCACAAGGTAAACATGTTCCTAAAGTAAATGATCCTTGATTGTCATGGAACCAACGTAATAATTTCAAAATTTCTGGTTCTACTATGGAAGAATCAAAATCTTGAATTTGGATTCGTCTATCACGACTCTTCTCTATTCCCATGACTTGAAAGTCTCGTTTCGCTAAGGCACATGCAATCGGGAGCCCCAATTTTCCTAAGCCAACAATACCTACTTTTGATTTCATCTATACCTCCCACGGATTTCTTCTTCGCTTAATTTTCTACACCCAGTTTCTTCTACTAACCAGTTGGCGTTAAAGCAATAACACAATCTATTCTGATGCAAACTAGTATTCCAGTGAAGTTCTTCTGAAGGACGATTTCTGGAATGTTCCAAATGGATAATAAAAGTAGCATTAGTCCCGTCTAATAGAGGAACTTCTCTTCTACGCAAAGCATACCAGGGAAGCCAGTTATCCCAACCCATCCGAGCAATTAAAAAAGGTGGAATTTCATCGAACAACCCTTTCAAAAAGAAGAAATAATCTATACCTGAACTGGGATGGACTCGTCCATGCGCTCTTGTAAAATTAGAAATTTTTTCTTCCCAATTAGCCTCTTCAAAATTTATTTCTTCATCAAAATGAACATCCCATCGTTGCCCAATGGTAAGAAAATTATCCCAGTTATTTTTACCCAAACAACAAGAAACTCTTTCAATCATTTGTCTAAATGAAGAAGTAAGAATTATATCAGAATTGATATAACACATCCGAGCAAAAGATGTCATTTGTTGAGCTCTAAAAAATATTTCATTAACATAAGGAGTTCCAAAAGCTCCCCGCTTTAATCCAGTTATTCTCTGAGCTCCAATTTCATTAGCTATAGTCTCAGTCCCTTCCTCATTGCCAAAGATTATAATATTCGCATCAGGAAAAATTTTTCTCCAACTACGAAGAGCGTTTCTCTGGTGAATGCCTACAATCCCCTCAAAAACTTTGCAAGTAGTGAAAATGGTCAACATTCATTCCCTCCATCTAGTAAGTTTGAGTTTTCCATCCTCATAAAGTTCTTCAAGATGTTCTAATTCTTTAGCATATTCTAAACTACCAACATCTTTATTAATCTTAATTCTTTCTAATCTATCTTCTTTTCTAATAAAACCAAGATGTTTGACTCGGATATTTGTTTCCAATCCATTTTCATTCCAACGTACCCATTCAGGAACACTCCCACAATGATGAGGTCCGAGCGGGAAAGAAGGATATTTGTTGGAAGAATATCTAAATAAACGTCTCAAAGTTCTCACGGAAGATTTAGAAACTCTAGAATAAGAATTAGGAGTCCAAAAATGATACCAATCAAAAGAATACCAGTCAAACGACCGTTTCATCATTTCTCGAACTTCTTGTTTAAATCGATCTTCAAAAATCTCATCAGCATCAATAGCGATAATAAAATCCGGATGTCGTTCAATTGTCATTTTATATAAAGTTTCTCGAGCTAATTTTTCATTAGTTTTCCAAAGAGAAATTCCCAAAGTTTGAACGAAGACTCTCTTAAAACTATTACAAATGGCAAAAGTATTATCGGTTGAACCATCATCAAGAATTACTATTTCATCCACAAACTGTAATAAATCTTGCAAAACTTCTCGAAGATAACGATTTTCCTCATTTTTGACTAACATCATGGCGATAAGTTTCATTTTGTTATTCTATAGTTGAGAAATTATTTGACAAAAATAATGTTAGTGGTATAATTATAGACATGAAGCTAATCAAAACAGTCAAATGCAAACTCCAAGTCAATAAAGAAGAACGAGAATCTATTCTTGAAACTATTAGTAGATTTACTCAAGCCTGCAATGATGTTCTTACCATTGCTAGAGATAAAAAAATCTGGAATAAGTATAAACTTCAACATCTTTGCTACTATTCCCTTAAAGAAAAATACAAACTTACGGCTAATTATATAATAAGAGCTACTGCTAGAGTTTGCGTTAAGAGAAAAAGAAGACCTAAAATATTTAAAACCAGTTCTCTTGATTTGGATAAAGACCTTTTTCGTTTTATTGAGAAAAAAGAAAGTATATCTCTGGCAACTGTTAACGGTCGATTGAAACTTAAACTTGATATTGGCAATTATCAAAGAGGACTTCTTAAAGACCAAAAATCTACCTCTGCTACTCTTATCTATAAAAAATCCAAAAAAGAATTTTATATTAATTTTGTTCTCAGAATTCCAGTTAAGATTCCTTTTGGTACTAAGCCGGTTGGGGTGGATTTGGGAATTAATAACATTGCAACCTGTTCTAATGGACTCAGATTTTCTGGGAAACAAATGAAACATATTAGGGAACATTATAAAAGTCTTCGTTCTTCTCTTCAATCCAAAGGTACGAAGAGTGCTAAACGCATTCTGAAACAGCTTTCGGGCAAAGAGAAAAGATGGATGAAAGACATTAATCACAATATTAGTAGAAAGATTATCGATTCTCTTAGAGAAGGCCAGTTTATCGTTATGGAGAAACTCACTCATATTAGAGAAAAAGTAAAAGTTAGAAAAAAACAAAGATATATTCTTCATTCTTGGCCTTTTGCTCAACTCCAATCCTTTATTGAATACAAAGCCCTGGAAGCAGGTATTCTCGTTACATATATTGATCCTGCTTATACTTCCAAAATTTGTTCCCGTTGTAATATAATCGGACAACGTTCTAAACATCTTTTTTCCTGTTCTTGTGGTTATAAAAATAATGCTGATTTTAATGCTTCTTATAACATTTCGTTAAGAGGAAATGCTCTTAACGAAGGGCTCTCGTCAACGAGCCCCGAAGTAGCATCCGTTGAAGCCAAAGGCTCTTCCAAGCAATTGAGGTTGAGGGTAGTTACAAGCTGATTGCTTTAGTTATCAGCAATTGACAATTAATATCAGTTGTGACGGCTAAACGTCCACCTGGTTTTAAATCCCGAAGGAATTCTTATTAAATTGTCAATAAGTTTCATTATTTTTCAACCACAAATCCAAACACTCTTAATCCGTATCCACAGACAATTCCAATTGCACTATCTTCGGATTTCAGGACATCTTCTGGAATTTTTCCAGTTTCAAATCCTAAAGGAAATCCTATCAGACCATCGAAATTAGGTTGATGAAAAAGAAAAGATCCTCCTCCGCAATTAATGTCGGTGGTAACAGCTAAACGTCCACCTGGTTTCAATATCCGCAATAATTCCTCGATACTCTTTGTTGGACTATCCCAAATATGCTCGATGACAGATATACAGAAGATACGATCGAAATAATCTGCTCTATATGGAGTATTCCGAATATCAGCTTTCTTGAAATCTAAACCCGACAAAGAATGGTTAGAAATATCAATGCCATGAGTTTCGCAACCTTTTGCAATACAATATTTTGCCGTTGGGTCCCCGATGCAGCCTGCCGAAAGCACACGTAACCCTTTCTTAATATCAGTATTAATGATCGCAAACGGCCATTCCCAGCGACGCGACCATGGAATGATCTTCAATTTTTTAATCAATCTTTTAAATTCTGGTTTTTCAATATCCGACTTGGTTCCCCAACCTTTAACTATAATTTTCATTTTTTGTTCTCCTTTCATTGGCATAATTCCGGTAATAATTTCACAATTTTTTGAGCAGCATTTCCATCTCCATATAAAAATCGATGTTCAATTGCCATTTTTCGATAGTCTTTTTGACAAACATAATAATGTAAAGCAATCCGATAAATATCCTCAGTCCGGGTTCCAACGATCCTTGCAATTCCTGCATTGATACTTTCAGGTCGTTCAGTAACATCTCGAAGAATCAAAACTGGTTTACCAAAATAAGATGCCTCTTCGAGAATACCTCCAGAATCACTTAAGATAAGGAAAGAAGCCTTCATCCAGGATAAAAATTCCGGATAGGATAAAGGTGGCATAACATGAATATTGAAAAATCCTTTGCCAAAATCCTTAAAAACTTTTTGTACATTAGGGTTGGGATGCAAAGGAAAAATAATCTGAAATTTTTCAGAAGTTTCAGCTATTTTTTCTAAAGCTAATCTTATATTTTGCATAGGTTCCCCAAAATTTTCACGACGATGAGTAGTTACCAGAAAAAAAACTTTATCTTTCATATCTGCCTGAAATTCTTTAGTTATTTTTACTTTTTCTTCTTTCCTCATATACTCCATAACATCTACTATAGTATTGCCTGTAACGAAAATTTGATTTTCTGGAACATTTTCTTTTAGAAGATTTTGTTTAGCGATTTGGGTAGGACAAAAGTGAAAACCTGATAATTGTCCGATTAACACTCGATTTATTTCCTCGGGATAAGGGTTAAATTTAAGATGGGTACGAAGACCAGATTCGATATGGCCTAAGCGAACCTTCGCATAATATGCAGCAAGAGCAGCACACATAGCACTAGTAGTGTCTCCTTGAATTAATACCATGTCTGGAAGTTCTTTAAGAAAATAATCAGTAAGTTTTGGAATTAATTTAGAAGTTAAATCGGCAAGTGTTTGATTCTCAGTCATAACTTGAAAATTAATGGTAGGTTTGATATCGAAAAAATTAAATGTTTGTTGAAGGAGCCCTTGATGTTGACCTGTGGAAATAATGGCTAGTTGGAATTGTTCTGGATATTTCTGTAATTCTCTGATAATAGGAAAACATTTTATTGCTTCTGGGCGTGTTCCACAGACGATTACGATTTTTAATCGTTTCATAGATGAATTCCTTTTCGGAATTTTTTATATAAGAAGCATTTATTCTGCTTTTAATCTTTCAAGACCGAGTTCCAAATGATGCGGGGTTTCTGAACGAGAATCAATCGGTTCAATGAAATCTATCTTATATCTTATATTAGAATAATACACGAAATCATTTTCTTGTAAAGGGATAGAAGGAATATGCAAACAAAAAAGTTTCGAAATGCTTTGTATCACTGCTCCAGGAAGAACGACTTGGATCCCTCCCCTATGGAAATCTACCCAACAATTCATCTCTGCAAATATCTCTATTTCTTGCTCTACGGGCTGATTTGAAGGAGTTATTGCCTTGATTATAATATTTCCTACAGTAACCTCATCAATGAACCCTACGGTAGTAATTCCTGTGATTGATGTAAAATCTTTAGTTCCGATTTTCGGACCATTTTGCGTAAAACTAAAAGTTTCTGAATCAGGTAATCCAGAAACGGTTCCATTGACAATAACTACTCCACTTCCGGTAGTACAACCAGAAATTAAAATTGAAAGACGAACTTCTTCGGCTGGTTGCCTGGTAAGTATAGGAGCAGCCGTTATTTGAATAGATTCTAAAAGAATGTCAGTATTTCGTGTAACCCTGCAATTGCGTAAATTGATCAGAGATTCAAAACTCAATTTAATATCCTACAATTTTTATTAGAAAGGATTGCGACAATCAAACCGCCTGATCTCGAAAATTATCTAATACTCGTCTGGTAGCTGCAGAAAAACCATATGTTTTATAAGAAGATTTATTTTCGTGAGTATCTCTTCTATAAGAATAATCTCCGATTTTTTCATAATTCAAGTCTGCATCTTCTCGAGAACGGAATCTTGAATTAACTTCTCGTTGGCAGGCTCCTCGTAAAGATTTGGGAATATCAGTGATAGGGGTATAGCCTGCTCGGTAGGTTACTTCTACAGTCTGCAATCCTCTGCTGAAGAAAGATCCTTCCAAGCAAATTTGTCCGACTGCTGGATAAAGTTTATATAAATCTGAAGTAATAAGAAGAGTGGCATCCGTCAATCCGGCAATCGACCAAACAGGAAACTCCTTAAGTTGAACACAACGCTCCTGTTCAGTTTCAATGTCGAATGACTCTGTCCAGTTATTAATAAACATCCAGTAATCCATATAATCTTGAAAATCTGAAGTAACATCTTCCAATATTCCTTGTAAAACTGTATCATGAATAGTAATCCCAGCAAGACCCATATAAGCTTTAGTCTCGGATAAACCGCAAAAAGTATGGGTAAGACCAGTAGGAAAGATTATTGACATTTTTTTCTCTAGGTAAGAAGAGAATAGCGCTCGTTTATTTATTTAGACTTTTTTTGTCTTCCAAAAGAACGAGCGCTAGAAATCTCTAAATTTTTAATTGAATATCTCGTACTCAAACTGGCCTGTTAAACCGTTGATCGTCAACCCAGGATATGAATAATTAAATCCAGGGGTCCCTCCCGCTGCAGCCGGAGTAATACCAGCTAAACAGACTAAGGTGATTTGTGATTGACGCGGAATATACTTATTGCACCAAACTAAATTCATATTATTGAATCTAGCTGGGTTAATAGCATTCGCTGCGTTTACGTTCAACCACGCTACACAATAACCTGCAAGGGGAGTCGCAGGGTGATATGCGACAAAAGCCAAGTGAACATAATTTTCAAAGGCATCAGGGGTAACTGTCAATCCTGCGCTTACAGCACAGCCAAGAAGTGTTTGGTCATCCTGACCTTCTGTAAGAGGAGCTGTTGGCCAAAATGGAGGAGTGTCGGCTTCTCGCCCAACTCCTTCACGACCAGTAGCTTTAATACTTCGCTCTGGTTTGTGAATTGGCCATTCAAGTCCATAAACAGTATTTGTTGCTACCGCACCCACACACCCATCATAAAGAACAATAGGCTTTCTATCCACATCCAAACGATCCACATTGCCAACGTTGACTACGAGATGTCTTACGATGCTAGGAACTGACATTTAATTTCTCCTTTGTCTTCGTTAGCATGGGCCAACGTTGATTGCTGTTCCTACTGGAGTTTCTGTTGCACAAGTATATAGACCTTGGAAGTCCAATCTCTGTGTTGCAACTCCAATGGATTGATCTGTCTCGATATCTTCTTTACTCTTCAACGTAACTCTTCGTCTATCACCGAACATGAAAGCATCTCGATGAACTAAAAGAAGGATAGTTCGAACATTCCCGGCTGCAGAATAAACTCCTGTTGCATCGAGGTCTTGACGAACATACTCACTAACCACGATAGGAACATTATCGAATTTTCCTAACTCTCCTTTTAAGATAGTAGCATTAGGTCCATATCTATCTACGGTTAAGACATCTGCATTGTTCAGCAATGCAAAATAACCACAGATACTAGTTACCCATGCAAGTTTAGCAGAGTCAACTCCATAGATTCCCATGGACTGTCTCAAGGCACGTAAATTTGCGGTGTTAAAAGTACCTAAGTTAGTTTCTACTGCTCCGCAATTTCGAGCCCACCATCTTAAACCATTCCATGCCAACCTCGCATCCATAGGATTTATAACATCAATATCCTGATGGGGGAAAGGTAAAACATCTCCATTGATTGTTGCCTGTTCCTCAGCAATTGCTAACGCATTTACCAATTGGTTCTTGATATACGGAAGAATTGGTATGAGGGAATCTTCGTCCATTTCTTCTGAAAGTAAAATTCGAGCTGCAAGCTTCCTAGCTACGAAAATTACTCTCCTTGTTCTTGGAGTAGACGCCAATATCTTGGTTGAAGAATCAACCAACGATTCTGGAGTCATGTAAGCAACTGCATCGGCTCCTTGTGCTGGCAATACATATGTAGGTGTAGGCATAGTGATTCGGGTAAAGAGAGCTGCTACTTTGAGTTCAAGTCTAACTCTTTCGATTAATTCCCGCGAGAATCCAATTGGAATCCATTCGAATCCTTCAGCAGTAGTCTGAGTATCCATTGCTTTACGCAACTCAGACATATCTGCATCATAAATTTTCCAAAGCTTCAACTCTGTTGGATTACATTTAAGAATTGCAGAAAGTAAATATAAATCATCTGCTTTTCTCAAAACTTCTGGCTTTACAGACGAAAGAGATACTGGTGAAGTATCAAATTCCGCTTTTCGCATTGGCCTTGTCAGCCTATTTTGGTCCATATGCTTCCTTATGGAAGTTTCAATTTGTTTTTCAATAAATTCGAGATTTTTTTTGCCCTTGATTTTTTCTTGGGCTTGGTTGAGGAGTACTTGAGCTTCTCTTTCTTTCATTAGTTTCCACCTCCCGTGTTACTCATTCTCTCCTTAATCTCATTAAGTTTGGTCTGAGCTTCCGCTTGATCAAAACCTTCTGTAGCTACAAGTAGAGACAATTCAGTCATTTGCCGTTCCAAGTCTGAAGACAATTCTGCATTTCCTGCATCTTTATCTTTCTTTCTCTTTTTTTCCTTTTCTTTCTCATCGTCATCTTCAGGTTCTTCTACCTCTTTATCCTTTACCTTCGCATTTTTCCGTTCATTATCTGCATCTTCCTTTTCCTGTTCGTCCTTACCCTCTTGCTTGTATGTAGATTTTGTCTTATACTTATAGCCGAGACACTTAGAGATTATTCCGACTATTGATTTTAATTCTCTTTCCAAATCGGGAGGAAGACCCAACTCTTCAGTTCTCTCGAACTCCATCGTCTCGCCAATCTTTAGATTTTTCGATACTTCGAAACCCATAAAGTTTGTCCTCCTTAATTCTCCATCTGAAACTTCAAGAGGCTTATTTTGATTGTCTCGTTTAATTAAAAGAAATTTTCGACGGGTAGCTGCTTTATCAACCAAGGATATTTCTTCTACTAAAAGATTTCGAATCCTTTTTAATCCTTCGCTTAAGCCTTTAGGCCCTAATCGAATCATTTAACTACCTCCGTACTCAATGCTCCATGACCACCCATTGAAGCTCCTGTAAGTTTCTTATCTTTAATTTTTTGCCAAATATCTTTATCATTTACACGTAAGGTCAATACCCATGAACCTTTTCGAACAATTTCATCACCTTCAAAATAATCTACAGGTGACTGATAACATTCTAAAATAGCAAATTCTTTATTCCAACCATATTTCCATAAATCATCATCAGGACTAAGAATTTTTTCTTCCATAGGAAATAAATTACCAGACCGATCCCGATGCATTACTTCTGTGTTTTTATATTTTTCCATCCATAGATACATAGCATTCTGAATTTCGGATTCCGAAACTATATGTCCATGATTGTCGGCTACTTCTGGTTCAAGAACAATCATTTTTACAACATGCTCATCATTATCAATTTTTAAAATAGGGGAGAAAGATTCGATATAATTCCGGATGGTAGATTGTTCTTCGGGAGACGGTTGTCCTGGTCCAGGACGAGAAGTCCGACGCATCTGGGCATTACATTCAGGGCATTTAATATCTTTACAATGTTCTTCAGATTCTATCTTATAACCACACTCGGTACACTCACAACTAAATTTTTCTTCATCATCCTGCAAAATATTTCTAGTCCTTGGAACAGAACGTAAAAGGGTAAGTTGTTTATCTCCAAAATTAGCGATTTCTTTTTCTGTCAAACCGAATTCTTCCGCTAATTGTTTCATATCTTTATCGCCTTGCTCGAATTGCATCGTCTCTTCGTCTTTCTCGAGAGACAAATCTTCATAAAGTTCTTCTTCTGAATCCTTATCTTTTTCTAACATTAATTTAGGTCCACCTGCCGGGTCCAAAACAAGAGCCTGAGAAACAAAACTAATATTAGTAGCTCGTCCATCTTGTTCATTAATTTTAACTCGAGGAGAAACTCCCCAACGAGAAAGACCATCATCAGATATTTCTAATTGATAATGAGTTTTTTCCGCTGCGGATTTATCTACTAGATAGATATCAGCAACAATTGCTTTTTGTTCAGTATCCCAATGACAATTTTTAATTTCTCCTAACCAATTCTTACAGGCATCATCATGGTCCCAGAACAAAGAAGTTCTTTTGCGTGCTTCTACATCTTCAGGGTCAGGTTTTTCATTTAAAACTGCAACGCATGGTTCAAGCTCTTCTCCAGGATAAAATATTCCATTGGCAATTCCTTCTTTGAGAATAATACGATTCTTTATAATATAAGGAATTTCAATTTCATTGTTATCGTTTAAACGAATAGTAGAAATTTCTTCTGGAATGTTCCAATCATCAGGCCATTTAGAAAGTTCATCGAGAGGAGTAGAAATTTTCATTAATTTTTCTGCTCTCTTAATCCACTTATCTCCCACTTTCTTATAAAGTTTTTTGAATTGAGACCAGGCCACTGCAGCAGGTTCACGAGCACCACCAGCTTCAGCGCTGTCATATATCCTAGACCATAGATTTGCTTGAGCCAATGAGAGTCCTGCACCTTTTAAACCTTTTGGTATATCTTTTATAGATGAATAAGGCATCAAATTTTCTCCTATGATAATCAATTTGTATTTTAGCGTTTCTTATGTCAAGTATTAAACAAAAATAGAAAGAAATGAAACATTGATTAAAACTACATTGATAGCCTCAAATTATTTCTTAAAAACTAATTTAACTAATTTTTGAGAAAGCAATCAATCGCTAATTTCTTTATTCAACCCGATTTTTAATTTATCCCAAATATTAGGATTAGTATTCTCACCAAATTTTTTTGCAGCTTCACCATTTTGAACCTCTTTTACAGAAATTATTTCACCTTTTCCATCTCCTTTTGTTGCCCATTCTATGAAATGTTTATTACACTGCCAACAATGACCAATTCCCTCCGCCCAAAGACATTCGTATTTTGGTGGCTTACTACATTCCATGCATTGATTTCGACTATGTTTAGCTTGAGTTTCTTCTTTCGGTTCACCCGGCAAAGACGATTTACTAAAAACCCAAGTTCCACTACTAGAAGATTCTCTCTTAGCAACCCGATATCCTTTAAGTTTACTACCATGGAATACAAAAGAAATAAAAGTATTGGTATCCGAAACAATATCGACTGAACCAGAATCAGTTTTTTTTGCATAAGCAATTTTTTTACTCGGATTACCCCATTCTGGATGATTAGGAGGAATTTCACCTTCAAAGCTCATCCATTCTTTGTTCGGTTTTCCTTTCGGAGTTTCTTCACAATAATCTCGACGGACACAACCCACTCCTTCTGATTTTTCTAAAGGATTGCTCATCCCTGCAAATTCATCTAAACATTTCTCTCCCTTGTCTATGAGTAAATCAAAATGCTCAACACTTATACCACGAACTAAAAATTTATCTTTCCAAGTAATTAGACGTAAAAGAAATTTAGCTTTTTTCAATTCTCTCATTTCAGATAATTTAACTCGTCGAATTAACTTTTTCTTTTTTTTCTTTTTAAGCCATCCTTCAGGAATCAATTCAGTCCCTTCACCTGTAGTCACACTATCCATTGCTTTGTTCAATTCATTATAAAGTTTTGTTGGAATAACATTACCATCATGAATCAAAGCCAATCCTTCTTTTTTTACCATCCCGCCTTTATGGAATGATTCCTCTTCTAATATCAGATGTTTTAATTTTCCTTTTTCTAATTTATGTTCAACTTTCATTGTTTAGTCCCTAATCCGCAAAGCATCGCAAAATCCATACTTGCGTCTATTTATAATTTCATCAGGTATTTTACCTTCAGCCATTGCAACTATTAAAGTTTTTCTCTGTTCAAAAGTAACTTTTTCTGTAATCGGTATTTGAGATAAAAGACAAAGTAATTTAGAATCTAAATAAGGAAGATATACTTTGACTTGACTCGAATTTCGATTTAAAGGTTTTAAATGTTTTTCTCGTAATTGCCTGATATACTTGTAATAAGTCTCTTCATTCGGATTTTCTTGATGACTATAATAACCACACATAAATTCATCTATCCCATCACAGGAAATTATTTTATCTGTATATTTACTTATAAATTTATAGAATAACCTAGTAGCCTTATCCCCTTCTAAATCTTTGCTTTGATTTTCTTCCTCATCTATTTCCTTTTGAGTAGGAATATAAATTCGATGCTTTGTTCTGCCCAAATTATTTACGACTAATTTAGAATATTTAACATCGGGGTGATCTTCTAAAAATCCTATAGTAAAGGCTTTTACTTGTTGATGCTTTTTTAACATAAAATAAAGTATTAAACTTGAATCCAAGCCTCCTGAAAGAGCTAGACAATCACAATCCATTTCCTGTATAATTTGAATAATTATATCTTCTATTTTTTTTAACTTTACGGGTCTTCCTATATCTCTCCAATATTCAGGATATACTATCATCTCACCATTCCTTGCTTTTATCCTTTAAACTCATTCCTGTCTTCATCGCTTTAGGTTTTATTCCATTTTCTTCAGCATCTTTGTTGCTCCAAACGATTTCCTGAGTCGATTCCAATCCTTTAATTACATGGAATATTCCATCTTTAATTAGCTTACCATCTAGATATACTTTTCCATTTTTAATCCATAGATGTGTTTGCTCAAACATATTAGCGATATGATCATAAACGTAACAATGATGAATTTCTTCTTTGCCTTTATCATCAATTTCAATATGATGGAGTAAATATTCAAAATCTTCTAACATCATTTTTTCTTTCATTTTCCACTATTTCACCTTCCCCTATTTTTTTGAAATCGCATCAAGTCCTTGTTTATGTTCTGCTTGCATCACAGCATGATGAGTAGATATTTTTCCATTCAATTCTTTCATAGTGGTTATATTTTCCTTAGATAAATTTATAAATTCTCGAGTGATATCCCCACTATTTTCTACTAATTTTTGTAAAGTATCCATATGAGCTTTATGTTCTTTTCGTATTTCCTCTTGTTGAGGTTCAATAACTTTTCTCCATATTGTCCATCCGATACTTCCCACGACTCCGAGAGCAAGTCCAAATGATCCAAAGTTCTGTAGCACTGTGATTATTCCATTCCCGTCCATTTCTATTCTCCTTTATTGAATTTCAACTGGTATTCTAACCGGTTGTTTAATTTTTTGAGCAAAAGGGCGACTTTTTGGAACTGGTCCTCCTGGTTGTTCTTCTCTTCCTGAACAGACATTAAATTCCTGCCATTCTGACCAAGCACCTTCAGCATCACCATCGTCACGAAATCTACAACGCCACCAATAACTAGTCCCTATTGATAAAGCTGCTCCGGCATAAGTTTCAGCATCGCATCTATCCCCATCTACTGTAGAATCTGCCAGCCAGCCAGAATCCCATATATCCGAGAGCCCTGAGGCTATTCCCACCTGAATTTGAATGGCATTGGAGGTGTCTCCGGCATCAGGATCATTATAAATTGCAGAAAATTGAGGTGTAATAGTAACACAATTGGCTCCAGTGGGAATACTTTTGTTGTCAACTTCAAGGGAAGTGGGAGCGGTAGGAGCTTGATTCGCACCGGCACTCTCATCCTCTTTATCGCTGAAGTCGGTCTTCACTACATCATGGGTCTTGAGGTTGTCTATCACAGCATCAGAATGACTTAATTGATTCGCCTTGGTTCCGACATAAAGATTTGCATTAACAGCCCCCGTCAGCCACGTAGTTGTTTTGCTAAGTTTTTCCACATTGTTTATATAAACTGCTAGAGTTTTACCGCCACCTATGTCATTTCCTTCTCTATCCCAGGTTATGCCAAAGTGCATTAGGTCGCCAGAGTCCCAAGAAAAAATGATGAATGCACTAATTTTAAGAACACTACCCGAATAAACTTGAACGCCAAACTTATCCTCTGCCCAATCAAAGAAAAAACGTATGCCATCAGCAGAATCATTTAAAAAAGAAAAAAGCCAGTGGGAAGCAACATCATCAGGAGCGAAGTTGATCTTAGCCCAAAATTCAATCGTACCCTTGTCAAGGTTGATAGAGTTAGTAGCTGTAGGAAATGTACAGCCTTCGCTGTTAGCATCGGACAATATTCCATTATTAAACTTAGCCGCCTCATAAGTTGGTGAGCCGTATTCTGCTCCACCTGTTCCAATTTGTGGTGCAGTTACATCTCCAGCCTCTTCAAGTTTTGACCATAGTTTTAATGCCATTATTTATAGCTCCTTTACTCTATGTATTGCTGAAAATTCTGGTTTCGGATCCCCGACATTCATTGGATTTTTAGTTTGTTCACAGAGAAGATTATCGGGACCACCAATTCCATAGAAATCTCCACAAAATTGAATTTTCCATGAACCCTGTCTTGCAAAAATATAAACTGGTGCTCGTAAACGGTTAGAATTGGGATGCCAAGCATGTAATAGATTTGCTCCAAATACACCCTGGTCTTTATCTTCATTTAAAATAATTTGAGTGGCACCCCAAGCTCCATTTTCATAAGTCTTCATCAAGACACTATATTTATCGGTATATGTTCCCCATCCTAATCCCTGCCACGTTACATGAATTCTATTTTGGGTATCTATTGAAATTGATGGAACACGTTGGACAACATTCATATCAGTAATGTGAACAGGACCAGACCAACTAAAACCTATTCTTTTATAATATTTGATATTAAGAACTCCAGGGAAATCTCCTCCCAAACCAGTTTGTGCAAGAACAAAATGAACATCTCCATTAGCATCAGATGCAATAGAAAAGCAAGCATATAAATGAGCAGTGGGATAAGTTCCAGTACAAATAAGTGTATTGTCAGCTCCATCATAATAAGAAAGTCCATCTATATAAACAGTTTTAAGAGAGTCATTAGGGTCAATGTCAATTGTTATATTTTGACCAGCAGCAAAAAATCCTTGGGAATGCCGAATTGGAGCACTAGGAGAAGATTGAAGCCAATAAAAAAGGTAATCTCTTGCTTCTCCTACTATTCTTAATCTATTATTTGAATCAATAACTATGGAAGTTCCCAATTCTGGTCCTTGCTGATATTCATATTTTCCCCTACCATCCCAACTTGTCACCGTCTCTCCTTCTATGAATCCTACCGCTCCTGCAGAAAAACCCATATACACCCAAGGTCCCCCCTTATAAAGAAAAGCAATTGTTTTCGTAACTTCAGAAGTATGTCCGTATACTTCATCCCCAACTTCCCAATTAAAAGGAAAGGCACCTACTTTTGTTACAAGACAACCAACATAAAAATCATCAAGAGTCCAAACTCCATCTGCACTTCTCCTTACATATCTTCCATGGTCTACAAGTCCCCAAGCATGGTCAGGATTATCGTGAAAAACAATATGCGGATTACCAGATGAATCAACCGCAATACTAGGATTCTTTTGTATAGTTACAGTTAAACTAGGGGTCGGATCTTCTACTGTCCAAGTTTTTCCATAATCATCAGAATAAGCATAATAAACTTTCCATGTGTCTCCACTAAGCAAATATTTTCGGAATGTGCAATGAATTCTACCATCAGGACCGATTACCAATTTTCTTTGCTGTGGATTTTCAAGAGAATATGTAATAACATTTTCATTCTCTACAATATAATCTTCTGATGTTGGAGATTGGTATCCATCTATCCCACTCCAAAATTGAAACTCGTGAATTCGCCAACTACCACCAGAAACTCTACGAATAATAATGCTATTGATTTTAATCAAGCTATTGAATTCGATTTCAAACCAAGTCAAAGCGGGAATAGTTCCTTGCCAATATATCCAACTGCCATTATAAATTTCTACATTAGAAGCATCATTACCAAGAACGTCAGAACAATAAATTCTAATTTTATAAGTGAATATGTCGGCTACTACTCCCAATGTTAAAGCAGCTAAAAGACCAGCTTGGCCAGTAGCATAAGTTCCTAAATTTCCATCATATGCATTAGGTTCATTAGTCCATTTTGCATTTATATCAAAGGAACTTGTCGGACTTACCCAAGACATTAATCAATACCTCGTTTATTTAAGCTTTTCATTATTTCAAAATCCTCATCATCTCGATTTTTTTCAATCTCTGTTTGATGTATCCCAACTTTTCTTTTATTTTGAAAAGCAATCATTAATTTAGCTTGTTTTCTTTTTAATAAAAGATAAGGTAATACTAATTTTAATAAATTTGAAGCTTTACTTCTGTCGATCATCCATTGATACAACATCTTATGATTCATTTTCTTTTTTTTCTTTAAAAAAATCCATCCCCCAAAATTATTTTGAAAAAACTCTACTAGTTTTTTATTAGTATTATCCACTTCAACTATTGGACGATAACAATAACCTCTTTTAGTTTTTCGTCTTTTTTCTTTAGATAAACGGATACATCCTTCACAATCAATTGCACTAGCTGCATAAACAAGAGTTTCTATTTTCATCCCAATTTACTTTCCTCCCTTATATAATATCTTCATGTGCCTTGCCCTGTGTCTTTTGAGTAATGTGCCTTATCCCTTCTTCCCCTTCTTCTTCTCCTCTATTTCCACTTCTTTAGCTTCAAAGACCCTTTTTAAAAGTTCTTCCTCATTTTTTCCTGCACCTTGAAATTGCTCAAATGCTCTTAAAAGCATTGCATATTCTTCTGGGTCTAAAATAACTTTACCATCATGCTCCTTAATTTTATTCGCTAATGGGTCTCGTTTCTCCCATGCTTCTTTTCCAGGTACTCTAAGTGTAAAGAGAATATTAATAATACTATCTTTGACCGCATAATCCTGTTCTATTGGTCTATTCATCATTAAGCTTTGAATTTCTTCAGTTGACCATTCAGTTGATTTTTGAAGAGATTCAACTACTCTTGGAGTCCCTAAAATTTTTCGCATAACTTGTGACTGGACATTTACCCGAACCTTATAATTCCTTAAATCAATTTTTCGCACTTTCGTGCCTCCTTTATAGATTATTTATCTCGTCTTTGAAAGTCGTCAAATTACTTACTTTTTCCTGTTTATTTGTTATCTCTCCACTACAAGAATCAATATCCTTTTGAAGCTCTGCCTTGATTGCATTTCTCACTTTTGCAGGCGTGATATTGCCAATGAAAGTCTTAAACTGTGCCAACGTCTCAATCTGTGAGATATAACGCCTAAATACCGATTGAATAAAGTTCAACTTATCATTATCTGTCATATTATCCCCCTAACTCCCCAATGCCAGGAGTTCCATTTTTGGTATTCCCAGCTTGTGGGATATTTTCTAATTACCAAAAAACATAAATCTTATTTGATATGCACCACCAAGTCGGTTCTTTAATGTATAGGTGCTATCTCCATCAGGTATAACACATACCTTACCATCTACATCAGTAATAGAAAGATTTGTCTTTGAGTCATTTATTATGGTTACTGCATTACCTCCCCCTTGAATGAAGAAAGAACCCGCTGCTAGATTTTCTGAGGCAATCACAAACAGTATTCCAGAATTGGAAGTTATATATGTTTCAAGTGCAATACTAGCATCATCAGCCATAGTTTCCCAGTTCATACAGAAACTTGTTTGATTGTCTGCTGCATCTACTGTAAATGAACCCTTTGGAGTGGTAGTTTGAATCATCACTCTGCCACTAGTATCAAGCACAATGCCATTATTCCAAGTTATAGCCGCACCCTGGGCAGCTACATCATAATTTATCTGAAATTGGTCATTAACTTTATAAATTTGAAAGCTACTTCCTGCGTCTCCACTTTTCCACGCTCCATCCCAATAAGAATCAAACCCTATTGCTAAATTATCATGTGCTAAACTTGCTATTTGGTGAATGGGATAATCATCTGCGGTAGTTGTAATTTGAATGTATGGAGCAGTCCCATCTATTGCAATTTGAGCCAAGCCTACCCCACCGTGAGGGATTACAGCAGTGCCTATGCCGACTTTGCCTGTAGCTGTAAGTACGATTCCATCGTTCCATGTGATAGCCGCACCCTGGGCAGCAATATCATATTCGATACTAAATACATCAGCGACAGATGTTCCCTTGCCAATCCTAAAACTACTTCCAGCGTCACTAGATTTCCAAGCTCCATCATAATAAGCATCAAAAATTATACCAATTTCATCATGTGCCCAATTATATAATTGAAGAAGTGGGTAATCGTCTACCGAGGTCGTAATTTGAACGTGAGGCCCCACTGCGTTACTATCAGTACCATGAATTCCAAATTTAGCATAACCGATTGCTCCACGTGGCATCTGAGTCGTGCCAACTGCAACATTATTATCTTTGGTAATAGCGAGAGCTGATATTAAACTAATAACATTTCCTTGAGCAATAGCAGTATCTCCACCAAATTGAAATACGTCATTCATTTTAACGATAAAGAAGTTACTTCCAACATCAGAACTTCTCCATGCTCCATCCCAATAAGCATCAAAGAACATTTCTATTGAATCATGGCTTTTAACACCTAATTGAAATGCTGGATAATCATCACCACTTTGAGTAATTTGGATATATGGTCCATTTGGATCATTAGCCAATCCTTCCAGTGCTAATATAGCATAACCGATTCCACCATGTGGGATAACCGCTGTTCCAATTCCTATCTTCCCATCACTTCCCTGGATGAAGAGAGCATTAGGCGCACTGGCTCCCTCCCATCTGAAATCTACATCTATTCCAATGTCGTTCCAGACTATTGAACTGGTACCCATTGAAAGTTTCAAAGAATCTTCTACATAAAAAACCATTAAGGCGCCTTGTACATCTCCAGTTCTTAAACCTAAATAACCACCTGCCCCTGCATACTCATTCCCCAATAATTGGATCCAAGCTCCTCGTGGATCTCCACAAGCCCCGCCTCCACCTAAAGCTAGATATCCAATATCAGCGCCGTCAACTGTATCTACATGTACTTCTACTCGAGAATTTGTTGTATCACTCACAAGCAAAGAACTATTCTGTAATAAATCTCCGTCTATTCCATCCCAACGAGGAACTGCATTATCTGTTGAACTAAATGGACCTGCAACAGCTCCTTCTGCCGTGTTTACCAAAAGTCGACCTAATTCATCGAATACTTGCATTAGCTTTCCTCCACTCCCCAAATCTCATAATCGACCGTGGTAGCACTAGTCGCGTCACCTTCAATCAAATCTCCCGGTCCCAGAGTCATTTCATCGTTATAAATAAGAGAATATCTAGTAGATAAAAATAAATTAGGAGGAATAATATATTTAGAAGTATTACCTGAAGGACAAACAAATAGATTCACTGTCATCCCTACTACTGAACAGGTATTGACATAATTTACCGTCTTGATAATCGTAGAAATTCCCACAGGAACTGTATATAAAGTTCCTTTTGCCGCTGGAAGCTGTCCGTAACCAAGATTTTTTATATGAAAAGTCATCTTAATCTCCTATAATCCAAGATAAGTTAATGCATTCACTCCTGCTGGCCCAACAGCAGCAATAGCCTCAGCATCTGTATACTTAATATGATGATCACTGGTGCCTATAGTTAGTAAATCGTTATGAAGACGAATTGGAATTTCAGTAAGATTGTCTATTTGTTCTTTGGGAATAAATGGAGGACAAATAGTTCCTTCAGTCAATATACAACCGTCGAAATAAGCCGTATCATTAGTAGTAAGTATTTGTAAATAAATTGAAATTACAGTGGCATTAGCA
>Ga0307377_10002673_pt1 | contig 20797 bp, 25 predicted proteins | sample TR3MG_FD_202535 | JGI IMG/M metagenome (GOLD analysis project Ga0307377, IMG submission 202535) | Soil microbial communities from Risofladan, Vaasa, Finland - TR-3 | ecosystem: Environmental > Terrestrial > Soil > Coastal area > Acid sulfate soil | place: Finland: Risofladan, Vaasa | collected...
CATTGTTTATTTTTCAATAGATGGTTCTGGAAATATTTCTTATAATGGTGCTCATGATGCTGGTGGCTCATATCTTAGTGTTAGTGGAGATGGTAGTGACTATATATATGCTGTGCGGGTAGATAGCAGTGATTATATTTTAATGATGTATAATGAATATGTACCTTCTGGTGTAATTGATTCATATAATTCGGGTGGTACCTATTTAAAACATGTTTGCTATGCCGGAAGCAACCTTTATGCTGCGGGAGCGGATGGTTTGTATAAATTTACTTGGAATGGGACCACATTAGCTTATGTAACCAAATATACCACTTATTCATTATGGCAGGATGTGATTGAAAAGGATGATTTTGTAATTGGAGTCACTTCGGATAATGGAATCATGATATATAGTAATACCGGGACCTATCTTGATTCTTATGATGTGGGAGGTGTTTATGGAGCTTTATGTGGACATGATCAATTTATTGCTGTTGTTCATAATGTAGGAGGGAGCTCTACTCCACGAATAAATAGTGTGATAAGTCATAAATATGAAGATGATGGAGATGTATTTCAGATAGATAAAGAAGATCGAAGTGGGTACACTTACAGAGACATATGTTCTATTGGTAATTTTGTTTGTGTAGCAGATTTTGGTTATTATAATGGTGGTGCATCAGGAACTTTATTAATATTTGAAATAACGAGTTAAATAAGGGCGATATATTTCCCTCATTATGATTTTTTTGGGTATCTGAAAAAAAAGTTATAGTTTTGTACTAGATATATATGTTAAACGTGATGATTAAATTAATTAGAGATGGCAAAAATTACTGGTTTAAACAAAGTACTTAAAAATTTTTCAGGCGATGCCTTGAAGGATGCTAAGGAAAGGGATCTGACGATAGTGGAAGCATGTAAGAATGCGTTACTTGTTGCAGATGAGAAGTCTACAGGACAGGACAAGTATACAGCGTATAAGATTGCTACAAAGCTGGATACTGCTAAGAATCATACTGTAGAATTGACAGCGGAAGAGATTACAAAGATTAAAGAAGCAATTGGTAAGTACATGTTCCCGATGGTCGTCGGTCTTGTATGGGATGCCTTAGAAGGCGTAGAGGACGAGCCTGAAGAGCTTAAAAAATAAACAATGGAATCGACTCCGGAAAATGCTCAACACTGGGAAGATAAAATTGACAGTATTCAAAAGGATGTAATCGCTATTAAAGGAGCCTTAATTGGTGATACGTATCATAAGGTAGGCTTAATTGAGAAGGTTCATAAACATGATAAAAAGTTGGGTGTGCTTGAGAGAATTGTATATATTGGTTCAGGTGTAGTAATTGCTGTAGGCGCGTTTTTTAAATTAATACTTCCTTTATTTCATTAATTATGATCAAATTTGAAATTACATTAACGTGGTCTAAAATAATGGCTACGGTTATTTTTCTTTCGGGATTGGTATTTAGTATAGTGTTAATGAGACATAACGGGGGTGAAGAAAGCCGACAAGCTACAGAGGTTATGTTAACATGTGCCTTTATAGCAGCAGGATTACTCGGATGGAGACAAGCGACCAATATGGTCCGGAGCGCAATTCAAAATGGTAAAACAGAACGGGATGACAACGGAATTTCAGAAGAACCTTCTCCGCTACCTGTTGCAGAACCGTGATGGTAATCAGTATTTCCCTTATTTAGATGGCAACTTATTTGATCTTGCAATCCATAAGATTGCATTTGATATCTTATCCGGTTACTATAAGAAATACGGACAATTACCTACACCAGTTAGCGCGAGTCAATTACTGGAAGATGAGTTAGGTCAAACTGACAGTCTTCCGGAAGGATTAGCCGAAGAGCTACAGGCATTTTTTAAAGAGTGTCAGGTACCTCTGAGCGGTAATGATCAGAAGTTTATTGCTGATCAACTTATTCAATCTGTGCAGAATAAAACTGCTGACAGGTTGATCCTCGATTATAGTGATCAAAAACTTTCTATTGATCAATTATCTTCTAAGTTAGGACAGGTTTCTTTACTAACTAAAGGTGGAGATATACAAAATACAAAAGGGTTCTTAGTACAGGATCGTCATCATCATTTTGATGATGGTATAGAAGGCGCACCTACATTTTTACAGGATCTTAATTCAATGACAGCAGCTCGGGGCTTTTATAGTCCTCAGTTAATTATCTTTATGTCTGGCCCTAAGAATTTTAAAACAGGTTTGATTATTAAACTAGGTATCGAATATGCCCGGGATGGTTACCGGGTTTATTATGCCGATGCTGAGAATGGTCTAAGGGCTATCCGTAACCGGGCAAAAATGGCCATAATGGAATGTACCTTAGATGAGCTATACGATTCAAATAATGCGGATGAGGTAGATATTACCATGGAGAATTTTTATCGATTTATGGGGGGGGATATATTTGTTGATTATTATCCGGCTGGAACTGCTACAGTAGGGGATGTAAGGAATCGTTTATATATGATTCGGGAGAAGCATAATTGGGTTCCAGAGATTATTATATGGGATTCAATTGATCATTTTCTTCCAACTAACCTGATTGATCAGAGGAAAGAAACTAGATTACAGATTCAGCGTGTATATCATGAAGTGATCGCGTTAAATTCTGAATTAGGTGCATTTGCTATTGCCCCTTCTCAGGTGAACCGGAAAGCTATTTCGAAGAAGGTATTTGATATGCAGGATGTGGCTGAAGATTTTGGTAAGATGATGAACGCGCATGGAGTATTTGCTATATGCGCTACTCCGGAAGAATTGGAGCAGAAGATCCGGAGAATAATCCCGGTTGCCCAGCGTGAAGGGTCACGTTATACAGGTACTAATCAATGTATAGTTATGGTAGATGAGGAGCGTATGGTTATGCAAGAGGTAGATAAAGAAGCGTATTTAAAAAATATTACTGATGATTAACAAGAGTAAAGTATTCGCTTATTTTGATAGGCATCACGGCCCATTACGAAAATCTACTAATGGATGGTATGATGGAACATGTCCATTTTGCGGCGAAAAGAAGCTGGCCGTAAGTTTTGATTACCTTCAGGTGAAGTGCTGGAGAGGTTGTTTTAATGGGTTTGCGGCACATTTCATCATGAAGGTTGAGGGAATCAAATATTTTGAGGTACTTGATTTAATTGATGGGTATCCTGTTATGCCATTGGATTTTAGTCATATTCCACGGTATAAGAATGTTGAGGTATCTGATATAGGATTACCTGTAGGATTTAAATCTATTACTCAGGGAAAAGGTCAATTAGGTATCAGGGCTAGAAGATATTTACAAGAGGATCGTGGATTTAATATTGAGTATTTAGATCAGATTGGTGTAGGTTATTGTAATGAAAATGATCCGGATGATGATTTTTTTGGGTATATTATCATTCCGTTCAAGGTTCATGGTAAGTTATCTTATTTTATTGGTCGTGATTTCATAGGTAATTTTCCCCGGTATAAAAATCCTAATAGGGAGAAGTTTAAAATCGGTAAAGCTGAATTGTTTTTCAATGAAGAAGCTCTATACATGCAGGATAAAGTGTATTTAACTGAAGGCTGGACTGATGCAGCTACTATGGGTGAGCAGGGAATATCTGTGCAGGGAAATTCTTTAAGTGGATTACAGAAAAGTAAAATAATTACCAGTCCTGTAGAAGAAGTAATTATTGCTATAGATGCAGGCTTTTATAGGCAGGGATTAAGGATTGCCCGGGATTTGATTCAGTATAAAAGGGTCAAGGTATTGAACCTAGATCTACTTAAACCATTTGGAAAAGATCCGAATGAATTAGGTAAGGACCGCATTATAGAGTTAGAATCAATCACTAATCAGTTGGGGTTTAAAACGTTATACAAAGAATTAAAATATGGTACGAGATCCTGCAGTACATATTAAACGATCTGATTTGGTGGAAATATTATCTTCTGTGAATGAGGTATTATTTCCAGAAGTGCTTACTGATATTATAATGCAGAAGGCTGTGAAGCGTAATATCCGGAATAGGGTGATAGTGACCGCTAAATCCCGGGGCCGGGATAAGCTTAAACGGACTATTGCAGCTGAGGATCAGATTGTAGAGAAGTTTAATGGCATTTATAATATGATGCTCCAGAAACATGATATTCGATCTACCCAGATTCATAAGACTAGCTCACATTATTTAGTTCTAAAGGAGATTGCTAAGAATGCTCAGGAATGTTGTGAGATGTTTGGTGAAGTGCTAGAAGAAGGGTTTAAACGTTATGTGGAGATTGGTTTAGATCTACTGAAAAACAAGTTTACCATATACAGGCTGAAGGGAACACATCCAAAGATCTTGCTCCGGTATGAGAATTTACAGAAACTGGAAAGATATGAGGATGAGGATGGTTTTAAGCGGATGTACCTAGCATGGAAGAAATCCCTGTTTAAGTATCATCAGTTAGATTTTGATGTAGAAGATCCGGATCGACTGGTGGCATTTATATATGCAATTGAAGAGGCCAGTAAATTAAAGGCCGTATATCAGGATTATATGGATGCTCAGTTTGATAAGTGGTCCTTTCTGGATTCCATGCCTGAGTTCTCTCAGTTGTATGGAGAAAATGCAGGGTTAGCTTATTATAAATACATGGCAAGTCAGAAAGGTAAATATAGTTCTGAGGCAGAACGTAAGTATCACGAAAAAGTTAAAAGTGGTGAAGAAATCCCCATTAAGAAAAGTAAGCGTAAAAAAACAAATTAGGAATAATCTGAAATATGATCCTATTTCTGGTAATATTTATTGGAAAAGATCTTATCCTAATATAAGAAAAAATAATGTTGCAGGATGTATAAATAAACATAGAAATGCTATTGTAATAAGATTAAATGATAAACTTTATTTTGCACATAGAATTGCTTGGTTTCTTTATTACGGAAAATTTCCTAAAGATCAATTAGATCATATAAATCATGATGGAACTGATAATAGAATTTCTAATTTAAGGGAGGCTACAACTAAACAAAATCATCAAAACCGAAAAAATGCAAAGGGTTATTATTTTGATAAAGGCCATCAAAAATGGAGAGCGGAAATAAAAATTAATTATAAAAGAATCTATATTGGATTATATAACACTGAAGAAGAAGCTAAACAAGCTCGAAAAGAATACGAAGAAAAAATAGGATGGAATAAATTTTAAATGATGAAAAAAATAAGTAAAAAGAAAGAAAAAATTAAAAGAAAATATCGAGAAATCTGTAAAAAAATTGGTCAGGATTTAATAGAAGAGCATGGATATATTCCTTGCGCTAGTTGTGGTATCAGGGTAGCGGATTCCGGAGGAAATCCGGTTAGATCTTTTGGTTTTTCGCACAATATCTCTGTGGGCCAGAATTTAAAATTTGAACTGGTTCCCGGGAATATACAGCCTCGTTGCCAAGATTGGGGGGAGCGAAGAGGATGTCATGAGAAGCTGGATAGTGGGGATATGAATCAGATTCTGCAGTTACAGGATTTTGAGGATCTGCTTGAGTTCCGGAGACAGAATGCTCCTTTGATGTATAACTTATGGGTAGGTAAACTTAAAGAAATAGGAGTAGAATATTATGATTACGAGCCGACGTAAAATAACTGTATTTATCAGTAAAATCAATCATGCTAATGGTGAACCTTATTTTTGGGTAGAGATTGATGGTAGACGTACTATACATAAGGATAAGCCTATTGATGAGTTGAATAAATTGCGTGATAAATTGATCGCTATGTATCAGAATGAGAATTTAAAAACTGTATGAAAATCAGGATCAATAATACTTATTGTCAGTTGATTATAGGCGGCGTAGACTATTTAGCTGATCCGGATATGAATATTAGTCTGCGTAACTATATGTCTGTAGCTGTCCCGGGAGCATTCTTTAGCCCTCAGTATAAGAAGCAGCAGTGGGATGGTAAGAGATATTTTATCACTCCGAAGGGCAAGATGGCTACCGGATTTTTACCTCTTTTGCTGAAGTATATTGAAGAAGTTTATCCGGATCTACGTATTGAGTTTTTTGATGAGCGTGGAGATATTCCAAAGTTTAAGGATGAATTCGTAGCGGAGATTGGATCATTAGAGATTGATGAAGAATACGAACACCAGAAACGAATGATCCAGTCATACAGTTCATATGTAACGTATCATGATACACGTATATACTTTCCCCGGGGAATTATGAATGCAGCTACTAATGCTGGTAAGACTGCAGCTATCATGGGTATCTATTTAAACTTGGAGCGAGAGACTAAAATGCTGATCCTTATTCATCGTAAAGTGATATTCAATCAGCTTTACCTGATGTTAGGAGAGCTGATTGGGTTTGAGAAGATAGGACGGTTTAATGATAAATTGTACGACATCCGTCCGGTTACAATAGCCATGATTAAAACAGTATATAATCGATTAGGTGACAGTATTAATGTGAAAAAGGATTTGGCTCAGTTTGAAGTGGTAGCAGTTGATGAATGTCATTTGGCCGGATCAAAGACATATAGTAAAGTACTTCAGAACATAGAGGCCCCGATCAGATTGTTTGTTTCGGGTACTCCTTTTGATTCTGACGCGATTATAAATAAAATGGTAGCTATAGGTTTATCAGGACCGGAAGTCGTTAATGTATCCAAGAGGGAACTGATGGATAAGGGAATTAGCTTGGAGGTAAAGATCCATATGCATTTGTGCAACACTGTTGCTTTGGGTAAAACAATCGTTTACAGAGACTATATCGACCAGTTAATTCATTACTCGGTTCAGCGTGTTAAGATTATGGGCCAGATTATCAAGGATTATAAAGGTACATCCACATTAATCGCTGTAGAAGAGATAGCTCATGGCCAAACAATATTGAAATTATTAAGCCAGTATTTTGCGTTGGATGATGATCCACCAGTTATTGATTTTGTATATGGCGAAGATCCTGCCCGGGATGATAAGATCCAACGGTTTTCATATGGAGAGATTAATGTCCTGATTAGCACATGTATAATGAAAGAGGGGATTAATATTCCTATTGTGAATAACCTGATTTATGCTGTAGGAGAGAAGGCTAAGATTGATATTAAGCAGTGGATGGGCCGGATTGAGCGTAGGTTTAAAAATACTAAGCAAGCTACCATGCATGATTTTTATGATATCGGTAAATATGTGGAAGCTCATTCACGAAAACGAATACGCACTTATCGTAATGAAGCTCTGGAAGTGATCGAACATTATAATCGTGAAGAAATCAGAAAAATTAAAAATCTCTTGGATAATTAAAATATATGTCTAACTTTGTAGTGTATAATTTAATCTGATTATGGACATTGATAGAGTAACAGACCATTTAAAGGTCGAATTATTAACAGCTTTTAGTATCCCGGATGGGGTAAGCGCATCCACTAAAACAGAAATGTATTTACGTATGGCGTATGTAGCCGGGATGGAGCAGGCCATAAATGATTTTCGTGGAAGGCGTTCTATACTTTGGATTAGTGATGGTATAGTTAAGAGGCGATTCATTAGTATGCAACAGGCTGCAGATTACTTAGAAATTCCGGTACAAGGTATTCGGGATGTTGTAGCAGGTAATCAACATACAGTCAGAGGATTAAAATTCAAATATGCCACGTAACGCTAAGACTGAAAAAACTAAAATGGATCTCCTACAGCCAGTGAATGTAGGGGAGCTTAAGCAGCTTATCAAAGATGATGACTGCTTTGGGAAGGAATGGAATCCTCAGCATAAGGATTGTTCAATTTGTGCTGATGTAGAAGTTTGTGGGATCATTTATCAGGATACTAAGGTAATGCCCGCTAAAGTTAAATTTGATAAAGAGACATTACCTCTGGATATGGCTACATTTGAGGCTGTAAACTGGGGCCAGATCAAGAAATTAGTTCGGCAATATGAGAAGGACGATGAGCCTTTAAGTATGGATGAGTTAGTAGAGATTGCTATGACTCAATCTGGCATGAAAGATCCGCAAATAGTGATGTTATATATAGAACAAAAGCTGCCTGAATTAGGATTGGTGCATACAGAGCAGCATAAAATCATTTTTATTAAGTGAATATCCTTGTAGCATTAGACAAAGCCAGCAATACCAATATTCAGAATGGGTATATTAACATGCTGAAGAAGATCATGTTTGATCTTATCGAGATTGATCCCGGAGATATTACAATATTAGTGTGGGATGATCTTGATACTTTTAAAAGCTTATTAGATACCCATAAACCGGATGTGACTATTACCTGTGGTGAAGGGCTTTTAAATACCTTGTTTAAGATGAAGGGTATCATGACTCATGCAGGTAAATTACTAGACTATGAAGGTTATAAAGTAGTACCTATTATGTCTCCCGGATATTTAGATAGTCACCCATCTAAGATAAATATGTATGTTGACCTGATTGTTGGAGCTTATCATGTTGGATTAGGGCTGGATCAGATGGAGATTACAAATCAATTCGATATTGTAACTACTCACCTTGAGCTACATAAGTATGTCCAGATTATTAAACAGATGGGCATATGCTCTTTTGACTTTGAAACTAATAAGCTGACAGATATGGCCACATTTGATCCGGATTTTAAGATCCGGTCACTGGCTTTATCTTACCAGCAGGGAAGTGCTATTGTCATTAACTTTGAGGAAATTGATGACAATACCTTTATATCGATGCTAAAGATCCTAGAGAAGGATGTATTTGGTAATCGTCATGTTATTAAGGTAGGTCAGAATACCAAGTTCGATATGCATTGTGCAGCGCATTTAGGTATAAGGTGCTTTGAAGGAGTGTTTCATGACACTATGCTGATGCACCAGTTAATGGATGAGTATGAATCCCATGCATTAAAGAGCATGGTACGTACTTTCCTTCCCCGGTACAGTAACTATGAAAATATATTAGCCGGATACGATACATGGGAGTCTATTCCATTTGAAGTACTGGCTCAGTATAATGCGTGGGATGCAGATTTGACTCTTCGGTTGTATATCCTGTTCACAGATATCTTGATGACAGAAGAGCCACGGTTGTATAATCTTTACAGGAACTTATCAGCTCCAGCTATGATGGCCTTGTTCCGGGCTGAGGAGAACGGTATGTTAATAGATAATCATTATCTGAATAATTCTATTGATGCGACTACAGCTATAATCGAGTCACACGAAGCCAAGATGCGGGAGTATAAGGAAGTTATTCGTTATGAAGCTATCAGGATGGGAGAACAGGCAGCTGAGCGGATTGTAACATTACAGCATAAATATGATCAGGAAAAGGTTAAGGATTACGCATCAAAAACGGCTCAGGTTAATCAGGAGAAGCGATTAAAAGACTTTGAAACTGAAGTAGCTAATATTAAAACAGGTAAGATCATTGTCCATACTCCACTTAACTTTAGTAGCCCTTTACAGATGAACGATCTGGCGTATAGTGCAAATGGGTTTGCTTTTGACAGGCCGACTGATCCTATTAGCGGGGAAACGAAGACAGGTACTGGTAAAGAAGTGCTGTTGTATATTACCGATAAGACCGGATTTATTGATGATCTGTTGGCTTATCGTCAAATGAATAAGATATTGGGTACCTATTTGGAAGGGATACATACTAAATTGGATGATCAGAACTTTATCCATACAAATTTTAATCAGGACGTTACAAAAACAGGTCGATTAAGTTCGAGTAAACCGAATCTGCAGAATATGATTACCCGGACAAAGTATAAAGCTGTAGCGGATCTTGTTAAGGTTGTCAAGAATGCTTTTACAGTACCTGAAGGGTACACCATGATTCAAGCAGACTATAGTCAAGCAGAACTTCGGCTGATTGCTCATTATTCACAGGATAAGGTTATGATGCAGGGTTTTATTGATGGTGTAGATATTCATGAATTAACAGCATCTTTTGTACATAATCTGTCGATAGAAGATTTTCAAGCGTTACTTAAAAAGGATTATATTCAGTATCGATTTGAGGCGAAAGCTCATAATTTTGGGTTTATATATGGTATGAGTGCTTACGGGTATCAGAATTATGCCCGGGTAGAGTATGGTTTGAAGATATCAAAGAAGAAATCTGAAGATACTCGGATTAAATTTTTTGAGACTTATCCTGAGTTATTGCAGTATCACAGGATATATAAAGCAAAAGCTTTAAAATACGGATATGTACGAACACTATTTGGCCGCAAGTGCCGTATTCCGGATATAAATAGCCCGAATAGATTTAAACGTGGTCACGCTGAACGAAACGCAATTAACTCTCCTATACAAGGGACAACAGGAGAACTAACGATATTCGCCTTTTCTCTATTACAGCATTGCTTAGACAAAAGTGTGCTCTTTGTTAACACTGTTCACGACAGTATTCTCTATTATGTACCAGATGCTTTAGTCGCTAAGGCTATAGCTATTATTAAAAAGACAATGGAGAATCTGCCTATCGACTTATATTTTAACAAGGAGCTATCACTGCCTATGAAAGCAGATTTCGAGCAGAGTAAAAAGAGTTGGGGCCAATTAGAGTCTTATGTTTAATTTAAAATTTGTAAAGTTATGTCAGTAGATCCGAAAAAGTTGAAAGACTTTCAAAAAGAATTGGAAGATCGTACCAATTTGACGAAAGATTGGATAAATGTTCAGAAGCTTGCTTCTGGTGAAGGCATTGATATCCGTGTGTTAGATCCTTTAGCCAATATGAATGGGCTATACTTCCTTGAAGTAGCTATCTGGTGGATTAATGGTAATAAGATTATTTCACCTACTGTATTCAGTGAGCCGGATATTGTTAAAGAGGTGATTGATGAGGCTAAGAGTCAGGATGATCCTGATATCAACAAGCTTTTAAAAGCTGTTGGAGCCAATGGCCCTAAGATTCAGAATAAGACCGAGTACTGGATGCCTGTCTTACAGTTTAACTGGAAATTTGAGGGTGATGAGATTATCGGTATTCATGATGCTAATAAAGTTCCGGATGTTACCTTAATCGAAAAATTTATTACGGATCATGCTCCCAAAATCTTAGCCTGTGGACCTACTATGATGAAGGCTATTAATCATGAAGCTACTGTTCGTGGTGGATATGTGATGATGGACCGGGAGAAAGGGTTTAACCTGTATATTGAAAAAGGCGGATCAGGTAAAAATACCACTTATAAGGCCAGTAAGATGGATCAGTTACCTATGCCTGAGAAGTATTACGGAGAAGGTAAAACTCCGGATCTTCTTTTGATGTGTAAGGCAGCTATGCGTACAGATGCTTATATGGAAAATGTGATCTGTAATTACTTGTATGGGGATGCTCCAATAGAGAAAGATGATACTACTTACAGGTATCCGGAAGCTAATGAGGCTTTAAAGGCGATGAAACAAGCGGCAGAGCCTGTAACTAAGCCTATTGCAGCAACTGCTGAACCAGCAGTTGAATCAACTACTGCTAAGCCTGAGCCGACAGAGGCGGCAGCACCTACAGCTGAACCAGTTGAAGAACCAGTTGCAGAGTCTGCAGCTGAGGAACCTGCAGCCGCACCTGCAGCTGAGCCAACTGAACCTGCAGCTGAGGAACCAGCAGCCGCACCTGCAGTTGAGAAATCAGCAGCTCCCGCTACTAGACCGTCTGGCAGACCCGGCAGAGGAGGAGCACCAGCAGCTAAACCCGCTACTGGCAGACCCGGCAGAGGTGCAAGGAATGTAGCACAAGATCTTAAAGATGTGAAGGATGAATGATGAGATCTGGAAAGAAATAGAAGGCTTTAGCAACTATCAAATATCAAATTATGGTCGAGTATGTTCCCTACAGAGAAAAGGAACTAAAGGGGGGATATTAAAAGCTGTGCCAGATAAAGATGGTTATATGCGTGTACACCTTTATAAAGATAAAAAGTCATATCATCGTAAGGTTCATAGATTAGTTGCTAAAGCCTTCATTCCAAATCCTAATAATTATCCTCAAATTAATCACAAGGATGGTATTAAAAACAATAATTACTATAAGAATCTGGAATGGAGTACTGTCAAAGAAAATCATTATCATGCGTGGAATGTATTAGGTGTGAATGGATCACTAAAACCCCGTCCGGTCATAGGATACAATCTAGTGACTGGACAGATAGTAACATTCAAATGTTTAAGTGACGCAAATAAATATGGATTTGATAAGAGTAGTATATCTAAATGCTGTCTAGGTAAAAGGAAAACTCATAAAAATTATACATGGCAATATGAATAATCAAGAATTTAACGTAAAAGGTAGACTTTCAGATGATTCTCAAAGTCTAATCATTGAAAACGCATATAGAGTTTCGAGGATGTTCCGGCATTTAAAGGATACTGATTTGGAGATCGTTTTCAAAAAGTTTTTTAATAAACGCTCTAACAGACAAAACAAATGGCTCTGGGGCATATGTATATCCATGACTCTGATTCCATGGTATTTAGAGAATGAAGGTATTACCTATACCAAAGAGGCTCTATACGCCTTCCTCCGGACCCGGGTAGTAGGTCAAGATGTCGTGGTCGAAACGATTGACGGTGTAGATGTGATGGTTATAAGTGGTAAGCGGTTTTCTCAGATGACTACAGTTGAATTTTCGAATGCTGTAGAGAAGATTGTACTTTATTATGCAGAACGTGGACTGGAGATACCGTTACCAAAGGATGATAATTTACTTACTGATTTTTTAACCGACGATTAATGAAAAAAGCTATTGTTGTTTCAGATATCCATGTACATAATTATAAACAGTTTAACGCACAGGGCCAACGTATCGCTCAGTCTATTAAGCTGATAAACTATATATTCCGGTTTGCGGATAAAAATGAAATTAATCTTATTATGTTTTGTGGAGATTTGTTTGATAAATTTGAGATCATTTCTGTATTGGTGATAAATGCAGTGACAGCATGCTTCAGAGAAAATTTCGAAAAATACCCGGGCATAGAATGGTTAGCTATCAGTGGCAACCATGATTACGCAACAAAAAATACAATAGAATCCCCGGGAGCATCAGGACAATATTTTCTGAGTGATATTTTCCGTAATAATTATTACCTGTTAGATGGGGGTATGATGGACGATGGGGAACATTATACAATTGTTACCATTCCATACTTCTCTAATATGGACGACTTCAGGAAATGTATGAAGATTAATTATCCTCCATTTACCCGGGAGAACTTATACTTAATGATGCACCAGACTGTATGGCCAGAAAATCCAATGGTACCTAATGATATTGAACCTGACGATTCTATATTTGATCCCTTTACCCAGATATTTAACGGACATATACATCATCCGGCTTCTATAACAGAAAAGTTTATTAATGTAGGATCACCTATACATAGAGATGCCGGGGATGTAGGTATAAGGAAAGGTTTTTGGGTAGTGGATCTTGCTGATTCTAATGTTATACCAGCATTCTGGGATCTTACGGATAAGTACCCTCAGTACATCCGGAAGCCGTATGGTACCCCTGTTAATGAATGGGAGGCGCAACAGTATATTGTCTGGTACCATCCAGAGGATATGAAAAAAGCTGTTAAGCAGGATTTTGATTCTGCTAAATTTGCCAGTGACCTAACTCCAAAGGAACTGGTTACTAATTACTGTAAGGAAGTGATTCCTAATGATAATGATAAATTAAAAGCCGGATTAAAACTAATAGAACCATGAAAATAATCACATTTAAAAATATATCTATAGAGGGATTCCGGAGTATAGTGAACATGACTATATTCTCACTGGATCGCCCGGGATTGAATCTCATTAAAGGGATCAATGGGGGTGGTAAGACTACCTTGTTTGATGCATTGGTATGGTGCGTATACGGGATTAACCTGAAGGACACTGTTAATGAACGGATACCGTCATGGAAAGAGACAAGAACCGCAGACTGGAAAGGAACATATGTGGAAGTCAAAGTAATAATTGATGGTGTGACTTATCTCATTATCCGGACCATAGAATGGGTCAAGAAAAGCAGAGTTGGTAAAAATGATCTACAGATTCTTCGTGAGGTTTCAACTGGTGAATATACAGAAGTAACTGACCAAGGTGTACATAAGAAAGATGTTCAGAAACAAATAGATGATATGCTGGGTATGGATAGTCGTACTTTTATGAACTCAATTCTGTTCGGCCAGCGCATGGCCAAGTTGGTTGAATCTGCTAATAATGATAAGCGGGATCTATTCGAAAAGTTGTTCGAGACATCGTTCATTAACCAGAGTAAAAAGAATGCCATGGATAGCAGGGCTGAATTGGATGAGGATTTAATTAAACAGGAGGCTGATGAGCGTAGTTTAACGAGTCGGGCAAATGCGTTAGAGGATGAAATCTTGCGTGGGAAGCAGCTTCTGGAGGATTTTGGGATTCTTAAGCAGGAAAAAATTGATGCCATTAAACAGAAAATTAATCATGTAGACCAGACTATAGCTTCACATGAGCAACATAAAATATCTTATCAAAAAACTATTGATGGGTTTGATGAAAAGGCTTATTATGATAAGGTTAAATTATATGAAGAACAGCTTAAGGTTATAGCAGAGCATGAGAAATCTATTCAGGATATAAAGTCAAAATTAAATCCTTTATATACTAAGATGACAAATTTATCAGAGCAATCTAAATCGCATGCTGATCAATTGAGGAGTATAGCTGGAGCAGAAGAGGTTTTTGATGAGAGTAGAAGGAAGCAAATAACCGGACTGCAGAATGAGATAAAAGAGCAGATTGATAGGCGTACTAAGGAGCTGAACGAGATTGATGATATATGTCCAACCTGTAGTCAAAAGTTTCCTGATGATAAGTTGCAGATGATCAAGGATAAAACTGCAAATAAGTATAAATCGTTGATAGACAAGCTTGAGATTGATTTAGCTGCAGCTAAGGCTGATAAATATAGTTCGGCTATTGATCCTGAATCATTAAAGACAGCTATGAAAGAACTTGATACGATTACTATACCTCATTTGAGTGATGAGATAACTGTACTTGAAGTTACTTTAAATGGAGTCCAAGAAATTTTTGCTCCTATGCTTGATATTTTACAGCCGTTTACTGATGAATTAGCTGAACTTGATGATTATTTTGAGAATGTATATAATCCTGCAATAGAAGCTTTAAGGCAAACTGATGGGTTTATTGAGCAAGAGAAAGCCAAAAAAGAAATATTTAACACTCAATTAGAGGCTCAGGAGAACGAACTGCCCCCCAAGATAGATATACCTTCACTAAAGATGAGATCGTCTGCCCTAGCATCTGAGTTGAAGATTACGCAAGAGAATATAGCTACTATTAATGAGCGATTGACTCATATTGAATGGTGGATAAGAACTGGATTTGCTTCGGCGGGGTTACCTGCATATGTTTTTAAGTCCATGCTTACCCGGCTGAACGAGAATGTCCAGAAGTATGCGGTCCGTTTAGGTGTAGCTGTTGAGTTCAGTGTGGATCTTACTAAAGTTAGTAAGCCTTTTACAACCGTCTGTTCTGTAGGAGATAAGTTAAACAAGGAGTATAAAGAATTTTCTGGGGGCCAGAAACAACGGTTAGATATTGTTCTTATTTTTGCGATGCATGATTTGATTAGCTATAATTCGAACATTAATGTGTTGATTTTGGACGAAATTTTTGAGGGGGTTGATGAAAATGGTGAAGCAGCAGTGTTCGATTTGATACGCATGAAAGCTGATGAGGGCAAATCGATTTATATTATTACTCACTCTCCTCACATTGATAGTCTGTATTCTACTACTATAGAGATAGAGGTTGATGAAGTTGGAAGAACATTAATTAAAACTGCATGAAAGAAATCTGGAAAGATATTGAGGGATTTGAGAATTACAGTATATCCAATATGGGCCGGGCGTATTCTAAAAGAAGGCATATATTTCTTAAGCCTATAATTAATCAAAAAGGTTATTATTTAGTAGGTTTATATAATATAGAAAGTAAACGATATTATAAATTGGTAGCTAGATTAGTTGCTGAAGCTTTTATTCCAAATCCGAAAAATAAACTTGAAGTCAATCATAAAGATGGTATTAAAGCTCGTAATTACAAGGATAATTTAGAGTGGATGACATGTAAAGAAAATATTAATCATGCTATAGAAATAGGATTAAGGGTCAGGCAACCTAAAGGTAAAAAGAGGGTCCCGGTAGCAGTATATGATTATCCTACAATGATTTTAAAATCAGAGCATCAAACTATAAATGATGCTGTTAGAACTTATAATGTATCTCAAGGTAACATTTGGGGTATTATTAATAGAGGTAATCGAAAACAAACAAAAGGTTTAACTTTTAAAAAAATTAAAAATTTATGAAAGAAAAAGAAATTTCAACAAAGGAAGCGAGTAAAGAACGTTCTGCTGTAGATGTACTGCAGGATGAGGTTCGTGAAGCTCGTGAAGCTGTTATAAGAGCAGCTGCATCCGATAATCTTTTAGAAACACCTATTCAGAGCAGGAAAACTTCTGAAGAATCTGTTCCGGATGATCGGTTTACAAAACGTTTTAAAAAACGTAGGATAGCGGTACTGGACAGTATGGTTACCCGGTTTTTACAATTCAGATCCAAGCAGAATGATATGGAGGGGCAGGAAGTAGCTGATAAGCTGGATGAAATTGATGCACAATGGAAAAAAACCTGTGAGAATCATAATGAGAAGAAGACTAATAAGTTTGTGCTTCGTTATGAGGCATTTATAGAACGGGTTGAATACTTTTTGGATATTGAAAAGAAGCAGATCGATGCTGCTAAGCAACAGTTTATCCGGAGTAGTTATGAGTTGTGGTGGAAGCGTAACAAAAAAGAAACAAAGTTCCGGATCAAGAATGTTTTATGGTATGTACAAAGCTGGTTTACTTTTAAAAAAGTGGATCAGGTACGGTTTACGTGGTATATAATACATATTTATGACGGCAAGAACAATTGAGGAGGATCTATTCGGTAGCGGGTACCAGCAACCTATCAACCAGAAACTGAAGGGAAATAAAAATGAGCTGAGGGCTTGTAAATCGTTGAGCCGCTGGACCGGGAGCGAATTTGTTCGTATTCCCGGGAGCGGCTCATTACGATGGCAAAACGTGATGAATATATGTGGGGATGTGCTTTCTACTGATCCCTCCTTTTACTTTCCATTTGTTGTGGAAACAAAGGACCTAACAAAAGTACATATTACAAAACAACTCCGCAAAAATTCTTTTATATACACTATTTGGGAGCAGGTATTCCGCGATTCTGTACGTGCAGCGCGGCATCCAATGCTTTTACTCCGTAAAACCGGAGAGCGTCCTGTAGACAAGTATACTATATACCTAGAGGACTTTTCAGCATTAAGAAAATTACTTAATATTCACAATGTCAATATAATATCAGAAGGATGTACTCTTATTGGCATGGATTCATTAAAACTTTTTAGTCATGTTAACTACAAATCATTTATTAAAGCTTATCACGAATATCCAAAAGGTGATCCCAGAGGCGTACCAATCCAAGGATAAAGTGTTAGAGTTCATTGATATGGGCCATGGTGGAATTATCAATGGAGAGTATACTACTGCCCCTAAGAAAATGTTTGATCATGGAGATTTTATTTTTTATGAAGGATTATGGACCCGGGCTATTGGTTGGATGTATGCCATGGAGCTTCATATCCATGATCTGGGGTATTTAATTATTACACCGGGTCATAAAGATTATCCGTTAAGTTATCGTACAAAAAAGGCGAATGATTATGCTGTTGTTTTCCCGAATTTAAAAACATATTTTCATTCTATACATGGTAATGCATTTGGTGTCGATACTGTTAATGGTATTGAAGTTTATACTTCACCGGGAGAAACTCCTGCAGATCCTATTGCAACGATAATGTTTAATACTCTGGAACGCATTCTTCGCTGGAAGATGAGGCCGGGATTAGGTGGCGGAGATCCGAATAAACCTGATACAAATGACCCGGATAAAGAAGCTCGATTTACGGTCTTGATGGATACTCATATGCCATCAGTTTTGTCCGAAACTGGATTTTATACTAACTTAGCCGAATGTAGACGAATGCTGGAGTACACAAATATGCAGAAAATTGTGCAGGCATTCAGGCTTACGCATGAATCGGTGGTATATAAAAATATGTTACCATGACAGATAAATTGATTAAACGAATACTTATTGGATTTATAATTGTCCTGATTATAATTATAAAAGTTGTATCTAGTGGATGGCAACGATCACGAGATAATTATGGACAGTTGACTCAGCTGTTAGCTGATACTAGTAATCATTATGAACAGATTGTAACTGATCAAGGTAAAACGATTAATGTCCAGACTCAGAAGGCTGCAACTTTGGAAAATGCGATAGCTGCAGGGCTGATCCGTGAAGATGAGATGAAGGAAAAGAATATGAAGCTGATTAATTCCGTTGTACGGCTTACTCAGCAGGTAGACAGACTCATTACGGTAGGCATTCAAGATCCTGATGTAGTTACAATTATTTCTACCGATACTATATGCCCGGAGGGAACATTCCTGCGGGTCCCGGCCAAATTTGACTGGAGTGATAACTGGTTAAGTTTGGCCGGGACCATTACTGGTCCCTTCATTGAAGATCTTTCTATTATTCAACGTACTGAGCCAACTATTATGCTTGGTTATCAAAAACAAGGGTTCTTTAAACCTTTGAAACCCGTAGTTACGGTTGAGGATAAAAATCCATATGTCCATACTATTAGCATGGAGAATGTGGTTATCCAACAGAAGCCTCCTTTCTATAAAACTCCATGGTGGCACCGCGGAGAAGGAGCTGTGGCCATTGCTTTATTGGTCGCATTGTTGAACCAATAATAATTCTATGAAATGGTTAAAACGCGGGATTTTTATAATTTTATTTTTAGGATTGTCTGTTATAAGTCAGCCTTCTATGAATGGGATTATATCTGATGAATCACTTAATTTAAACCTTTCTCGTTACCGTGTAACTATGAAAGATGGATGGAGATTCACCATTTATCCGCGAGATTATCAACAGAAAAGAATTGATTCTATGTTAAACTCTTTTAATCCATGATTTTTTACATTTTTGCAGACGGTTCATGTTATAATGAACCGGGCCATAATACAGCCGGATATGCAGCATGCCTTGCTAAGATCCCTAACCCTAAAACGGAAGAGGAGATCTACCATATTTCTAAAGGATGGTTTCCTAATGGGACTAATAATCAAGCAGAATGGGCAGGGTTTAATGCTGCACTCCGGATTGTGGAAGAATGGCAGGAGAAGTATCCTACAGCTGAATTTATTGTATATAGTGATAGTCAGTTAATTATTAGTCAGGCATTAGGTATTTATGATGTACGTAATAAAGGTTTACTACCCTATTATTATGAATTTAAAATTATTGCAAAGGCATTAGATATGAATCGTGTAGGTTTTAAATGGATACCTCGTACAAGGAATACAGTAGCCGACAAAATATCTAAAGATGTTAACCCTTATTTTATAAAAAAACGACTAAATGAATTCGCTAAAAGGAGATCAGCCGAAGGCATTTGAGGCAATTAAAATGTTTATCGGCCAGCCCGCAGGTGGAATGTTTCTATTAGATGGTTATGCAGGTACAGGCAAAACGTACTTGATGAATATAGTTATTAAGCACTTACAGGAAGATACTAGGTTACCTATACTGGTAACCGCACCTACTCATAAAGCTGTCAAGGTCTTACGACAGTATATAGACGCTTTAGTGGAGTATTCCACTATACATAGCGCATTGGGCCTACGTGAAGAGATCGATGCATTTGGTAAGCAATTATTTAAACGAGATCCCAGAGCGGATTGTAAACTGCAGTTGTACCAGTTTCTCATCATAGATGAAGTATCCATGTTACCCGATGAATTGTATGATGAGTTACTTACCTTTACTCAGAGAGGACTTCGGATCTTATTCGTAGGAGATTCAATGCAGATCCCTCCCGTAAATAAATCTGACTCTTTACCTTTCAACAGGGATGTCCAGAAAAGGGATGGTATAGGGTATGTTAAGATGGAAGAAATTATCAGGCAGGAGGCCGGGAATCCAATAATAGAAAATTCATTTCAGATCCGTCAGTTTATATACAGACCTATACCTATCATTGATCGAGTAGATAAGTCTACAATACAGGGGGAAATAAACTTTGTGGATACTATAGCATGGAAGTCTCTGTTCAAAGATACTATCCTGCCTATGTATCAAAGTCAAGAGTTCCAAACAAATCCGGACTTTGTTAAAATTCTAGCATGGCGTAATGTGACCGTTAATATGTATAATAAGGCTATCAGGGAGGCTATCTATGGTCAGGCTGATTTAGCTCGTATACTGCCCGGAGATAAGCTTATTGCTGATGAGCCTGTACTAGAAGATAAGTATATCCTAATCCATACTAACGAGGAGATGGAGGTACTGGCTCATACCATTGAGGAGTATTCATTAGGGGATGAGCATCATCTGAAGTATTATAATACTCATGTTAATGTTTACCGGGATGGGATTTATACTGAATTTTATATTAAGATTTTGCACGAAGACTCTCAGCAGGAGTATGATAAGATCTTAGATCTGCAGAAGCATTATGCTTTGAGTAAAAAGCAGGGTACTTTTGATGCTAAGTCGGCATGGATGGATTACTATGAATTTAAACGGATCTTCGCCAGCGTGAAGTATAACTATGCTATTACCTGCCATAAATCACAGGGGAGCACATATATAAATGCAGTTGTACTAGAGCAGGATATTGACACGAACCGGAAAACGTA
>Ga0307377_10002678_pt1 | contig 20752 bp, 24 predicted proteins | sample TR3MG_FD_202535 | JGI IMG/M metagenome (GOLD analysis project Ga0307377, IMG submission 202535) | Soil microbial communities from Risofladan, Vaasa, Finland - TR-3 | ecosystem: Environmental > Terrestrial > Soil > Coastal area > Acid sulfate soil | place: Finland: Risofladan, Vaasa | collected...
CGGATTTCGCGCCGGCGTAGAGGAAGTAGATGCTGCCGAGGACCACGACTGCGAACAGCGCCGTGACCGGAAGATAGTTCAGCGTGCCGTGCAACAGCCGCTCGTAGCGGCGGTGCAGCGCGTCGAACGCGCGGTCGAGCGTCAGCACCAGCCGCGCCTCGATGCCGTGTTCCGAGGGGCTGTGGGGTTTGAGCAGGCGCGAGCACATCATCGGCGACAGCGTGAGCGCGACCACCGCCGAAATGGTCACCGCGCCGACGAGCGTAAACGCGAACTCGGTGAACAGCGCCCCGGTCAGTCCGCCGAGAAAACCGATCGGCACGTAGACCGCGACCAGCACCACGGTCATCGCGATGATCGGGTTGGCGAGTTCGCGCGCTGCGGTGATCGCCGCCTGCATCGGCGACAGTCCCTCCTCCAGGTGGCGATTGACGTTTTCGACGACGATGATCGCGTCGTCCACCACCAGCCCGATCGCCAATACCAGCGCGAGCAGCGTGAGCAGATTGATGGTGAAGCCGGCCGCGAGCATCACGCCGAAAGTGCCGACGAGCGACAGCGGAATTGCGATCGTCGGGATCGCCACCGAGCGCACCGAACCGAGAAAGGCGTACACCACCAGCGTCACGATGATCAGCGCCTCGGCCAGGGTCTTCACCACCTCGGTGATCGAGCTGTCGACGAATTTGGTCGAGTCGTAGACGATCCTTCCGTCCAGCCCGCGCGGCAGTTGCGACTGGATCGAGGGGAAGACAGCGCGCACACCCTTGACCACGTCGAGCAGGTTCGCCGCGGGCGCCACCTGGATGCCGATGTAGACGGCCTGTTTGCCGTCGAAACCGACCGCCGATTCGTAGTCTTCGGCGCCCAGCGTGACTTTGGCCACGTCCGCAAGGCGCACCACGGCGCCGTTCTGCTGCTTGATCACCATGTTGCGGAATTCCGCCAGCGAATGCAGGCCGGTGCTGGCAGTGAGGACCACCTGCACCATCTGCCCCTTGGTCGAGCCGACCGCCGAGAGGAAATCGTTCGCGGCGAGCGCGGCGCGCACGTCGGCCGCCGTGAGCCCGTAGGCGGCGAGCTTCACCGGGTCGAGCCAGGCGCGCAGCGCGAACAGCTTGGCGCCGAGGATTTCGGCCGTCTGCACGCCTTCCACCGCCTGCAGCTTGGGCTGCACCACCCGCACCAGGTAATCGGTGATCTTGTTCGGCGCCAGCACCTTGCTGGCGAAGCCGATGTACATGGCGTCCGTCGTCTGGCCGACTTTGACGCTCAGGGTCGGCTGCTGCGAGCCCTGCGGCAGCTGGTTCAGCACCGCGTTCACCTTGGTGTTGATCTCGGTGAGCGCCTTGTCGGCGTCGTAATTGAGCCGCAGGTTCGCTGTGATGGTGCTCACGTTGGGCGTGCTGGTCGACGTCATGTAATCGATGCCGTCCGCCTGCGCGATCGAATTCTCCAGCGGCGTGGTGATGAAGCCCGCCACCAGATTCGCATCCGCACCGGTGTACACGGTCTGCACCGTGACTACGGCGTTCTGCGTGCGCGGGTACTGCAGCACCGGCAGCAGCGTCACCGAACGCAGCCCGATCACCAGCAGCAGCAGGCTCACTACCGTCGCGAGCACCGGCCGCCGGATGAAGATATCGGTGAACTTCATCGCTGCCGCTTCACTCGTCCACGGGCCGCGGCGCAGCGTCGTCCGAGGGCTGGATCGCGTTGTTGACCACGACCACCGAGCCGCTGCGCAGCTTGATCTGGCCCGAGGTCACCACCGTCTCGCCCTCTTTCAGACCCGAGAGCACCGCTATTTGATCGCCGCGCGTCGCGCCGGTGGCGATGAACTTCTGCTGCGCCACGAGCTCCGTCTTGCCGCCGGCGCCCTTGTGCTGTTCGAGGACGAACACGGTGTTGCCGTAGGGATTGAAGGAGATCGCCGTCTGCGGCAGCGTGAGCAGGCGCGCGGGGCCTCCCAATGCGGTCTCGACCGTCGCGAACATGCCCGGCAGCAGCCTTTGCTTCGGGTTGCGCACCGTGGCGCGCACATTGATGTTGCGCGTCGCCGGGTCCACCTTGGCGTCGAGCGCCGAGACGCGGCCATCGAATTTTTCGTCCGGGAAGCTGTCGGTCGTCACCACCACCTTCTGCCCGACCGCATAGTGCGCGAGCGCGGACTGGGGCACGAGAAAGTCGACGAACACCGGGTCGAGCGCCTGCAAGGTCACCACTTTCGTTCCCGGGCTCAGGTACTGGCCCAGGTCCACCGCGCGGATACCCGCGCGGCCGGCGAAAGGCGCGCGGATCAGCTTCTTCGCGACCAGCGCCTGCTGCACCTCGACCTGCGCCTTCGCGCTCTTCAACGCGGCGGAGTCGGCGTCGAGCGTCGCCTGGCTGACCGCCTGCACCTTGAACTGCTTGCTGTCCCTGCGGAAAGTGGTCTCGGCGAGCACCGCGGAGGCCTCGAGCGCCTTCAGGCTGGCCACGTCCGCGTCGGCGTTGAGCTGCACCAGGGGCGCACCGGCCTTCACTTGCTCGCCCGAGCGAAAATGAATCGCCTGCACGATGCCTGCGACTTCGGGCGCGAGGTCGGCGCCGCGCACGGCCTGCACCGTTCCCACCGCGCGGTCCCGGGTCTGCCATTGCTGGTACCCCGCCTTCGTGGCCGACACCGTCTGCGGCGGCTGCGGGGCGCTCATGTACTTGCGGATCATCTTCGACTTGAATGCCTGAAAGCCGAAGATGCCTCCGAAAACGACGCCGACGAGCACCAGCATCACGGCCATGCGCTTGATCATCGCTGCACGCTCCCTTTCTCGATGTTTTCCCTGCGGTGCCACCAGCCGCCGCCCAGGGCCTGGTACAGCGCCGCCGTGTCGGCGAAGCGCGCCGCCTGCGCCTGCACCAGCCCGATCTTCGCCTGGTATGCCTGCCGCTCGGCGTTGAGCAGCGCGAGATAATTCGCCGCGCCGAGCTCGAATTGGTGGTGCACGAGATCCAGGCTTTCGCGCGCGGTCGCTTCGGCTTCGGCCTGCGCCTTGAGCGTACGCGCGTCGCCGTCCAGCGCCTCCAGCACGTCGGCGACATTGCGCAATGCCCCGAGCACGGTCTGCCGGTATTGCGCGAGCGCCTGATCGTAAGCGGCGACCGCTACGCGCCGCTGCGCCTCGAGTGCGCCGGCATGAAAGATCGGCTGCAGCACGTCTGCGCCCAGGCTCCAGGCCGAGGCTGCGCTGCCGAACAGGTTCGCGGAGCGCAGTGCAGCCGAACTGTAGCTGCCGGTCAGCGTGAGACGCGGGTATTTCGCCGCTTCGGCGACGCCGATCGCGGCGCTCGCCTGGTGCAACAGCGCCTCGGCGGCGCGGATGTCGGGCCGCTGGCGCGCGAGCTCCGAAGGCAGGCTGAGCGGCAGCGCCTGCGGCAGCCGCAGTTGCGCGAGTTCCGATTCGGGCAGCCCCGCATCGGCAGGAAAGCGGCCGACGAGCGCGGCGAGCGCGTTGCGCGTCTGCGCCAGCGCCTTCTCCAGCGGCGGCAGCGTGGCGCGCACTTGTGCCAGTTGCGCGCGCTGCGCGAGCACTTCGGCGCGCGATATGGCGCCGAGCGCGAACTGCTTTTCGACCAGGCCCAGGATCTTTTCCTGCGCCTCGGCGACCTCGCGCGTGACGCCGATCTGCGCGCGCAGCGATGCTTCCTGCACCGCCGCGGTGACGACGTTGCCGGCGAGCGTAAGATGGGCGGCCTCGAGCTGCAGCCTCTGGTAGTCGATTTGCGCGAGCAGCGCCTCGAGTTCGCGCCGCGCGCCGCCGGCGACGTCGATCGCGTAGGATACGTTCACCGACGCGTTGTAGAGCGTGAACATGTTGGGCGGCGAATTCGCCAGGCCAAGCGGCGCGCCGGTAGTCTGCTGGCGCGTTATCCCGGCAGACGCGTCCACGCTCGGGTAGAGCACCGCGTACTGCACGTTCAGGTTCTCCTGCGCCTGGACCAGGGCCGCGCGCGCCGCGTCCAGCGTCGGGCTGTCGGCGAGCGCCATGCGCACCAGCTTGTCCAGCGCTTGCGAGCGGAACAGTTCCCACCAGTCGGCCGGAATTTCGCCGCCCGGCGCGTAGCGCTGCGCAGCGCCGGCTGCGGTATCGGCGCTTGCCGTCTGCGCCGCAAGCGGCGATTCGGTGTAGCGCTTGGCCTGCGGCGCTTCGGGCGTCTTGAAATTCGGCCCGACCGGCGCACAGCCGCTGATCGCCGCAGCGGCGACCAGCGTCGCGGCCGTCGTCGCGCGGGCGAGCGCACCCCGCCCTGCTCGTGTCATCAACCGGCGCGACTGCACGATATGCGTCGCCTTGCGCGCCGACAGCAAGAACCGGACAACCATACGGCGTGCGACGCCGGTCGTGACCCCGAACGCATAACAGGCCACATGGCTGAAGATCTCCCTGTTGCAGCGCATAATGATATTTTCGATACGGTGGTCATCGGCGCGACCTCAGACGAGCCGGCCGCGACACGGCACTCTACCGACGATGCCCACGGCGCGCAACCGCCAAAGCCGCGGTCCGCAGACGAATGGTCGCTATTATAGGCGAGGTCTCCACATTGCGGCATTTACAAATTGAAACAAATCATTACTCCTCTGGCGGCGCGAACTTGTTAATCTGTATGCATGTCGAATTATCGGAGCTGTAAATCATGAAGACCTTGCTCAAGACGATAGGGATTTCGGCCCTGGTCCTGTTCGGAGCACTGGCGAGCGGTTCTGCGATGGCCGATCGCGACGGACACGTGCGCTTTGGCGTTACCCTCGGCGTGCCGCTTTACGCGCCGGGCTATTACTCTCCGTACTACGGCTATCCGTATCCCGCCTACCCCTATCCTGCCTATGCCTACCCGCCGGTCGTGGTGCAAGCGGCCCCGCCGGTCTACGTCGAGCAGGGCCCAGCCCAGGCCGCGCCGGCACCGGCACCGGCGGATTGGTATTATTGTGCAGCCTCGAAAAGCTATTACCCCTACGTAAGCGAATGTCCCGGCGGCTGGCAGCGCGTGCCTGCGCGACCGCCGCGCTAATCACCCGGAGTCGACGACCATGTCCAAGTCAAAGTTCTTACGCCTTTCTCCCCTTGCAGCGCTGCTGCTGCTCGGCGCCTGCGCCACCATTCCCACCGGGCCCAGCGTCATGGTGATGCCCGGCACGGGCAAGAATTTCGATCAGTTCCGCGCCGACGATGCCGAGTGCAGACAGTTCGCGCTCAACCAGATCGGCGGGGCGAGCGCCAACGATGCTGCCGTCGCGAGCGGCGTGAAAAGCGCCGCCATCGGTGCCGGAATCGGCGCGCTGGCGGGCGCGGCGATGGGTGGGCACGAGAACGCGGGCGCCGGTGCGGGAATGGGATTGCTCGCGGGCAGCGCCATCGGCGCCAGCTCCGCCGAGGCTTCCGGCTATGGGGCGCAGCGCCGCTACGACAATGCCTATGTTCAGTGCATGTACGCCAAAGGCAATCGCGTTCCGGTGTCCGGGCGCATGGCGCCCGAGCGTGCACCCTCGTACAATCCGCCGCCGCCTCCGCCGGCAGGCGCCTATTCGCCTCCGCCTCCGCCTCCGCCCCCCGGTTATCCGCCGCCCCCGCCTCCGGGCGTGGGGCGTTGAGCGCCGTAAATCCGTGACGGTGAATGCGATCATGAAACAGAAAATGCCGGCGCGCATAAGCGCGACGAAAATCGTGGGCGGCCTGCTTGCCGCCCTCGTGACGACGGTGTTCGCGGCCGCTCCAGCCGCGGCGGATGAACGCGGTCATCGCCGCGATGAGCACCAGCGGTACGAGCGGCACGAACACTGGCGCGGCGATATTCACCGCTTCCACGAGCGCGACTTCGCGCTATGGCGGAGCGGCCGGTGGCATCACGGCAGGCATGACGGCCGCGGCGGATGGTGGTGGATCGTCGGAGGAACCTGGTATTTCTATCCGGCCCCCGTATACCCCTATCCCGATCCCTACCTGCCGCCAGGCGCCGTTGCGCCATTGGCATCGGGCGCGCAGCAGTATTGGTACTACTGCGCCAATCCTGCCGGCTATTATCCGTACGTGCCGCAGTGCGCGACGACGTGGCAGGCCGTACCGGAAAACCCGCCGGCAGCCGTAGCGCCTGCGCCCGCCAGCCAGCAATATTGGTACTACTGCTCCGATCCGCCCGGCTACTATCCGACGGTTCCTGCGTGCCGACCCGGCTGGCAACCCGTGCCCGCAGCGCCCCAGCCGGAGCCGGAGCGCTAACCCTCCTGCGAGCGGTTCTTCCTCGCGAGCGCCTTGATCAGGCCATCCACGCCGTTTTGCCTGATTTGGGAGTTGAAAGTGTCGCGGTTGCTGATGATCAGGCTTGCGCCGGCAACTGCGACATCGTAAACCTTCCACCCGCCCGGCGTTTTCTCCATGCTGTAATCGATGCGGATCGGCTCGCTGCCCGGCCGCTTGACCTGCGTCCTGACCGTGACATCGGTGTCGCCCGCGCCGGCGTGCAGCGGCAAGAAGTCGATCACCTCGTTCTTGTAGTCGGCCAACGCCCCCGAATAGGTGCGCACCAGCAGCGTGCGGAATTCGTCTACCAGCACCTTCTTCTGTTCCGCATCCGCCTTGCGCCAGTTGCGTCCCATCGCGAGCGCCGTCATGCGGTCGAAGTCGAAATGCGGCAGCACCTTGGCGTCGATCAGTGCATTGATCTTGGCCCGGTCGCCGGCCTTGATGTCCTTGTCCTGCTTGATGATGCCGATGACCTCGTCGGTCATGCCCTTGATCAGGGCGCCCGGTGCGAGATCCTGCGCAGAAGCCGCGGTCGCGAAACAGGCAAAACACAGTGCTAAAAATAGTTTCATCATGGCCTCAAACTGGGTTGCGCGGTCCGCGTTCGCACTCGTAGCGAAGCGGGCAGCGCGTGGTGGTTGCAGGGAATCCCGGATTCGTCGACGGGCTTGAGTGCGCCGATAGCCGGATGCCTTGCGGCACCCGGCAGCGCTTTCGAATTTTCAAGGACTGAACCGCGCGCCTGCGCCGTTCGTTCAGCGGTCGGCTCTCACGATTGCCGTCGGCACGTCCGGCGCCGTGGTGCCGCCGAGGACGAACACGCTGTAGACCCCTTGCGATTGCAGCGTCAGCGCAGACGACGGCGACCATGTCAGCCCGGGGGGCGTGGGGAACAGCGGAGTCACCTGCAGCGAGGAGGCGCTGCCGCTGGGGGTGAGCGTCGCCGGGGTCGAAGCCGTCCCGAAAGCCACGTTTTGCGCCACCAGGTTGACGTCCGCGGTGAGCGAGAGGTTGAGGGCAGTAGCGACGTTGGCCCCGTTCACCAAACGCAGCTTGGCCATGCCGCCGGGCGGGAGGCTGTTGTCGTCGCTGATCAAATTGAACGTCGGCGATGCGGCGCTACCGGCGACCAGCAGGGTGTAATCGGCCCCGGCCGCAGCGGCAGGCAGAGTGGGCGTGAAGGTGGCACCGCCCACGACTACGCTCGCCGTCAGCGCCCCCGACGGAATCACGGCGTAGGAGTCCAGCTGCGGCGACACCAGGGTGGAGGCGTCAAGGTCCACGCCGTTCACCGTGGCGACGACGGTTCCCGAGCCCGCGATATTCGCGGCGACGCGTATGCGCGCGGAAGTATTCGGCAGTTCGGCGACGGTCGAGTCTCCCTGCGTAACGAGCCATCCGTCGACCAATACGCCCCCCGCGGTTGCGGTCAGCACCAGGGTCGTCACGTTCGGATTGGTGATGGCTACCGCGGGCAGATAGAGGCGCACGTCTGCCGGCTTGCCCACCCCGGTAACCCAGATTTGATAGCTGCCCTGCGGGAGCTCGAAGTAGCCCGATGCCACCCCGAGATTGCTCGCGATGGCCGAAACGCCGGCCGGAACGCTGGTCGGAGTACCGCCGCTTGCAGCCATGTAGACGTCCACGCCGCCGCTATCCTGGAGTGCAAGATTCGATATCCGTATCTTTCCGTCGCCGGTTGCCGGCGGAAGCTCGTTCTCGGTAAGCGCCGTTAGCTGCAGTTGCCCGCCTTGGGGATGGGCCACCAGCGCATAGGGCATGGCCGACGAGATCAAGAGGGACTGCTGCGCCAGGGGATTACCGCTCCCGGTGGCAGCCAGCGAGAAGGTGTAGGTGCCAGGCGCGATGTCGACAACGGTACTCGCACTACCGGTCGCAACCCCCGAAGCGAACGAAGTGGAGGCGAGCACGGAACTGGACACGTTCATGTCCAGCGAAGGGTTGGCAAGGGAGGCATTCACCAAACGCACCGAGCCGTTGGAGCTGCTGCCGCCACCGCTGTTTTTGCTGCAGCCCTGAAGCAGGGCGAGAGAGAGCAGCAGGCACAGGAAAATTCTCGTTTTCACAGGGGTTCCATTTCTTTACTTAAGGGGATCTCTAAAAATCGTCATTCTGAGGCCGCAGGCCGAAGAATCTGCTTCTTGTGTACTATGAAAAGCAGATTCCTCGCGTCGCTCGGAATGACAGAATTGCGATTATTAGAGATATCCTTTAATTTATCGGCACGGATGCGCCGCGCACATCGCCTGCATCGGCGCATCCCGGAGACGCTAGCAACCGCGAACCTGCATTCTAGCCAAAAAGGTCCGTCAAGGGTTGTAAGGATTTGTAAAGCTGAATATTCCACGAGGCTGCCCGATGTCGGTGGCCGGCCGGGACGCCTGCCCCCTCCCGCGCTCGCATCGCAGAACGCCGAAGCGCCATCGCACCCTACGGCTCCCACGACCCGCCCCAGCCGCGTCTCCCGGCGGTCGCGCATACCCCGTTCCACCTGCCATTCCACCTACATTTGGTAACACTTCTTTACAACATCGAGCGCAAGACGGCGCTAGGCTTGCTTCACCGGCTGCCCAGACTTGCGAAGACAGCCAGGGAAAGGTCCACATGAAAGCCCCGCAAAGACTGGCGCCATTGTTGTACCTGCTCATTGTCTCGGCAGTCCTCGCGTTGACGCCGACGCTCGCCTGCCTGCTTTCTCACAGCGCCTCTGCTCCCGCCAAGTTCGCCTGGGCGCTCGTATCGTTCTGAGGCCGGCCCGGCGGTCCGACGACGGCAAAATCGCCGGTCAGGAATTGGACCGCTTGGCGGCCGCCCGCCGCGGCGCTTCCGTCGCGGCTGGCGGCTCCTTCCAGCGTTTGAACAGCGCGTGCGGAATTTCGAACTGATCGAGCGCCTTGCCCACCGAGTGGTCGACGATGTCGTCGAGCGTTTGCGGCCGGTTGTAGAAGGCAGGCACGGGCGGCAGCAGGACCGCGCCATAACGGGAGGCTTTCGCCATGAGTTCGATGTGCCCCAGATGCAGGGGGGTCTCGCGCAGCAGCAGCACCAGCCGACGGCGCTCCTTCAGGCACACGTCGGCGGCGCGCGCCAGCAGATTGTCGTTGTGCGAGTTTGCGATCTCCGACAGGGTCTTGATCGAGCACGGCGCCACGATCATCCCGGCGGTGATGAACGAGCCGCTGGCCACCGCGGCACCGATGTCGCCATGCCTGTGGACCACATCGGCCAGCGCTTCCACCGCGGAGACCTTCCAGTCGGTCTCTTCGACGATGGTGCGCTTCGCCGCAGGCGACAGCACCAAATGGGTTTCGATGCCGGGCACGTCCTTCAGCGCCTCCAGGGTGCGGATCCCGTAGATGGCGCCGGACGCTCCGGACAGGCCGATGATGAGTCGCCGCATGAAAACTCCTTTTCAAAATGGATGCAGCCCGTCATGCCCACAGGCCGCATTCTTGCGGCACGGATCGGTACCGGGCGCGTACCCGCACCGGCCTGACCCTCGCCTTTGCGTGGAATGATACAGTGCCCCGGCTCATTCAGTCAGGGTCAAGCCGGACACGCAGTCGATGCTACGCAAGCCGCCTGACGCCGGCGGTGAACACCGCGCCCTGGGGAATTCGTCGCGCGGCAGTATAGAATACCGCCATGAAAAGCCCCCGCCCGATCCGCAGCATCCTCGTCGCCAATCGCAGCGAGATTGCGATTCGCGTCATGCGCGCGGCCTCCGAGATGGGGATCCGCACCGTCGCCATCCACTCGGCCGAGGACCGCTTCGCCCTGCACCGCTCCAAGGCGGACGAGGCCTATCGCGTTGGCCAGGGCAAAAAGCCCATCGCCGCCTACCTCGATATCGAGGACATCATTCGCATCGCGCGCGAAGCGCAGGTGGATGCGATCCACCCCGGCTACGGCTTCCTTTCGGAAAACCCGCAATTTGCCGAAGCCTGCGCGAATGCCGGCATTACGTTCATCGGTCCGCGGCCCGAAGTGATGCGCACCCTCGGCGACAAGCTGAGCGCGCGCAATCTCGCGGTTTCGGTTGGCGTGCCGGTCATGCCGGCAACGGGCGCGCTGCCGCGCGATGACGCGGAGGCGCGAAAGCAGGCCGCCAAAGTCGGCTATCCCCTCATGCTCAAGGCGAGCTGGGGCGGCGGCGGCCGCGGCATGCGGGTCGTCGAGCGCGCAGCGGATTTGCCGGGGCACCTCGAAATCGCGCGGCGCGAGGCGCTGGCGGCCTTCGGCAACGACGAGGTCTACCTCGAAAAGCTGGTGCGCCGCGCGCGCCACGTCGAGGTGCAGGTGCTCGGTGATCTGCACGGCAACACCGTGCACCTGTTCGAGCGCGACTGCTCGGTGCAGCGGCGCCACCAGAAGGTGGTCGAGCGCGCGCCGGCCCCCTACCTCGACCAGCAGCGGCGCGCCGCTTTCTGCAATGCGGCGCTGACGATTGCACGCGCCGCGAATTACACCCACGCCGGCACCGTCGAGTTCCTGGTGGACGCCGACACCGGCGCGTTCTATTTCATCGAAGTCAATCCGCGCATCCAGGTCGAGCATACCGTTACCGAGGAAGTGACCGGCGTCGACATCGTGAAGGCGCAAATCCGCATCAGCGAAGGCGCGAGGATCGGCGATCCGGACGGCATGCTGCCGCGCCAGGAAGACATCCGCCTCAACGGCCATGCGGTGCAGTGCCGCGTCACGACCGAGGATCCGGAGAAGGGATTCGCGCCGGACTACGGGCGCATCACCGCTTATCGCAGTGCGGCCGGCTTCGGCGTGCGTCTGGATGGCGGCACCGCCTACTCGGGCGCGGTCATCACACCGTTCTACGACTCCCTCCTGGTCAAGGTCACGGCATGGGGGCATTCGCCGGACGAGGCGGCGGCGCGGATGGACCGCGCGCTCAGGGAATTCCGCGTGCGCGGCGTATCGACCAACCTGCAGTTCCTCGAGAACGTCATCGCCCATCCGCTATTCCGTTCCGGCGCGTACACGACGCGCTTCATCGACGAGACGCCGGAGCTCTTCAACTTCCAGTTGCGGCGCGATCGCGCGACCAAGCTGTTGCAGTTCATCGGAGAAGTCACGATCAACGGCAACCGCGAGATGAAGGGCAGAAAGACCCTTGACCACCTGCCTGCGCTGCCGGAGAAGCCGCATTGCGATCTCGCCGCGCCGATGCCCGGCAGCGCGCGCGAACGGCTGATCAAGCTGGGCCCGCAGGAGTTCGCGCACTGGGTCAGGCAGCACAAGCGCGTGCTGCTCACCGATACCACCATGCGCGACGCGCACCAATCGCTGTTCGCCACGCGCATGCGCACGCACGACATGGTGGAGATCGCGCCGTATTACGCGCATATCGCGCCGGAGCTGTTTTCGGTCGAGTGCTGGGGCGGCGCGACGTTCGATGTCGCGCTGCGCTTCCTCAAGGAAGATCCGTGGCAGCGCCTGGCGCAGTTGCGCGCGCGCATGCCGAACCTGCTGCTGCAGATGCTGCTGCGAGCCTCCAACGCGGTGGGCTATACGAATTACCCCGACAACGTGGTCAAGTACTTCGTCCGCCAGGCCGCCAAGGGCGGCATCGACGTGTTCCGCGTGTTCGATTCGCTCAACTGGGTGGAGAACATGCGCGTCGCCATGGACGCGGTGCTGGAGTCGGGCGCCGTGCTCGAAGCGGCGATCTGCTACACCGGCGACCTGTTCGACCCGGCGCGGCCGAAGTACAAGCTCCAGTACTACGTCGAACTGGCGAAGCAATTGGAAAAGGCCGGCACCCACATTCTCGGCATCAAGGACATGGCCGGCGTTTGCCGGCCGCCCGCGGCGCGCGAGCTGGTGCGCGTGCTGAAGCAGGAGACCGGTCTGCCCATTCACTTCCATACCCACGACACCAGCGGCGTGGCGGCGGCGAGCGTGCTCGCCGCGGTCGAAGCGGGCGCGGATATCGTGGACGGGGCGCTGGACGCGATGAGCGGGCTGACCTCCCAGCCCAACCTCGGCGGCATTGCCGCGGCGCTCGCGCATACCCGGCGCGAGCCGGGCGCAAGCCTCGAGCGGCTGCAGCAGCTGTCGCACTATTGGGAGGGCGTGCGCCGCTACTATGCGCCGTTCGAAGCCGACATGCGCGCCGGCACCCAGAGCGTGTATCGGCACGAGATGCCGGGCGGGCAGTACACGAATCTGCGCGAACAGGCGCGGGCCATGGGGCTGGAGCAACGCTGGCCGCAGGTGGAGCAGACCTATGCCGAGGTGAACCTGCTGTTCGGCGACATCATCAAGGTGACGCCCACGTCCAAGGTCGTCGGCGACATGGCGCTGTTCATGGTTTCCCACGGCCTCAGCGCCGAGGACGTGCGCAATCCGGACAAGGCCATCGCCTTTCCCAATTCCGTGGTGGCGCTGTTCAAGGGCGAAATGGGATTCGCGCCCGAGGGCTTCCCCAAGGAATTGTCGAAAAAGATCCTGAAGGGAGAAAAGCCGCTGCGGGGACGCGCCGGAAAGTACCTGCCGGCGGTCGACCTGGAAGCCAAGCGCGCCGAAGCGGCCACGGCGATCAGGGCGAGCGTGAGCGATCAGGACCTCGCGTCCTACTTGATGTATCCGAAGGAGTTCCGCGAATTCGCCGAGCACCGCGCCGTGTTCGAGGACGTGAGCGTGATTCCGACGCCGGTGTTTTTCAACGGCTTGCGCGACGGCGAAGAAGTTGCAATCCAGATCGACCGCGGCAAGACGCTCATCGTCCGGCTGCAGGGCCGTTCGGATCCGGACGAGGAAGGCTACTGCAAACTGTTCTTCGAACTGAACGGCCAGCCGCGGGTGATACGCGTGGCCAAGGCGGGACTCGCCGACGCGAAAGTGAAGCACCCGCAAATCGACGAGCGCAATCCCAACCATGTCGGGGCGCCGATGCCGGGCGTGGTGGTGACGGTGGCCGCCGAGCCGGGCCAGCGCGTCGCGCGCGGCGATCCGCTGGTCTCCATCGAAGCCATGAAAATGGAAACCATGCTGTGCGCCGAGCGCGACGCCGTCGTGCGCGAGGTGTTCGTGAAGCCGGGGACCGGCGTCGCCGCCAAGGATCTGCTGGTCGAGCTCGAGTAGCGCGCTTGCGTCCGCCGCGCGGACCCGTGCACCAAGCCCGGCCCCGAGCCGTTCGCCGCTGCACGGCCGGCGTCCGACACCGCCGAGGGCGTGCCGATCGCGATCGACAGGAAACGGCGCGGACGCCCCCGGGCCCGATCAGCGGTGGATGTAATGCTCCAGCTGGTCGATAATGAATTGCTGCTCGGAAATGGTGTCTTTGACCAGATCGCCGATGGACAAGACACCCACTACCCGGTCGTTGTCGATCACGGGAAGATGCCGCAGGCGCTTTGCCGTCATCAGCGCCATGCAATCTTCATTGGTCTGCTCCGGGGTGACGAAGACGACTTCCCGCGTCATGATCTCGTTCACCGGCGTAGTGCTCGAGGACTTGCCTTTCAACGCGACTTTTCTCGCGTAGTCCCGCTCCGAGAGTATCCCCACCAGGCGCTGGCCTTCCATCACGAGCACTGCGCCGACGTCCCTCTCCGCGAGTAGTTTGAGGGCGTCGACCACCGGCACATCGGGGCCGATGGAGGCGACTCCGGACGGTTTCAGTTTCAACATCTGCGCTACCGTTTTCATCGGCTTTCTCCCTGTCGAATTAGAGTGTGTACGGCTGGCGGGGGCAGGTCACATAGAGCATCGCTTCCTCCCAAATTCGTCCGTTCCTGTCGGGGAGCGGCCCCCCCGGGATTACCTCCGGTCCGCCAAATCATTCTACCCTCGACCACCGAGTCAAGCCATCGCTTCGGCCGCGTCGGTTCCGCCGCGCCAATTCGCTTCCGCACGTAACGCATCACCACCAGAGTCGGTACGCTGAACGAACTGCTTGCGCGCCGACACCTCCTCGGGCTTGCACACCACCGGCTCGTTCTCGTCGAACGACGTGTTGAGCACCGTCGGCACTCCGGTCAACTCGCGAAACGCTTCGATCAGCGCGTAATAGCGCGGGTTGGTATCACGCGTCACCGTCTGCAGCCGTCCGGAGACCGGCAGATCCTCGCAGACCGTCTTCCAGACCACTTCGAGGTCCACGGGGCCAAGCACCGATCGGCCCGGGGGCGGGCCTCCCACGACACCGCCCACCGATTCTGCGGGAGAAGTGCCTCCCACAACCGCTGTAGGAGGGGCGCCCTCGCCCCGACATACGCCGACGACCAACGATCTATCGGCCCGGGGGCGGGCCTCCCACGACACCCCACACCGATTCTGTGGGAGATGGGCCTCCCACAACCGCTGTAGGAGGGGCGCCCTCGCCCCGACATACGCCGACGACCAACGACCGATCGGCCCGGGGGCGGGCCTACAACACCCCATACGGATTCTGTGACGCACAGCCCGCCACAAACGACAAGGGCCCAGGTTTCCCTAGGCCCTTTGCGGCACCGCTTTGGCGGTTATGCCCTCATCCCCCGCCCCTGATACGCCCCCGGCTGCCGAAAGCCCCGGACTGCGGTGAGCGCCACGATCTTGAGGTCCATTCCAAGCGAACAGTTGCGGAACTATTGAGAATTACCAAACCACGAGACACTGTAGCGCAGGTCGTGCTCCACGCGCTTATTCACTTTTTCAGCCGCGTCGGATTCGCCGCGCCAATTCGCTTCCACACGTAACGCATCACCACCAGATACATCACCACCAGAGTCGGTACGCTGAACGAACTGCTTGCGCGGCAACACCTACTCACGCGCGCCCGGCCATGCGATAGGCGAGCAGGCCCACCCATTCATGCAGCGCAATCTGCCAGCGCTGCAGGCTATCGACCAGCGAGTATTCCGTCCACGGCGTGCGGGTACCGGTGCGGTAGTCCACCGGGTAGGGCGTCACGTTCCAGCCCGCGGCGCGGAAGGTGGCCAGCGCGCGCGGCATGTGCCAGGCGGAAGTGACCAGCAACCAGGGCCGCGTCTTGTCCACCCCGGGCAGGACTGCAGTGAACACCGCGTTCTCATAGGTGGTGCGCGAGCGGGACTCGAACTGCATGCGCTGCGCCGGCACGCCCATGCTTTCGAAGAACGCGCGCGCCTGCGCCGCCTCGGGCTCGCCCGAGGCGAGCAAAGCGCCCTCGCCGCCGGTGAACAGCAGGCGCAAGTGCGGGTGCTGCCGCAGCAGCGCGACCGGCACCGTCATGCGCTCGGCCGCACCGTTGAGCGCCACCTGCCCGTTGCCCGCGCGCTCCCATGCGGGCTCCAGCGCACCGCCGAGCACCACCACCCCGGCGCAGCGCTGCCACTCGGCCGATGTGCTCACGGCAGCCCAGGCCGGCGGCGGGTGCTGCGCCTCGAGCGCGCGCAGCAAGGCATCAGGCAGCGGCTGCCAGCCGAGCACCAGCAGCAGCCCGAGCGAGGCCCAGCCCAGCCGCAGGCCCAGCGCGCGTTTGCGCGGGACGCACAGCAGGGCGAGCGCGAACAGCAGCGCCACCCAGGTGAGCGGCTGCGTGGCGAACGAGAGGAGTTTAGAAGCAATGAACATCTGCGGATTTCCAAAAGCCCGGCAAAGCGTGCGTACCGGGTTCGGTGGCGTTGAGCCCCGATTTCCTCAGTGCTTCCACAGCGCCGGGATGTCGAGTTCCGGCGCCGGGAGGTTCACGACGCAAGCACCGGCGCGGCCGATCACGCATCCCGGCGTGCTTGCCTGAAGCGAGAATTCCATGAACTTGAGCGGCTCCAGGCTCAGATTCAAGTCCGGCAACACAACCGTCTTGCCGCCGCGCGTCGCACTGGTCACGAAATCCAGTCGCAGCTCCCGATCCTGAGGATTGCGATACTGCGCGCCCGCCGTGCCGCTGAATTCCGCGATCGGCAGCAACCCCATTTCAAGCGATTCCAGCGCGCGGGTCTGCTCGAGCAGATCGGCGTAGGCGGTTTGGGCAGACAGAGGGAGTTCGGCAAAGTGCATGGCAGTGGCTGCTAGTTGCTAAACATATTACAGATTAGCCACCGAAAATAGAACTGCCCGCCACAAATGACAAAGGGGCAGGCTTTCGCCAGCTCGATATGGGTTGCCTATAAGTTGCCGCTGCTTGACGTCCGTAACGCTATGCTATACGATTGCGGCGTGATCAAGTCATTCCGGCACAAGGGGCTGCGAGCATTTTTCGAGACCGGCAGCCGGGCAGGGATTCAACCGCACCACGCACCACGCCTGAAGCGGCAACTGACGCGGCTTGACCTCGCCAAGTCCTCCGATGACATGAACGTGCCAGGATGGAAATTGCATCCCATTGCCGCAGGACATTGGTCGGTTTGGGTGAACGGCAACTGGCGAGTGACCTTCACCTTTGAGGGAACTGACGCCGTGTTGGTCGATTATCAAGACTATCACTGAGATTAAGGAGCATACGACATGACGCGAATCCACAACCCACCGCACCCGGGCGAGACTTTGCGCGAGGACGTGCTGCCCGCCTTGGGCCTTACGGTGACGGATGCCGCTGAGCAGTTGGGCGTGACTCGCGCCGCTCTGTCACGCGTACTCAACGGTCGCGCGGCGATCTCGCCGGAAATGGCACTGCGCTTGGAGGGTTGGCTGGGCGCAAATAACGGCGGTCGCGCTGACCTGTGGATTTCGCAGCAGGCTGCCTTTGATCTGTGGCAAGCACGCAAAGCTGGCGCACCGAAGGTGAAACGCGCCCCGACATTACCCGCCGCCTGAAGCCGCCTTGCCCTGAAATTCAGGCCCCGCTTTGACGGAGCCTCTTTTTCGCCCGTTATCGCCAAGGCTACTGGCGCAATGCAGCGGCCTGCAACATGTCCTTCGTTGCCTTTGCGCGCTCGCCATAATGCTTGGCAATCAAGATCCGCGTCTCTTCCTTGTGCCGCACCTCGACTGTCTCAACGCAGCGGGGTGAATTCATCGCCAATCCTCGACCTGTAATCCGCTCACCCGCTTGAACTCACCCACATTCGACGTGACTACCACCAACCCGCGCGCCAGCCCCGTTCCGGCTATCAGAACATCGTAAGCGCCGATTGGCTTTCCGTGGGTCTTGAGCGCAGCGCGGATTGCCGCAGCGGCCCTGGCATCGACATCGTCGAAGGCCAGCGTGACGATGGTCGAAAAGAAGGCGTCCAGCACTGGCGCCAGCTTTCTTGCCCGCGCGGCGTTGAGCGCGAGGCCGTAATCAACCTCCATGCGCGTCAGCGCTGATACGGATATGAGGTTCGGAGGTGTGGCCTTCACGCGGGCCAGGACGTTTGGCTGACCTTTGACGAAATCGGAGACCGTGCAGGTATCGAGCAGATACTTCATGCCAGCGGGTCGGCAACTGGCGGTTTGAGCCTGCCCCGGCTGGCCTCGAACGGGGGCATATCGGCCATGCCCTTGAATGCGAGCACTTCATCAGGCCATTGAGATTTGCCATGCCGGCTCAACCACTCGCTCACCGCCCGGCGGACCAATGCATTCCGGCTTTCGCCCTCCCGCTCGGCCACACGATTGAGCTGCTTACCGGTTTCGTCGTCGAGGTAAATGTTGAAGTTCATAGCAGCGGCCTCCGTATAACTGCTATACATGTTATATCGAACGGGGCCGAATCTCAAGAGGCCCGCGACAGAGGCGCGAGCGGGGAAATCGGGGACAGACCACCGACATGTGCCCCTGCAGCACGCTCAAGAACTGCGGCAGCTCGATCGGCCCGGGGGCGGGCCTCCCACGACACCGCCCACCGATTCTGTGGGAGGCGGGCCTCCCACAACCGCTGTAGGAGGGGCGCCCTCGCCCCGACGTTGCCGACGACCAACGAACGATCGGCCCGGGGGCGGGCCTCCCACGACACCGCCCACCGATTCTGTGAGACGCGCGCCTTCCACAACCGCTGTAGGAGAGGCGCCCTCGCCCCGACGTTGCCGACGACCAACGAACGATCGGCCCGGGGGCGGGCCTCCCACGACACCCCACACCGATTCTGTGGGACACAGCCCGCCACAAATGACAAGGGCCCAGGTTTCCCCAGGCCCTTTGCGGCAGCGCGGTACTGTGTCACCGATCCATCGCAGTTCAGGCGGCCATCGCAAGCGGCGTGATCTGCGCAAGCCGGTCGGACGGTCAGTCCCTTGATGCGAGAAAATTCCCTGGTGTTATTGGTGACGAGCGTTGCGCCCAGGACCAGGGCGTGCGCTCCGATCATCATGTCCAATGAGCCAGTGGGAGTCCCCTTTTTTTCCCGCGTTGCCCGAACCCGTCCGTAAACTCTGGCCGCTTCGCGATCGAAATTTGCAAGCTCCAATGGCAAAACGAACTCGTCGAGGGCTGCCTGGTTTTTCTCCTGGTGCTGGCTCTTGGCGACACCGAATTCCAATTCAGCCAGCGTCACCCATGAAATGCCGATGTCGCCGACTTTGTAAGCGGTAAAGCGCTTTAGGACCTGCGGCGGCTTTCGCTTGATGAGGGCGATACAGATATTGGTATCGAGCATGACCTTCATTCAAATACCGGCTCTCGCCTTTGTTGCTCGGGTTGATCCCTGTCGGCCATGTAGTCATTGGTGAACTTGTCGAGACTGCCAATCAGGCAATCCCAGGAATTGACCAGAGGAATCAGAACCACGGCGCTGCCGGCTTTCTTGATAAACACCTCATCGCCCTCGAAGCGGAACTCTTTGGGAAGCCGTACAGCCTGGCTTTGCCCATTCTGAAACAGTTTGGCGGTTTTCATTTTGATCACCTTAACAAGTATATGCATGAAATATATATTGTATTCTCACTCAGTCAAGACCGGCGGTTTCCGGCGAACCCAGTTCCAACGCTTACAAACGCACGGCAGGTCCACGGCGCTGGCGAGTATCGCCCCGGGGCGCGCTACGCCACGCGCATATCGCGACTCGCCCCGGTCGCGATCGCGCACACCTCGATCCCGGCGCCGGCCAAAAAAAAAGCCAGATCGGAAAGCATCTGGCTCGTTGCCGAGTGGTCGGGGTAGAAGTAGCGGTTGAGAAAAATGACTCTCATCGCCTGATCATCGCGACCTCCAATCTACGGCAGACCACGGCAGCAATGATCAGACGGGTTTGGTTCAAGCCTACGCGTACATGAGTCTACCGGCCGGTTCCGGAATATTACGGCCCTGTTCGCGAGCAGTTGCCATCCATTCCTCAATAACAAGCTCGGCATTCTTTACAGCATCCTGATAGCTTTCACCATCTGCCATGCAGCCGGGCAGCTCTGGAACTTCGACGATAAAGCACTGGTCGTCTTCGCTCCAGTAGATCGCCAGTTCATAGCGGCTTTGCATGATCGTTACCTCGCTAGCTTGTGTTTTAAAATCAGGTTTCGCACTTGCTTTACCTGATACGCTTTCGCCTTATCGCCCTTTGGCTGTAGATTATTGAGAATTACCAAACCACGAGACACTGTAGCGCAGGCGCCCTCGCCTGCAACGACCGAATGCAGGCGAGGGCGCCTGCGCTACGAAAGCGACCTGCAAGTTGTCATGCAGTAAGGTAATGCACAATAATAATCTCCGCTACATCAGGTTTGACAAATATGAAATGGTCGCCCCTGATGCGCTCGGTAAAGCCTAAAGCCTGCAGCGCATAGCGTAGCTCAGAAAAAGCAATATTGTTGTCCGAAGCCCCGCGCAATATGCTTGCAAGAATTTTCTCGAGCTTTGCCACGGCCTCCACATTCCGTCCGTCGAAATCCTGCACTAACGCGAGCTAACGGTCGATGCACTTCGATACCGGTTGGGTCAACTCGCGGCCACTTGATCGCGACCCGGCGGTCGCGGCTACCTCCGCTCCACCACCTACGCCCCCATCACCAGCACATCCATTTTCGTGCGCAAGAAGCAATCCAGCGCCTCCTCGGGTTTGCACGCCACCGGCTCGTTCTCGTCGAACGACGTGTTGAGCACCGTCGGCATTCCGGTCAACCCGCGATACGCTTCGATCAGCGCGTAATAGCGCGGGTTGGTATCACGAGTCACCGTCTGCAGCCGTCCGGAGACCGGCAGATCCTCGCAGACCGTCTTCCAGACCACTTCGAGGTCCACGGGGCCAAGCACCGATCGGCCCGGGGGCGGGCCTCCCACGACACCGCCCACCGATTCTGCGGGAGAAGTGCCTCCCACAACCGCTGTAGGAGGGGCGCCCTCGCCCCGACATACGCCGACGACCAACGATCTATCGGCCCGGGGGCGGGCCTCCCACGACACCCCACACCGATTCTGTGGGAGATGGGCCTCCCACAACCGCTGTAGGAGGGGCGCCCTCGCCCCGACAGGTGCCAAGGCAACCCGTCTATCGGCCCGGGGGCGGGCCTTACATGGACGTTCCCCGGTTTGCAAGGGATTCTTTCTGTTCCGGCAAAGAGGATAGGACTGCGTGCTTACATTCGGTCTGTGTGCGCGGCCTTGGTTGCCGCTGACCC